>Ga0194120_10012372_pt1 | contig 10030 bp, 7 predicted proteins | sample TA2MahCa65mmetaG_FD_148642 | JGI IMG/M metagenome (GOLD analysis project Ga0194120, IMG submission 148642) | Freshwater microbial communities from Lake Tanganyika, Tanzania - TA2015019 Mahale Deep Cast 65m | ecosystem: Environmental > Aquatic > Freshwater > Lake | place: Tanzania: Lake... | reverse complement strand
GCGTCAGCACGTAACTGGTCAGGTCATGGACCTGCTGATCGTTCAACGGGAACTTCGGCATGATGGAGCCGGGCATGACCGATTGAGGATCGCGGAAGTGGCGGACGTGCCAGTCTCGGTCCGGCCTCGTGTCGCCGACATAGGAGAGATCCGGTCCCACCGCGCCGCCTTCCCCGTGGATGCGGTGACACCCCGCACAGCCGAATTGGGCAAAAATCGCCTTCCCTTTTGCGACGGCCGGATCCACGCGCGGCACGGCATAGAGGTCGCGCAGGGAAATGCCCAAGAGGACGAAGACGATGACGAGAAACGCCGCCCCGGAGGCCAGCGCAAAGGGGCGGGCCGAAGGGTTCCGGGCGGGATTGCGGTCCAGGAAAGGCCAGAACAGCAGCGCGAGAAAAAAGAGTCCGGGCAGAATCCAGGTCGCCAGCGGCTCGAGGGGGCCGTGCACGTACTTCAACAACTGGTAGTAGAACAGGAAGTACCATTCCGGCACCGGGACGAAGCTGGTGTCGGAAGGATTGGCCTTGTCGGTCAGGGGAAAGGAGACGGTCAGGGCGAGGGCGGAGACGACGAGGAAAAGCCCCAGCATGACCACCGCATCCATGAAGACTTGGCGGGGATAGAAGGTCTCGCTGCCACGCACCCGCCGTTCGACGATCCCGGGCCCGGCCGGTTCCTCGCGCCGCGCGCCGGACGCGGCGCTCTTGCGGCGCTCGTACCCGCCCCGCCAGGGGCCGGCCGGGCCGACGCGGCGAAGGATGAAGAGGTGCAGCATGACGAGCATGGCCAGCGTGGCCGGCAGAAAGAGCACGTGCACGGCGAAGAACCGTGACAGGGTCAGCGCCCCCAGGGTCTCGCCGCCTCGGAGCAGACGGACCAGCAGATCACCGACGATCGGCACGGTTCCCATCATGTTGATGCCGACCTGCGTGGCCCAGTAGGCGTTCTGATCCCAGGGCAGGAGGTAGCCGGTGAACGCGAAGCCCAGGGTGATCAGGAACAGCACGACCCCGACCATCCAGAGCGCTTCGCGGGGGGGCTTGTAGGCTCCATAGAGATAGACCTGCAACATGTGGAGGCCGATCGCCGTGACCATCGCCGAGGCGCCCCAATGGTGGAGGCCGCGGACGAAGGCGCCGAAGGTCACTTGGGCTTCGATGAACTGGATGCTGTCGTAGGCGTGGTCCGGGGTCGGGGCGTAATAGACGGCGAGAAACATGCCGGTGATCGCCTGGAGGACAAACAGGAACAGCGTGGCGGAGCCGAACACGTAGATCCAGCTCGCGCCGCCGGGGATCGGTTCGTTCAGGAGGGAATTTTCAAGCGGCGTGAGTTTGAGCCGGCTATCGAGCCAGTCGTACAATCGAGAGGCCATGCATCCCTCGTGAAGCGTGAAATCAGGAGTCCTGAGTACTCAGTTCTCAGTCGTCAGTTTCGAAAACCGAGGACAGTCAACTGACAACTGAAAACTTTTCGCGAGCGACGAGCGACGCGTCGCTCGCGTCACAATTCCACCGCTGTCGGCAGCCCGGCCTTGAACTCCTTGTACATCACGAACAGCTTGCCGTTTTCCACCTTGGAGGGGAGCACGTCCAGATGGCGCGGGGCCGGCCCACCGATCACCTTGCCGGTCACGTCATAGACGCTGCCGTGGCAGGGGCACTTGAACTTCCGGTCCGGATCATCCCAACTGTAGCCGCAGCCGAGGTGGGTGCAGAGCGGCGAGAAGACGATGACCTGCCCGTCGGCCTGCTTGATGGCCCAGACGGCCTTATGAAGCTTGGTTGTCAGCCATCCGTCCTGCACGGCCTGCAGGTAGTCCAGTTGTTTGGGCTGTCCAGGCGCCAGGTCGGCGACGGCGCCGATTTCAACCCAGGATTGCTCCCGCCGCTTGAAGGCCGGAGAGAGAATATAGCCGATCAAGGGGATGGCCAGACCTGCGCCAATCACAGCCGCGGCGGCGCCGGTGACCCAGCGGAAGAACTTGCGGCGTGAGCCGATGGGGGTGGAGAACCCCGAGGGGTCTTGGTCGTGCGGTTGATCCGGACAGGTCATTGGATCGCTTCCAACGGTTGGGTCGCATTATACACGATCAGCCTGAAAGTCGGAGCATAGATTCTCCTTGGCATGCCGACCGACTCTTCCTCCGAGCGGGATTGCCGCCGAGTCTGCGTTAGGGCTTGTTCGAGGGCTTGGTGGGGCAGGTGTTGATCCCCAGCAAGGTCCAAGCCGGACAAAAGCCGATGGCGCCGGTGACCAGGGCCACGGTCCCTATCACATAGGCGATGGCCGTGGCGATGGGTGGAAGGTCCGCGAAGGCGCCGATTCCGAGCAGAACCAGGCCGAGTCCGATGCGGATGGGTCGTTCGATTCCTCCAACGTTGCAGGTCATCGCAGCACCTCCTTGTGAAAGAAGCCTAGGTCTCGAAGTTGGAAAGTCGGCAAGTCCGAAAGTTGCGCTCATTTGTTTGCCGACAACCGATAGAGGTCATGGCAGGTCGTGCAGCGGCTGGTGATGCTGGAGAGGCGGTTCATGATCTGGGCGGGAGGGGCCCCCTGCGCGATCGCGTCCGCCAATCCGTCGAAGTCACGATGCACCGACATGCCCATCTGCTTAAAGGGGAGCGGCAATTTGATCATGAGCGCCGGGTCCACGTCGGCGGCCATGCCCATCCCGGCCGCGCGGGCCGCCTGCTCGGCCTGCTTCAGACCCTCCTGCTGCTCCGGTCCGCTCAGTCCGGTCACCACCCCGTGCACCGCTTTCAGCAGCAGCCGCATCTCTCCCAGTATCTGATCCCGCTCCGCCGGGGCCAATAAGACGTGCATTCGCCCATCCGTGCTCGGCGCCGTCCTGCCCTTCACAAACAACCAGCCAAGGGCCGCCGCACTGAGCACCCACAAGAGTAAGGCGATTGTACACAGACTTCTCGATTTCATGAAAATATTTCTCCTCTGCTGAAACAGAAGGATGTGCAAGGGGCAGGCCACAAGGGCACCAGGGGCAAGAAGAAAACACCTCAGCAAAACCGAAGAGTTGTCTTGAGGGGGAGCAATCGAGTGAGAGCAAGGCAAAGCCGAGGGGGAATCTTGCTACAGGCCGGCCTCTTCAGGATGGAGCGGAACGCTACAGGCAAGGCTCTCGCTGAAGCCGTGTGTCTCCGGTGCCTCCTATTCGCTCGTCGCTTGCCTTGCCGTACGCCACCAGCGAAAAGCTCTTGCCCTGGTTTCTTCATTGATTTATCCGGCGAAGAGGCGTAGGAGACTGGCCGTTATGCCGACGTTGAACTGGATCGGGAAAGAGGCGGTGGTGAATCATCACCACCAAGTGCCGTTTCACCTGCTCAAGGATGTGTCTGATCTCGCCTGCGGCGAACCGGGTGACGGCAATCTCATCGTGCAGGGCGACAACCTCGTCGCGCTCAAGGCGCTCCTGCCCTATTACGCAGGTCAGGTGAAGTGCATCTACATCGATCCTCCGTACAACACAGGCAACGAGGGTTGGGCCTATAACGACAACGTGAACAGCCCGGTCATTCGCGAATGGCTCGGCAAGACTGTCGGTAAGGAGGGGGAGACGCTCGACCGGCACGACCGCTGGTTGTGCATGATGTATGCGAGGCTGGCGCTGCTCCGGCAGTTCCTCCGCGAAGATGCGGCGATTTTTGTAAGTCTTGATGACAATGAGATTCAGGCGCTTCGGTATGTGATGGATGAAATCTTTGGAGAGCATAACTTCATCACTTCAATCATCTGGGAAAAAACTACGCGCCAAAGGCCTCAGCTAAGTATCTCTCTGAAAACCACGACTACGTGGTGTTGTATGCAAAGAACAAGGCGCAATGGCAGCGGAATCTAATCCCCCGCTCAGAAAAGCAGGATAAGGCATACAAAAATCTCGACAACGACCCTCGTGGGCCGTGGCGTCCGAACAATCTGGCAGCCCGTAATTCCTATAGCCTTGGCGTATACAGCATTACATGTCCCTCTGGCCGTCTAATCCCCGGACCGCCAAGAGGTTCATATTGGCGCGTGTCCAAGGAAAAATTTGAAGAGCTTGATCGCGATGGAAGGATTTGGTGGGGCAAGGAGGGGAATAATGTCCCCGCACCCAAGATATTTCTCAGTGAGGTTAAGCAAGGTGTTGTTCCAATGACGCTTTGGACTTACGAAGAAGCTGGACACACACAGGATGCGAAGAGGGAACTGCTGGACGTACTTCCCGGAGCATCGGAAGTTTTTATGACGCCAAAACCGACAAAGCTTGTTGCGCGAATTGTTCAACTAACTGCTGATTCGAATGATCTTGTTCTCGATTCCTTTGCCGGCTCCGGTACGACCGCACATGCTGTCCTCAACCTCAACAAGCAAGACGGCGGCAATCGCCGCTTCATCCTCGTCGAGATGGAGCAAAAGATCGCGCGCGAAGTTACTTCGGAGCGGGTGAGGCGCGTGGCGGAGGGCTACAACAACGCGAAGGGTGAGAAGGTCGAAGGGCTTGGCGGCGGGTTTCGCTATTGCGAGTTGGGCGAGCCGCTGTTCGACGAAGCCGGCAAGATTCGTGAAACGGTGAGCTTCGCCGATTTGGCGCGGCACGTCTATTTCACCGAGACGGGCGAACCCTTGCCGCGCGGGCGCGTGACGAAATCGCCGTTCCTGGGCGAATGTCGCGGCGTGGGTATTTATCTGCTCTATAACGGGGTTCTCGACGACAAGCGCGCCAACGGCGGCAATGTGCTCACGCGATCGGTGCTGGCGAAGCTGCCGAAGTTCGACGGCCAGAAAGTAATCTATTGCGCCGGCTGCCTGCTGGGGAAAGACCGGCTGCAAGCCGAACGGATTCTCGTCCGCCAGACTCCCTACGAGATCAAGGTGTCATGAGCTTATCCGACGATCCTCAAGAACTCGCCCGTCGGTTCAATGAAGATGAAGCGGTGTGGCGCCGTTACCGGCAGAAGCGAGAACTGCGCCGCTTGCTCGGCTCGCCGTCGCCGCTGCCGGAAGAGGTTCTTGACGATCTCGATTGGCTTGAAGCAGAGCGGGAATGCCGCACGACGCCATGCGTGAGGAAGCCGATCCCATGAAGCATTCCAAACCTCTTGAATCCCTTATTCTGACGATTCGCGGCCACAAGGTCATGGTTGACGCCGATTTGGCAAGCCTCTATGGCGTCGAGACGCGAACGCTGAACCAAGCGGTGAAGCGTAATGCCAATCGCTTTCCCAAGGATTTTATGTTCCGGCTCACTTCTGGCGAGAAATCCGAGGTGATCACAAATTGTGATCACCTCCGCCGCCTGAAATTCGCCAAGAGTCTGCCGTTCGCATTTACCGAGCACGGTGCGATTATGGCGGCCACGGTCCTGAACAGTCCGCAGGCGGTCACGATGAGCGTCTTTGTCGTGCGCGCTTTCGTCCGGATGCGCGAACATCTGGCGGCCAATGCTGCGATCCTCAAACGACTGGCCGAGATCGACACATCACTGCTCCAACACGATGCTGCTTTGCGGGACATCTACCGCAAACTGCTGCCGCTGCTGCAACCGCCGCCGGAACCACCACGACGGCGGATCGGCTTTCACTCGAAGGGCAAGCCATGATCGTGCTCAAAGACTACCAACAGCGGGTGCTCGATTCGTTGCGGGAGTTCTTCCGCCTCGCGGCGCGCGAGCGGGACCCCGACGCGGCGTTCCGCGAGGTCACGCGGCGCACGTTCGGCGAGACGATGCCCTACTGGCCGGTTTCCGCCTCCGGGTTGGACCGGCGGATGCCCTATGTCTGTCTCCGTGTGCCGACCGGCGGCGGCAAGACCCTGCTGGCCTGCTACGCCGTGGGGCTGGCGATGCACGATTTCGTGCATGCCGACCGAACCGTGGCGCTCTGGCTCGTGCCGAGCCACACGATTCTCGATCAGACCGCCGACGCGCTCCGTGATCCCCGCCATCCCTATCGGCGCGCGTTGGAACTGGCCTGCGGCGCGGTGGAAGTCGTGACCATCGAGGAGGCCTTGCGGCTCTCGCGGGCCACGGTCGAAGGCCAGACGGTCGTGATCGTGGCGACGATCCAGGCGTTCCGTGTCGAAGACACCACGGGACGCAAGGTGTATGACCAGAACGGTTCCTTCGACGAGCATTTGCTGAATCTGCCGGCCGACCGGTCGGCCGACTTGTTGCCTGGCGCGGACGGGAAGCCGAAGCCGTCATTGGTCAACATGCTGCGGCTGCGCCGCCCGATCGTCATCGTGGACGAGGCGCACAACGCGCGCACGGACCTGTCCTTTGCGACGCTCGGCAACGTGCGTCCGTCGTGCATCGTCGAGTTCACCGCGACGCCGGCGCGGGAGCGGACGCCGTCCAACGTGTTGCACCGCATTTCCGCGGCAGAACTGAAAGCCGCGGACATGGTCAAGCTGCCGCTGCGGGTCATCTCGCGCCATCCGAGCCAACGCGATCAACTGCTCGCCGAAGCGATCACGCTCCGCGCCGATCTGGAGAAGCTGGCCGTGGCCGAGGGGCAACAGACGGGCGAATATCTCCGGCCGATCCTGCTTATTCAGGCGGAGCGGGTGGATGCCTGTGAGCCGCTGCGGGACCGGCTCGTGCGCGAGTTGGGCCTTGAGAAGGAATGGGTGAAAATCTCGGTCGGGCGGCTCGATGAACTCAAGGACGTCAAGGACATTGCGTCGCCGAACTGCCCGGTGCGGGTCATCATTACGGTGGAGAAACTGCGCGAAGGATGGGATTGCCCGTTCGCCTACGTCCTGTGCAGCCTGAAGGAGACGCGCTCGGCCACCGCCATCGAGCAAATCGTCGGACGCATCCTCCGGCTCCCGCTCGCCCGGGCCAAACGGCATCCCGACCTCAACTGCGCCTACGCGTTTTCCGTATCCGCCTCGATTACCGACGTGTTGGCCGAATTGCGCGAGGCATTGGAGCACAACGGCTTCACGCCGGCCGAAGCCGAACGTATCCTCATTCCGCTGCCTCAGGGCATGCTGCCGCTGGGCGTGCAACCCAAGACGATGCGGGTGGAGCCGACCGAGATCGATACGACGGCGGCGCAGGTCCACGTGGCGGCGCTGGCCGGTAAAGTGCGGATCGACACGGCCACGGGGGACATCACCGTCCTGGTGCCTCTGGATGAAGACGAGACGGAGAAGCTGGCGGGCTGCGTCAAGACGCCGGAGGCAAAAGCGAAGGTCCGCGAGGCCGTCAGGCTTGTGCGTGAAGCGGAGAAGGCGTTCGGCGGCAGCGGCAAGACGCGCGCGCCGTCACCGTACGAACAACAGCTCGACTTCATCGTGCCGCTCCTGTGCGTGCGCGAGAGCGGACGGCTCTTCGAGTTCGAGAGCACGTTCCTGCTGGAACATTCCTGGCAACTCAGCGCGAAAGACGCCGCGCTTTCCGAGACGTACAACCCCCGGATGCGGCCCTACGGCAAAGCCGGGCTGGTGGACATCGGGATCAAAGGCGAGGTGCAGACCCACGTCATCCAAGAATCGCCCGAAGCCGATTTCGTCGGCACGCTGCATCAACAGGCGCTCCAACTCGGCGATACGGATGAATGGCCGCTGGAACGCCTTGTCGCGTGGCTGGATGCGAAGATCGACCATCCGGACATTCCTATGGGTGAGTCGGCCGAATTTCTGCGGAAGGCGATTCGCGGCCTGATGGTGAAATTCGACATCGACGATCCGAGCATGTTGGCGCTCGATCGTTTTCGCCTGCGCGACGAGATTGAAGCCCGCATTCAGCGGCATCGTGAAGGCGAACGGAAAGCGGCGTTTCAAACATTCCTCTTTTCGGATTCGGCCCTGGCCGTGAGCGAGGAACGCGCGATCAATTTCAGGACGATGACCTATGAGCCGAGCTGGTGCTACGAAGGCGGCTTCCAGTTCAAAAAGCATTACTTCGGACCGAAGCCCGGAGAGTTGCGGGAATCCAAGCTGAGCGGAGGGGGCACCGAGGAGTTCCAATGTGCGCAATTCCTCGACGGCCTCCCGGAAGTGCAATTCTGGGTGAGGAACCTTGCGCGCAAAGCCACGTCGTTTCGATTGCTCACATCGACGGACTGGTTTTATCCCGACTTCCTGTGCCGGCTCACGGATGGGCGCGCGCTCGCGGTGGAATATAAGGGGGCGCATTTGTATGATGGCGTCGATGCGGAGGAGAAACGCGCCGTCGGCGCCGTATGGGCCTCGCGAAGCGACGGGCGTTGTCTGTTCGTCATGCCGACCAACGGCGATTTTTCGGCTATCCTGAAGGCGATGAAGTCTCAGTAGTCAACGGAGTGACCCCGCCGCCGCCCGCCGCGCCGCCTTCCAGGCTTCCATCGCGATCAGCGGCAGCAGCCCGATGCCGAAGGCGAGCAGCCAGTGTTCGATGTCGAACGGCGCGACCTTGAACACTTCGCGCGTCCAGGGTGACAGGAGGATCGCGGTCTGCAAAGTCGCGGACCCGGCCACGGCCCACAAGAGGGGCTTGTTCGTCGTCCAGCCGATCCGGAAGAGCGAAGAGCGATCGCTCCGGCAGTTGAAGGCATGAAAGAGCTGCGCCATGACCAGGACCGTGAAGGCGACGGTCCTGGCCCGTTCCAAATCCTGGTCCATTCCGTAGAGGCAGTAGGCGAAGATTGCGATCGTGATCAGGGCCATGAAGAGCCCCTGCGCGGACATCAGGATGATCCGGCCCCGATCCAGGAAGCGGGCGGTCGGCCGTCGCGGAGGCCGCGTCATGATCTCCGGGTCCGCCGGGTCCACCGCCAGCGCGAGGGCCGGGAGGCCGTCCGTGACGAGGTTGATCCAGAGGATCTGCACCGGCAGGAGCGGCAGCGGGAGACCGAGCAGCGTAGCCAGGAGCATGACGAACACTTCGCCGATGTTGCAGGAGAGCAGGTAGTGGACGGATTTGCGGATGTTGTTGTAGATGCCCCGGCCCGCTTCGACCGCGGCGGCGATGGAGGCGAAGTTGTCGTCCGTGACGACCATGTCCGAGGCTTCTTTCGTCACGTCCGTGCCGGTGAGTCCCATGGCCACGCCGATGTCCGCTTCCTTCACCGCCGGCGCGTCGTTGACGCCGTCGCCGGTCATGGCCACGACGGCCCCGCGAGCCTTCCAGGCCCGGACGATGCGCAGCTTGTGTTCGGCGGACACCCTTGCGTAGACCGCGATCTGCTCCACGCGATTCGCCAGTTCCGTCTCCGTGAGCCGGTCGAGTTCAGAGCCGGAGAGGACCTCGTGGCCGTTCAAGAGCCCCAGCTCGCGCGCGATGGCGGCGGCTGTCTCCTTATGGTCGCCCGTGATCATGACGGTGCGAATGCCGGCCTCGCGACAGACCCGCACGGCGGCGATGGCTTCCGGCCGTATGGGGTCTTTCATCGCGGCCAGTCCGAGAAGAATCAGGTCTTGTTCGAGGTCGGTTGCGCGAACGAGGTCCGGTGGATCGTCGAGCGGTCGCGTGGCCAGGCCCAGCACCCGCAATGCGTTCTGCGCAAAGCGGTCATTGGCCTCCAGAATCTGCCGCCTGACGGAGTCAGGCAAGGCTGCAACTTGTCCATCGGCGGTCAGGTACCGGTCGCATCGTTGCAGGAGGACATCCGGCGCGCCCTTCACATAGGCCGAAACGCCGCCGGCCGCCTTGCGGATGACCGTCATCATCTTGCGTTCCGGGTCGAAGGGGATTTCTCCGAGAAACGGATGGCCTGCTTCGAGCCGATCCTTGAGGAGACGCCCCTTGGCCGCCACCACCAGCAGCGCGCCCTCCGTCGGGTCGCCCAATATCTTCCAGCCCTCTTGCTCCTCTCGCAGCGTCGCGCCGTTGCACAGGACGGCGGCGGTCAGCAACTCCTGCAGCGCCGGGGGCGTGTCACACGTCACGCGTAACGCGTCACGGTCCAGTTCCCGAATCTCGCCCGCCGGCCGATACCCCTCTCCCGTGACCTCGAAGACGCGTTCGCCCGCATACAGGCGCGTGACGGTCATCTCGTTTTTGGTAAGCGTGCCGGTCTTATCGGTGCAGATGACCGTCGTGGAG
>Ga0194120_10012368_pt1 | contig 10034 bp, 9 predicted proteins | sample TA2MahCa65mmetaG_FD_148642 | JGI IMG/M metagenome (GOLD analysis project Ga0194120, IMG submission 148642) | Freshwater microbial communities from Lake Tanganyika, Tanzania - TA2015019 Mahale Deep Cast 65m | ecosystem: Environmental > Aquatic > Freshwater > Lake | place: Tanzania: Lake... | reverse complement strand
AGCGCAAAGCGGGCAGGGCGCAATCCGAGTTCGGACAACTGGCTTCCCATCAAGTGCAGTTTAGCGGCATCCTGCGACGATCCGTGCAATCCGCGCTGAAGCGTCCCCATCACCGTAGGGCGCAAAGCAGTCTCGGCCCGGTCGGGCGGTGCGAACCGCCTCGACGAGGGGCTCTGCTGCGGTCGGCGGCACCACCCGATTCCAGCCCGCCTCGACCAGTTCCACCCACTCGGTTTCATCGCGGACTGTCACGCATGGCACGCCAGCGAAATAGGCTTCCTTCTGCACACCGCCGGAGTCAGTGAGGATGCACTTCGCGCGTCGCTCGAGGGCAAGCATCCCGAGGTAGCCCACGGGTTCGATGAGCCGGATACCCGACGCATCGTCGCCCATCATGAGTCCGACGGTCGGCAGCGACTGCCGTATGCGCGGGTGGACGGGCCAGACCACCGGCATCTCCCGTGCGATCAACCGGAGAGCCTCGGTGATGGTCGCGAGGCGGGTCGGGTCGTCGGTGTTCTCGGCACGGTGTATGGTGACGAGCAGATAGGCACCTATGGGGAGCGAGCCGAGTTCCGAACCCGCAAGTGCGCGCTCAGCGCGATCACTGAACGCACGGGCCGCATCGAGCATCACATCGCCGACCAACCGTACATCGCGCTGGGGCCTCCCGCCGTGGACGATGCCCTCGCCCGCGAGATTTGCGACGGCCCCCTCGGTCGGGCACAGGAGCACGGTCGACACGTGGTCCACCACCACCCTGTTGAGCTCCTCTGGCATCCTCCGGTTCCAGCTGCGGAGCCCCGCCTCCACATGGATCACCGGCATCCTCAGCTTCGCTCCTACGAGCGCGCCTGCGAGAGTGGAGTTCGTGTCGCCGTACACGAGGACCGCATCGACTGGGGGACCGAGCCCGCGCAGTTCCCGCTCGAGCGCTGCCATCATTGCACCCGTCTGCTCGCCGTGACCACCACCTGAGACACCGAGGTTTGACGATGGCGCTGGTATGCCGAGCTCATCGAAGAAGATCGTCGACATCAAGGCCTCAGAATGCTGCCCAGTATGGATGATCAGCTCATCGATCCCGTGCTCGCGGAGCGCGCGGCTTACCACCGCGGCCTTCACAAACTGGGGGCGCGCACCAACAATCGTCGCGATTCGATTCACCGCGAAGGGATGGTAGCCGTCCGACCTGGGGCGGCACGCCGATAGACTCGGCACGCATGCAGTCGATGGGACAACGCGCCTGCGTCCGCCCAGAGGTCAATGTCGTGGACCTGCAGACGGGGAACATCGGTTCAGTGCTCAAGATCCTCGAGCGGGTCGGAGCGACACCGAGGTGCGCGCGAAAGCCAAGTGAACTGAGCCTCTCCGTGCCCAGCGTGTTGCCCGGCGTGGGCAACTTCGGGCACGCTGCGGCCGCACTCGACCGTAGCGGCATGCGACCGGTGCTTGAGGAGGCGCGCATGCGCGGCATGCCGATCCTCGGGATCTGCCTCGGGGCACAACTGATGTGCCGCACGAGCGAGGAGGCTCCAGGCCAAGGTCTCGGCTGGTTCCAGACCGCGGTAAAGCGCTTTCCGAAGGCTGCCGCGGACGGAACGCCGATAAGGGTGCCGAACATGGGATGGATGGCGATCCGAGTGGCGGACGGTGCGCTGCCATGGGTCCAGCCCCAGGGGCGCATGTATTTCGCACACTCCTGTTTCATCGATCCGGATCAGGCGGGTCCGGCGGCGGCCATGCTTTCGGTCTATCGAGGGACGAGGTTCGCCGCGCTCCTCCGCGAGGGATCGGTCATTGGCGCTCAGTTCCACCCCGAGAAGAGCCATCAGCATGGCATGGCATTCCTCGGAGGATGGCTCACTTGGGCAGCCGGAGCGCACGGTTGAGCGAACAACTCGGCGAGGAGGACGGCACGATCCCCCGCGTCATCGTCGCGCTTACGATGATGGAGGGGCGCTTGGTGCGAACTCGGCGGTTTGGGTCGCCGAGTTATGTCGGCGACCCGATCAACACCGTACGCATCTTCAGCGAAAAGGGCGCCGACGAGTTGCTGCTGCTGGACATCGGCGGGGAGGATCTCCAGCCGTCCGCTTTGCCGTTCCTTGCCGATGTCGCGGCCGAGGCACTCATGCCGATCGCATACGGTGGCGGCATCCGCACGATCGACCACATACGCAGCGTGATCCGATCCGGCTTCGAGAAGGTCGTGCTCAACACTGTGCTCCACTCGACCCCGTCCCTCGCAACGCAGGCAGCCGAGGAGTTCGGCTCACAGGCGGTCATCGGGTCCATCGACGTGCGCACGGGACTGCTCGGCAGACAGTCCGTTCGCTCGCGCTGCGGACGCCAGCGAACGGGTGCTGATTTGATCGAGCACGCGAAGGCGTGCGAGCAGGCTGGATGTGGCGAGATCCTGCTCACTTCTATCGACCGTGACGGATCGATGCGGGGCTACGACCTCGAGTTGGTCCGACGCGTCGCATCGGCGGTGGGCGTACCAGTGATCGCGCTCGGAGGCGCAGGTGACCGGCACGACCTCGAGGCGGCGCTCTCGGCAGGAGCGTCCGCCGTCGCGGCAGGCAGCCTGTTCGTCTACTGGGGCCCGCGACGGGCCGTACTGATCAACTACCCGGACGATTGCCGTTGGTAGTTGGTGGTTTGCACCGTGCGATCGCGTCAGCCAGAGCACGTGAAGCCGCCCTCGCGCTCGGTCCGTCGAGATGGATACCGTCGTAGCTGCGGAGGTTCGGCATCGACGGTTCGATCCAACACGCCCCACAGGCCTCAAGGCGGGTACGCACCCGACCGAAGTCGATTCCACCGGCATCATCCTCGGCCATTGCCACCTCAGGCGGTACCCAAGGGCGGAATGCGACGAGCCGCACGCCTGAGCGTACGAGCTTTTCGGCTGCACGGATGAGGTCGTCTTCGACCTGTGGAGAGTAGGGCGCGCGCTCGAAATCCCTCCGAACGACTGCGACCCCCGCGGCGATCGGGTCCGCCACGTGACGGTCGGACTCCACCCAGCCGTCAGCGTGGTAGTGCTGCACGTACTCGTCGGACGTGGCCCTCGAGGCCGCGACCTGCTCGCCGAATCCCCGGTCGATTGCGAACGGCGCGAGGTGCAGTTCCCACTCCTCGACGACGCGAGCGATTCGGAGCGGCATGCGAAGCCGTCCGAGATCCTCGCAAGCCGCGATATAGCCGTCCTTTCCGCGGATCGGTGCGCGGAGGGATGCAGGCGTGACGGCGATCACCATGATGCGCGGCCCATTGGGGTCGAGGGTCGCAGCCGCAGCCTCGACGAAGGCCGGCGTCAGCGTTGCAGAGCTGAAGCCGAAGTTCACGCAGCTTCGCACGAGTCCGAGTCTCGAATCGAACTGCGATGGGTCGATGCCCCGATACACGCGAGAATCTCCGACAACGATGGTGTCGTGGCGCGGCCCCCAACAGAGTTTCTCCATCCAGAACCACTTCGGCGCCCCGGCGAATCGAACATCAGTCCGCAACGTAGCAATGGCGACGACCGCGGTCACGAACGCAAGGAGCGTCAGGAAGCACGGATCGGAGAGCAGCCCCCGCCGACCTTCGTCGGGTCCTCCAGGCAACCATAGCCCGATCACCCGACCGACGGGTGGCTCATGCCCGGACGCGCTAGGGCAAGCCGCGTCAGAACTGGAAGTAGATGAAGTCACTGCCAGGGCCTCTCAGGAAGACGCTCGCGAGGAGCGCGGCAACAATCGCGGCGCACTGAAACGGAGTGGGCCACGATGAAGGCGCAAGCCACGGTATCCGTTTGGCCAACGCGTAACTCGCACACGCTGCAGCAATCGTGGCGGCGGCGAGCGCGATGCTCGGCACCGCGATCATGGATGGAAGTTCGCCGGCACCGGACGCGCCGAGCATCTGGCGGAGGACGGAAGACGCCTGCCCGAGGGATTCCGCACGGAAGATGACCCAACCCGCCAGAACGGCGACGAGCGTCGCGGCCCACGCCGCGAGCCGCCAGACGCCTCGGAGTTCGGTGCTGCGACCGCCATTCATCGCCCGCTCGACCTGAAGGAGGGCAGCGTGATAGGCACCCCATACGATGAAGGTCCAGTTCGCACCGTGCCACAGGCCAGAGATGAGCATCGTGAAGGTTAGGCTCGCGGAGGTTCGGATGGAGCCGCGCCGAGAGCCCCCAAGCGGAATGTAGACGTAATCGCGGAACCAACTCGAGAGGGTGATGTGCCAGCGGGACCAGAAATCGCGCGGTCCGATCGCCGCGTACGGGCGGCGGAAGTTCTCGGGAAACCGATAGCCCATCCAGTACGCAATCCCACACGCGATGTCGGAGTAGCCAGAGAAGTCGCAGAAGATCTGCAGTGCGAATGCGGCGGTCACGATCCACCACGCGAGGCCGAGCTCCGGATTGCTTGAGAACGCCTCGTTCACGAATGGCGCGAGGCTGTCCGCCACGACTGCCTTCTTCAGGTACCCCCAGGAGGCGAGCCGAAGCCCGTGCATTCGGTTGGCCCGATTGAAGTTGCCAGGTGTTTCCAGTTGCGGAAGAAGTTCCGTCGCGCGCACGATTGGTCCCGCCACGAGCTGCGGGAACATGGAGAGGAACGCAAAGAAATGAAACGGGTCTCGCACGGCCCGAATCCGCCCGCGCCAAACGTCGATGGTGTAAGAAAGAGACTGGAATGTGTAGAAACTAATCCCAATCGGAAGGATGATGCTGCTAGCCATGTCGGACACTGGAGCCGATATGTCAATTGCTTCCCCGATCTGGGAAACAAGGAAACTGAGGTACTTGAAGAACACAAGCACCCCAATGTTCGACACGACCGAAGCCCAGAGCAGGCATTTCCGCCACCTTGGCCACGACTCCATCCCGAGTGCGGCGAGGTAATCCACGAGCCCGGTCGCAACCAGCAGTGGCAGGAATCGCCAGTCCCACCAACCATAGAAAACGAAGGAAGTTGCGGTGATCGCGATCAATCTGAGGCGACGGTGCGGGCGAACGAACCCCCAGCCGATCATGAAGAGAGCCATCAGGACGAGAAAGGAGCCCGACATGAACGACATGCCCATAAACCTACACTCTCGGTGCGGAGCCAGCGCACTAGCCTGACACCCGATGCTGGTACTACGCAGAGAGAACGGAAGCGCCGCGAGGGGAGTGGCGGTGCTGCTGACCGGCTCGGTCGCGGCGCAAGGCATCCCGATCCTCGCGTCGTTTGCGCTCTCGCGCATCTATCCCGATACCGCGTTCGGCCTCTTCACAGTGTTCCAGTCATCCCTGGCGCTGCTAGCCACGGTGTCCACCGGCAGGTACGAGGCGGCGATCCTCGTCCCGAGGTCGCGGCGCGCGGCGCTAACGGTCGCCGCGGCCTGCATGGGACTCTCGACCACCGTTTCAGTCGCTGTGCTCGCCGCCTCGGTGCTCCTCGGTGATTCGATCGAGCGGATGCTCGACGCTCCGGGCTTCGCCGCGATCGCGCCGCTGCTGGCCCCCGCCCTGCTGCTCTCCGACACGACCGCCGTGGCGACCCGCTGGTGCAACCGTGACCGAAAATGGTCGGCGATGGCGTACGCCCAGACGCTCGGTGCACTGGTTCGGGCGATGCTGTCGATCGCCGTGGGCCTCGTGTGGGACTCCGCAACGGCGATGGCGCTCGCGATGATCGCGGGGTCCATCGCGGCACTGACCGTCACCCGTCCGCCGATTCGCGAGGCGCTCGCGATCGCCGCAACACCCCTGCGGCGCGCGGCGATGCTGGGGCTGCTCCGAACCCATCGGCGGTTCCCCCTGTACTCGATGCCAGCGGGAATCCTCGAGATCATCGCCCGCGAGTCGGTCGTCGGCGTCATGAGCGTCGCATTCGGGTCGGCCACGGTCGGCATGCTCGGAATGGCGCAGCGAACCGTCAGGATGCCGGTGCAGGCGCTGAGTGCGAGCATGGGGCAGGTCTTCCGGCAGTCCGCGGCGCGCCGACTCGCGGCCGGCGAGGACTGCCGTCCGCTACTGCTGCGCACCGCTGGGATTCAGGCGATGCTCGCGACACCGGTCTTCGGCGCGTTCATCCTGTTCGGTCCGGATCTGTTCGTGGTGCTCTTCGGCGAGTCCTGGGGCGAGGCCGGCAGGTTGGCTCAGGCACTTGCACCAATGTGCTTCCTCGGCTTTACGGTTGGCACGGTTTCGAATGTCCTGCTGCTCGCGGGGTGGCAGCGGTTCGATTTCCTCAACCAACTGTGGCTTGCTCCGTGTGCAACGGGCGCGGCGTGGCTTGCCGCCGACATCACCAAGGATCCGGCATGGACGGCCTCCGCGTACGGAGCGGTCTACTCGGTGAAGTACGTAGTCGAGTTCATCGGATGCTTCATGGCCTGCGCGCCTCGGGTTCGGTAGGGACACCGAGCCTGCGACCAATCCGACGCAGCGCATCGAGCCTCGACTTCCCGTTGGGATAGTCTTCGTGGCGGCGTGGCGCAGCGGTCATGATGTCGTTCCACTCCGCCGCCGAGAAACCAAGTTTTCGGAGTACGAACGCGCGATCGGTCTCGAGGTCGCCCGCGGCGTAGAGCGGGCGCTGAAGGACGCACAGCGCCGTATTCCGGTCGATCCGACCGCAGAGGATCTCGCCTGACAGGTGGGCACGCCGCTTGTCAATTCCGAACTTGGTAGGCAGGTAGTAGGCCTGCCCGAACCGCGTGAGCACGGACTCGTAGTGCTTCCCGCCATAGTCGCGCCAGCCGAGTTCCGCTGAAATCACGGTCTTCGCCTGCTCGCGGTCGTACGCCACCGTGTCGAGAAGGTGGACATCGCGGTAGCCACGCACGCGCGGGAACCACACCTTCCACTCAAACATCGACATCACCGGGTACCGCCGCAGCGGGCGCCGGCCGAACTGCCGATGCACGGACTGAAGGTGAATGCCGTCGCGGTTGCTCCAAACCCAAGCCTTCGGCATCACGGCATCGATCGAGTAGTTACGACCACTGATGAATGTTCGCACCCCGAGTTCGAGCACCTTACGAGGTTGCGCCGAGAAAAACGCATGATCCTGCGGCAAGTCGAAGTTCGGGACGGACGCACGGAAAAATGCCGACTGCAGGTCGCGCATCTCTTCCCAATCGATCACCTCCGTGATCAGTTCCACGCCCATCCGCTGGCATGCACGGTGGATGTTGTCCACAGCGATCTCCGAGTTCCACCCGCCGTCGATATGTAGGGCGATGACCCTCAGGCCGGCAGTCTTGGCAAGCCACAGGCAGTAGGTGCTGTCGACGCCGCCGGAAATGCCCACCACGGCATCGAAGGGACATCCCTTGCCCGACTCGCGGATTCCGCTGATGGCAGACTCGAATCGACCTGGATCGACCTGGCCTCCCGGACGGTAGGGCGCGTTGGCCTCGAAGGTCCTGCAGTGGTTGCAAACGCCTGCTGCATCGAACACGATGTCCGGATCGCTGGTGTCCATCACGCAGCGAGTGCACTCGCGCCTCATGCCGTCATCCATGCGTAGATGCTAACTCTGGTGCCTTGCCATCGCGGCACGATACGCGCGCACCAGCGTCGCGCTGCCGACCGTGGGTGAAGCCACCTCGAGCGCACGTGGAATGGCCGCGCGCCACAACGCCAGTCGCTCGTCCGTGACTGATGCGAGAGCCTCGGCGATTGCCCCAGCACCTGCGCCTGCGGCTATGACGGTGCCTACGCCGTGCCGTCGGACGAACTCACCCAACTCAGGCAGGTCCGTCGCGATCACGGGGACACCGGCACGAAGGCTCTCGAAGAGCTTGTTCGGCATGCACAGGCGGTAGCTCTCGCAGATCGGCTCGATGAGAACCGCGGAGAGGTCGGCATCCGCGATCGCGGAGACAACCTCCCGCGAGGCAACCGGCGCAACCACGCCACCGCGGTCGCCGAGCGCTTCAGAAAGTCGCGCGGCCATGGGTCCGGAGCCCATGGCGACCATCCGCCAGCGGGTGCCCGCGAGCCGGACGGCCTCGGCAACATCGAGCAGGCCCCGCCCTTCGACGAGTGCTCCGACGTACGCGAGCACGCGGTCGCTTGCGCCGATGCCGGCCCGCTGGCGCAGACCGGAGACCGCGACCGGTGGCAGAGACGGCGGGACGTTGAGCACCGTAAAGCACGGGATTTCAAGCCTCTTTGAGTACAGGTCGGCAATCCTCTCGCCGACCGCCACACAGGCTCCAGCGCGTCGGGCAAACACCCACTCGATCACGCGGACGAGCCGTGCCCGTAGGCGGTTCATGCCGTTTCGGCAAGACTCGAGCTCGTGGGGCTCGTACACAAGCGCCGCTCCGACTGAGGCAGCGGCAGACCAGCTCGCTAGCAGATCCCATGCCGATCGGGCGGTCACGACTATCGGCCGAAGCCTGCGCGCAAGTCGGATGACGCGGATCGTCCGGTCGATCTCCTTGATCGCCTGCGTCGCTAGAACCCCCGGAAGCCCGCGCACCGCAGACGGCATCCGCAGGAACAACACACGCGGCTGCGACCGCTCAAGCTCAGCCCGTCTGCCACGCGCGACGCCGGTGACGACCACTCGGTCCACGATGCCGCCCTCGAGCAGCGACGCGGCACTGCGCGAAATGCGCGAGGCGTACCGAAGGTCCTTGGTCGTGACATGAAGCGAGATACGGATCGACACCCACGAGGATGCTACAATTCGGTCTGATGCGCATCGTGCATGTGACATGCGCCCACGAATGGGACGACGTGCGCATCTACGAACGCATGGCGCAGTCTGCGGCGCTCGATGGCATGGATATCACGGTGGTCTGCCCTGCGCCTTGTGACGGAGCGCCATCCCCGTCGGAGAGCATCCGAATCACCTGCATCGACCGTCCCAAGTCACGGGCAGATCGCTTCTGCACGGCGGCTAGGGCGGCATGTCGGCTCGCGGCCACGATGCCGGCCGATGCGTACCACTTACACGACCCCGAGCTGCTCCCGTGGGCGGCGCTCTCGGGCACGCTCGCCCGAAAGTGCATCTTCGACTCGCATGAGGACATCGCGGCCGCGGTGCTCAGCCGGGCTTGGATCCCTAGGCCGGCTCGACCAGCCATGGCGGCCGCGACCCGCCTCGCTCTGGCATCACTCCTGCCTCGGCTCGCCGGGACCGTCGCTGCCACACCCGCGATCTTCGCGAAGTTGCCGTCCGTCAATCGGTTGGCGGTGGTGCAGAACTTCCCCGCGATCAGCGTCCCGTCCGAGCCAGCGCCCGCGCGCGAGCGTGTCGCTGCCTATATCGGAACTCTCAACGCGATCCGCGGTGCGGATGTTTTGTGGCGCACGGCGGCCCTGCTCGGCAACTGGGGGATCCGCGTCGAGGTGGCGGGGCTGGTGCGCGAGTCGCCTCCGTCGCGCGACGGCGAGGCGCAGCCGGTGTTGCTCGGCAACCTCGACCGCGGGGGGGTCAATCGGCTGCTCGCCAGAGCCTCCGTTGGTCTCGTGCTGTTCCAACCCGAGCCGAACCACCTCGCGAGCCAGCCGAACAAGATCTTCGAGTACATGACGGCCGGCGTACCCGTCGTTGCAAGCGACTTCCCGCTCTGGCGCCAGGTGGTCGCCGAGACCGGGGCCGGGGTGGTCGTGGACCCGCGCGACGCACATGCCGTCGCCGTGGCCGTCGCCCAGATCATCGACCGTCCCGAGACGGCCCGACGCATGTCGGACGCTGGCCGACGCGCGGTCCGCGAACGGTTCAACTGGGAACCCGAATGGCGAAAGCTCCGGGATGCGTACGTACGCGTGGCGAACTCCTGAACAGCAGCGCGAACACCATCAGGACAACGATCGCGGTGAGACCAGTGCCAATCGTCGTGTTCACGAGGTCGATCGGCCGCACCAGCAGCGCCGTGAGGCCCCCCACCGCTGCGGCCGCCGGCACCCGCAGAAGCATGCCAGCAACGATGTCAAGCAGTAGCGCGTATGCGGCGAACCCCAACATGCCCAGCGGCACGCCGAACGAGGTCATCAGATCCATGACCGCGGGCGGGGTCACGAGGGT
>Ga0194120_10012366_pt1 | contig 10036 bp, 9 predicted proteins | sample TA2MahCa65mmetaG_FD_148642 | JGI IMG/M metagenome (GOLD analysis project Ga0194120, IMG submission 148642) | Freshwater microbial communities from Lake Tanganyika, Tanzania - TA2015019 Mahale Deep Cast 65m | ecosystem: Environmental > Aquatic > Freshwater > Lake | place: Tanzania: Lake... | reverse complement strand
AGAGTCATGTTTACACCACGAATGAAGCCTTGCGTAAAGTCCCCGGCATCAACGTGCGTGACGAGGAAGGCTTCGGCATGCGGCCCAACATCGGTATCCGGGGTCTCAATCCCACCCGCTCGACCCGTGCCCTGTTGCTGGAAGACGGCTTGCCCCTGTCCTATGCCCCCTATGGCGATAATGCCAGTTACTACCATCCCCCGGTCGACCGGTTTGAAACCATCGAAGTACTCAAAGGAGCCGGACAGTTGTCATTTGGCCCGCAAACAACGGCGGCCACCCTTAACTATGTCACGCCAACCCCGCCGCTCACCCCGGGCGGATTCATAGGCTTTACCGGCGGCAACCGCGACTATCTCAACGGTCACGTCAATTACGGCGGTACCACCGGACCCTGGGGTGGGTTGTTTGATTACATTCACAAGGAAGGACAAGGGGCCAGGGACAATCTCGCCCTGGCGATAGATGATGTCAATCTCAAGGGGATTTACCGTATCGGTGAACAGGATGCCCTGATCCTGCGGGGTAATTTCTTCCGGGAAGATTCGCAACTGACTTACTCGGGCCTGACCGATGCCGAACTACGGAATTTCGGTTATCGTTACAACCCGTTCAAAAACGATTATTTCAACACCAACCGCTGGGGTGCCTCGGCCACGCACGAGCACAAGTTCAATCAGGATATCAAACTGACGACCAGCTTTTACTGGACCCAGTTCAACCGCGACTGGTGGCGACAGGCCAGCAGCACCACCGACAGTCAGTGCGGTGCGGGCTTTGTCGGGCAACGCAATGCCGGATTGATCGTCGACCCGGATGCCTGCGGTTCGATTCAGGGGCGGTTACGCGACTACAACACCTGGGGAGTCGAACCCCGTCTCCACGCCAGTTATGACCTGATGGGGTTACCCGGTGAACTGGATCTGGGATTCCGCGCCCACTTCGAAGAACAGTACCGGCGACAGGAAAACGGGCTGACCCCGGATGCCCGCAGTGGCACGGTGTCAGAAATCAACCAGCGTCTCACCGATGCCTATTCCGGCTTCATTCAAAACCGCATATTCCTCGGTAACTGGTCGTTTGCGCCGGTGGTCAGGGTGGAGAGCATCCGTTTTGAACGCATCAATCGCCTCGATCCTGCCAACCCTGAAAGCGGCAGCAGCTATCTCACCGAAGCCCTGCCCGGTTTCGGGATCAATTACGCCCCCAATGACAAGTTCACCGCCTTCTTCGGGGTACACCGGGGTTTTTCTCCTCCGCGAACCGAAGATGCCATCAGCAATCTGGGGCTGGCGACCGATGTCGGGCCGGAGCATAGCTGGAATTACGAACTGGGGGCACGCACCCGCCCCTGGAAAGGGGTCAACCTCGAAGGCACGCTGTTTCATACCTATTTCGAACAACAGTCGGCGGTAGGCAGCATAGCCGGTGGTTCGACACCGCTGGCAACCGGTGAAGCCCTGTATCAGGGGCTGGAATTCGTGGGCAGAACCGACCTGGGCGACCTGCTCGACACGCCCCACAACATCTATCTGCAATCGTCCTACACCTGGGTTGCTGATGCCGAGGCCTTATCGCCCTTCCGTTGTGTACCGGTCGACGGAAAGATTTCCTCCGCCTGCCGCAACGGTTGGGTGGCCGGTTCGCAAGCCGGTAACCGCATGCCCTACGCACCGGAACACCTGTTGACCGCCACGGTGGGCTACCAGCATCCCATCGGGTTTGATTTTCATCTGGAAACGGTTTTTGTGGGCGAACAGTTCAGTGATTTCCACAATGCCGCCGGTCAAACCAACCCGGATGGTACTGCCAACCGGAGTGGCCAGATGGGCAGGATCAGCAATTACGCCATCGTCAACCTGGCCACGACCTACCAGATCAAACCCTTGAACACGGATGTCTTCGTTTCCGTCAAGAACCTGCTGGATGAAGACTATATCGTGGATCGAACCCGTGGCATCCAGACCGGCTCTCCCCGTCTGGTGCAAGCCGGTTTCAGAACCCGGTTTTAGGCGTGGCCCTTGCGCTGTTCATTATCGGAACAACAGGCCTTGATCATCGAACAGCCGAATCGTAGCCTCGATGTAGCGAAACGCAATCGAGGGTTCACGGTGGCAAACCGGATTCGTCGGTCGAAGGTGTTCATTTTTGGGCTGAGAGATGACCAAGTTTCCCTTTCTTATCCCGAACTCACGTTAATCCAGGTCTATGCCCAAGGCTTGTAACTTGACCGCCAGACGATCCGCTCTGGATTTTTCCTGTTCAGCTTTGGCGTTGGCTTGTTCAGCCCAAGCGTTGGCTTGTTCAGCCCTGACATCGGCTTGTTCAGCCCTGGCATTGGCTTGTTCAGCCCTGACATCGGCTTGTTCAGCCCTGGCATTGGCTTGTTCTGCTTTGGCGTTGGCTTGTTCCGCTTTGGCGTTGGCTTGTTCCGCTATGATGGTGGCCAGGTTTGCCCTGAACATTTCATGCCTTGCCGCCTCCTCCGGGGTAGTAATCAGTCCACCTTCGGCAGAAAAATAACGCAACTGTCTGTTATGAATGCCCAGGAATAAACCCAGTGATTCACTCCATAGCCAACCCTGCTGGCTTGGCACCAGGGGTATATACTGGTCGAAGTCCAGCTTAAAGCCGGCAAATTCCAGCGTTTCGGGTGAAAAATAAAAATATTCCGGGGTATGAAATTTTTCGGCATAGAGTTTTTTCTTCGTGGTGCGATCTACCCTGGCAGTCGAGTCGGATAATAATTCAATTATCAAATCCGGATAACGACCGTCTTCTTCCCACACGACCCAGGAATTTCGAGGTTCCTTTGGGGTATTCTTGACCAGAAAGAAATCGGGCCCCCGAAACTCCCGGTTTTTTAGTTGTTGGCGGCTGTAATAGATAGTCAGATTCGCGCCAATGAAAAAATCATTCCGTTCCCGCCAGGCCCATTCCAGACTGGTCACCAGCAAAAGCAGTTGCATATAGTGCAAGGAACTTTCCATCTCGGGTTCATCGCTCAATAGTTTACGGGCATCGGGCATTTTTAATTCAAAATCCCGGGCAGTGATTGCTGACATGAAATTGTCCTCCTGATACGCGCTGTGTTCATCCAGTTTCTGCTACAAACTGGACATCGGGTGGGTTATCGGGTCGACCCCGGGTTCGCCTGATTTGGGTTGTCGGCACATCCTGTTGGGCTGAACAGGCCCGCTAAATTACAGGACTGACCAATGGCAAGATAATGCGTTATCCGATCAAACGATTGAGCCGTCCTGTGATCGACAGTCAATTCAGCCGGTCAATAAAGGTCTTGACATGCACGGCATAAGCCCCCGGATGCCGACCGCGTTTTACGATGGCAGAAGACACCCCGACGATCCAGTATCCGTTTTTTTCACGCCGCAACAGTGGCGATCCGGAATCGCCGTAGGTACTGTCACAGTCGGTAAACAGGATGCGGTCATCCACCAGGCGGTCGAGTAACCGGCAACCATCGTGCAGGGAAAGCAAAAAGGGACGATCCGCACTGTAACCAGCCCGCAGCAGATGACCCGGATCGTTGCCGGGCGGGAGCGGACTCAGCGGGAGTGGTTTGAGGGGAAGGGGATGCTCGAGCCGCAACAAGGCCCAGTCATGTGCGATCTGGTTCAATGTTGGCATGGACTGGTCGTAGTGACTGTCGTCATGTTCTATTGCCCGGCCACGCACGCTGGCCTGGAAGTGATCCCGGTTGAGACCGGCCACGAACAGGATGGCCTCGGGTCGGTGCCAGTCCTTGATAACCCGGTTGTAGAGACAATGGCCGGCGGTGAGAACCACGTCCGGCGCAATCAAGGCTCCGCTGCAATACTCGCCCCTCTCCCGGTTGATGGTCAGTCGCCCCAGGCTGTGCCAGGGCCAGGCGGTGGAATCCAGGGGAACCCGGTCATCGTGACCCACGATACCCGGCAGCCGTCCCGGGCTTTCAGCGGGTGCTGCCCCACCGGCATCGACGCTGGCCAGTCCTGCCAGGATCAGCCACCGTGTAATCCGGGAAGCGAATGAGCATTCCATCCTAATCAGACACCTTCGGCAAAAACACGCCGAAAGCCCGGCTGCCGTTACCCACGGGCAGGGTGGCTTCGGTGCGCAGGTTTTCCGCATCCATGACCGAAACCGTATTGCTGAACCAGTTGGCTACATACACCCGGCGACCATCCGGATGCACCGCGATGCCTTCCGGATATTCACCGACAGCCAACGTGGCGATGACGGTATCGCTCGCCGTATCGATCACGGAGACGGTATTGTCGTACTGGTTGGTGACCCAGACCTGACGGCCTTGCAGGGCAACCGCCGAGGCGTAAGGTCTCTCACCCACACCCATGCTTTTCAGAACCCGAAAATCGCGGGTGTCGATGATGGAGAGATCATTGCTCTCGACATTGGCGACGTAGAGACGGTTGGCGCAGGCATCCAGGGTGAGACCAAAGGGATGCCTGCCTACCGATACGGTCTGCTGCACGGTACGGGTTTCGGTGTCGATGCGGGATACCGTGTCATCATCGCGGTTGGCCACATAGACGAAGTGCCCCCCCGGTTCGACCACCACCCCGGCCGGACTGTTACCCACGGCGATCCAGCCCTCCAGGGTTTGCTTATCGAGATCGACCACCCCGACGCGCCGATCATACCAGTCGGCCACGTAAGCCTTGTGGCCGGTCGCATCCAGGGCGATACCGACCGGACTTTCACCGACCGGTACCCTCGCTACGACCCGGTCGGTTCGACCGTCGATCAGGCTGATGTCATGGCTTCCCGGATTCGAGACCACGACCCGCGTTCCATCGGCACTCACCGCGACACCGGCCGGTTTGGAGCCGACTTTCAGCGTCACGGTCACAGCCCCCTGGGCCGTATCGATTACCGAAACCGTATCCTCGCCCTGATTGGTGATGTAAGCCCTGGGTGCCGCCGTGGCGGCGGGCATCCCGTTCAGTAACAGGGCCACGAGCATCCCGTGCAGGGATGCCCGGGCGTTGAAAACCCGCATCCGGGGGTGCATCAGCGACCTTGTTCCACGACAGCCTTGAGTTGATTCAGGCTGCTCTTGTACACCTCGGTGACGGCCTTGACAGCAGCTTCATCGCTTTCTTCCGGCGGTGGATTGTTGTTCATGAAGCTGCGGTAGAAGGCACCGTTCCACTCTACCTTGCTGCCACCGGCCGGGTTGGCTTCAACCACCAGCGTGGCTGCATAATTGCTGACCGGCAGGTCTTTGGGGGCCACTTCGGTGATTTTGTACTGGAAGCTCATCTTGCCTGCGTCGTAGGTTTTGAGTTCTTCCTTGATGACTCCCCCATTTTTGAGCGTGAGTTCACGGGTAGCCCCTTTTTCGGTTCCCCCTTGTGCGGTGGTGGACTCAACGGTCGGCATCCACTTTTCAGGGGCGGCAAAATTGCCCACGACCGCCCAGACGGCTTCGGGGGCCGCGCTGATTTCTACTGATTCGCTCACCTTCTGCCGACTGGGGCCGTGAGCAGATGCCCAACCCGAAAACAGTAATGCAGCAGAAGCGAGTACAGCCAGTGATTTTTTCATTGAATTCTCCAAACAGTAAAAGACAAAAGCCCGCCTCATTATTGAGGGGGCAGAATAACAGGGACGGCAAGGCAGCCCTGGTAGGGTTCATCAGCCGGTCAGGTTACTGACTATCGAGCGGCTTTGGCCATCCTTCAGCCCAAAAATACGCGCTGCTGGATGGCCAGTCCGGTTCCCCACCGTAATTCCTCGATTGCGCTTCGCTACATCGAGGCTACGATCGGGCTGTTCGATGATCAAGGCCTATCGAGGCTACGAAGGGCTTTGACCTCCTCGGCACGCGGGAAGTCCACTCCCAGACTGATGATGAAGCTGGACACTTCCTCGATGGTCATTTGTGACACCCGGGTTTGTGATTCATGCACGATCAGGGTGAAACCCGACGTGGGGTTGGGTGAAGTCGGCACGAACAGCACCAGGTGGTCGTCTACCCGGTTGGTGACGTAGGCCGGTACCCACAAGCCTGCACGCGGATACTCGACGAAGACCACATCACGCAGACGCTGTTCCTCATCGCCCCGGAACAGACCCAGAATTTTTTTGGTCACCCGGTAGATGCTGCCCAGCAGGGGAATACGGTCGATCAGTTTTTCAAAGAAATACAGCAGATGGGCCTTTTCCTGCTTGAGCAGAAACCCGAAATACATGAGGACGAAAGTGGCTGCAATAAAGGCCACGATGGGGATCAGGGCATTTTCATAACGCCCCCACAACCCCATTACGAACCCCAGCAGAAAACTGCTCAGATAAATAACGATCTGAATGATGATGAAAATGGGCAAGGCACCCAGTACACCAATCAGAAAGTAATCGAAAAATCTCGCCAGTGACTGTCTCATTATTATGCACCTCTCGGTTTTTTATTGTAACAGGACGTGATCCGGATCAATTCACCCGTACCGACCCAGCGTCGGCCCGCGCCAGTGTCCGCTCTCCCTGCCCTGACAGGAGAGATTTTCAATCGTCGCCTCGTAATATACGCGCCATGATCCACTCATCGGCATAATGCTGGCCATCGAAGTAATGCGCCATGAGCAAGCCCTCCTGAGTAAAACCGGAGCGATCATACAACTTGCGGGCTACAAGATTATTGGTGTTGAGCGTCAGTTCAATCCGGCGAAAACCGTGGGTACGGGCCCAGTCCACACCGGCATCCAGTAAATGACGACCCAGCCCCTTGTAGCGATAGGGTTTGAGCAGGGCGATACGCAGCACGATGACGTGACGATAACCGTTCAGGGCTTTGGGCTCCAGTTTGCAAAACCCGGCGATACGGTCATGCGCCCAGAGAACCAGCAGGGTTCCGTCCGCAGTATCCAGCCGGATGGATTCGCCTGATGCCTCGTATCCGGCTTCCATGGCCAGGTGAGTAACCCAGAAATGCCGGTAGGCTTCCGTGTCCCCGGGTTGCAACAGGCGTATTTCAAACGGAGGAATGCCGAGCAATACCTGATCCGGAACAGCGGAAAAACGAAAATCCGGACAGGCCGGTATCACGAGACTCAAGGGGTGGAACTGGCCGTCCTGCAATGATTCGGGAATGTCTATCGAAAAGCCACAAAACCCGTCACCGTAACCGGCATCCCGGACATCGGCCCGGAACAAACTGGCCGTCACCCGGGTTTCCCAATGGCCGAGGCGACAGGCGACTTGCCGGTCACCGGGGTGATGAACCCAGCCCTCGATGCGTTGCCCCACCCGATCCAGGTGGCCGCTGATCGGCTCATCGTTGTTCAAAACATTTCCACATCGCCGGTATCCAGACTCTGTTGCTGGATTTGCTTGCTGTCGATGTCCTGAAAACGCAAGCGGCTGGCCTGTATGGCCTCGTGCATGGCAGTGATGCGGGCTAGCAGGCGGTCTTCGGCTTCGAGCATCTGATGATCCGCACTCAATTCGTACAGGCGACGCATCAGGTTCTCCAGTAACCGGGAGCGTTCCTGGGTCTGGCCCAGCAACTGGTGCACGATGTCATCGAATTGCAGCGAAATCAGGCCATCCATCACCAGGGCGTGAATCTGCAGGGCGATCTCATTGATTTGGCGGGACTGAACGGTGGCGGCTTCATTGAGGATTTCCATTTCCCGCCACATCGACGACAGGGTATCGCGGGAAGCCGAAACCACGGTCAGGTCGAGATTGGCCACCTCATGGATGCAGGTTCCGACCCGTGCCATGAGTTGTTTCATGTTGGAGAGCAAAGCCCGTATCTCCTCGCTGAATTCATTCGACTTTTTGGCCAGCTTGCGCACTTCATCGGCCACCACGGCAAAACCACGCCCCAGCTCCCCGGCCCGGGCAGCCTCTATGGCGGCATTGAGGGCCAGCAAGTCGGTTTGCTTGCCGATGTCGGTCACCCCGTTCAGACAGGCCACGACCGACACCATCAACTGCTCCATTTCGGAAAAACTGTCCGCCGTCTGTTGACCGGCCGAATTGACGTTATCCATGAATGCCACCAGCCGGTCCACGACCTGCTCACTGTCGCGGGTATACCGCTGGATACCGGAGCGTTGTTCTTCCTGCTGTTTGCCGTTGGCGGTCGACAACAAACGCATGACCAGTTCCTTGAGCATGTCGAGCTGATCATTCGAGCAACCCTTGATATCGGTCAGGTTGCCGGTGAGGCGACAAGTAGCCGAACTGATGAGCTGGCTGGCCTGGGAGATATTGTTACGGAGGGTTCCGAATTGCTCATGGGCGAGATCAACGGCCCGAACCAGTTCCTGCTCGTAACGCTCGGTTTGATCCAGAAGGTGCTGCCGCGATTGTTGGGCGTTATGCTCCGACAGGGCCGACAGGCGGGTTTTATCCTTTCGCAGGACAGCGTAAAGCAACAACATGATCGCAACCAGTTGGCAACCCGGTATCCAGTACGAATCCGGCCCATCCAGCAGCATCGATACGAGGATCAGAACCTGTAAAACCAGTGCGATCAACATAAAAACCAAATCTCGTTTAACCAACCCGGAGTTGCGTCCGGCAACCCCTCAGTTGTCGTGCGCCATAGCCTCAGGAACCGGTTCGCCATTGAATCCGTCCGGCTGCGGCTTCTTCGAGGCTTTTCAGCAACTGACGGGTTTGGGTTTCCGGCAGGCTGAAATCAAATTCTACCCGTTCAGCATGTGACACCTTCTGCAAATCTGCCCCTGCCCGTTCCAGTTCGCGCCGAATCAAGCCCTCCAGGGCATAGGGTGCGGAACATCCCATTGCAACCGGATGTACGATCGCGATTTTTTCGGCGTGGAGCAGGGCCTGGGCTACGCTACCGGCATAGGCCCTGGCCAGACCGCCGGCCCCCAGGTTGATTCCACCGTAATAACGCACCACCGTAGCCAGCACCCCATCGAGTTGCTGATGACGTAACACTTCGAGCATGGGACGGCCTGCCGTTCCGCCCGGCTCGCCGTCGTCAACCGCCGCCGAATGGCCACCGGCCAGGAGTGCCCAGCAGACATGCGAGGCCAGGGGATGTTCTGCCCACAGACCGGCCACGATACGCATGGCATCGGGTCGGTCCCGTGCAGGCTGAACGCAGCCAATGAAGCGGCTTTTCCTGATCAGTGACTCACTGTGTACCGCTGCGGCCAGGGTCAGGGGCATGAGGTCTACTGTTTTACGGTTCCCAGCTCGAAAATGATCATCTCGGCCTCACTTTCGCTGATGTTCTCGGCCGTCATCCATTGACCGGATTCCCAGAATACCTCACCCGGACCGTATTCCTGGGTCTGACCACTTTCTTCGATCTTGATGCGTCCCCTCAGTACGTAACGCGGCCCCGGTCCTTCATGGGTGTGCAGGGGCGTTTTGTAACCCGGTGGAAAAATGACCCGTATCACACGGGCATTGACCTGGTTGGCCGGAAGTTCGGCGGCTTTTTCCAGCAGGATCTGGCGGGGTGGCATCCTGACTTCGTCGGCCCCGACGGACAGGGGGGCGAACAGCATCGTACAGGCCAGCAGACGGGTCATTCCCGAATCGTGACTTTTCATGGTTTCCTCAGGGTTGGTTGTAATTGTCGGGTGATGGGGCTTCGGACAGCGCTGTGACTTCGGGCAAATGCCCCCGGTGCTGTAACCAGAATACGCCGAGTAAATCCCAGATACCGACCCATAACCGTTGCCAGGTGCCGTACTTGGAATAACCATGCACCCGGGGGCGATGGTTGACTTCGACGGACAGGATCCCGGCACCCGCCCGACGGGCCAGGGCAGGCAGGAAACGGTGCATGTGATCGAAACAGGGCATCTTCAGAAAAAGGGTGCGGGAAAAAACCTTGAGCCCGCAGCCGGAATCGGGGGTTTGATCCTTGAGCAGAAATCCCCTGACCGCATTGGCGAGGCGGGAGGAAAACCGGCGCCAGCCGGTATCCTGACGGTGCTTGCGAAACCCGGCCACCAGCACCTCCTGCCCTTCAGCGGCCTGCTGTTTCCAGTGCCCGACCAGACGGGGAATGTCGGCCGGATCA
>Ga0194120_10012365_pt1 | contig 10036 bp, 7 predicted proteins | sample TA2MahCa65mmetaG_FD_148642 | JGI IMG/M metagenome (GOLD analysis project Ga0194120, IMG submission 148642) | Freshwater microbial communities from Lake Tanganyika, Tanzania - TA2015019 Mahale Deep Cast 65m | ecosystem: Environmental > Aquatic > Freshwater > Lake | place: Tanzania: Lake... | reverse complement strand
GCTGGCTGGCCGTCGTCGTTGCCGCGATGATCCTGCGCCCGCCGCTGCTGACCGACGAAACCCGCTATCTGGCGGTGGCCTGGGAAATGTGGCGCGACGGCCAGTTCCTGGTCCCGCAGCTGAACGGCGCGACCTACAGTCACAAGCCGCCGCTGCTGTTCTGGCTGATGAACGTCGGCTGGGCGATTTTCGGCGTCAACGACATCACCGCGCGGCTGGTCGCGCCCTTGTTCGGGTTGGGGACCGTCGTTCTGACCGCCCGCGTCGCGCGGCTGCTGTGGCCGCAAATGCCGGCGGCCGCGCGGATTGCCCCGATGGTCCTGATCGGCGGGTTGTTCTTCGCGCTGTTCGTGACGCTGACCATGTTCGACATGATTCTGGCGTTTTTTGCCGTCGCCGCGCTGCTGGGCCTTCTCAACGCGGCGCGGGGACGCCTTGCATCCGGCATGATCCTGTGCGGGATCGCCATCGGCTTTGGCATTCTGGCCAAGGGACCTGCTATTCTCCTCCATATTTTGCCGGCTGCGCTCACCGCGCCGTGGTGGGCGGGAATGCTGCCCGACGCACACCCGCCTGCTTGGAAACGTTGGTATGTTGGAGTCCTGGGCGCGGTCTTGATCGGCGCCGCCATCGGACTGGCCTGGGCCATCCCCGCCGCGATTGCCGGCGGCCCCGATTTCGCGCATGCCATCTTCGTCGGCCAATCGGCGGGGCGAATGGTCGAATCCTTCGCGCACAAGCGTCCCTTCTGGTGGCTGGCCGCTTGGCTGCCGGTGCTGCTGCTGCCCTGGACGGCATGGCCCGTCCTGTGGAAGGTGGCGACGAGGGGGCGACGTTCGCTGGTTACCGACGGCGGGCTGCGCTTGATCCTGGTCTGGTTCGGCGCCGCGTTCATCGCCTTCTCGCTGATCAGCGGCAAACAGCTGCATTATCTTCTGCCCGAGTTTCCGGCGCTGGCCCTGATTGCCGGTCGCCTTCTTGCCGCTCTTTCGGAAGACTCTTTGTTTGCAAAGCGCGCCGGCCTTTTCCCCGCGCTGCTCCTGCTGGTCCTCGCCGGCTTTTTTGTCCTTGCCCCGATGTTGCCGCTGGCCGAAAAAATCCTGCGCGAGGTCCATGGGGAAGAACCCCTGTGGATGCTGTTGCCGGCCGCTTTCGCCGCCATCGTCGCCTGGGCGGCGGCATCGGGACGGCTGGCCACGCCGGAAAAAAGCACGGCAGCGTTGGCGTTCGCGGTCGCGCTGCTGGTCGTCGGCCTGCACCTGGCCGCCCGCCCGGTCCTGGCGCGGTCGCACGAACTGCAAGCCGTCGGACAGCGTCTGCGGGCTTGGCAGAACGAAGGCGAAGCCATCGCCCATGTCGCCAAATACCATGGCCAGTTCCATTTCGCCGGCCGCCTGCAAAAGCCGATCACGGTCATCGGCCTGAACAGCGTCGACACTGCTGCCTGGCTGGCGGCCAACCCCAAGGGCAAGATCGTGTCCTACCGCGAGAATCCGCCCGGCCCCGGCGAACCCACGCCGCAATTCGCAGCCCCCTACCGGAACGATTGGGTCGTGGTCTGGGACCGGGAGGATTTGGTTCGCCACCCTCGGGCCGTTTACCGGAACTAGCCGGATTTCCGTACTTTTCTGCCCTCTTCCCCCGTCCTTTTTTCCTTCGGCGCTTGACAGGCGGGGTTTAGGGGACTAAATCGCTGGCACTCGACAGGGTGGAGTGCTAACAGGGCACGCAACCCATTGTAATTGAACGAAATCCAAGGAGATATCCCATGAAATTCAGGCCGTTGCATGACCGCGTCCTGGTCAAGCGAACCGAGCAGGAGGAGAAGACTTCCGGCGGAATCATCATCCCCGACACCGCCAAGGAAAAGCCGATGGAAGGCAAAGTGATTGCCGTCGGCGCGGGCAACCGCGACGAGAGCGGCAAGCTGGTCCCCCTGGACGTCAAGGCCGGCGACCGCATCCTGTTCGGCAAGTGGTCCGGAAACGAAGTGAAGATCGACGGCGATGAACTCCTGATCATGAAGGAATCCGACATCCTCGGCATCATCGAAGGCGGCAAGAAGTAAGCCGCCCGATCCCGACCCAAGAATTTTCATTCACCCCCAAGGAGAACAAACCAATGCCTGCTAAGGAAGTCAAATTCGGCATGGATGCGCGCCAGCGCCTGCTGCGCGGCGTGGACATCCTCGCGGACGCCGTGAAGGTGACGCTGGGCCCCAAGGGCCGCAACGTCGTGCTGGACAAGTCTTTCGGCGCGCCGCGCATCACCAAGGACGGCGTCACGGTCGCCAAGGACATCGAACTCGCCGACAAGTTCGAGAACATGGGCGCGCAGATGGTCAAGGAAGTCGCGTCCAGGACCAGCGACGAAGCCGGCGACGGCACCACCACCGCGACCCTTCTCGCCCAGACGATCGTCCGCGAAGGCGCCAAGGCGGTTGCCGCCGGCATGAACCCGATGGACCTGAAGCGCGGCGTCGACATGGCGGTCGAGGCCGTCGTCGAGGACGTCAAGAAGCGCTCGAAGAAGGTCTCGACCAGCGCCGAAGTCGCCCAGGTCGGCACCATTTCCGCCAACACCGACCGCGAGATCGGCGACATGATCGCCCGCGCGATGGAAAAAGTCGGCAACGAGGGCGTCATCACCGTGGAAGAGGCCAAGGGCCTGACCACCGAGCTGGACGTCGTCGAGGGCATGCAGTTCGACCGGGGCTACACCTCGCCGTACTTCATCACCAACGCCGAGAAGATGACCTGCGACATGGACAGCCCCTACATCCTGATCCATGAAAAGAAGCTGTCCGGCCTGCAGCCGCTGCTGCCGGTCCTGGAAGCCGTGGTTCAGTCGGGCCGTCCGCTGCTGATCATCGCCGAGGACATCGAAGGCGAGGCGCTGGCGACCCTGGTCGTCAACAAGCTGCGCGGCGGGCTCAAGGTCGCCGCCGTCAAGGCGCCGGGCTTCGGCGATCGCCGCAAGGCGATGCTGGAAGACATCGCCATCCTGACCAACGGCCAGGTGATCAGCGAAGACCTGGGCATCAAGCTGGAAAGCGTCACCCTGCAGATGCTGGGCCAAGCCAAGAAGGTGTCCATCGACAAGGACGACACCACCATTGTCGAGGGCGCCGGCAAGCGCAAGGATATCGAGGGCCGCTGCAACCAGATCCGCGCCCAAATCGAGGAAACCACCTCGGACTACGACAAGGAGAAGCTGCAGGAACGCCTGGCCAAGCTGGCCGGCGGCGTCGCGGTCATCCGCGTCGGCGGCGCGACCGAAGTCGAGGTGAAGGAGCGCAAGGACCGCGTCGATGACGCCCTGCACGCCACCCGCGCGGCGGTCGAGGAAGGTATCGTCGCCGGCGGCGGCGCGGCCCTGCTCTATGCCGCCCGTTCGCTCGACAAGATCAAGGCCGACAACGACGACCAGAAGATGGGCGTCGACATCGTCCGCCGCGCGCTCCAGTCGCCGGTCCGCCAGATCGCGGAAAACGCCGGCTTCGACGGCGCCGTGGTCGCGGGCAAGCTGCTGGAAGGCAAGGACGCCAACTTCGGCTTCGACGCCCAGGAAGGGAAGTACGTGGACATGCTGAAGGCCGGCATCATCGACCCGGCCAAGGTCGTCCGCACCGCCCTGCAGGATGCGGCGTCCGTCGCCGGCCTCCTGATCACGACCGAGGCGATGGTCGCCGAGAAGCCGGAAAAGAAAGCCGCGGCCCACAGCCACGGTCCCGGCGGCGACATGGGCGGCATGGGCGATTTCTAAGCCCCGGCCGTTCGACCGAACCGACCAAGGGAAGCCGCCCGGCGACGGGCGGCTTCTTTCTTTTCCGGGTTTCTTTTCCAGGCTGGCGCGACCCGGACGCCCTCTGTAGGGTTCAAAACCCTTTTGCAACCCAAGGCCGGGAAAAATGGCCCCCGTCGTCAACGTCGTCCTGCCGGTCTTCGCGCTGATCCTGGTCGGCTATCTGGCCGGACGGTTCCGTCTGCTGGGCGACGCCAGCACCGAGGCGCTCAACCGTTTCGTCTATTATTTCGCCCTGCCGGCCATGTTCTTCGCCGCGTTGTCGCGCATGAATCCGGCCGAGATCTTCGACCCTGCCTTCCTGGCCGCGTACGGCGGTGGTGAACTGGCGGTCTTCGCCGCCGCGATGCTGTGGGGACGACTCGCGTTCCGCCACGGCCTTTCGGAAGCAAGCCTGTTCGCCATGGGCGGTGTTTTCGGCAACACCGGGTACATGGGAGTTCCCCTGGCCCTGCTCGCCTTCGGCCCGGCGGGTGCGCTGCCCGCCATCATCGCCACCGTCTTCAAGACCACCGTCATCATCGCCCTGGTCACCATCCTGATCGAGATCGACCCGCGGCGGCGGCGGCCCGAAAGCCACGTTCTTGCCGATGCCGCCAACGCGGTTCTTCGCAGCCCCCTGGTGATGTCGGCGGCGGGCGGCATCCTGTGGTCGCTGATCGGGCTGGAGTTTCCGAAACCGATTGCCGCCTTTCTCGATCTTCTCGGCGCCGCGGCGGGACCCTGCGCGCTCTTCGCCATCGGCCTGTTCCTGGTCGGCAAGCCCATTCGCAAGGAGATGGGCGAGATCGGCGCCATGACCGTCATCAAGCTGGCCGTCCATCCGCTGGTGACCTGGGTCCTGGCCTTTCACGTCTTCGCGGTCGATCCGGTTTGGGCCACAGTGGCGGTGGTCATGGCGGCGCTGCCGGCCGGCGCCAACTGTTTCGTCGTTGCCCAGCGTTATGACATCTATGTCGCGCGCGCGTCAGGCGGGGTTCTGCTGTCGACGTTGTTTTCGGTCATCACCCTGTCGGCGCTGTTTTCCTATTGGGCGATTCGCTGAAATTGCGCCCGAAACGGCAATGAAAAAACCCCGCCGTCACCGGCGGGGTTTTTCCCGTTCGTCCGAATTTCGTCAGCGCTTCGCGCCGGTCTCGGCGACGGTTTCCTTATCGTCCGCGTCGATGGACGGGAACGCCGTCACCGGGCCTTGGCCGTTGCTGATCGCATAGCGGCGGTTCTGCTCGTAGGCGTCGCGTTCGACCGAATAGCGGTCCAACGCACCGCCGGTCGCGGCGCGGATGTCGTCACGCTTGTTGCTGTAGCTGACGGCCGAGTCCGCCGCCTTGAGCGCAAGCGGCGCGGGGTTGGCCAAGCCGGTCAAGATGTCGCCCGTCGCGTCGCGCAGGTTGCTGGGCCCGAAAATCGGCAGAACGATGTGCGGGCCCGGGGCGACGCCGTTGGCGCCCATCGCCTGGCCCAGGTCTTCGCGCCGCTGTTTCAATCCCATGTCGGTCGCGGGGTCGCCGATACCGCCGACGCCGACGGTCGTATTGATAAGAAAGCGCTGGGTAGAGACGGAAGCGTTGTCGGTATCGCCTTGCAGCAGGCTGGCGGCCGCGGTCACCGGCTCGCTGATATTGGAAAAAACGTTGGAAACCCCTTTTTGCACCTCATCGGGGGTCACCGCCTTGTAGCCGTCAACCAGCGGGTCGAGGATCATCTGACGGACGATCGCGTTGAACTCGGACGTGATCCGGTTCAGGCCTTCCAGCGGATCATCAACCTTCCCCGCTTCTTCGGCGCGCGCGGGCAGGACGAACGCGGTCAAGGCGACGGCGCAAAGACCGAGGCGAAGGCTGAAGCGGCTCACGCGATCCATGGTTCTTCTCCCTGTCGGGTGAATTGGAGGATGGCGCCGAATCTAACAGGTTTTGCAATAACGGCAAACACCCCGCGGAAATGGGGGAAATACCCCCTGAAGCCACCCCGTTAACATGGCCTGACCCGGCGATGCCGGGCCGTCATGGGGGGAAAACCTGGGCGAATGAAGCGATCAGCCGACCGACCGCATCCGACCATGCCGCGGGCCGGGTTTGTCGGAAAAGACGCATACTGGGATACCACGGCGAGTCTTCGCGGCCGAGAAGCCATCGCCAGTCAGGCGCGAATGCCGTCAGCATCCAGACCGGACGTCCCAAGGCGCCCGCCAAATGGGCGACGGCGGTATCCGATGTCACAATCAAATCGAGGTTTTCCATGATCGCGGCCGTGTCGGCGAAGGCGTCCGGGCCCTGGTCCATGTCAGGAAAAGCCGCGATCCGTCCGACCCATTCCGAATTGGCGGGATGATTTTCTCCCGCGTTCTTCTGTAGCCTGACAAACGATGCGCGGGCATCACGCAAGAACGGCTCCAGTGCCGCAAACGGCACCGAGCGAAGCTTGTCCGCCTTGAAGTTCGGATTGCCCTGCCAGCACAAGCCGACACGCGGACGCGGAAGGGTCGCCAGGCGCTTGGCCCAATCCGCGACACGACGCGAATCGGCCGCCAGATACCTGACGGGCGCGGGGATGGTCTCAAGAGTCGTGCCGAAGGCCAGCGGCAGGCTTAACAGCGGACAATGGGCATCCGCACGCGGAAACGGCGCGCCGGTTTCAATCAATTGATCGATATCCTTTATCGCGGCGAACAACGCGTGCATCTTTTTCTCGCACTCCAGGATGATCCGTCCCGCCCCGGCGGAACGAACCAGCGGCACATAACGCATGAACTGGATTGCGTCGCCCAGCCCCTGTTCGGCGTGCAAGACGATCGACCGCCCTCCAAGCGGCGACCCATCCCACTGCGGCATGGGCCATTCCCGACGGTAAGCCGCCATTTCCCCCCGGCGCCAACGCCATTCGTGTTCGCGCCAGCCTTCCTCGCACCTGCCCTTCAACAACAACGCCCTGGCGAGACTCCAATGGGCCTCGGCATAAGCGGGATCATGCGCAATCAGGTCACGATAAAGGGCAGTCGCCTCGTCTATCCGCCCAAGCCCCTGCAAGATCATGCCGCGCATGATCTCGTATTCGCCGGTATCCGGGCTGAGCTCGCAGGCCCGGCCGATCGCCGCCAGCGCCTCTTCCGATCGGCCTTCCTCCCAGAGGGCATACGCCCAGTTGTGCCACCCGGGAGCAAAACCGGGACGATCCGCCAAAAGGCCGCGAAACATGCCCTCGGCCTCGTGGAAACGACCGGATCGCACCAACAGCACAGCCAAGTCGCTGCGGGCCTCGACATGGGCCGGATCGAGGGAGACGGCCCGCCGGAGCGCGGTTTCCGCCTCGTCCCGACGATTTCCGGCTGTCAACAACAATGCGCCGAACAACCCCCAGGCGTCGGCGCTGGTTCCATCCAGGCCGACCGCGCGTTCCGCCGCCTGCAACGCGCCAACGCGATCGCCCGCAACATTTCGGATCGTGGCAAGATTGCGCCAGAAATCGCCGCGCGACCCGTTTCGCGCGATCGCCTGCTCGATCAGCCCGATGGCCTCTTCATGGCGGCCGGATTGGTGGGCCCGAATGCCCAGAAGAAAAAGCAAATCGGGATGGTTCCGATCGATCGCAGCTAGTTCGGCATAAATGGCGTCGGCTTCAGTCACTCGGCCGGCGCGGTGTAGTTCGCGCCCCCGAACCAGCCGGGAGTCGAACCCACCCGCTTCGGACTCTTCCGTCATCAGCCGTTGTCGCCCGCGATCGCCTGGCAAACCGCGTCAGTGACCTGGCGCGTGGTCGCCCGCCCACCGAGATCGGGGGGCATGACCCGGCCCGAACCGGTGACCCGTTCGACCGCCCTCATCAAGCGCTTGGCGGCGCTTCCTTCGCCCAGGTGGTCGAGCATCATCGCCGCGGTCCAGAAGGAGCCCAGGGGATTGGCGATGCCCTTGCCGACGATATCGAACGCCGATCCGTGGATGGGCTCGAACATGGACGGGAATTTCTGTTCCGGATTCAGGTTCGCCGTCGGCGCGATGCCCAAGCTGCCGCTGAGCGCGGCGGCGAGATCGCTCAAGACATCCGCATGCAGGTTGGTGGCGACGACGACGTCGATGGTTTCCGGTTTCAACACCATGCGGGTGGTCATGGCGTCCACCAGCATCTTGTCGGTTTCGACATCCGGATAGTCGCCCCGAACCGACGCCAACACGTCGTCCCACATCACCATGCCGTGGCGCTGGGCGTTGGACTTGGTGACGACGGTGAGCTTCTTGCGCGGACGGCTTTGCGCCAGCCTGAAAGCGAAGCGCAGCACGCGTTCGACTCCGGCGCGGGTGAAGACGGCGACGTCGAGCCCGACTTCCTCGGGCAAGCCCCGGTGCACCCGGCCGCCGGCCCCGGAGTACTCGCCTTCGGTATTTTCGCGCACGATGATCCAGTCGAGCCGGTCGGGGCCTACGTCCCGGAGCGGACCATTGATGCCGGGCAGAAGCCGGGCGGGGCGGACATTGGCGTACTGGTCGAAGCCCTGACAGATCGCCAGCCGGAGACCCCACAGCGTCACATGGTCGGGAAGGCCGGGATCGCCCACCGCCCCGAAATAGATGGCATCCGTACCTTTGAGCAGGTCCAAACCGTCCTCGGGCATCATCCGGCCGTGGCGGCGGTAATAGTCCGATCCCCAGGGAAGATGCTCGATCGCTAGGCTGAATCCACCCTCTTTGGTCTCCAGGGCGCGTAAAACCTCGATTCCCGCGCCAATGACGTCGGGCCCGATGCCATCGCCGGGAATGGCGGCGATACGGTATTTTCGCATATAATGTGTCTCCTCGATTGCTGGCCCGACCGACGGAACACCCGAAGCTGGCCCCTCGGAAGGGGGAAAGATTACGCCGCCGGTCCCCAATCGGCCAGAGTGCGTTGCGACGGACAGAACCGCCCGCCGGATCGAAGCAGAAAGCCCGCGCGCCCCCCCGACGTTCGTCCGACGATCATAATCAAAAGGCGCACCATCCAAGCGCCCGAAATTCGCCTTGAGGGACAAGCATGCCCGCGACGTCCAAGGGAACGATTCACGACCCGTCCTGGCGGGCCTTCGCCGCCTGGTGCCGGCGGCTGCGGCTGCGCCCGCTGCCGGCGCATCCCTGGACGGTGGCCGCGTTCCTGCGCTGGTGCGAGGAGCGCCCCGGCGCGGCAACCGTGCAGGACGCGGTCGGCGCCATCGCCGCCGTTCACGTGCGCCGTCACATGGCCCGGCCCGAACGCGACGCCATCGTTCGTCGAACCCTCGAGGCCCTGGACAAACGCCGCCGGATATTGAACCCGCGCGCATCCGCCGTCGCGAACGCTGTTGTCCCGCGCAACCCGAAAGCACCCGAACATCCCGCCGGCGCCAAGCCAAGGCAACCGCGGCGGACGCTGCGATCATCGCCGAAACTGAGCCTGCGGCGGCGCTATCGCAGCCAGCCGGCGCATTAAGCGCGATCTCACCGCACTTCGGCTTGACCCGTTCGCCTGGAAATCTCCCCCGCCGCGCCGTCTTTCGTCCTTAGGACGACGATCTCGAATTTATAGACGCCCGCGGGCCAAGCCGCGTCCTTGCGGCGAAGGCCGACGTAAAGAAAGCGCCTCGCCTGGGTCAGCTCGACCGCCCGCGTCGCCTCGGCCAAGACCGCCCCGGCGGGCGAGAGCATCCGCAAGCGGACCGCATCGCCCGCCATCGCCCAGTAGATATCCGCCCAGACTGCCAGTATCGCGGCATCGGCGCGCAGCACCGCGCCGGCATAGGCGCCGTCGCGGGCCTTGGCCGGATCGGGTTCCTCGGCCGCGATGCCGCTGTTGAAGACCGCCGTCGGTTTGTGCGGCGTCAGCAAGGACAGCGCCGCCGCCGACCACAAATGTCCCTGGCCCAGACCGCATCCGCCCAGGGGCGCGCCTTCCCCCTTGAACGGGTCGATGATTTTTCCGTCGCGCGCCACCTGCAGATGGACGTGCGGAAAATCCGCGCGGCCCGATTGGCCGATCATGCCGAGCGCATCGCCGGCACGAACGGGTTGGCCGGACTTGACGACGATGCTGTCCCGGCGCAAATGGCAATATTGCGTCGTCCACCCGCGGCCATGATCGACAACGATGCCGTTGCCGCATTCCTGCCCCTTGGGCGGTTCGGCCTTGTCGTCGACGCCGTCGCGCACGCGCAGAACCGTTCCCGCGGCGGCGGCGCGCGCGGGAACGCCCTTGCGAACCTCGGCCCAGTCGCGGACCGCCACAT
>Ga0194120_10012362_pt1 | contig 10036 bp, 7 predicted proteins | sample TA2MahCa65mmetaG_FD_148642 | JGI IMG/M metagenome (GOLD analysis project Ga0194120, IMG submission 148642) | Freshwater microbial communities from Lake Tanganyika, Tanzania - TA2015019 Mahale Deep Cast 65m | ecosystem: Environmental > Aquatic > Freshwater > Lake | place: Tanzania: Lake... | reverse complement strand
GATGTTCGACGTGCCGGTGCAGGCAGCCGTGGGGAGCCGGGTCATCGCGCGCGAGACGATCAAGGCGCTGCGCAAGAACGTGACGGCGAAGTGCTACGGTGGCGACATCACGCGCAAGCGCAAGCTGTTGGAGAAGCAGAAGGAAGGCAAGAGGAGAATGAAGGCGATTGGCAGTGTCGAAGTGCCCCAAGAGGCCTTCATGGCGGTGCTCTCCACGGAGTAGTCGCGGGGCAGCGGCGATCTGCATGGCGCTGGCTGCGTCCCTCGCGTTCTGCATCTACTGTGGGCACACGGCGCTTGCCGCCTCTGGCTTGAGCCCGGACGCCACTTCCGCCAAGGAGAAGGTCGGTTCGATGTCTGAGAATCGCAGCGCGGCAGGAGCCATCGCGACCGACGTCCAGTCCCGGACGGTGAGGGCAGCCATCGGCGAGTACCTCCAGATCGGCTTCGTCGCGTTCGTGATCGTGTTCGGCTTCATTCGTCCGTTCATCGCGGAACCGTACAAGATTCCGTCCGGATCGATGGAGGACACGCTCCTCGTCGGCGACCGCGTGCTCGTCATCAAGTTCCTCTACGGTGTGAAGCTGCCTGGCACATCTCGGCGGCTGTTCGCCTTCAGGAAGCCCCAACGCGGCGATGTCTTCGTCTTCAGCCCCAAGCACGATCCGCGAACGCACTTCATCAAGCGCGTCGTGGCAGTGGAAGGCGACACGGTCGAGACACGGGGTCACTCGCTGCTCGTCAACGGGAAGCCGCTGGTCGGCGAATCGTACGTGAAACACCTCGCCGGATCGCTGCCGGATTTCCCGCCGTTTCATTACCCGCTCGTGCCGTACTTCCACGAATCGCCGACCGTGACGCCGTTCACGCGGGGCTTCGGAGCCCATATCCCGGTGCACGACGTTCAGGTCGGAGACGGCGTTCCGATTGCCTTCCGCGTCGGCGATGAGCCGCAGTTCCTCGTCCGCCACGTGCGCGAGCGCCGGAAGTCGCTTCCTCCCGGAGATGCCGGCGTCAACGAGTACTTCACCGTGGACGCAGAATCGGAGATGGGCAGTCTCCTGATCCGCGTCGTCCTCTACCAGAAGGCGCTCACAGGGGAGTGGTTCCTGTCCGACCGGATCGAGCGCGAGGAGTTCGCGCGGCGGAACGGCGAAGACGCTCCCTTCACGGTTCCCCCAGGGCATTTCTTCGGCATGGGCGATAACCGCGAGAACTCCGCCGACAGCCGAGCATGGGGCCCCGTGCCGTTCGACGTCGTGAAGGGCAAGGCGATTCTCGTCTACTGGTCCTCGAATGGCGACCCCGGAGTGCCCTTCCTCAAGCGGTTCCGCTGGAGCCGTATCGGGCGGTTCATTCGAGCCCAATACGGCGACGGCTCGTGGTAGCCGCACGATGTTCGGCATCTACATCCACATCCCCTTCTGCATCCAGAAGTGCGCCTACTGCGACTTCGTGACCGCCCCGTTCCACGAGCCGAAGGTTCCCGCCTTCCTCGACGCCCTGCACCGCGAGATCGAGCTGAGAGCCGGCAGCGCGCCCGAAGCCGCCACGTCGGTCTTCTTCGGCGGCGGAACACCATCGCTCCTGCGCAGCGACCAGATGCGCGAGCTCATGTCGCGCCTGCGGCAGTCGTTCGCGATTGCCACCGACGCCGAGATCACCGTCGAGGCGAATCCGGGCACGCTCGAACCCCACAAGCTCGAAAGCTATCGCCGCGCGGGAATCAACCGCCTGTCGATTGGGGCCCAGACCTTCGACGATGGGGAGCTCAGCGCTCTGGGGCGTGAACACACCGCAGCCGACACCATCGACACGGTCCGACTCGCCCGTGAAGCGGGCTTCGACAACATCAGCCTCGATCTCATCTTCGGCGTGCCGAGCCAGACGCTTTCGGGGTGGCGGGACACGCTGGACGCCGCGCTCCGTCTGGAGTCAGAGCACATGTCCGTCTACGGTCTCACCGTGGAACCCAGGACCGTCTACGCGCACCGACTGCGAAACGGTGCGCTGGTCCTGCCGGACGATGATGCACAGGCTGCCATGTACGAGATGGGAATCGGCGTCCTCGAAGCCGCCGGGCTCCTGCAATACGAGATCAGCAACTTCGCGCAGCCGGGACGCTCGTCGCGGCACAACCGGCTCTATTGGGACAACGACCCGCACATTGGGCTGGGACCCGGGGCGTGGAGCTACGTGGATGGCGTCCGATCCGGGAACCTGCGCAGCGTTTCAGGCTACGTCAAGCGCGTGTCTGCCGGTGAATCGCCGGTGACGGAGTCCGAGCGACTCGAAGGGCTCGCGCATCGCGCTGAGACACTGACCCAGGCTCTGCGGCAGCGCGAAGGGATCACACGCCAGCGGTACTCCGAGCGCTGCGAGGCGGACTTGATCGACGACTTCGGCGGACCCATCGCGAACCTGGTCGATTCGGGTCTGCTGGAGTGGTCGTCTGATGGCGACCGTCTGCGGCTGACTCGACGCGGCATGCTCCTGTCGAACGAGGTGTTCATGGCGCTGCTGTGACTCCGTGAAACGTTGCGGAGTCAGATTCGCCGGGTTATTCTCCCAGCAAGCACGGAACCGAGGAGAGAGAGCACGCTATGAAGACGCGCGCCGCCATTGTGTATAGCGTCAACGAGCCGGTCGCCGTCGAGGACATCGAGGTCGAAGCGCCTCGCCAGGGCGAGGTGATGGTCAAGATCGCTGCGAGCGGCGTGTGCCACAGCGATCTGTCCGTCGTCAACGGGACGATCCCGATGTCTCTGCCAGCGGTGCTGGGTCACGAAGGAGCCGGCGTCATCGCCGACGTTGGGCCCGGCGTCGAGTCCGTACGCCCAGGTGACGCCGTCATGCTGACGTTCGTGACGGCGTGCGGACAGTGCCACTACTGCACGTCCGGCAGACCCAACCTGTGCTCCAAGCACTGGAGAACGACCCCACGCGGGACGCTCATGGACGGCACGTGCCGGTTCCACAAAGGGGAGCAGCGGTTCTTCCAGATGGCTCGCGCTGGCACGATGTCCGAGTACACCGTCGTGGGCGAGAACGCCGTCATCCGCGTCGACGAATCGACGCCGCTCGACAAGGCGGCGTTGATCGGCTGCGGCGTCATGACCGGCGTGGGAGCGGTCTCCAACACGGTCGGCGTGGAACCCGGGAGCACGGTGGTCATCATCGGCGCCGGCGGCGTGGGTCTGAACGTCGTCCAGGGAGCGGTGCTCGTCGGGGCTGGGCGCATCATCGTCGTCGATATCGTTCCCAGGAAGCTGGAGTTCGCCAGGCGCTTCGGCGCGACGGACGCGGTCGATGCATCCAAGGAGGACGCTGTCGAGCGCGTGCTGGAGATGACGGGTGGTGAAGGCGCGGACTACGCGTTCGAAGCCATCGGCAACCCGACGACCATCGCCCAGGCGTTCCGCATGGTGCGCCCCGGCGGAACCGCCGTCGCCATCGGCATCGCAGGGAAGGACGCGATGGTGTTGATACCGGCGGCGATGCTTCCCTACGGAGAGCGACGGCTGGTCGGATCCATGTACGGCTCGGCTCGGATGCGCGTCGATATGCCTCGTCTGCTGCATCTCTATCGCGACGGCAGGCTCAAGCTCGACGAACTGGTGACCCGCACCTACACGATCGACCAGGTGAACGACGCCTTCGCCGACATGGAGGCTGGGCTCAACGTGCGCGGCGTCATTCTGTTCGAGCGATAGAGCGCGGCGCTGCCCATGGAGCCCAACGATCGACACGCGGCCGGCCGATTCGGTGTGACGTGGCGCGTCGTTGTCGTGGGCTTGCCGCTGGTCGCGCTGCTGTGCGGCATCGTTTCCTACGCCGAACTGGTCATCACGTACGTCCAGATCGGCTTCCTCCAGTTCCCTCCGGCTGTCGTCGCCCTGTTCTTCTTCCTGGTCGCAGCGAACCGCCCTGCCGCGCGATGGACGCCGCACCTCGCTCTGAGCCGATCCGAACTGGCGGTCGTCTATTGCATGCTGCTGCTGGCGGCGATGGTCACGTCGCGCGGGTTGATGGAGAAGCTGATCCCCGCCCTGGTCGCCGTCAACTACTTCGCCAACGACACGAACGCCTGGGCGCACCTCTTCTTCCGCAACCTGCGTCCTGAGCTCGTGCCGTTCTCCGTGAACGGACCTGCGAACCAGGACATCGCGAAGCTGTTTTACGAGAAGGTTGCGGATCCGTCGCAGATTCCGTGGGATGCGTGGCTGGTTCCCCTTGCCGCGTGGGGTGTGCTCGCCTTCTGCGTGTTCTTCGGGTTCTTCTGCCTTGCGGCGATCCTCCGTCGGCAGTGGGTGGACAACGAGAAGCTCTCCTTCCCGCTGACTCAGCTTCCTGTCGAGTTCGTGCGCGAGGATGCGCGAGCGGAGTTCTTCGGGAACCCCTTGATGTGGCTGGGGTTCGGTCTGCCGACGGTCGTGTTCTGCCTGAACGGCATACACCAACACCTCCCGACGGTCCCGGAGATCGGGCTGTCGTACAACCTGCACACGTGGCTGCGCGAGAAGCCGTGGAACGGCATCTTCTACACGCCACTCTTCGTCTCGTTCGCGGCGACGGGGTTCTTCTACCTGTTGCCGACGCAGGTGCTTTTCAGCCTGTGGGTCTTCTTCGCGCTAACACGTGTCGAGGACATCGTGGCGACGGCGCTCGGCTTCCGCATCGGCACGATGCCGCTCTATCCGACGCGGCTCTACATCGGCTATCAGGTCGCGGGAGCCTATGTCGTGCTGACCGCCTACTTCATCTACTCCGGGCTGCCCCATTTCTGGCGGGTGGCGCGCCGCTTCGCCGCGCGGATACCGCGCGGCGAGGAGGAATCTGGGGAGCTCATCTCGTATCGCGCTGCGGTATGGGGGTTGGCAGCCAGCTTCGCCGCAACGGTGGCGTGGTGCGTCTGGGCGGGTATCAGTCCTCTGCTGGCGCTCTTCCAGTTCGGTTTCTACATCGCCTTCACGGCGCTGGTGATGGCGCGGAGCGTCGCAGAGGCAGGGATGCCCATGACCGAGACGTCCTTCCGTCCGACGGACCTCTACGCGATGTTCGGGCAGAAGGCGGCGCTCGGGGCGCGGAACCTGACAACGCTGTCGCTGGTGGATGCGATCTTCGCGCGCGACCTGCGAGGTCTGCCGCTGACGGGCTTCCTGGACAGCCTGAAGATCAGCGACGGGGCGGGCTTCCGACGACGTTCGCTGCTAGTCGTCGCGCCGCTTGCGATGGCGTTCGCGTTCGTGATCGCGGCGGGGCTCCATCTCTGGCTGCCCTACACACGAGGCGCGAACTTCCTCTACGGGTACGTCTACAGCGCCAATCCGATCTGGGCGTTCCAGGACTACGCGCCTGCCGTCGAAGGTCTGCGCCCGCCGATCAGTTGGGTTCCCGCGTTCTTCTTCTGCGTCGGGGCGGTCGTCGCCGTGTTTCTCGCGGCGATGCGAACGCTTTACTGGTGGTGGCCCCTGCACCCGCTCGGATACGCGCTGTCTGCGTCATGGACGCTGATCGTCTTCTGGTTCCCGATCCTGCTCGTGTGGGCGTTCAAGACGCCGCTGCTGCGGTTCTCCGGCGTGCGTGGGTACCGGCGGTTCCGCCCCTTCTTCCTGGGGATGGTCTTCGGCGAGTTCTCGATGGCGGTGCTCTGGACCGGGATCAGTTGGCTGACGAAGGTTCCCGCGCCCGTCTTTCCGTGGCCCTAGCGGCTCGCGTCAGTACTTGCGCTTGTGCCAGTCGTCCTCCCAGAGGTTGAACGACCCCTCCTGGAACGGATGCTCGCGGATCAGGTCTTCGTTGAGTGTGACGCCTAGGCCGGGGCCCGTCGGCAGCGGGAAGTAGCCGTCCACGACTTCCGGGTAACCGCCGCCGATGGCGGTCTCCTTGACCCAGAGCTCCTGAAAGTCGTTGAAGTGCTCCTGGATCTTGAAGTTCGTCGTGCAGGCGGCGAAATGGAGGGCTGCCGCCGTCGAGACGGGTCCGCCGACGTTGTGCGGCGCGACTAGGACGTAGTTGGCGTCCGCCATCGCCGCGACCTTCTTACCGTTCAGGATGCCGCCCATCTGGGTGATGTCGGGCTGGATGATGTCGGCGGCCTCGGTGGCGAATAGGTCGCGGAACTCGAACAGCGTGTGCAACCGCTCGCCGGTGGCGACGGGCGTGCGGATCTTCGCCGCCGCCTTGCGCAGTGCGTCCAGATTGTCCGGCGGAACCGGTTCCTCGACCCAACTCGGCTGGTACCGTTCGAGCTGTGCCGCGATGTCGATGGCTGTCGCTGGCGAGAACCGTCCGTGCATCTCGACGAGGATTTCCACCTCGGACCCCACGGCGTCGCGCACCGCCTCGACGAGAGCGACGGATCGCAGTTTCTCGTCGTAGTCGAGCTCGTAGTGTCCGGCTCCGAACGGATCGAACTTGAGGGCTCGGTAGCCCTTGGCGATCACTTGCTTGGCAGCGGCGTGGAACTCCTCCGGCGTGCGTTCCACGCGGTACCAGCCGTTCGCGTACGCCTTGATGCGGTCGCGGCAGGCGCCGCCCAGCAAGCGGTAGACGGGCTGACCGGTCACCTTCCCGACGATGTCCCAACAGGCGATCTCGACCAGGCTGATGCCGGTCGCTGCGATCTCGCCGACTCGCCCGTAATCGTTGCGGAAGATGCGGAGCGTCAAGTCCTCGATATCGAAGGGATCGCTGCCGAGGACGTGACGCTTGCGGATGCCTTCCAGGTATCCCAGCAGGCTTTCCGTGCGATTGTTAATCCGCACCTCGGACACGCCGACGTACCCGTCGTCGGTCTCCAGTTTGAGGAACGTCAGGTTCCGCCAGCTTGTCCCGAGAACGAGGGGCGTCATCGACGTGATCTTCATCTGGGATACCTCTGGATATGGAGACGAGCAGCGCCGGAGCCCGAAGCGGCGACGGCATGATACGAGTGCACCTTGAAGCGCTCAAGCGCGGGTTGGGTGGTCTGCGTGGAGGGGCACGCCCACGGCCGCCGCCCAACGGACGACGGCCGCGTGGAGGGGTTCGAACGGTCTACTGGATTCGGACGAGCTTCGTCGCCTTGCCGACACCCGCCGAAAGCCATTCGACGCAGTAGATGTTCCCCGCGGTATCGACATGCATGTCATGGGGCGACGAGAACGCTCCAACGACCCAGTCCGATTTGGGCAGATTGGGCCAACCCGGCTTCGTCCAACAGTCGGGACGGTCGCCCAGGTGGGTGATGAGCCGGTCGTTCTTGTCGAAGATGGTCAGCCGCGAGTGCAGGTCGGGAATGTAGATCTCATCCCTCCACTGCACGCTGGTGCAAGGAAGCCGCAGGTCGTAGTCGACCATCTTCACGTACTCGCCGTCCAACGTGAAGTACTGGAGTCGATGGTTCCCGCGATCCGAAACCAAGACGTACTCGGTGCCGGAGCGCGAGTCGATCATGATGCCGTGCGGATTGTTCAACTTGCCCGCGTCGCTGCCGGGCCCGCCGAACGACCGGATGTACTTCGCGTCCTTGCTGTACTGGTGAACCCACGGCTGACCGTATCCGTCGGCGATGTAGAGGTCGCCGTTGGACGCGACAGCGGATTCCGTCGGGACGAACCGGCGCTTGTCGTCGTAGATGTCCGGGCGGTCGGGGGTCGTGATGCGGTAGACCTCTTCGCCGTCGAGCGTCGTCTTGGCGACGAACCCGAGCCCGGTCGCGGACAGATAGAGAAACTCGTCTTCGGCTTCAGCATTCAGGACCATGCCGTGCGCGCCAGCCGAGTACTCCTCGCCCCACGATCCCTCGAAGTTGCCGTCCGGGTCGAAGATGAATACCGAGGGTTTGCCCGTGTGATGGACGAAGATGCGGCCCTGACGATCTTCGACGACTCCGTGCGTTGTGCCGAACGCGACGCCCTCGGGCAACCGACCCCACTGGTCGACGACTTCGTAACGGTGCGTGCCACTCCCAATGACCACACGCTGCTCCTTTCCCTCACCGATTAAGACGGTCGGAGCCCGACGCGCGCCGGGCTCCGACCTGTAGATTTCGGGATCGCTATGCGGCGATCATCTTGTGTGGGTCGATGACGTATTTGCGGGCGGCTCCACGGTCGAAGTCCTGATAGCCGGCCGGAGCGTCGTCCAGCGAGATGACGGTCGCGTTGACCGCCTTGGCGATCTGGATCTTGTCGTAGATGATCGCGTTCATCAGCTTGTGGTTGTACCGCATGACGGGGCACTGTCCCGTCGTGAACGAGTGGGACTTTGCCCATCCCAAGCCGATGCGGATGCTCAGGCGGCCTTCCTTCGCATTCTCGTCCACGGCTCCGGGGTCGCCGGTCACATAGAGGCCCGGGATGCCGATGGCTCCACCGGCGCGCGTGACCTCCATGACCGAGTTGAGCACGGTCGCCGGGTGTTCCTCGGCGACTCCCTTGCCGTGACCACGCGCCTCGAACCCGACGCAGTCCACCGCCGAATCGACCTCGGGAACGCCGACGATCGCCTCGATCTGCTCGAGGAGCGTCGCGTCCTTGCGCAGGTCGATGGTCTCGCAGCCGAAGCTCCTCGCTTGCGCGAGGCGTTCCGGGATCATGTCGCCGACGATGACGCAGGCGGCTCCGAGCAGGTGGCACGATGCCGCGCAGGCGAGTCCCACAGGTCCCGCTCCCGCGACGTAGACAGTGGAACCGGGTCCGACGCCGGCGGAGACGGCTCCGTGGAACCCGGTCGGGAAGATGTCGGACAGTAGCGTGAGGTCCTTGATCTTGGCGAGGGCGATGTCGCGCGGCGGCAACTTGAGCAGGTTGAAGTCGGCGTACGGAGCCATCACGTATTCCGCCTGTCCGCCGATCCAGCCGCCCATATCGACGTAGCCGAATGCCGCTCCGGGGCGTGCCGGATTGACGTTCAGACAGATTCCGGTCTTGCCTTCGCGGCAGTTGCGGCACCGCCCACAGGCGATGTTGAACGGCACGGAGACGATGTCTCCCACCTTGTGGAACTCGACATCGCGTCCGACCTCGATGATCTCGCCCGTGATCTCGTGTCCGAGAACGAGGCCCCCTGGGGCGGTGGTGCGACCGCGAACCATGTGCTGGTCACTGCCGCAGATGTTCGTGGAGACGACCTTCAGAATGACGCCGTGGTCACACTTCCGGTTGCCGAGGGTGAGCTTCGGGAAATCGATGCCCTGCACTTCGACGACGCCTGGACGGATGTAGGCGACGCCGCGGTTGGATGCCACGCCTATGCCTCCCTTCACCGGTGGGTAGCTGCTGACAACGTGATTGTATCAAGTCCCGTGGCTGCGGGCAATTCGGCTTCTTGACTTGCCACGTCTGCGACGCTAACCTACCGGCGACGAAACGATCAATTCCCAATCCCCCGGCGCCGGGATCGATTCCCGCCGGGGATTTTCTGTGCTCGTCGCGGCAGCGCCTTGGGCTCATCGCGCGAGTGGGCTATCCTACGCGAGGCAGGTGGTGAACGACCGGAACTAGTGGAGGGCTACTCGGTGTCGCTACGACCGATTGAGGATGTCGCGCGATCGCTGGGGCTTCGGGACGACGAATACGAGCTGCGTGGGCGGCACATCGGCAAAGTGAAGCTGTCAGCCCTCACGGCGCGTCAGCAACAGTCAGACGGCCGGCTCATCTTGGTCACGGCGATCACTCCGACGTCCGCTGGCGAGGGAAAAACGCTGACGTCCATCGGCTTGGGTCAGGGCTTGACGCACATTGGCAAGAGGACGGTGGTCGCCCTTCGCCAGCCGTCGCTGGGACCCGTCTTCGGCGTCAAGGGCAGCGCGGTCGGTAGCGGCAAGTCCGGGGTCGAGCCGCGTGAGGCGATCAGCATTCACTTCACCGGCGACATCCACGCCGTCGGAGCCGCCCACAACCTGCTCGCGGCGATGCTCGACAACCATCTCGACAAGGGGAACGAACTGCGGATCGACACGAACCGCATCGTGTATCCCCGGTGCATCGACATGAACGACCGGTCGCTGCGAACCGTCGTCGTCGGACACGGCGGCGGACAGAGCGGTGTC
>Ga0194120_10012361_pt1 | contig 10036 bp, 8 predicted proteins | sample TA2MahCa65mmetaG_FD_148642 | JGI IMG/M metagenome (GOLD analysis project Ga0194120, IMG submission 148642) | Freshwater microbial communities from Lake Tanganyika, Tanzania - TA2015019 Mahale Deep Cast 65m | ecosystem: Environmental > Aquatic > Freshwater > Lake | place: Tanzania: Lake... | reverse complement strand
CAGCCGCCGTCGCTCGAGAACTACATCGCGAACGGCGCCCAGTTCGCGCAGTGGCAGTCCGACCCGTTCCTCGCCCTCTCGATGTACGTGCAGGTCCGCGACGCGTTCGGCTGGGAACCGTTCCGCAAGGCGTTCGCGAACTACATCCCGCTGTCGAAGGACGAGCGGCCGCAGGGCGACGACGAGAAGCGCGACGCGTGGCTCGTGCGGCTCTCGGAAGCGACCGGCAAGAACCTCGGCCCGTTCTTCCAAGCATGGGGCGTGCCGACGAGCGAGAAGGCGCGCAAGCTCGTCGAGCGTCTCCCGAAGTGGCTGCCCGACGCGCTCGCCGGCAAATAGGCGCTCAGCGTCGGCGCAGTTCGACGCCCGCGCCGGATGCGAGCTCCACGAAGAGGTCGTTTCCCGAGCGCGACACGGGCGCGCCGAGCGCGTCGAAAGCTGCTCCGCCAAACGGATCTCGCAGACGCACTCGGCCGCCGCGCTCGGCGTGGAGCTTCACGCGCGTGGTGCGACCTGCGCGGCGAGTCGCTGACACCCGCAAGGCGCCTTCGGCGCGCAAGCTCTCGAACTCGACATCCTGCCAGCGCGCGCTCGTAGCGGGAAAGACGCGCACGACTCCGCCCCACGACTGCAGCAGCATTTCGTGCACGGCCTGCGCCGCGAGCATGTTGCCCTCGAGCGTGAACGGCCGGTATGTGAACTTCGAGTGGCCTTGGCCCGACTGGTCGCCGTTCAGGTGGAAGCCGTTGCGTCCGGTGAAGGCGAGGTAGATCTCGAGATGGGCGAGTGCGGCATCGGCACGCCCTGCTCGAGCGAGCATGCAGGCCATCCACGAGAAGCTGTAGCCCGTCCACCAGTCCGTGCCGTGCGCGAGGATCGCGTCCAGAGTCGCGTCGACGAGCTTGCGCTCCGCTTCCCCGCCTTCGACAGACACGAGTCCGAGCGGATGCAGCGCGAGGGCATGCGAGAAGTGACGATGCGACTCCGCGTAGGGCACACTTCGTGCAATCGTGAGTGCGCCGGTCGCTGCGTCGATGTCGAGCGGCTCGAGGCGCTCGAGCAGTGCACGCCAACGTGTCGCGTCGTCCTTGCGCTCCAGTTCCTCCGCCTGCCGCGCGAGCGCGCCGAAGAGCCAGCGCAGGAGCGACTGGTCGTAGTTCGAGTTCGGCGCGAGCCACGAACGCTGCGAGTTGTCGAACATCTCCGGACTCGACGAGAGCGGCAGTCGCAGCGCGCCACTGTCCGCTGGTTCGAGCAACGCAGCGAGAGCCGATCCGGCGCGCGAGCACCACGGATACGCCGTGCGCGCGAGGAACTCGCGATCCTGTGTGTAGCGCCAGTGCTCGTCGAACAGGAATGCGAGCCACGCCGTGTTGGTCGGCGAGAGCGAATACTGACCCCAGCCCCCCATCGCGCGACCGCCGAGCGTCATCACCCCGGGCACGACCAAGCCCGGAACACCGTAGAAATCGCGAGCGAAGCGCTCGAAACGCGGGGTGAGGGCGTCGAGGTGCGCGAGGAAGCACAGGCCCGCCTGCGCATGGCCCATCGTTAGCTGTGCCCCGTAGGTCGTCTGCGTGTTGAGGTCGTTGTGGTAGTCGCCCTTCCACGGCGGAAGACCGCCGGAGTCCGCGGTCCACAGTCCTTGCAGCGCGATCGGAGCACCGCCGTGTCCGAGCTGGTCGACGCGCGAGCCGGCTCCGTAGAGGTAGCGCGCGAGGTCGTACTGGCGCTGGACCTCAGCGTCGGGCAGGCGCACGGACGAGGCGCTCCAGTGCCGCGACCACCACGCCGCGTGCTGCTGCCGTGCATCCTGCGGGAGCCGACGCGCGACGCGTTCGCTCATCCAGTCCGCGCTCTGCGGCTCGCCGACGATGCGCTCGACGCTCAGCGTGAATGTGACGCCCGAGGGGTCGCGTTGCTCCGCGCACGCGACCGCGTAGCTCATGGAATCCGTCGCGGGCTGCACGAACCACTGCACGGTCGCGGCTCCGCCGACGAGCGCGGGTTCGTAGCCGAGTTGCTTCACGGCCGCGGGCGCCACCAGCTTGGCGACCGGCTGTCCGCTGTCGACGCGCACGATGAGCACGCCCGCATGGGCGTCGACACGCGCCGTCACGCGCGCGGGGGAGAGCTCGACCAGTGCCTCGGCGGTTCGCAGGTCGAGCGCGAACTCGCGCACCTCGCATCCCTCGACGAACTCGAGTTCCAGTCGCCCGCCTGGCAGCTTCGTCGGATAGGCGACCGTGTCGTAGGGCACATCGAAGAGCTCGTGCAGCTCCTGCTGCGGGCCATGCGCCACGAGCTCCTTCATGCGCGCGTAGGTCCAGTCCTTGCGCTGCAGCGTCTGAGGCGTGCGCTCGTCCCACAGGTCGCCGCGGTCGAGCGAGAAACGCAGCGTGCGACCTTCGCCCCACACGAGCACGCCGAGTGCGCCGTCGCCGAGCGGGAGCCCGTCGTCCCAGCGGCTGACGGGAGCTGAAAGAACGAGCGGGGCCGGCGCATGCGAGGCCTGCGCTGCGAGCGCGAGGCAGAGCCGCTCAAGCATGGTGGAACACCTCGCTCATCGAGGTCCACCACTCGCCGGGCGCGCGCGCGGCGAGCGGCTCCTGGCAGGGCTCCGTGAGCTTCCACCAGCGCTGGGTCTCGGGGTCCGCCGCCATGCGCGCCATGTCCGCGGCGAAGTCGCTGCCTGTGTACTCGAAGTACGCGAAGAGATAGGGACGAGCGTCGTCGAGCTGCTGCAGGAAGATCGAGTAGTTCCGCAGGTTGCACGCCGAGATGCGCGCGAGCACGCTGGGCCACACGGCGGCGTGCATGCGCACATAGTCTTCGACCTTGTCCCGCCTCAGCCGGATCACCATGCCGTAGCGCTTCATGGCGAGACTGTAGCGACTCCACGCGCTACAACGGGTCCATGCTCATCGCACTCGTGCTGGCTTGCACCGAGATCCGAACACTCGATCTTGCCGCAGACACCGCGCGACAGGTGACCGTGGATCGCGACCCCGCGAAGTACCTCGGTCATCCCACCACCGCGCTCCTCGGTGACGGCTGCACGATTTTGTGCGCGTATCCGGAAGGCCACGGCAAGGGCGCGATCCGCATCGTTCGCAGCGAGGACGGTGGCCGCACATGGGGCCAGCCGCAGCCGGTTCCGGCGAGCTTCGCCACGAGCCTGGAGACGCCGACTCTGCACCGCTTCACGCAGCGCGATGGCAGCGAGCGCGTGTTGCTGTTCTCCGGTCTCTATCCGGCGCGCATGTCGCACTCCGACGACGGCGGTCGCACTTGGACGGAGCTCGCGCCGATCGGCGAGTTCGGCGGCATCGTCGTGATGTCGTCGGTCGTGCGTCTCGCCGATGGATCGCTTGCGGCGCTCTTCCACGACGACGGCCGTTTTCTGAAGCAGGGCGGCAAGGCGGCCGGAACCTTCACATTGCTGCAATCGGTGTCGCGCGACCTCGGGCTCACTTGGAGCGCGCCGACGAGCCTGTGGAGCGGCAGCGACGTGCACCTGTGCGAGCCCGGTGTCGTGCGCTCGCCGGATGGACGCGAGCTGGCGATGCTGCTGCGCGAGAATCGCCGTCGCGCGGAGTCGCATGTCATGTTGAGCGGCGACGAGGCGCGCAGCTGGAGCGCCCCACGCCCGATGAACGCCGCACTCACGGGCGATCGACATGTCGGCGCCTACGCGCTCGATGGAAGGCTGGTGCTCACCTTCCGCGACATGGCCAAGGACAGTCCCACGAAGGGCGACTGGATGGCGTGGGTCGGTCGCTACAGCGACATCGGCGCCGGAGCGAGCGGCCAGTACCGCGTGCGCCTGATGGATAACCACCACGAATACGACTGTGGCTACGCCGGGCTCGAGATCCTCGGCGACGGCACCTTCGTGGCGACGAGCTACGGGCACTGGGTCAAGGGCGAAAAGCCCTACGTGGCGAGCGTTCGTTTCACGCTTGCCGAGTTCGACGCACGCGCGGCGGCGGGACCGCGCTAGGCCTCCCGCGAATTTTGCGGCGGTGGCTTGAAACACCGGCGCGGAGTTTCTGTACCTTCCGTGCGTCGGCACCCGGCCGACAGAAAGCGACCCTCGATGAAACCCCACCGCGGAACCCTGATCCTCGTTCTCGGCATCCTCTCGCTCGTTTGCTGCGGCCCGCTCGGCATCGCGGCGTGGCTGATGGGCAACACGGACCTGAAGGAGATGGCAGCTGGCACGATGGACCCGACGGGACAGGGCATGACCAACGCCGGCAAGATCTGCGGCATCATCGGGACCGTGCTCACGATCCTCGGCGCGATCGTCGGCATCTTCTACTTCGTCGTCATCCTGTTGATGGCGAGAACGATGGCCTGAGCGCGTGCGCGTCGCGCTGCGCCGCATCCCCGCCACGCGATGGCCCAGCATTCCGCGCTGGGTCATCGCGGTGCTGTTTCTGTGGGGCGCGGCCGTCGTCGGTGGCGCGTGGCTCGCGCGCCGCAGCGACATCGACTTCGTGCTGTGCCAGTTCAAGCGCGTGACCGGACATCCATGCCCCGGCTGCGGTTCGACGCGCGGCGTGCTCGCGCTGCTCGAAGGTCGACCGCTCGAGGCGTGGCTGTGGAATCCGCTTGCGATGAGCGCGCTCCTCACATTCGCACTGCTCACGCTGCTGCGAGCCGCGACCGCGCAGCGTCTTGCGCTCGAGCTCGACCGCCGCGCACGCGTGGCCGCGTGGTCGCTCGGCGGCGCGCTCCTCGTCGCGAACTGGATTTGGCTCTGGGACCGCGCCTGAAGCGCGTTGAAGCGAAAAAAACGCGCGGGCAGGGCGTCTGAGGGCGCCGGCAGGGCCGCGCGCGCGGCTATGACACATCGAGCCCTTGTCCGCAGGGCGGGGTAGGAGCGATACTCTCCTCTGTACATCCGGAGTGGCCCGCGAGTGCGCGGGTCCGGCAACCTGGGAGGACATCCCAAGGTGCCAGGAGCGCCCCGCAAGGGCGATCGATGTGGCCAGCAGGTCCGCGAGGATCTGACGGCAACGAAGTGTCCCGCGGCGTCCCGCAAGGGTCGCAGCGCTCCGTGGAGTTCCCCGTCTCCGACAGAGGACACCACCGTGAAGAAGAAGCGTCCGAGCGCTTTCACCCGTTCCATCGGCCCCGCTACGCACCCCGACCACCACCTGTGGCGCAACGGGAAGCGCTGGTGGGTGGCGTTCACCTACCACACCGAGTTTCGCAAGCACCGCATCCGTGCTTCGCTCGAGACCACCGATGTGGCGCTGGCGCGCGTGCGGCGCGACGAGCTCATGGCCGAGATCGCGAAGGAGGCCAGCAAGAAGCTCTCCCTGCGCTTTCCGCGCTACGGCAACGGCGGCCCGCACGCGGCCTGACGCCGCGGCGCGCAAGATCCGCCGCAAGAGCTGACCTCGCGCACCGACGTCCTCGGAACTTGAACCAAGGCGAGCCTTGGGGCTTTGGGGACGTCTGTCCTATGAGCCGTGCATGGATCGCGAGCTTCGCCAGCCTTGGCTCGTCGCCGTCTGGCCCGGCATGGGGGGCGTGGCGCAGATCGCGGGCACCTACCTCGTGCGCGCGCTCGACATGCAACCGCTCGCGGAGCTCGACGCGCGACCGTTCCACGCCACGCAATCCATCGCCGTGAAGGACGGGCTCGTGCAGCCGCCGGATCGGCCGCGCAGCGTGTTCTACGTCTGGCGCAATCCGCGCGCGGGGCGCGACTTGATCGTGATGCTCGCGGACGAACAGCCGAGCATCGACGCCGCGCGCTACGGAGAGGCCCTGCTCGACGTGGCGGCCGAGCACGGCGTCGAGCGCGTGTTCACCTTCGCCGCGATGGCGACGCCCGCGCATCCGAGCGCGGATCCGCGCGTGTTCGCCGTGGTCACGGATGCGTCGGCGCTCTCCGACCTCGATCGAGCGCAGGTCGCGCGCCTGCAAGAAGGCGAGATCACGGGCCTCAACGGCGTGTTCGTCACGCTCGCTGCCGCGCGCGGTGTGAAGGGCACGTGCCTGCTCGGCGAGTTCCCGTTCTTCGCGGCGACGGTGCCCAATCCCAAGGCCTCGGCGGCGGTGCTGCGCGTGTTCTCGCAGCTCTCTGGCATCGAGGTCGGGCTGGCCGAGCTGCTCGCCGACGCGCGGCGCATCGAGAAGGGCCTGATCGAGCACCTCGAGAACCTCCAGAAGGCCGCGCGGCTCGCGGCGCGCAGCGTCGAAGCGCCCGGTGGCGAGCACGAACACGCGCTCGAGGCAGGCTTGCAGGACCCCTTCGCTCCGGCGCCCGATGTGGTCGCGCGCATCGAAGCGCTCTTCGCTCAGGCGCGCCGCGATCGCTCGCGTGCGCTCGAGTTGAAGTCCGAGCTCGATCGTCACGGACTCTTCCGCGACTACGAAGACCGCTTCCTCGACCTGTTCAAGCGCGCGAGCTGATCCGCGCGCGCTGTCACCGGCGCGAGCGGCTCGGCTAGCGGGCGCGCAGGCTGCTAGCCTGACGCCATGCACCTCGCGTTGTTCCAGCTTCTCCTGCTCGTCCCGGCGCAAGCTCCCGAGCGCGTCTCCAGCGATGTCATCGTGTTTCCGGAGAGCGTCGAGAGCGTGTGGGCCGCGTTCACCGAGCCGGCGGCGATCGCGCGCGCGCTCGCGGTAAACGAGGTGCGCGTCGAGCTCAAGCCGGGAGGCCAGATCGAGTGGAGCGGCAGCAGCGTCGCACCGCTCTGGCAGCGTCGACGCGTGCTCGCCGCGGAAACGCACGCCATGCTCGCCTTCGCTTTCGATCCACCGGCGGGAATCGACGAGCGGATCGCCCGCCGTGCCAGTCAAACTTGGAGCGTCCTGTACTTCGAACCGCTCGCCACCGATCGCGCGGAGGTGACGGTCTCGACCGTGGCGCAAGGCGAAGGCGAAGACTTTGGTCTCGCAGTCGAGCGCTACGCGGGCGAGGCGCGCGCGTGGGTCGCGGCGGTGCAGGAGTCCTTCGCGACATCCGCAGCGAATGGCGCGAGCGCGCTGGCGTGGGCGGCCGTGAACGAGTGGGTCGATGGCGAGTGGCTTGCGCAGACGACGGGCAAGGACGGCAAGGTCAGGCGCGAGCGCGTGAGGCTCGAGCCGATTCTCGGAGGCCAGTTCCTGCTCGAGGAGTTCTGGAGCGGCGATGAGCGTGAGCTGCAGCGCGTGGCGCGCTCGATCCATGGACTCGACCCCCGCAGCCGCGGCACGCGCTGCTGGACATTTGCAGTCGATGGAACGCGCGCCGAGTCGACTCTGCGCTGGGAGGGCGATGCACTGATCCTGCGCGACACTGTGCGCGCCTCGGAAGGCGTGGCGAAGCGCATCCGCAGCGATGGCGCGAACGCGCATGTGATCGAAACGCTGGTAGGTGGCTCGAGCGTGGACTCCCAGCGCTTCGAGCGCGTCGCGAGTCTGCCCGCGGACTGGAAGCTCGCGGACAGGGACGCTGTGCTGCCTGCGCCCGCGTTCGGGGTCAACTCGGAGCTCGTGCCGTCCGATCTGCAGCGCACGACGGCGATCGTCGACGCGTCCACAGCGCGCATCTGGAGCGAGCTGACTAGGTCGGCGAGCCTCGCGAAGCTGTGGAACGTGGCCCACGCCTCGATCGAGCCGCGCATCGGCGGAATGATCCTGACGCACTACGACGAGGCGGGCGCACTCGGGGATGCGCGCGGCATTCGGCACGAGATCCTGGCTCTCGATCCGGAGCGCATGCTCGCCTTTCGAACGCTGCCCCCGGAAGGTGCGCCGGAGTTTCTGAAGGCGTGGTGTGCGCAGGGCTGGCACATCGTGCGGCTGGCGCCCACGGGCCTCGAGCGCACGCGCATGACCACGACAGGGTGCAACTACGACAGCGACACGGCGGCGGCGCGCGACTTCTTCGAGAAGGGCAACGCTTTCGTGCAGGCGGGCATCACGCAGCGCTTCGCGGCGGGTATGGCGCGACCGGATGCGCTCGCTCGCCTCGCTCCGCTGCTCGGCGCGGAGTACGACGCGACGACGGTGACGCCGACGGGCGAGGCTCTGCGCGCTCGGACGCGCTGGAGTCGCTGGTGCGGGCCGTTCGTCGCGTGGGAAGGTCGGCTGGCTCCTCTGGAAGCGGAGGAGCTCGCGGACCACACGCTCGCGCTCTACGGCAACGACGCCGAGCGCGGGCCGTGGTTCTGGAAGTTCGGCGCGGACGGCTCGGTGGCGAGCGGCGGGCTCGTGGCGGAAGGCGGGCAGGGCGTCGGCCACGACTGGCACAGCCACGCCGTCGGCGGCCAGATGCGCCACATCTATGTGCAGATCGTCCCCGACGACCGCGACTATTCCTACCGCGCGCAGCCGAGCCGCGACGAGCACACGTCGATCGTCGCGCTCGAGTACGTGCGGCGCTAGCGGCGCCCGCTCCACTCGAGCATCTGCTGCTCGAGCGACTCGGGATAGGTGAGCTTGGCGTCCACGACGCTCCCCTGCTCGTCGCGCACGGCTTCGAGCCGCGGAAAGACGAACGCGCTGTAGCTCGGAACATCGAGCGTCGCATAGCGCGCGACGACCTCGTCGCGCAGGCGCGGGTCGAAGTTCACGCCGTGACGCTCGATCAGGGCCTTGGCGGCCTCGTAGTCGCCGTTGCTCTTGATGCTCTGCACCAGCGCGAGCAACTCGCCGCACGCCGCGCGGAACTTGCGCGCGTCGAGCACTCGCAGGTACGACTTGCCGTCGCGGCGGACGCGTTCGAGCGCCTCGGGGTGCTCCGCTTCGACCCAGTGCACCACGAGCTGCCGATTGCGCATGTGGTCCTCCTCGAGCGCGTCTCCCTCGGGCACGCGCCGCAACTGCTGGAGACCGCCGTTTCTGACGTACTGCTCGTAGCAGGCGAGCGACGCCTCCTCGACGTTCTCGAGCAGCCCCAGCTCCACGAGCTTGGGATCGGCGATGAACCACAGCGCGACGAGGTCCGCCCGCGCTTCCTCGAGCGTCGAGTAGTACTCGCGAATCCACCCGGCGGCGTCGCCTTGGCGTTCCGGCGACTGTCGGCCCGAGGCGTGACCGATCACCTCGTGCATGTTGACCAGCGCGTCCGACGTCGCGGACTGAAGGCGCTCCGCTCGCGCGAGCTCCGCAGCGTCCCACGTGAACTCGCCGCGCGCGCGCGGCGACGCCGAGCGATCCTGCGCCTCGATCACGTTGGCGAGGCTCACCGACTTGGAGCCGTGGTGTTCGCGCACCCACGGATCGTTGGGCAGGTTGATTCCGATGGGCGTGATGGGGCCAGAGTCGCCCGTCTCGATGATGACGTCGATCGAGCGCGCGCTGATGCCGACGACGTCGGGCTTGCGGTACTGTGGCGCGTAGGGCATGTGATCCTCGAACCACTGCGCATTCGCGGCGATGGCCTTGATCTGCGCCGCCTTGCGCGGATCCTCATAGCTGACGATCCCCTCCCACGCGCCCTTCACGCCGCGCGGGTCCACGTAGACCTCGACGAACGAATTCACCGTGTCGACCGCCGACTGCGTGTCGGCCACCCAGGCGACGTCGTACGCGACGCGATCCGCGCGCGCGCCGGTGCGGTAGAAGCGAATCTGCGCTTGGAGCGCGCGGCGCATCGGTTCGCTCGCGAGCGGCAGCGCGGCTTCGAGGTGCTCGACGACCCGCGCGAGCTCCGCGGCGAACAGTCCGGCGGGAATCCCCTCTTGGGCGAGTCCGATCCGCCACGGACGCTCTTCGACGTCGCCGCTCGCGCCGATCACGACGGTCGAGTTGAGCGCGTACTGTTCGTCGAAGCCCTCGAGCCGACGCAGCGAGACGCCCGGGCCATAGAACGTCGCTGCGGACGCCTGCACGATGTCGAGGCCGCCAAAGCCGCGCTTCGCGGTGACGATCGGCTTGTGCTCGGGATCGAACAGCATCGGTCCGAGGCGCGCGACGAGAGTGCTCGCGCTCTCGCCTTCGCGCAGCGAGATGCGCGCGCCGCTGCGCTGCGCCGCTTCCGCCGCGGCCACCAGCGCGCTCGGAGCGAGCTGCAGACAGAACTTGCGCG
>Ga0194120_10012360_pt1 | contig 10036 bp, 2 predicted proteins | sample TA2MahCa65mmetaG_FD_148642 | JGI IMG/M metagenome (GOLD analysis project Ga0194120, IMG submission 148642) | Freshwater microbial communities from Lake Tanganyika, Tanzania - TA2015019 Mahale Deep Cast 65m | ecosystem: Environmental > Aquatic > Freshwater > Lake | place: Tanzania: Lake... | reverse complement strand
GACCGGGCGAAGTCCGCCGATTCAACGTTCGCGGCGGTTTCGCGTTGAGCCGGATCACCGATATCCCGTTTTTGACCGCGCCTTGAGCCAATCGATTTAGCGACTCATCACAACACCATGAAGCCTCAGCCTATGAACTCACTCCCTCACCGCGCCGCTTGCTGGCGGGCCACCCTCACCATCCTGCTCCCCTGCTTCCTGGCCGTACCCTGGAGCCGCGCCGCGGATGCCAATCCGCCCGAGCGCATGAGCTACCAAGGCTTCCTGGCCGACGCGAACGGCGTGGTCCTGGGCAACGACAGCCCCCGGAATTACACCGCCTTCTTCCGCATCTACACCGCCGCGACCGGGGGGGTCGCCCTTTGGGCCGAGCAGCAAACCATCACCGTGGACAAGGGCTACTTCAGCGTCCTGCTGGGGGAAGGCAGCGTGGTGGGGAGCGAACCGCACGCCAATCTGTCGGGTATTTTCACGGGTTCATCGGCATCCGAGCGCTACATCGGGATCACGGTCCGCGGCCTCTCCACCACCGATGTGGAAATTGCGCCCCGGCTCCAACTGCTCGCGGCGCCCTACTCGTTCCTGGCGCGAAACGCCGTCTCGCTGGTGAACGATCAGGGAGCGCCGTTTGTGAATATCACTTCGGGAACACTCGCAGCCATTGGCATTGGCGCCCCAATACAAAGCACCGGTTCAGGCGGCAACGCCCGCGGCGGCAAGGCCGTGGACCTCCAATTGACGAGGGACAACAACACCCAGGTGGCGGGCGGGGAATACAGCACCATCGCCGGGGGACGCAAAAACACCGCCAGTGCGGTCAACAGCACGGTCGGAGGTGGTGATATGAACCGGGCGACGGGTCTGACTTCGACGGTGTCGGGTGGCTTCAATAACCAGGCGACAGCCACGGAATCGTTCATCGGCGGCGGGGTGGGCAACACGGCCTCGGGTGACAAATCCACGGTGGCCGGCGGCAATGGGAATACCGCGAGTGGACCGCGCGCGTTCGTGGGCGGCGGCGAAGGGAACACGGCCAGCGGGGATCGGAGCGTCGTTCCCGGAGGACTTTCCAACACCGCCGCCGGGGAATACAGCTTTGCGGCCGGCCGTCGTGCGAAAGCCAACCATCATGGCAGCTTCATTTGGGCCGACAACACGGACACCGACTACGGCTCCGGCGCCGCCAATCAATTTCGCGTCCGAGCCACGGGGGGGACCGCGATCTCGGGAGCGCCGGCGCGGAACCTCGCCAGTGCCAAACAATTGCTGGTGACCGACACGGATCAGGGCGTCGGCAGCGGCACCGGCTTGCGTCTCGGCTTCCACCATGTTCCTAACGTCTATTGGTCCGGCGTGATCCAGTCGGTTGGCGGTGACGCCCCCACCGAACTTCGACTGAACCCGAGCGGGGGACGGGTCGTGGTGGGAAGCGGTGGACTCCAGGTGGACGGACCCATCACCGGCGGGGGGTCGATTCCGATCGGCGGCATCATCATGTGGTCGGGAGCGATCAATGCCATTCCGACGGGCTGGCGCTTGTGCGACGGCGGTGGCGGGACACCCGATTTGCGGAATCGATTTATAGTCGGGGCTGGATCTAGCTATAACCCAGGGAATACAGGGGGGAGGGATCAAGTGACGCTGAGTGTCAACAACCTCCCGGCGCACAGTCACAGAATCTCGGATTTGGACCGCACGGGCAATCCAGACGGGTGGCGTGATGGTGGACGACATTATTGGCGGAACGCCAGCTATCAAGGCCATACCGACATGGGCAAAGAAACCGACGTCACCGGCGGAAACCAGGCTTTCGACATTCGTCCGCCCTTCTACGCCTTGGCGTTCATCATGAGAACTCAATAACCGCGGACGGTTTCAACGAATTCTTGAAGCTCATGCCTATGCGAACATATGTGGCGTTCTTGATGGGTGTTCAGTTGCTGGCAATTGAGGCTGCGGCACAAACGTTCCCGCTGGAGATTCGGCAGCAGAAGACACCTTACAATTTCCAATCTCCGCGAGGATCACCCCTTTCCACCACCGTGAACAACCCGCCCGGTTCGGACGGCCGGACGCCCTCGGTGAATCAACAAAGCGATGCCGGATTGCCCACGACTGTACCCACGGTCAAACAATTTCAAGGTTTTGTCTCGTACGGAGCCCTGGCCCGTCCGGTGACGCCTCTGAACCTGAACTCGAATCTGAACCTCGCCAAGAACGCGGAAGCGGCGCAGTTGCCCCGAGGCAAGGTCAACAATGTCATCGTGGTCGTGATGACCTCGGCGCAAGTCGGGGCGCCCTTCGTCATGCGCCGCACCGCCTTCCTTTTCGGCAGCATCATTCCGGTGCCGGACACGAACGAGGACGGGCAATTGCTTTCGGGCAATATCCTCCGCGAGGATTATTGGCTGGCGGAACCGCATTCCGCCAACGATCACGCCAATGCTCCCTATTACTGGAGTCCGCACGCCAGGACGGTCTTCGCCATTCAACCGGGCCCGATCAGCATCGCCTGGAAGAGAAATAATCCAACCACCATTAAACCGAGCGACTATGAAGCCAATCCGAGCAAATACTCGCTTGAAGCCGGGAATTATTATCGGCTCTTCACGGCGTCCTATGTCGTCTCCGGCAGCCCGGTCAAGACGCCTCGGAAGATTTATTGGACCGAGGGAACCTTCAGACGGGTCAGCAAGCCGGTGACCGTTCCTGCCGCCCGCGTCGGGGCGATTCGATTCGTGTACAACAACAACTTCCCCGAGCGGGTGACCGAGGAATTTCGCGCGCCGGGGCAGACCTTCTTCGCTCAGACCAACCGCTTGGAGGAAACCCGGACGCTATGGTATGACGCGCAACTCGGGCAAATCTACGCCTACAACCGGGAAGGCCGCGTGTTCATGGAATTGCTCGGCGACCCCCGTGAGGATGGGATTACTCGGAGGCACTTGGGTTACGAGATAATCGACGTGCGGCAGCAAACCACGCCGGTTGATATCACCACGGATTTGGGAGACCGGATCGCTCCGTTCGACGGCTTCTTCGGCGGCGATGCTCTCCATCCCGAGCCGCTCACCCAGGGGAACGGGCCTTCGTTTCATTTTGAGTGGAACACCCAGGCCGTGTCGCAAAGCAGTCAGGGAGGGTCGAGAGTCGAACTTTACGCCATCCGTGAAACTCTGAATCTGAACGATCTCCTGATTCACTGGATGGAGGAAGGGCAATTGGGGTTGCGCTGGCCGGCCCGCTTCGTCCGCTATCGCCTCACCTGGCCGGAAGACGCGGCCAGATACAGCCATTACTTGCGGCAGCGCGTGACCTCCGAAGCCGAGGCCAAGGTCACGGCAGTCCCGCTGCCCACCGATAACACTCCGATGATCGCGTATCAGGATCCGCTGGACCGTCCCCGGGCCAAGATGACCGAGGATCTCAAGTTCTTCACTCATCTGGAACCCGCGTTCCCGGCGCATCGGACGCTCTTGCGGTTTTCCTCCGGCGAAAACGTCATCTTCGAGCGCGTCTTTTCCTGGCTGGAGGACCACCTGACGGTCAATGCTTCCGGCCGGACCGAAGGAGTCAATCTCGCCAACACGGTTGCGACGTCACTCCTGGCCTGGAATCCGCAGACCGAAAAGTTGACCTTCACCAATGAGGTCCGGATGCCGCGCGTGGTGGAGGACATCGCCCCGGTGGGAAATCGGATCTCCGCGCCGGTCCTCGAGTTGGGCTCGGCTTCGAGCGAAGTTTATTGGTCGGGATTTATCCGGGAAGACAAGGGGAATTTGTTTCATCCGACCGCTTACGTGAGTCCGTTCGCGGGCGGATTCACCAACGCCAACCGGGGAGCGATCATCCCGGTGAACGCCATTCCCGGAAGCAACCGGCTTGAGGTTTGGTGGTTCCGACAGAATCCGACCGATCTTTCGCGCGGATTCAAGCCGATCTACTGGCCGTCCGCCATTGGCCGGTACACGCTGCAATGGCCATCCAATCCGCGCGAGATCGTTCTGGCTGGAAACGACGGCAGCGGTCCGCTGGCGAGTCTCGAAGCCAAGGGCAGAATCTATCAACAGGACAATCGATCCAGCCCCGGATTCAATCCCAATGAAGAACACGCGTTGATGCTGGGCGGACAAGCCTACGCGCTCCGAGACGACCTGAACATCACTTCGGGCCAAGCGTATTCCTCCGATCCTTTCGTGCTGGTGGACTACACGGCATCGGACGGGCGGCCCGCCGTGGCGGCGTTCAAAGTTTTGCGCGAGAAGCCCGCCGCGGGAATCGTATTCGATTACATCACCGAAGCCGGCACGATTCTCCAGGCGCCGATGCCCCTGCCGTTCCTTCCGCCTCCGGTGGCAGGCTCGGGCGCCGGCGCGATCAATTACAACACCGAACCCGGCGGGGCCGATGGGGATCTGCCGGTGAATTGGAACCAGGCGACGCATGGGAACGGTCCGTTCGGCCACTACAAGAAGTTCACCTACCGCGACCGAAAAGAAAGCTACTGGGTTTACCGCGGGTTACACGCCGGCGCGCCGGCTCTCGACGCCGGTAAGTATGACGCCACCAAGGGCGCGTTCGAATCGCTGCCGGCGGCCAGGGCCGTGATGGGCGAGGATTTCAGTTACACGATTCACGCCTCCCGGCGCGCCGAGAGTCTCAGAGTCCAGGCAGCGCTGCCGGCTTGGCTAACGATCGATGGGCTAACTCTCAAAGGCAGGCCGATCGAGGGCCAGGCCGGGTCCAACACGCTTGCGCTGGTGATCACCGCCATCGATGACGGCAGCAGCGTGACCAGGAGTTTGGCGCTCACGGTGGCCGCCGGCGGAAACGTCGTCACCCAGGGACCTTTGGAAATTGTGTCAAACAACAGTTTTGCCGGAGGCAACGTGGCTTACGTCGGACGGCCGCCTTACTTGGCCAACTCGCCTATGCCGAACAACAGCTTCACGATGCGGTTTTACTACAAGAACCAAGCGGCCTTCTCCTGGCCGGGCTACGTAAACCCGCCCGCGGTCGGCGCGATCGTGCCTTATCTTCGTCCGAAAAACGCGCAAAACCAGTTCGTCGGCGAAGCCTCTTCGAGCGATACGCCTGCGCTGGATATTGTCTATCGGCCGGTGTGGCCCGTGCAAACACCGCAACTGCGCTACGCGGACACCTTGACCCTGCCGAAGACGGGCCTGCCGGCGGTGCGCGGGCAAAGCAGCCTCCAGTTGCTCTACCAACAGTCGATTGCGCGGGACATCACCGCCGCCAAAGTGAGCGTCATCCTGCACGATCCGACGCGCGAGAAGTCCTTCGGTATCGCGCAGCAAGGCTTGGAGAAACTGCCGGACGGAATTCGAACCGACACTTATCAAGGCAAGACCTATTTCCCCAACCTGCCGCCGCATTTGGCGCAACGGCTGTTCTTTGATCCGACTCGCGGGACCAAGGGCCACCTCGTCTTCAAAGGTGAATTCAAGGACGAACCGTTGGGCGAGAAATACCTTCTTCTGAACGTGCTCGCCGGAACCGATCTGGAAAAGGTCAAAGCCCTTTGTCCGGCCGCGGACCCGAAAAAATCGCAATGGGACGCCGCCGTTACGGGATTGGCCACGACGGTCGAGACGTTCTATGAAAACCCCGCCCGTCCGGGAACCTTCATCCCCAACCCCGCGTTGACCTTCACGAAGGGAATTGGCGATCTCACGGAGGTGCCGGACGACGACACCGCCGTCGATTCGTACGCCCTGAGCGCTTCAGGACCTGGCACAGGCTACGTCACGTTGATCTCCGGCAACGGTCTGCCGGCTTCCACGCCGGCGGGAGCGCCGGTTTCGCTCCACATTCTCAGAACGACGGCGCCTCTTTATCGGGGCGAGGTGAAGGTGATTCCTTCGACCAATCCTTTGGACGAACAAGTCACTTTCCAGCACACCGCGGATTTGGCGGGCCGTTTCGACGACTACCATTATCAGTGGAAAATCGCGCCGCCCGTGGATGGGTTGCCGCCGGATTTCAACTCCATTTCGGTGTCGGCCGACGGCAACGGACTGCCCCGTTTCCTCGTGGGCGGGGCTGGAATCCAGGCGCTCGTGGACAATTACGTGATCATGCGCTACCGGCCGATTAACGCGAGCCACCCCCTCTACAACCAGTGGTCCGAATGGTCCGAGCCTCAGCTCGCCGAAGGTTGGATCAAGCGCGTGCTGGCCGGCATCAACCCGTTCAACCAGCGGGTGGGCGACCTGTTCAACAACCAGGTCAACACCGACGTGAGCCTGCTGACTCAAGCGGGCCAGCGATGGGAAGGGAACATCGCCCTGAACATGGACACGATTAACAATTTCGGCTTGATCGAAATCTACGAAACGATCCTCCGTCGCGGCAAGATGCTCAGTATCGACGCCGGCATCAACTTTGGCGGGGCGAACGACGCCCTCCTGCTCTCGGCGGGATATCTCAACGATCTCTACATGATGATCGGCAATGAGGCCTGGGCCGATGCCGCCAATCCGACAATCGGGATCGGCACCAAGGACCGGACCTACGGAGACATCGCGACAGCCCTGTTCGCGTTCAAAGGGCAGGTCGGCTCGCTGATCGAGGAGGAACTGGCTTTGCTGCGGGGCAAAGACGATTTCCTTCTGCCCGGAGTGGAAGTGTCTCCGGTCTATAACCGGCTGTTTTGGAATTACACGCGCGGGATCGACGCCGGCGAAGTGATCTACGCGTTGAATTACAACATCCAGGAGGATGCCAATCAGGGGGTCAACGGGATTGTGAACGCGGACGACGCGCGCAAGATGTTTCCTCAAGGCCACGGCGACGCTTACGGCCATTACCTGACCGCGCTCAAGGGGTACTACTCGCTCTTCATCAATCCGAATTTCACCTGGGTGCCCCGCATCGAAGCCGTCCTGGTGCTGGGCAAACCGGTCTCCGTCGATTATCTCGATGAACGAAAGTTCGTCGCCGCCGCGGCCGCCGTAGCGCGGGCGGGCAAGGCCGTCTTCGATTTGACCTGGAGAAGGGACCTGGACTTCGGGGTTCCGACCTGGGATTTCATGTCCCCGACGCGCAGCAACACCCGGAGAAAGGTCCCTTCCACGCGCTACTGGGGCATGGATCACTGGGCTTGTCGAACCGGCCAGGGAGCCTACCTGAACTGGGTGGCCGGCAATTCGATGCTTCCGGAAACGGATCCGGATCCGGACCATGAAGGCATTCAGAGAATCGACCGCACCGTGGTGCCGGAACTCCAAGAACTCCCGGCGATCATGGAAAGCCTGCAAACGGCCCTCGACAACGCCGAGGGCGACAACACGCCGCTGGGACTGCCGCGCAACTCGATTGCGTTTGATATCAGCCCGACCAAGGTCGTCGGCGACGATAGCGGAACTCACTTCGACCAGATCTTCCGCCGGGCCAAGGTGGCGTTGAACAACGCGTTGATTAGCTTCGATGAAGCCAAGGACATCACACGGCTGATGCGCTCGGAGCAGGATTCCACCGCCGAGTTCCAATCCCAGATCGCCGCCCAGGAACTGGCCTACGAACACTCGCTCATCGAGCTGTTCGGCACGCCGTACCCGGATGACATTGGACCGGGCAAGACCTACAAGACCGGTTATCAGGGGCCGGACTTGCTTCATTTCATGTACGTCGATCTTCCGGAGCTCGCGTTTAACGGCGCGTTGACGCCGCAGGAAAAGAAGACATTCAAGATCGACATTCAGACTCTGCCGGCGACGCTCGCCACCAACCTGACGGGAACCTCGGTCGTGACCGCGGTCAATTCGCTCAACGAAATCGTCGGCGGCGCCGCCGCGGCGTATTCGACCAATCATTATGTCGAGTTTCCATTGTATCCCCACGGGTTCTTCAGCAAGCCCACCACTTGGACCGGGCAGCGCCGCGCGCCCGGACGAATCCAACAGGCCATCTCCGAACTGATCGCCGCGCACGCCGAATTGAGCCAGGCCCTGGGCGATGCGGAAGAAGCGAAAGCGGATTTGGACCAGGCGATCGATCTGTTCAAGCTGAAGGTCCGTTTGCACAACGCGACGCGCGATGACCAGCAGAAAGTCCTGATCCTGGAGCAGACCCTGGAGGCCGTCACCGCGGTCACCGAGGTGCTCGAGAAGATCGGCGATTGGGGCAGCAAAACGATCGACGATCTGTTTGATGCCACAGCCGAAGGGATACCCACTTCCTTCATCGCGGGACTCGCGGCCGGCGGAGACGTGGCCTCGGCGGCGCGCGGCGCGGTCAAGGCGATCAAAGGTTCCACCAAGAGCACCCTGGATTGGATCACCGTCATTTCCTGGTCGGTCCAAAAAGCTCTGGAAGTGTCCACGGCCACGACCCAACGATGGCTCGAATTCCATGAAATTGCCCCGCGCGAATGGGAACTCGAAGTGAAAGAGGCCGTGGCCGAACTTGGCGGAAGCCTGGGTGGGCTGCAAAGCCATTTCACGACGATCAACGCCAAACTGCGGCGGCTCGATGACGTGAAAAGGAATTTCGCGTCGCTCGTGGCCGAAGGCGATCGCACGCAGAAAGAGCGCGAGAATTTCCGCCAACGCGGCGCCGCCGTTGTCCAAGGTTTCCGAACCCGCGACGCGGCTTTCCGGATTTTCCGCAACGAAAAGCTGGAACGTTACCGCACCTTGTTCGACCTGGCCGCCCGCTACACCTTCCTGGCGGCCGGCGCTTACGATTATGACACCGGATTGCTCGGCACGAACGAAGGCGAGGAAGTCTTCGAGCGCATCTTCAAATCCCGCGCCTTGGGGGTCGTCAAGCATGGCGAGCCGCAATTCGCCGGCAGCAACACGGGCGACTCCGGTCTTTCCGGGGTCTTGGCGGAACTCAAGAATGATTGGGACAGCCTCAAAGGCCGGCTGGGCTTCAACAACCCCGACACCTACGGCACGACCGTGTCCCTCCGGCTGGAGAACTCCCGCATCTTGCCAGGGTCCGACGGCGACGCTAATTGGAAAGACATTCTCGAGCAGGGCCGGATGGACAACCTCCTGCAAGATGAAGACATTCGAATGCATTGCATGCAGATCAACCGGGACGGCGGCTTGCCGGTGCCGGGCATCGTTTTGGAATTCAGCACGACGGTGGCCGACGGTCTGAATCTGTTCGGAAGGACTCTGGCGGCCGGGGACCATAATTTCAGCCCGAGCCTCTTCGCGACGAAGATCTTTGCGGTGGGGGTGGCGTTGGAAGGCTATCGGGGGATGGAGAATCCGGCGGCCAACAAAGGGGCGGTGGATTCCGCCGGGGGGACATCGCCGCCCGAACCGTCAGCCCCGTTCCTGGACACCCAAGCCTTGGCGGCGACGCCCTATGTTTATTTGATCCCCGTGGGCGAGGATTCGATGCGCAGTCCGCCGCTGGGGGACGTGAGCAACGTGCGGACCTGGACGGTGGCGGACGTGGCGATCCCGATGCCGTTCAATCTGGGGGCGTCGGCGTTTTCGAGCAAGCCGCTGTGGCAGTCGAGCGATGCGCTCTCGGAAGAGCTCTTCGCGATCCGCAAACATCAGGCGTTCCGGCCGGTGTCGAGCACGGCGGTGTTCAACGGGGATTTGGTGCCCTCGCAGTACACGAATCGGCGGTTGATCGGCCGCTCGGTCTGGAACAGCAAGTGGAAGCTGGTGATTCCGGGCCACACGCTGCTGAACAACCCGTCGGAAGGGCTGGACCGCTTTATCCGGACGGTGAAAGACATCAAGCTGCATTTCGTGACCTATTCCTACTCGGGCAATTAAGGCGCAAATCGTGATTCGTGGTGCGCAACCCGTAATGCGTGAAACGTGAAACGTAATTCAAAGTGACTCGAACCAGACATTGCACAATGAAAACCGAATTTCGTCTTGTGGCTCGAAACCCCGACCCGCTCACACCCCCACGCCCCGACACAATTTACGCCCTGACGCTCCTCGCTTTTCTCTCACTGATTCCGGCACCCGCCTATCCACCGGCGCCGCACCATCTCATCTATGGTTTTGTCCGGGACGAATTCGGAAATCCAGTC
>Ga0194120_10012359_pt1 | contig 10037 bp, 13 predicted proteins | sample TA2MahCa65mmetaG_FD_148642 | JGI IMG/M metagenome (GOLD analysis project Ga0194120, IMG submission 148642) | Freshwater microbial communities from Lake Tanganyika, Tanzania - TA2015019 Mahale Deep Cast 65m | ecosystem: Environmental > Aquatic > Freshwater > Lake | place: Tanzania: Lake... | reverse complement strand
CGGCGGGCGGGTCGGCTGTGCGGCCTGGGCTTGCTGGGTCTGCTGCGCCGCGGGCGCTTCGCCGCCCAAGGACGGCCATAGCGATTCGGTGGCGAAGGAGCAGGCGGACAAGGCGGCGGCAATGCCCGTGAGGATCAGAGGCGCGCGCATCGGCTGGGATCGGGTCACGGCGTTGTCGTTGGTTCTTGTCGGGTCGCGATGGTGCAGTCTAACCAATGCCCACCGCAGCGACAAGGCGGAAGAATCGGTAATTCAATAGTCGCTGTGGAAAGAATCAGGCATGTCCCGCTTCGCCCGAAAGCAGTGCCACGTCGACCCCGAGCTTGGCCACGGCCTTGATCCATTTGTCGTCCAACCCGGCGCCGAACACCAATTGGGTGTCGGCCGGCGCGTGCAGCCAGCCATTGGCCTGGATCTCGGCGTCGAGTTGCCCCGGCGCCCAGCCGGCATAGCCTAGCGCCAGCAGGCTATGCTTGGGGCCTTCGCCCAAGGCGATCGAGCGCAGCACCTCGATGGTCGCGGTCAGCGCGAAGCCGTGACCGACTTGCAACGTCGCTTCGCGAACGTAGTCGTCGGAATGCAACACGAAGCCGCGCCCGGTCTCGACCGGGCCGCCGAAATGCACCGGCGCGGTCAGCCGCGCCGAGGAAGTCGGCATCGCCTCGCCGCCTTCGATGTTGAGTTGCTTGAGCAGATCGGCGAACCGCACCTGGTCCAGCACCTTGTTGACCACCAGCCCCATCGCCCCCGAGGCGGAATGGGCGCACATGAAGATCACCGTCCGCGCAAAGCGCGGATCGGGCATGCCCGGCATGGCGATCAATAGCTGACCGGTCAGGTAACCCGCTTGTGTAGTGCCTGGGTTCGCGACCATGCCTAATATATAGCGCGATTCCATGCGCGTCCAAGCCATCCTCTCCGCCCTGCTGACGCTGGCGGCGGCGTTCGCGGCCCGGGCCGAAGTGCCCGGCATCGGCCCGTGGCAGGTCGAGGACCAGGCGCGGGCGCGGCTGGTGGCGGCGATCGGCGCGGTCGGCGTTCAGGCCTCGGTGACGCTTGGATTGGAGATTCGGCTGGCGCCAGGCTGGAAGACCTATTGGCGCAATCCGGGCGATTCGGGGCTGGCGCCGGCTTTCGATTGGGCGGGGTCGGACAATCTGCGCAGAGTGCAAATCGACTGGCCCGCGCCCAAGCGCTGGCGCCAGGACGGCCAGTCGAGCTTCGTCTACGAGGATCATGTCGTGCTGCCGCTCGCGGTCCAACTCGACCGACCGGAGCGGCCGCTGGCCCTGCGCTTGGCGCTGGACTACGCCGTCTGCCGCGAGGTCTGCATCCCGCTCAACGCCTCGCTGGCGCTGGATCTGCCGGCGGGCGCGGCACGCCCGGCCGAGATGGCGCGCACCATCGCCCGCTTTGCCGCCCGCGTGCCGCGCGAACGGCCCGAGGTCGAAATCTCGGCCGAATGGAGCCGCGGCGGCGGGTACCTGATTCTGTCCCTGGCCGGGATCGGCGAATCGGCCGATGTCTTCGTCGAGGGACCCGACGGCATGTCCTTCGGTCCGCCCGAGAAAATCTACGATCGGCTGCGGCTCGGGGTCCATGGCGGTCGGCCGCTGCCCGATACCGAAGTCACCGCGACCCTGGTCGACGGACCCTTGCTGATCGAACGGCGGCTAAAGCCCTTCCTGCGCTGAGGACAAGCGGGGCTGGAAACCCGCGCCGGGATCGCCTATGTCACTGCCTGCACGATCGCGGCCTCTTTGGCCGCCGGCAGGATCGCGGCCCCTGCGGCCGCCAGCGAGAGGGAGCAGCACCATGACCATCAAAGTCGGCGACACCGTGCCCAGCGGCAGCTTCAACGTCATGACCGACAAGGGACCGGCGCCGCTCACCAGCGACGAGCTGTTCAAGGGCAAGAAGGTGATGCTGTTCGCGCTGCCGGGCGCGTTCACCCCCACCTGCTCGGCCAAGCACGTGCCGGGCTTCCTGGCCAATCACGACGCCATCAAGGCCAAGGGCGTCGGCACCATCGCCTGCCTGTCGGTCAACGACGCCTTCGTCATGGGCGCCTGGGGCAAGGACCAGAAGTCCGATGGCAAGATCGTGATGCTGGCCGACGGCTCGGGCGAGTACACCAAGAAGCTGGGCCTCGAACTGGACCTGACCGCGCGCGGCATGGGCGTGCGCTCGCGGCGCTATGCCATGCTGGTCGACAACGGCGTGGTCAAGCAGCTGCAAATCGAACCCAATCCGGGCGGGCTCGACGTCTCGGCGGCGGAGAAGATGCTGGCGCTGATCTGAAAGCGGCCGATTTTTCCGGCGGCGAGGCGGGGATCACCCCGCCTCGTTCGCTTTCAGGGTCTTGATCGCGGTCCGCGCCAGGCGATCGACCCGCAGATTGTCGCCGTTGCCGGCATGGCCCTTGACCCAATGCCAAGCGATGCGGTGCGGCGAGGCTGCGGTCTCGAGCCGCTGCCAAAGATCGACGTTCTTGACCGGCTTCTTGTCGGCGGTCTTCCAGCCGTTGCGCTTCCAGCGCGCGAGCCAGCGGGTGATGCCGTCCTTGAGATAGCTGCTGTCGGTGTAGAGGTCGACCGCGCAAGGCTTGGTCAGCGCCTCCAATCCCATGATTGCCGCGGTCATTTCCATGCGGTTGTTGGTGGTAGCAGGCTCGGCGCCGGTCAGTTCCTTTTCGGTCTCGCCCCGGCGCAGCAGCGCGGCCCAGCCGCCGGGGCCGGGATTGCCGCTGCAGGCGCCGTCGGTGTGGATCTCGACTTGCGGGCGTGGGCTCACGTCAGGCCGTAGGCCTCGGGGCCGCTGAGGCCGCGATGGAAGCGCAGCTTGTGAAGATATTCGAGCGGGTCCTTGGGCCGCACCAGCGCCCCCGGCACCTGGTTGAGCCAGTCGTAAAGCCGGGTCAGCAGGAACCGCAGCGCCGCGCCGCGCGCCAGCAGCGGCAGCGCCGCCAGCTCGGCCACCGATAGCGGCCGGGTCTTGCGATAGGCCGACAACAGCGCCCGGCCCTTGGTGGCGTTGAAGCCGCCATCGGGCTCGAAGCACCAGGCGTTCAGGCAGACGGCGATGTCGTAGGCCAGAAGGTCGTTGCAGGCGAAATAGAAATCGATCAGCCCGGTCAGCTGCTCGCCGCGGAAGAAGACGTTGTCGGGAAAGAGATCGGCGTGGATCACGCCCTGCGGCAGGTCCTTGGGCCAGCGCCGCGCGATCTCGCGCAGCTCCATGTCCAGTTCGGCCTGCAAGCCGTCCCACACCGTATCGGCGCGGCGGCGGCAGGAAGCGTAGAGCTTTTTCCAGCCCGCGACCGACAGCGCATTCACCCGGCGCAGCGAAAACTCGGCCCCCGCCAGGTGCAGCTGCGCCAAGGCCTGGCCGACCGCGGCGCAATGCGAAATCCGCGGCCGCATCACCGAGACGCCGGCGAGGAATCCGATCACCGCCGCCGGCCGCCCGGCAAGCCGCCGCAGCGCCTGGCCGTCGCGGCCCTTGACCGGTAAGGGGCAGGCCAGGCCGCGCCCCGCCAGATGCTGCATCAGCCCGAGGAAGAAGGGCAGGTCGCGGGCATGGACCCGCTTTTCGTACAGCGTCAGGATGTAGCCGCCCTTGGTGGTCTGCAGCAGATAGTTCGAGTTCTCGACCCCCTCGGCGATGCCCTTGACCGAGACCAGCTCGCCGATGGCGTATTGGCGCAGGAAGCGTTCGAGCTGGGCCTCGTCGACCGGGGTGTAGACCGCCATCGCCTAGACTCCGGCCTCGAGCGCGCGCGGCAGGCGAAAATGGATCGATTCGCGCGCCGTCTCGACCTGCTCCAGCGCGACATCGAAACGCTCGCGGAAAGCGGCGATGACGTCCTCGACCAGGACTTCGGGCGCGGACGCACCGGCCGAAAGCCCGACCGCCCTGGCGCCGGCAAGCTCGTCCCAATCGATCGCGGCCGCGCTGGCGATCAGGCGTGCGCGCGCGCAGCCGGCGACCTTGGCCACCTCGACCAGCCGCAGCGAGTTGGAGGAATTGATCGCGCCCACCACCAGGAAGGCGTCGGCCCGCGCCGCCACCGCCTTGACCGCGCCCTGGCGGTTGGTGGTGGCGTAGCAGATGTCCTCCCGCCGCGGCCCATCAAGCTTCGGGAATCGGCGCTCCAGCACGGCGACGATGGCGGCGGTGTCGTCGACCGACAGCGTGGTCTGGGTGATGTAGGCGAGACGCGCCGGATCGCGCGGCCGGAAACGCTCGGCATCGTCCACGGTCTGGACCAGTCCGACGGCGCCGGCCGGAAGTTGGCCCATGGTGCCGACCACCTCGGGGTGGCCCTCATGGCCGATCAACACCACTTCGCGGCCGGCGGCATGATGGCGCTGGGCCTCGTTGTGGACCTTGGTCACCAAGGGACAGGTGGCGTCGACATAGAGCAGGCCGCGGCGCCGGGCGTCCTCGGGCACTGCCTTGGGCACGCCATGGGCAGAGAACACCACCGGCCGGTCGGCCGGCACCTGATCGAGCTCGTCGACGAAGATCGCGCCGCGGCGTTCAAGGCCCTCGACGACGTGGCGGTTGTGGACGATCTCGTGGCGGACATAGACCGGCGCGCCGTGCTTTTCGAGCGCACGCTCGACGATCTGAATCGCCCGCTCGACGCCGGCGCAGAAACCTCGCGGGGCGGCAAGCAGCAGGGTCAAGGCGGGCTTGGCCATGTGCCGTCCTAGTCCAGGCCGGGGGCCGAGGGCAAGCTTTGCGCGCGCCCGGTCTTGCTCTATTGTCCGCCGCGCGCATTTTTGCCTGGAGCCGCTTGTCATGACCGAACCCGTGCTGGCCAGTCCGACGCCGTTTTTCGTCGAGGTCGAGGCCGGCAAATCCTATCGGTGGTGCGCTTGCGGGCGCTCGAAGTCCCAGCCCTTTTGCGACGGCAGCCACAAGACCACGAGCTTCGCGCCCAGGGAATACAAGGCTTCGGAGACGCGGGTGGTGATGCTGTGCGGCTGCAAGCGATCGCGCACCGCGCCGATCTGCGACGGCACCCACAACCGGCTGTGAGCACCTTGCGGCGGATTCTTCTTGGCGTGGCGCTGGCGGCGCTGGCGGCGGCGTGTTCGGGCCCGCCGCCCAAGCCCTGTCCGCGCCTGGCCATCCTCGGCGTCGCCGCCGACGAGACCCGCTTTCGCGATGCCGGGCGCGATCTGACCGACATCGCCTTCGAGATCGAAGTGGCGGGCGTCAACCTGATCTGCACCCACACCGAAGCCGGCTGGCTGGTCAACGAACTGACCATCGGCTTCAAAGTCGAGCGCGGCCCGGCCGGCGAAGGCTCGCCGGGGATCGAGTATTTCGTCGCCTTGATCGCGCGCGACGACCAGCGCGTGCTCGACAAGAAGGTGTTTGCGGTGACGCTGATCGTTCCCGAGGGCCAGCGCCGCACCCAGGTATTCGACGAGGTGCTGCAGGAAGTCAAGCTGCCGGCCGGCCGCGAGGGCAAGGACTACACCGTCTTCGTCGGCCTGCAGCTCAGCCCCGATGCGCTGGCGCACAATCGCAGAAAGCGCGGCGAAGAACCCTAATTGGCGCCGGCGCTGAGGGTCGAAAGCCGGCGCAGCGAACCCAGATCGGCGATGCGGATGTTGCGGCCGCGGGCCTCGACGCCATGGGTGCGCAGCGCGGCGAAACAGCGCGACAGGCTCTCGGGCGACATCGCCAGCCTTGCCGCCACCAGCCGGCGCTGGGCCGGAAGCCGGGCGACGCCCGTGACCGGATCGGCCAGTTCGACCAGGTAGGCCGCCAACCGCGGCAAGGCTGGCCTGAGCTTGAGGTCCTTCAGTTGGCCGATCGCCATCCGCCAATGCCGCGACAATTCGTAGGCCAGCGCGCCGCCGACCCCGTTTTCGCGTTCGATCGCGCGGCGCACGCTGGCCGCCGGAATCAACGCCAGGCGCGAGTCCTCGATCACCCGCGCCGCCATCAGGTAGGGCTGGTCCAGGATCACCGCCGCCGCCAGGAACACGTCCTCGACGCCGAAGAACTCGATCACCGCCTCTTCGCCGCGCGGGCCGCGTCCGATCAGCGCCACCATACCGTGCAGCACGACATGGAGATGGTCGGGCGGATCGCCCTGGGCGAAAAGCTGGGTGCCGCGCGGCGCCGTCAGACCGGTGGCGTTGGCGGTCAAATCGTCGAGCTGGGCCGGGGTCAGGCCTTGGAACAGCCGTACCGATTTGAGCCTGGCATAGTCCTCGGTGCGCATGCTTCTACGTATCGCGCTTGCGCAAGCCGAGCTTTGATCTATGTCAATCGCCTCAAGGATTTTGCGCCCAAGGCCGGGCTGCCGATCGGGTGAGGGCGTTGAGCTGGTGCATATAGCGGACGCCGTCCGTTTCCAACCCTTGGCTAAAAGCCGCCAGATCGGGGAAATGCTGGAAGGCCCGCCACCAAATGGCGCGGCCGGCGAGATAGCCGCTGGCGCCGGCGGCATAGGCGTAGTGCAGCACGCGCTGGAAGGCTTCGGGCTGGGCGCCGGCCGACAGCATCACCCAGGGCCGGCCCGCGGTCGCCTGGCCCAGGCGGTCGAACCAAGCCTGGGTCACGCGCACCTCGGCCGCGGAGGCGCGCGCGGGATCGGGCAGGGATGCCGCCGGCAGGGGGCTTTCGAGCTTGAACAGATCGACCCCGAAGCGCGCATCGGCGAAGGTGCGGACGCTGTCGATCACCAGTTCCGGACGGCGCTCTGGATCGTCGGCATAATCGGGCGCGCCGCCGAGCTTGCGCGGATAGACCAGCAACTCGAACACCAGCGCGATGTCGGCCGCGCGGCAATCCCGGCCGACGTTTGCCACCCACTCCTCCTGATGACGGCGGGTCGAGGCGGGCGTATCGGGCCGATACCACGCCAGGATTTTGACCGCGTCGGCGCCCTGGCGGCGGATGCGATCCGCGCTCCAGCCGGCGATCGAGCCGCTCAGCCGGCCCTCAGGCGTGTCGCGATAGGCGTGGTCCTCCAGCGTCAGGATCAGGCCTTGGCGCGGGCTGACATGCGAGATGCAGCGATCGTAGCCCCAGACCGGATCGACCAGAACGGCGCTGGCCTCGGGCGCGAGATGCCGGGTCAGGAGCCGTTTGACCGTCGCCACATCGTCAAACGGCGCCTCGGCCGTGCCGCGGACCTTGCGCACCAAGTCCATGATCGGCGGGCGCTGGTCGACCGCCAGCATGGCGAAGCGACCGCCGTCATCGGCCAATCGACGCAGGCCCCAGGCCTTGCCGGGCGAAAGCGCGTTCATGGCGATTCCTCGATTTCGGCCCGGAGCGGCATGCCGGCGCGGCCGCCGAAGCGGGTGCATTTCAGCGCCGCGGCGGCATTGGCGAAGCGCGCCGCTTCGGCCAGGGTGCGGCCTTCGCCCAAGGCCAAAGCAAAGGCGCCATGAAAGCAATCGCCGGCGGCGGTGGTGTCCTTGACCGCGACCTGGGGTGGCGCCGAGGCCAGCCAGCCGTCGCCGTCGCGGAACAGGCAGCCGCGCGCGCCCAAGGTCACGCCGGGCGTGCCGCCGATCCGGGCCAGGGCCTCGCGCGGGCGATCGATGCCGGTCAGGATGCGCAAGCCCGCCTCCGAGAACACCGCATGACTGGCCAAGGGCGTCAGCAACGACAGCGCCTCGCGTTCCGCCACGTCGGCGTCGAGCACGGCGGGCTTGCCGGCGGCGCGCGCCGCTTTCATTGCCAGCGCCGCGCCCTCGGGCCAGCGCACATCGGCCAGGATGGCGTCGAACCCGGAGACTTCGTCCAGCGGCAGCCAAGCGCCGTCGTCGGCCAGGCGCGGATCGAAATACGTCGCGATGCTGCGCTCGCCCTGGGCATCGACCAGGATCGCGGCTTGGGGCGAGGCGCAATCGGCGATGCGGCGGACGCGTTTGGTGTCGATGCCCTCGGCCTCGAACTCGGCCAGGATGCGGTCGCCGGCGTCGTCGTCGCCGATCCGCCCCCAGAACGCCACTTCGCCGCCCAGCCGTGCCGCCGCCACCGCGGCATTCGCGGCCATGCCGCCGCCGGCCTCGGCATAATCGTGGGCGGGCGTCTTCGAGGGCGGAGGCAGGATGCGTTCGACCCGCCAGATGCGGTCGAGCGTGGCGTTGCCGATGCACAACAGTCGCGTCACGCCCTTGGGCTTAGGGGCATTTCGGGTGATTGTCCATTCCGTGCCGAGCGGGCATGATCCTGGTCCAACCGGCCATGCGCGCCGGCAGGGGGCTACCGATTGCCATGACTACGATCCGCGCCAAGATCTACGCCCACCTCGAACCGGCGGCGACCCGCAATTACGACAGCTACCTGATCTGGGTCACGGTCGCGGTGGTGGTGGTGTCGGTCGGCGGCACCATGCTGCACACCTTTCCCGGCGTGCCGAGAATTGGCTCAGGATAGAAGAGAGCCTGGAAGTCTGGGTGGCGGCGGTTTTCACCGCCGAATTCGTCCTGCGTCTGTGGACGGCGCCCGAGGCCTCGAAGCGGCGCTCGGCGTTGAACTGCCGCTTGCGCTATGTCGGCTCGTTCCTGGGCGTGGTCGATCTGGTGGTGGTGGTGCCGCTGTGCCTGGAGCAGATCGTTCCGGTCGAACGCGACTGGATCGACCTGGTCGGCCTGCTGCCGCTGATGAAGCTGGCGCGCTTCATGCCGGGCCTGCGGCTGGTGGGCACGGTGGTCAAGAACGAGCTGCGGCCGCTATTGGCGGCGTTGAGCGTGCTGGCGGTGCTGCTGGTGCTGGTGTCGGGCGGGATGTACGTCATCGAGCGCGAGGCCCAGCCGGCCGCGTTCGCCTCGATCCCGCACGCGCTGTGGTGGGGCATCGTCACCATGGGCACGATCGGCTACGGCGACGTCGTGCCGATCACCGCCGGCGGCAAGATCTTCGCCAGCATGGTCATGCTGATCGGCGTCGCCATCTTCGGCATCCCGGCCGGGATCATGGCCAACGGCTTCGCCAGCGAGATCAAGCGCCGCGACTACCTGGTGACCTGGCGCAGCCTGTCGCGGGTGCCGCTGTTCCAGGGCCTGGACGCCAGCCAGATCGCCGAGATCGCGCGCCTGGTGCAGGTCCAGATCGCGCCCTCGGAAAGCGTCATCGTGCGCAAGGGCGAACCGGCGGATGCGATGTATTTTATCCTCGAGGGTTCGGTCGAGGTCGACGTGCTGCCCAAGCCGGTGACGCTGGAATCGGGCCAGTTCTTCGGCGAGGTCGGGCTGATCAAGGACACGGTGCGCAACGCCACCGTCACCGCGATCGAGGAATTGCGGCTGTTGGCGCTGGGCAAATCCGACTTCCAGCGCCTGATGAAAGCCTTCCCCGATCTGGCCAAGCGCATCGCCGAGATCGCCGCCGGCCGCACCGGACGATGATCCGCATTTTGGCGACGGCGTGGCTGGCGCTTCTAGCGCTGGCGGCCTGCACGCCCGCACCGGTTTTCGATGCCGGACCGGCGCCGGCACGCAGCCCAGGCGCAAGGCCCGTAGCCGAAAGCCGCCCGGTGGCGGCTCCGGTCCAGGTTGGCCAGCGCTTCGTCTATCGCCTGACCGGGCCCGATCGGCGCAACTACGAGATCGCCTTCGCGCTCGACCCGCGCGCGCTGGAAACCGCACGCAACGAAATGCCGCGCTGGGATTCGCCCGCGATCAAGGCCAAGCTCAAGGCGGCCGCCGAGCAGCGCCAGACCGCCGACAACGCCCGCTTCCGCGCCCAGCAGCGCGAAGCCGGCGCGCGCACCATCCAAGCCATCGCCCGCGACGTGCGGCCGCAGATCGAGGTCGAGTACCGACCCCAGGGCGAATGGTTCTCCTGGGGCGTGCGGCCCGGTCCCGGCGCCACCCAGGACGCCATCGACCGCACGGCGGTCCGGGTCAAGTCCGCGGTCGATGCGGCTCTGGCCGAGACGGTCGGGCGCGAGAAGCCGCGCATCGCCCGCGACTTCACGACCTTCTACGAGGACGCCGCGCGCCGCATCTACGCCGAGCACTTCTATGTCTACGAGCGCCAGGGCCAGGGCCGCT
>Ga0194120_10012356_pt1 | contig 10039 bp, 10 predicted proteins | sample TA2MahCa65mmetaG_FD_148642 | JGI IMG/M metagenome (GOLD analysis project Ga0194120, IMG submission 148642) | Freshwater microbial communities from Lake Tanganyika, Tanzania - TA2015019 Mahale Deep Cast 65m | ecosystem: Environmental > Aquatic > Freshwater > Lake | place: Tanzania: Lake... | reverse complement strand
TGATCAGGCGCAATACCTTTAATCCTAAGGATTCAATAAGCCTTCTGATTATGTGGTACCTGCCCTCATGAATTGTAATCTCCACCCAGTGGTGATTGCGACTGACTGCTCTGGCGTGAACAACTTTTATCGCCCGAGCTAATCCGTCTTCCAGACGCACCCCTTGCAATAATTGGTCGGAAAGCTGCTTATTGAACTCCCCCTCGATCTCAACCAAGTAGTGCTTTTCCAACCCATATGAGGGATGGGTTGCGCGATGGGCAAAATCACCATCATTTGTCAGCAGAATTAGTCCCTCAGAGTCCCTATCAAGACGGCCGACGTGATAGAGGCGCTCTTTCCTATCCTTAAAGTAGTCTCCTAAATTATCCCGACCCTCAGGATCTGACATGGTGGAAATTACGCCTCTTGGTTTATGAAAAGCAAGATAAGTTTTAGACTTTATTAGCTTCAAACTCTCACCATCTACTTTAATGTCACTAGTTTCTGGATCTGCTTTAAACCCGAGCTCGGTGATGGTCTCACCATCTATGCTCACTCTTCCCTCGGCTATTAATTTGTCTGCAGCTCGACGGCTTGCCACACCAGCATCGGCAATCAATTTATTTAATCTACTTAAACCCACGCGCAACTCTACCGCGAAAATACAGTGGCAATATTTAGATCTTTTTAATCAGTTAATGTTGAAAGTAACTCATCCAAGCCATCAATATCAGGCAAAAATGGTGCTAGCGCAGGCAAATCTGCGATGGAGTTAAGGCCCAATTTTTCAAGAAAAAACGAGGTTGTTTGATACAGCACAGCACCCGATTCGCCTTCAACTCCTGTCTCCTCAACCAATCCCCGATTAACCAAGGTCTTCATAACCGCTTCAACATTGACCCCTCTGATTGCAGAAACTCGAGCTCTTGAGACTGGTTGTCGATAGGCAATAACCGCTAAGGTTTCTAGCGCGGCCTGCGTCAATTTGGCTTGTTGGCCATCAAGGACAAACTTTTCAACCAAGCCAGACATCTCCGGGTGGCTGTAGTAGCGCCAACCGCCTGAAACCTGGCGTAGTTCGAAACCTCTCTGCTCAACCTCATACTTTGCAGCCAAAGCAGCAAGTGCTGAGACAATCTCCTCAGTCGGGACCTCAATAATCTGGGCTAAAACAAGCTCGGAAACAGGCTCATCTACCACCATTAAGATAGCCTCTAAGCTTCGTTGAAGTTCAACTTTAGACATTATCGGCCTCATCTACTTGTTGTGGTGGAATATCAAACTCATCGCTCACACTAATCTCACCATCTGCGCTACCAACCCAAGTTATCTGCAGCTCGCCAAGTGAAATCACCTGTTCAAACCTTACGACCCCCTCACGATATAGCTCAAGGAGCGCTAGGAATCGAGCCACTACCACCAAGGTTGAGCTGGCATCTGATGCTAATGATCTGAAAGTTACTCGACCTGTTTTGCGCAGCATCTCTACTACCTTAACCGCCTGCTCTGCCACGCTAACTAATGGTCTATGTAGGTGGTCAATGCTAAAGATGGGGGTTGTTTTAGGGGTCAAAACTCGGTTTGCAATGGCGGCAAAGCGCTGGGCGCCGACTCCGATCAATACCTCAGGAAGTAGTTGGGCAAAATGCGGCTCTAATGCCACAGTTCTTGGGAAGGACTTCTCCTCTCGCTCTATTCGCTCACGGAGGATCGCCGCAATCTCTTTGAAAGCCCGGTATTGCAGCAGTCGGGCAAATAGCAGATCTCGGGCCTCCAGAAGAGCTAGGTCTGACTCATCATCTACCTCACCTGACGGAAGTAACTTGGCCGCCTTTAAATCTAACAGGGTTGCTGCCACCACTAAGAATTCTGTAGTTTTATCCAAATCCCAGCCATTTTCACTGTTTTCTAACTGCTTTATATAGGAAATGAACTCATCGGTGACAGTACCAAGTGCCACCTCGGTGATATCCATCTTGTGCCTGGCGATAAGCTGTAAAAGTAGGTCAAAAGGACCATCAAAATTCGCTAAATGCAGGGCGAATCCAGCCACCCGCCCATCTGTAATTGAAGGTGTGGCCGCCACCTGTGACGTAAAAATTTCTTGCGACATGCGCACAAGATACTTCACACATCCTTGCCTTTGCACTTGCCCCACCGTAGGTTCTGGCCATGGGGAAAAACGCTAGACAGACTTCTCGGTTAAACGTTAAATCGACAAACTCATCTGCTCGTTCCAATCCGCGGGAAGAGAGTTTGGCAACCACCTCAGATGTTTTGGGTAGAAAGCAAAAAAACTTTCCAGAGCCGCCAAAAAATCCAGCTGCGGGTAACGCCAAAGTAATCTCGGTAGTCAACCAAAAAGGTGGGGTTGGTAAAACCACAACCGCAATAAATCTAGGGGCCGCCCTAGCAGAGGCTGGACGTCGAGTTTTATTGATTGATTTTGATTCACAAGCCTCTATGACAACTGGTTTAGGAATTAAAGGAGCTGCCCTGCGGGAGCAGTATGGCTCTATTTGGTATTTACTAAATGACTCAGAGGCAAAATTGGAGGATTTCATTCTTAAATCTGCAGTTGCTGGGTTGGATTTCATTAGAGGCCATGAGGATCTAGCAGCAGCGGAAGCCGCTTTCGTATCTGAAATTGCCAAGGAGCACAAACTTAGAAAACTTTTGGCGCCGGTGCTGGATAAATATGATGTGGTTCTAATTGATTGCTCACCATCACTTGGCACCCTTACAGTAAATGCCCTAACTGCATCTAATGGCGTAATTATTCCTATGGAATGTGAGTACTTTGCAGTTCTTGGTCTATCGCTGGTTAAGAAAACTATTGAGAAAATTAAAGAAAATACTAATCCGGAGTTAGAGATTTATGGGATATTAGCAACGATGTTTGAACGAAAAACCAGCCATTCTCGCGAAGTTTTAGAGTTAATCGATAAAGAGTTTCCCGATGAGGTATTTGACACAATTATCTCTCGCACAGTGCGTTTTTCAGAGTCAACTGTCGCCGGTCTGCCAGTGACTGCGTATGCCAGCAGTAGTACTGGTTCAGCCTCGTATAGAAGATTAGCTAAAGAATTGATTGCACGAGGAGGAGCAAAATGAGTCGCAGGGTTAGCTTGCCGGGTGCGGATGAATTATTTAGAAATACCGCAACTTTAAGTGCAGTTCCCTCCCAGCGCGAGAATTCAGAGGAGATCACAGAGGCGCCCGCATCAAATGCCAAGCAAAAGAGTGGTGTGAGGCAGACTCCGCGCAGGCGAGTAAATGCTTTTGACCGCTCCCCATCGGGTAGAGAAAAGCATGATGAAAAAATTACGGTCTATTTGTCACCCGATGAACTGTATGATTTAGATCAAGCACGACTAGCCCTTAGAGGAGATCTTGGGCTGGCAGTTGATCGTGGCCGAATTGTAAGAGAATCACTATCAATAATAATTGCAGATTTAGAATCAAAGGGCGATCAAAGTATTATCGCCCGCCGGTTAAGAGGTAGGTAGATCTACTTCCCTCTTGGATGAGCAGTACTGTAACTTTCCCGGATTTTGTCAATTGTGATTAATGTGTAAATTTGAGTGGTTGTAACTGATGCGTGCCCCAACAACTCCTGCACTACTCTTATATCTGCCCCACCATCTAATAAATGCGTTGCAAATGAATGGCGCATAGAGTGTGGTGAAACCTGATCTTCAATACCTGCTCGCTCTGCAGCTTTGAGCACAATATTCCATGCACTTTGCCGGGTAAGTCGACCACCCTTTTGATTTAAGAAGAAAGACTTTTGGGTTGAGTTTTTTACCAGAGTTGGTCGTGATCTAGTCAAATAGTTTTCAAGAGCGGCAACTGCAAAACTACCAATGGGGACAATACGCTCCTTACCTCCCTTTCCGCGAAGCTTTATTGTGGTCACCCTCTCGGTACCGCTAGAGATTGTTGTTAGATCTAACAGATTTAACCCTACAATTTCACTCACTCTAGCGCCTGTCGAATATAAAACTTCAACCAAGGCCCGATCCCGAATTGAAACTAGATCATCTCCGGCAATGTTGAGCATTTTCAAAATCTGTTCAACACTCAATGCCTTCGGTAGGCGTTTGCTAATTTTTGGTGGCTTAAAATTAAGAGCAGGATTGTTAACACCATGCTCCTTTGTTAGGTATCCGTAATATCCCCTGACACTTATTACATTACGAGAAATAGAGGGCTCTGCCAATTTGAAATCTGTATTATCTTTCCCGCGCAGCCACGCGACATATAGAGTTAAATCATCCGGCGAAACTGATTCGACTGAAAGTTGTTTTGTCGATAAATAGTGAAAATATCGCTCTAAATCTCGGCGATATGCCTCAGTAGTATTCTTAGATAGACCTTTTTCAATTGTCAGAAAATTGAAAAAATCAGCTAGATGATCACTTGCCATGCTTTGCAATTGCTGCCGCAATCAAGCCAGCAAACAATGGATGCGGCCGAGTTGGCCGAGATAGAAATTCAGGGTGGGCCTGAGTGCCAACATAATATGGATGAATATTTTTAGGCAGCTCAACGAACTCAACGAGATTTTTGTCTGGTGAAAGACCGGAAAAGACCATGCCAGTGCTTGCGATCTGATCACGGTACTTATTGTTTACCTCATATCGATGTCGATGTCTCTCACTTACCTGCAAAGAACCATAAACCCCAGCAACTATCGAACCTGGAAGGAGCTCGGCTTTATATAAACCCAATCGCATAGTTGCACCCATTTGACCATTTCCAGCCACAATATCAATCTGTTCACTCATTGTTGAGATCACAGGATTACTAGTCTTATCATCAAATTCGGCAGAGTTTGCATCCTTTAAGCCAGCAATATTGCGTGACACTTCAATAACCATACATTGCAAACCCAAACATAACCCCAGAGAAGGAATTTTTTTCTCTCTGGCAAATTTGAGTGCGCCAAGCTTGCCCTCTATTCCACGCACACCAAAGCCACCTGGTACACAAATGGCATCAACACCCGCAAGACTCTCAGATGCCTGCTGCTCGGACACACAACCATCACTGGCTACCCACTTAATATTTACTCTGGCATAGTTTGCAAATCCACCAGCGCGCAATGCCTCAGTTACCGATAGATAGGCATCGGGTAAATCAATGTACTTGCCGACTAACGCTACCGTCACTTCATGCTTTGGGTTCTGAACCTTATTTAATAGATCCTCCCACTCACCCCAAATTACATCTGTAGTTTTTATACCAAGTCGTTTAACCACATAACTATCTAAGCCTTCGGAATAAAGTACCTTGGGAATGTCATAGATAGATGGGGCATCCACTGCTGCAACCACTCCTGCCAACTCAACATCACACATCAGCGAAATTTTTCGTTTTACCGAGTCAGGAATTTGCCGATCACTTCTTAGTACAATCGCATCTGGGGTAATACCAATAGAACGAAGAGCTGAAACAGAGTGCTGGGTAGGTTTAGTTTTCAACTCGCCCGAGGGGCCCATATAGGGAACTAATGAAACATGTAAATAAAAAACATTATCCCGTCCAACATCTTGCCTAATCTGGCGAGCCGCCTCTAAAAATGGCAGCGACTCAATATCGCCAACTGTGCCACCAATTTCAGTAATAACGATATCGACATCATCTTTTGCCATGGCTTTGATGGCATCTTTAATTTGATTGGTGATATGTGGAATTACCTGAACCGTTTCACCCAAGTACTCACCTCGGCGCTCTTTAGCAATGACCGATGAATAAATCTGACCAGTAGTTATATTGGCAGAGCCGTGCAGACTACGATCGAGAAAGCGTTCATAATGGCCGATATCGAGATCTGTCTCAGCACCATCATCAGTTACAAATACCTCACCATGTTGAAATGGATTCATGGTGCCTGGATCAACATTTAAGTATGGATCCAGCTTCTGCATAGTTACTCGCAACCCACGAGTACGTAATAGTCGACCTAAACTTGAGGCGGTAAGTCCTTTACCTAAACTTGAAGCGACGCCACCTGTAACAAAAATATGTTTACTCACATGAGGGGCGGTCATGGAGCACTAACTTATCATGGATTGCCTCACTATGGTTAATAACTCACTTGCATGCTCTTTGGCAGTTTGCGAATCCTCCTGACCGCTGAGCATTCTTGCGATTTCAACTTTACGCTCCTCCTGGCTTACCTCAGTGACATCACTTTGCGTTATGGAGCCTGACTCACTTTTCTTAACCACTAAGTGGTTATCTGCCCAAACTGCAACTTGTGGTAGATGTGTAACAACGATAACTTGGGATGATTTTGAAAGTTTGGCAAGTCTTCGCCCTACCTCAACAGCTGCCTTTCCACCAACTCCGGCATCTACCTCATCAAAAATATATGTTCCAATTGGTTCAGCTTCAGCAATTACAACCTCTAACGCCAGCATTACGCGCGATAGCTCACCACCACTTGCAACTTTATTCAATGGCATTGGCGTAGCCCCAGCATGAGCGGAGAATAAGATTGAAATTTCATCCAACCCAAACTGTGAGTACTGATCTGGTTTATCACCAGGGGATATCTCCTGCTTTATCACAAAACTTGCATTAGGCATCGATAAGTTTCTCACCTCCGTCGTTACCTTATCCGACAATAACGAAGAAACCCTCTGACGATTTTTAGATAGTTCAATAGCCAATTTTTGTAATCTTTTAAACAATTGATCACGCTCTTGTTCCAACTCTAATAGTCGCTCACTACCCCCGGTAAGATCAGATAAGCGCTCCTTTACCAGGGATCCCTCGTCAATTAATTGTTCAAAAGCTATCTGTCTATCACTTCCTTTGCCAAACTTTTTAAGCATCAAATTCAGTGCTGATTTTCGCTCCTGCAGATGAGCAAATCGCGCAGGATCTGCCTCTAAAGCAATCAAGTAGGAGTTAAGTTCGCTGCCGAAATCTTGCAGGTTCAGAAGACTTTCTGTAAATCGTTCTGCCAACTTATCTAACTCACTATCTTTTCCAGAGACTGAATCAATTGATTTACGTATTTGCTGCAACAGATTCACCGCTGAGATCTCATCGCTTTCAAAAAGATTTAACGCAGATGTGACTGCCTGATTTAGCTGCTCGACTGAGCCTAGTTTTGCCAGCTCATTTTCGATCTGCAAAAGTTCACCAGATTTTGGTGATAGTTTTGAAAATTCGGCAGCAAACTCTTCCAAAATGGCGATCTCTTTATCGCGTTGATTTAATTGCGATTTTAGCTCAAGTATCTTCCGATCTAGCTCCCCAAACTGTTGATAAATATCTTGATACGCGGCCGTCTCGATACCACCGAACCTATCTAACAATTCCCTGCTGACGGATGGTTTCAACAATTTGGATGATGAGGATTGGGCATGAATTTCGACTAGTGAGTCTGCGTAGGCCATGATCGCCGAGGTTGAACTCACTGTATTGCCAATTAATACCCGAGATTTCCCCTGTAAATTTATTGTCCTAGTTATCACTACAGACTCATCTTCGATCTCGCCGCCATTTTCTAAGATCTGAGTTTGCAGTGAGTTTGGAATTGTGAATTTGGCGGTAATAACAGCGCGCTCTTGGCCGGTTCGGACTAATTCGGCATCACTTTTCCCGCCTAGAACTAAACCTAATGCAGTTAGCACCATAGTCTTGCCAGCACCGGTTTCACCCGTTAATACAGTCAAGCCTGGTTTGAATTCTATATTTGTATTTTCGATGACACCTAGGAACTTAATTGAAATCTCTTCAAGAAAACTTTTGCTAACTTTCTTACTCACCACGCCATCCCTCAACTGGCAACTTAAACTTAGCCACCAACCGATCGGTAAAGGTTGCAGGCTTGATGTGAGCAAGCAATACATCCTCTTTAGCGCTGGTTAAAATAATTCGGTCATTTGTCTCTAACTTTGTGCGCCTTATGCCATCAGCATTTAAGTCCGCTGAGGCACTAGCCAGATCTATCACTATCTCAGATTGTAGCGATACCACCATTGGTCTAGAGAAGATCGCATGAGCTGCAAGGGGTAATAAAACTAATGCATCGACCTCTGGCCAAACAACTGGTCCACCAGCTGAGTAGGCATACGCGGTGGAGCCAGTTGGTGTGGCACATATAACTGAATCACACCACCATCTAGAAAGTGGCCGATGATCTATTTGCACAAACAGGTCAATCATTTGATGATCATTTCGCTCTACTAATACTTCATTCAATGCCCAACCCGATGCAATCTCTTTTCCACCTCTAAGCAGTTGATAATTTAGACTCATACGTTCTTCAACTGAGAAACTGCCATTAAGAACCGATTCCGCTATTTGAGCCAAGGTTGGCCGTTCCACTTCAGCTAGAAAACCCACATGTCCTAAATTAATACCAAGTACCGGCATACTCTTTCCCCGGCACAACTGCGCAGCGCGTAACATCGTGCCATCTCCACCCAGCACTAATGCTAGATCGGCTTGTGCACTATCTTGCCAAGGAGTGGTGCCAGCTAAATTTATGGTTGAAAAAACCTTTAATTTTTTCTCATTAAATAACTTTGCTAGCTCAGTAGCAGTCGAGATAGCTTCTGCCCTTGTTGGGTGAGTAACAAGCAGTACTGAATTAATCTTCTTACTCACGCTGGCCCCGTTTCAATCGCAAGGTCTAAATCTACTTGCTTTAAAGCAGGTGCGCCTTTTTGTAACCACAGAAAATACTCCACATTCCCGCTAGGGCCAGGAAGTGGGCTTGCTACTACCCCTAAACAACCAAATCCTTGTTCATATGCTGAAGCGGCTACCGCAGCTACCGCTTCCTTTCGAAGCTGGGCATCGCGAACCACGCCACCTGCACCAAGTTTATCCTTACCAACTTCAAATTGTGGCTTGACCATCACCAAGAAATTCGCACTCTTATCTGCAACTGAGAATAATGCCGGCAGTACTAATTTAAGTGAGATAAATGATAGATCTGCCACAACTAAATCAATCTGCTCACCAACTTGGGCAGCGGTCAAATGTCGAACATTCACTCGATCCAAGATCTTTACTCGCGCATCACTTTGCAATTGCCAAGCAAGTTGACCATAACCAACATCAACGGCTACTACCTTATTCGCCCCCCGCTTTAACAACACATCAGTAAATCCGCCAGTTGATGCCCCAGCATCTAGGGCAGTCACTCCGGCTATGTTTAAATTTGCGAAATGATCTAGCGCGCCAGATAACTTATGACCACCGCGCGAGACATACTCATCGTGTTCATCAGCTAATTTAATAGAGGATTGAGCATCCACCACCGACGCAGATTTACTCACCACTATTCCATTTACTAAGACCTTATTGGCAGCGATTAGATCGGCTGCGACCTCTCTTGATCTGGCTAATCCGCGGCGCACCAATTCAGCATCCAAGCGGCTTTTCACGCTAGCTATACTCCGTCAAGATTTGTTAATGCTTGCTGCAATTGCGCATGAATTCTTTCAAACTCTGCACTATGTTCAGAGAGCGGCAAATTACTTACCGCCTTTATGCGTTCCTTAAGCTTAGCCAAATCGATCTGGATTTGATCTGCGCTAATAAAATTCTCCATACTCCTAAGGTACTAAAAATCATTGTTTTATGCCGGTTTTTTAGGAAGTTTCTGACCGTTAGAAATAAATAAACCCCATTTTTAGGCGGGGTTTATTTTTAAATTGAGTCCGGCGGCGATCTACTCTCCCACAAGGTCCCCCTTGCAGTACCATCGACGCTATAGGGCTTAACTTCCGGGTTCGGAATGGGACCGGGTGTTTCACCTATGCTAAGGCCGCCGAAACATTATTGAGTTATCAAGACAAGAATAAAAAATAATTAGAAATTCATCTAATCAATTATTTTTATTCCCGACCGTAGCTCGGGAACCACACAGTGAACGCGATTCAAATTTATTTTTTATTGGTAGTTAAATCCTCGACCTATTAGTACCGGTCAGCTGCAAGGCTTGCGCCTCTTCCACTTCCGGCCTATCAACCCAATAGTCTCTTGGGGGTCTTACCTGGTAAACCAGTGGGAAACCTAATCTTGA
>Ga0194120_10012355_pt1 | contig 10041 bp, 6 predicted proteins | sample TA2MahCa65mmetaG_FD_148642 | JGI IMG/M metagenome (GOLD analysis project Ga0194120, IMG submission 148642) | Freshwater microbial communities from Lake Tanganyika, Tanzania - TA2015019 Mahale Deep Cast 65m | ecosystem: Environmental > Aquatic > Freshwater > Lake | place: Tanzania: Lake... | reverse complement strand
TCATCTGCCGGCCCTCGAGGAGCGGCGGGCGCTCGATCTGGGCGATGTCCTTCAGCCGGTCGGCCATCTGCATGAGCAGGACGCGCCCGCGGTCGGGGTGCGCGAGCTCGCGGCCGCGGAAGCGCACGACGAGCTTCAGCTTGTCGCCGTGGCCGAGGAGGCGCTGGGCCGTGCGGATCTTCGTGTCGAGGTCGTGCTCGTCGATCTTCGGGGCGATGCGGACCTCTTTCCACGTGATCGTCTTCTGCCGCTTCTTGGCCTCGCGCTCCTTCTGCTGGGCCTCGTAGCGCAGCTTCCCGTAGTCGCCGATCTTGCAGACGGGCGGGACGGCGGTCGGAGCGACCTCGATGAGGTCGTAGCCCTCGCTCTGGGCGAGCGCGAGCGCGCGCTGCGTGGGCACGACGCCGAGCTGCTGGCCGTCGGCTCCGACGAGGCGCACGGTGGGGACGCGGATCTGGTCGTTGACCCGGAGCTCGGCTATGAGGGCACGCTCCTTGCGCAGCGGCTCAGAGCGGCTCCGATGAGAGGAAGTCCAACTGCGGACATGCTAGCAGGACGGGTGCCGCCGCCGCTACCGCGCGAGGAGGCGCTCGAGGCGCGCCTTCGTCGCCGGCCACTCGCGGTCGATGAACGAGTAGTAGCGGGCGTCCCGGACGCGCCCGTCCTTCACCACCCGCTCGTTCCGGATCCTCGCCTCGAGCGTCGCGCCGATACGCTCGATCGCGCGCCACGAGCGCTCGTTGCGCTCGTCCGTCTTCAGCCACACCCGCAGGGCGCCGAGATCCTCGAACGCGTGGCGCAGCTGGAGGTACTTCGCCTCCGTGTTCACCGCCGTCCGCCGCGCCCGGGGCCCGACCATGGTCCAGCCGATCTCGACCGACCGGTTCGCCCGGTCGATGGCGCCGAAGCGGGTCGTCCCCACGGCCATGCCGCCCGGAAGCCGGCGCGTCAGCCACGGAAGGTGCTCGCCGCGGATCTGCAGGTCGAGCGCGCGGCGGATGTAGCGCGCCATGTCGTCGGCGGAGCGCGGCAGCGGGTCCGAGACCCAGCGCCAGGTGTCCTCGTCCGCGAGCGCGGCGTACAGCTCCTCGGCGTGCTCCATGCGCAGCAGCTCGAGCCGCGCGTGGCGGCCCTCGAGCACGACGGGGCGCGGGTCGAAGGCCGGCCGGTCGCGCCCGGCGACCCAGGCCATCCGCACGTCGTCGAGGTACGACCCGTCGTCGGCGCGGACCGCGTCGCGGCCGATGCCCTCCACCTCGAAGCCGCAGGCCTTGTACGACGCGACGGCACGGTCGTTGAAGCCGAGCGCGCTGAGCGTCACGCGGTGCGCGCCGAGATCCTCCGTGAGGTGCCGCATGAGCGCGCCGAGCGCGTCGCGCCCGAGGCCCTGCCCCCAGAGCGCGCGCTCGCCGATGCCGATGCCGATCTCGCAGGAGCGCGGCTTCTCGCTCCAGTCGCGGTAGTTCGCGAAGCCGATGGACCGGCCGTCGTGCTCGATGACGAAGATGCGGCCGGCGCGCTCCGGGAAGAGCGCCCACCACGCCCGCACCGCGGCCTCGTCGGGGAAGCGACCGGGTCCCCTCCCCCACTGGTACCAGGCGAACTCGGGGTCGTCGGCCCAGCGCACGAACGCCCGGCTGTCGTCCGGCCGCGGCGGGCGGAGCCGCACCCGCCGGCCCTCGAGGACGACCGGCCGGCCCGCGGCCGCTCTCACTCGAGCGTGGCGGCCACGCTCGGTCCCTCCTCGCCCGGCTTGAAGTCGTGCGGGAGCGCCTTCTCGTCACGCTCCTTCACCGCGCGCGCCACGAAGTCGGCGAGAGGGACGCCGCGCTCCTCCTGGCCCTTGGCGGCACCGCGCAGGCGGACCGAGACCGTCTCCGCCTCGGCCTCCTTCGCGCCGACGACGACGATGTAGCTCGCGCGCCGGTGCTGCGCCTCGCGGACGCGCTCGCGCATGTCGGCGAGGGGCGGCTCGTCGAGGTGGACGCGGATGCCGTGCGCGCGGAGCTCCTGCGCGACGCGGCGCGCGTACGCCATCCCGTCCTCGCGCACCGGCACGACCGCGACCTGCTCCCACGCGAGCCACAGCGGGAAGTTCCCGGCGTAGTGCTCGATGAGGCCGCCGACGAAGCGCTCGAGGCTGCCGCAGAGGACGCGGTGGACCATGACCGCGCGCTCTCGCTCGCCCTTCTCGTTCACGTACGTGACGTCGAAGCGCTCGGGCAGGTTGAGGTCGATCTGGATCGTGGGCCCCTGCCACTCGCGGCCGATGGCGTCCATGACCTTGATGTCGATCTTCGGCGCGTAGAAGACGCCGCCGCCCTCGTCGACCTTGTACGGCACCTCGCGCACGCCGAGCGCCTCGCGGAGCGCACCCTCGGCGCGGTCCCACATCTCGTCCGTGCCGAGCCGGCGCTCCGGGCGGGTGGAGAGGTAGATGACCGGGTCGGAGTAGCCGAAGAGGCGCATGAACTCCGTCGCGAGGTCGAAGACCTTGCCGATCTCCTCCTGCGCCTGGTCCCACGTGCAGAAGATGTGGCTGTCGTCCTGCGTGAAGCCGCGCACGCGCTGCATCCCGTGCAGCGTCCCGCCGCGCTCGTAGCGGTACACCGTGCCGAGCTCGCCGATGCGCAGCGGGAGCTCGCGGTAGGAGCGGATGCGCGATTGGAACACCTTCACGTGGCCCGGGCAGTTCATGGGCTTGATCCAGAACTCCTGCGTGCCCTCGTCGAGCTGCAGCGGGCCGTACATGTTCTCGCCGTACTTGTCGAGGTGGCCCGAGCGCTGGTACGTCTTCGCGTGGGCCATGTGCGGCGTGTAGACGAGCGTGTAGCCGCGCTCGTGATGGACCTTCCGCCACCACGTCTCGAGCTCCTCGCGCACGACGGAGAGGTTCGGCAGCCACAGGACGAGCCCCGAGCCGAGCTCCTCGTCGATCCGGAAGAGCTCGAGGTCGCGGCCGAGCGCGCGGTGGTCGCGGCGCTCGATCTCCTTCAGCTTCCCGAGGTAGGCGTCGAGGTCCTTCTGTGAGGGCCAGACGGTCCCGTAGATGCGCGTCAGCTGCGGCCGGTCCTCGCGCCCCCGCCAGTACGCGCCGGCGATGGACATGAGCTTGAAGGCCTTGATCTCGCCGGTGCGGCGCACGTGGGGGCCCCTGCACAGGTCGACGAAGCCGCCGTGCTTGTAGAGGCTCACCGTCCCGTCGCCGGCGCCCTCGGTCGCATCGAAGCCCTCGATGAGCTCGACCTTGAAGTCCTGGCCGCCCTGCCTGAAGAGCGCGAGGCCCTCGTCGCGGGACATCTCGCTGCGCTCGAAGGGCACGTCGGCCGCCGTGACCTCGCGCATGCGCGCCTCGATCCGCGGGAGGTCGTCCGGGCCGAGCGGCCGCGGCGTCGCGAGGTCGTAGTAGAAGCCGTCCCTGATCGCCGGCCCGATGCCGAGCTTCGTGCCGGGGAGCAGGTCCATCACCGCTCCCGCCATCACGTGCGCGGCCGAGTGCCGCAGCGGGTGCAGCGGGTCCTCTTCGCCGTGATCGCCTCTGCGTCCGAGCTGCTTCGCCATTGCGCTACCCCCAGAACACAACGACCGCTCCGTCTACAGGGACGAGGCGGTCGCTTCCCGGCTGTACGGGGCCGGACCCACGCCGCTCGGCGGTGGTGCCCTTCCGACCGCTCCCCGCCGGCTCTCACCGTACCGGCTCGCCGCGCGGTGCTCGTCGGAGGGCTCGTCCGCGTCGTCGCGCTCGCCGAAGGATACGCCCTACGTGAGCAGGAAGCCGATGAGGATGAGAGCGAGCCCGACGAGGTTGCTCCACTCGAGGATCCCGCTCGCCCCGGTGAACGCCGCGGTGCCGCCGGCGGCGGCGACGGACACGCCGGCGGCGATGAGCACGTTCGCGAGGGCGCGCCGGCCCTGGTGCCCGCGCCGCAGGAACACCCACGCGGACCAGAGTGCGCCGCCGATGAGGATGAGGCTGCCGATGCCGCTCCCGATCCCCGCGAGGATGCGCGGGAGCGGCGACGTCTCGAACCCGCGGCCCGTGTCGACGGCCTTCGTGAGGTCCACCGGGCTCGCGAACACCGCCAGTGCGCCCGCGACGGTGAGGGCGATGACCGCCCACGGAGCGAAGCGCGCGACGCGCGGCGGTGCGAGCAGGTAGATCGTCCCGAGCGCGAGCCAGGCGACGTTCGTGATCGCGCCGAACAGGTAGAAGACGCGGTATTCGTCCGCGGTCGCGCCGCCCGCGCGCGCGAGCGCGCCCGCCACGTTCGCGAGGGCGAACATCGCGAGGCCGATCGCCCAGGCGGCCTGGTACGGCCGGCGGCGGAGGTGCCAGCGGCGCGCCATGACGGCCGCGAAGAGGGAGCTGACGACGATGGAGAGGACCGCCGCGGTCATCGGGGCGTCAGTGTGTCAAAAGGAAGGCCCTGTGGGCGACAGTGGGCTCGAACCACTGACCTCTTGCATGTCAAGCAAGTGCTCTAACCAGCTGAGCTAGCCGCCCGGAAGGGTCCAGTCTAGCGCGGCGAGGCGAACGCGCGGAAGCCCTGGACAGGCGCGTCCTTCGCCAGGAGCACGACGCGGAAGGCACCGAGGCCTCGCGGATCGAGGAGCGCGTCGACGGCCGAGCGGCGGCTCGCCGCCCGCAGCTGCTCGATGGGCGTCGCCGGCCGCGCCGCGGGCTCGCGGATGCCGAGCTCGATGAGCACGTCCCGCTGCGTCCCCGCGCCGACGAGCCGCAGCCCCGCGCCCTCGGCGGCGCGCAGGACCGCGGTGAGGTCGACGGTGGCGGTGATGTCCATCTCGCCGGGCCGCTCGAGCGGATCCTCGACGAGGCGGTGCCGGCTGAAGCCGCGCACCGTGCCCGAGCCCATGCGCGCGAGGAGGCCCCGCTCGTCGTCGGCGTAGTCGATGAGGAGCACGTAGCCGCTCGCGAGGGCGGACGCGACCTGGGCGATCCACGACTCCGCCGCCACGCTCACCTCCCAACGCCCGCCCATGGGCAGCGCCGTCGGCAGCCGCCAGCGCAGGTCGGCGTTCGCCTGGCGGAGCGTCTCGACGAGCCGGCCCTCTTGCTCGGTCACGTGCACCTCGCGCACGCCGTCGCTCGTGCGCACGAGCACGTGCACCGGGAACGCGTCGAGCACCTCGTTCGCGAAGACGAGGCCGTGGATGGGGGCGAGGCCCTGCACCGCGCTCGCCCAGCGCATGTCGAGGCCGGCGAGCGCGACCGCCTGGCGCTCGCGCAGGCGGGGCGAGACCTCGACGATGCCGGGCCGCGCCCCGCGGGCGGCATCCGGCCGCTCGCGCTCGAGCGCAGCGAGGAGGTCGCGCATCACCGTGCCCTTCCCGGAGCCGGCCTCGACGAGATCCCACTGCGCCGGCCGCCCGAGCGCGGTCCACGCGTCGACGGCCGTGCGCGAGAGCGCGCGGCCGAAGGCCGGACCGAGGTCGCCCGAGGTGAAGTAGTCGGCGCCGTCGAAGCCGATGGCCGCCTTCGTCGTGTAGTAGCCGTGGTCCGGGTCGAAGAGCGCCGCCTCCATGTATTCGGCGAACGTCATCGCACCGCGTGCGCGGATGCGCTGGAGGAGGCGCTCGAGGAGCGACATCGCGCGAGCCTATCGGCCGCGGATCAGCGACCGGTCAGCACCGCCCTGAAGATCCCCGACCCGTTCACCGCCGCGTACACCCGGGTGCCGTCCACCGACGCAGCGACGCCGCTGACGTCGTTCGTCCCCGTCTCGGCGATGCGGCGCCAGGTCCTCCCGGCGTCCGGGCTCCGATAGAGCCCTGCTTCGGTACCGGCGAAAGCGTCGCTCGTCTTGGGATGCATCACGATCCGGTGGACGAGCGGAGGAAGATCCGCGTTCACCCAGGGCGCGCCACGGTCGCTGGACCGGAACACGCCCTTGTCGGTACCGACCAGCAGATGCCCGGCCATCGTCGCGCTCGCGGCGATCGTGCACACCTCGATGGGTCGCGGCGGCCCCTCGTTGATCTGTGCCCATGATGCGCCCGCGTCGACGCTGACGAAGACACCGAGCCCTGGAGCCCTGCCGCTCGTCCAACGGTGCTGGCCGGTGGTCGTCGCATGGACCACGCGTCGGTGGCGAACGGACGATGCGCCAGGAAGCACCCAGGTCCGTGCTCTTGAGGATCCGACCGCCCTCATCGCCGGCGTACAGGATCGACGGCGCGCTGGGCGCGACGGCGATCGCGAAGCCGTTCCGCGGATCGGGGTCGGGAGGCGCTCCGGCCGGCGGGTACATGACGGCGAGGGCGACCTTCCCAGATGACGATGCGGCCATCTTGCTGAATGGGCGCTCGCGCTCCGTATCGGCGGCGAAGATCACGTTCGCGTCCTGGGGATGGACCGCGATCTCACGCGCAGGTGACGGCCCCTTCGTGGCGACGTAGGACGATGTCCGGGCTGCTCGGCTCGAAGCGAATGCTCGAGAGGTCGCCTGCGGGTATCTCGCCGGCACGAGCGAACCGCGGCGATCACCGCGGACGACGGACGCCGTTCAGCCCGCATGGCGGGGCAGGATAGCGAGCGAGCGTTGTGCGGCTACGCGCTCCAGCGGGGCGGCGCGGGCGGGCGCACCTCGGGCGGGCGGACCGCGCCGCGCTGGCCGTCGAGCGGGATCGCCTCGCTCGGCTTCCACGTGCGGGCGACCGCCAGCTCCTCCTTCGCGAGGACGGTGCGGCCGAAGCGCTGGTACGTGGCGAGCTCGAAGTTCGGCGTCTCGCCGAGCGCGCCGTGCGGGCACACCTCGACGCAGTCGCCGCAGTAGATGCAGCGCACGATGTCGAGCTCGTACGTCATGAGCTCGCGCTCGCGCATCATGAGCGCGCCCGTCGGGCACGTTTCGGCGCACGCGCCGCACGAGACGCAGTCCGTGTACTTCAGCGACACGTTCCACGGCGTCGTCACGATCGAGTCGTAGCCGGCCCCCATGAGCCCGTAGCAGTTCGCGCCGATGACGTCGCGGCAGATCCGCACGCACTGCGTGCAGTTGATGCACTTGTTGAGGTCGCGAAGGATGAAGTCGTGCGAGAGGTCGTACTCGTAGTCGTGGTAGTCGACCGGCTCGGCGCGGTGGAAGCGGTTCTCGGTGAGGCCGTGCTCGACCGACAGGCGCTGCAGGTGGCAGCGGCCGACGTCGGGGCACACGCACTGGAGACAGCGGGCCGCCTCCTTCTCCGCCGCCGCCTTCGAGTAGCCGTTCTCGATGAGCTGGAAGCTGAGCATGCGGTCCTCGAACGGCAGGAACGGCATGCGCACCTGCGGCTCCTCGGGCTTGTACGGGACGATGTCGATGAGCTCGGGGACCGCCTCTTCCTCGGCGATCTCCGCCGCGACGCGCGCCATGTCCGCGCCGGCCAGGTACCGGTCGATGGCCTTCGCCGCGAGCTTGCCCTGCGCGACCGCCTGGATGACCGTGACCGGGCCCATCTGGCAGTCGCCGCCGGCGAACACGCCGGGGCGGTCGGTCATGAGCGCGGCGTTCGTCACGATCGTCTCGCGGCGCGTCCTCCGCAGGCCGGTCGTCTGGCCGTACCACTCGAGGACCGGCACCTGCCCGATGGCGGGGATGACCGTGTCGCACTCGATGACGTATTCGCTCCCCGGGATCGGCACCGGCCGCCGGCGGCCCGAGGCGTCCGGCTCGCCGAGCTGCATGCGCTGGAACTCGATGCCGCCCACGCGGCCGTCCTTCTCGACGATGCGCACCGGCGCCGAGAAGAACTCGAGGCGGATGCCCTCGTGCTCGGCGTCGTCGACCTCGCTGTAGTGCGCGCCCATCTCCTTGCGCGAGCGGCGGTACGCGACGGTGACGTCGGCGCCGAGCCGGCGCGAGGTGCGCGCGCAGTCGAACGTGGTGAAACCGCCGCCGATGACAACGACCTTGCTCCCCTTCCCCACGGGCACCGGGTCGCCCCGGGCGTTCTGGTCCAGGTAGTTGATCGCCTCGACGACGCCGGGGAGGTCCTCGCCCGGGATGCGCAGCTCGTTGCTGCTCCAGGCGCCGATGGCGACGTAGACGGCGTCGAAGCCCCGCGCGAAGAGCTCATCGACGGTGAAGTCATGCCCGAGCTTCATGCCGCCCTTGAACTCCGCGCCGAGCTGCCACACCGAGTTGAGCTCCTTGTCGAGCTTCACCTTCGGGAGGCGGTACTCGGGGATGCCGTAGCGGAGCATCCCGCCCTGCTTCTCCATCTGCTCGAACACGGTGACCGCGTGGCCCTGAAGGCTCGAGTAGTAGGCGCACGTCATGCCGGAGGGCCCGGCGCCGATGACCGCGACGCGCTTCCCGGTGGCCGGCAGCTGCGGGTACGGGGTGGGCGCGCTCTCCATCTCGAGCGCGAGCTCGCCGAAGTACCCGTGCGCCTGGCGGATCGCGATCTCCTCTTCGACGAGGCCGCGGCGGCAGACCTCCTGGCACGGCGCCGGGCACACGAGCCCGAGCGCGTACGGGAACGGCAGGACCTCCTTCAGGAGGCGCGCGGCCTCGACGTGCTGCCCGCGCGCCTGCAGCTCGAGGAAGCCCGGGATGTCGATGTGCGTCGGGCAGCCGATCTGGCACGGGGGCATGCAGTACGCGTTGTGATCGCTGAGGATGTACTCGAGGTTCTGCTTGCGGCTCGCGAAAAGCCCATCGCTGAACGCCTTCACCTTCATGCCCGGCGTCACGGGCAGGTGGCACGACGGCATCGGCCGGTCGAAGCCCTCGACGTCGACGAGGCACATGCGGCACGCCGCGGCGGGCGCGAGCTTCTCGTCGTCGCAGAGCGTCGGGATGTCGAACCCGGCGCGCTGCGCCGCGCGGAGGATCGCCTCGCCGACGACCGCGGTGACCTGCTGTCCGTCGATCTCGATCGTGCACGTGGGCTGGCCCGAGGGGATCTCGCCGTGATGCGAGACCGTCGGGATCTGCGACTCGGCGGGCTGGTAGTGCCGCTCCAGGATGCTCATGGTTGAGCCATTGTCTCGTATCGACGCGCGCGAACGGGCGCGCATGTGCCCGTCGGGCAGCGGCCGTCGGTGATGTGGGAGCGGTAGTCGTCGGGGAACTCCGCCATCGTCGTGCGCACGATCGAGGCGGCGGTGATGCCGAAGCCGCACAGCGAGAACGTGTTCATGTGGTCCGCGAGCTCGCCGAGCCATGGGAGGTCGCTGTCGCGCCCGAGGCCCGAGCAGATCGACTCGAGGATCCCGCCGGCGCGCTTCGTGCCCACGCGGCACGGGACGCAGATCGCGCACGTCTCCTTCGCGAGGTAGGCGAACAGGCGCGCCGCCTCGTTCACCATGCACACCCCGTCCGGGATGGCGCGGACCTGCCCCGAGCCGAGGTGCGTCCCCGCGGCCCGGAGGTCCTCGTAGTCGATGCGCACGCCGGTCTTCGCCGCGCCGAGGATCCCCCCGGTCGGGCCGCCGACGTGCACGCCCTTCAGCGCGCTCGTGACACCGCCCGCGACCTGGATGGCCTCGCCGAGCGTCGTGCCGAACGGCACCTCGTACACGCCGGGGCTCGCGACCGCGCCGGTGACGGAGAGGAGCTTCGTCCCGCGCGAGGACGCGGTCCCCGCGGTGCGGAACGGCTCGAGGTCCAGGGCGAGGAGCGGGAGCGCCGCGAGCGTCTCGGCGCACGACACGAGCGTCGGACGCAGGCGGATCCCCTGCTCGGCCGGCCACGGCGGGCGTTGGCGCGCCATGGCGCGCTTGCTCTCGAGCACCGCGAGGAGCGCGCTCTCCTCCCCGCCCATGAAGCCGCCCGGGCCGAGCGCGATCTCGATCGCGACCCCGTCGCGCGGCCGCCCGAGGGCGGCCGCGGCCGCGCGCCGCGCGTCGCGCGCCTCGGGGTGGAGGTAGAGCCACGCCTGCTTCGCGCCGACGGCGCGCGCGGCGATGGCGATGCCGTCGATGACGAGGTCGGCGCTGCGCTCGAGCAGCGTGCGGCTGAGCGGGCTGTCGGGGTCGGCGTCGTAAGCGTTCGCGACGACGTAGGCCTCCCCCGCGAGCGCCGCGGCCGTGCGCAC
>Ga0194120_10012348_pt1 | contig 10045 bp, 7 predicted proteins | sample TA2MahCa65mmetaG_FD_148642 | JGI IMG/M metagenome (GOLD analysis project Ga0194120, IMG submission 148642) | Freshwater microbial communities from Lake Tanganyika, Tanzania - TA2015019 Mahale Deep Cast 65m | ecosystem: Environmental > Aquatic > Freshwater > Lake | place: Tanzania: Lake... | reverse complement strand
GGTCGACGCTTTCGTCAAGCGCGACGACGCGCTCGCCGGCGCGGTGATCGCCGACGATGCGCCGATCGACAAGCTCGAACACGAGATCGAGGCGCAGGCGACGCGGCTCCTGGCGCTCCGTCAACCGGTCGCTTCCGATCTCCGCATGATCGTCGGCACGATCAAGCTCGCGGCGGAGATCGAGCGCCTGGGCGACTATGCCAAGAACGTCGCCAAGCGCTCGCGCGCGCTCGGCGCGACCGAGCCGCTGCGGCCGGGGGGCGTCGTGCCCCGCATGGGCGGCCTGGTCGCGCGCATGATCAAGGACGTGCTCGATGCCTTCGCCCGCCGCGACGGCCGCCTTGCGCTCGACGTATGGCGCCGCGACGGCGAAGTCGACGAGATGTACAACAGCATCTTCCGCGAGCTCTTGACCTACATGATGGAGGATGCGCGGCGCATCACGCCTTGCACCCATCTTCTCTTCATCGCCAAGAATCTGGAGCGCATGGGCGATCACACGACCAACATGGCCGAGATGATCTACTACATCGTCGAAGGCGAGCGGCTCGACGAGGCGAGACCCAAGAGCGACATCACGCCGCTCCTGTCGCGCCCCGACGACCCGGCCGAACCGGGCGAGGGCGGACGCTGATCGGCATGAAGCTCGAAGTCCTGATCGTCGAGGACGAGCCTGCGTTGGTCGAGATCCTGACCTATAATTTCGAAAAGGCGGGCTTCGTCGTGCGCGCTTCGGGCGACGGCGAGGAGGCGCTCGAGCGCGTGCGCGAAAAGGCCCCCGACCTCGTCTTGCTTGATTGGATGTTGCCCAGGGTCTCGGGGATCGAAATTTGCCGGCGCCTGCGACGCGGCTCGGCGACCGCAAGGCTGCCGATCATCATGCTGACGGCGCGCGCCGAGGAAGCCGACCGGCTGAGGGGGCTCGAAACCGGCGCCGACGATTACGTCGTCAAGCCGTTCTCGGTCGGCGAGTTGATCGCACGCGCCAAGGCACTGCTCCGCCGTGCCCATCCGCAGCACGACGAACAAAGACTGGCATTCGCCGATCTGTCGCTTGATCTCGCGTCCCAGCGGGCGACGCGCGCGGGCCGAAATCTGTCGCTCAACCCGAACGAATTCCGCCTGCTTCGGCATTTCATGGCTCATCCGCGGCGCGTTTTCTCGCGCGAACAGCTTCTCGATCACGTTTGGGGCGATGCGGCCGAGGTCGAGCCCCGCACGGTCGACGTCGCCGTGCGCCGCCTGCGCAAGGCGATCAACGGGCCAGGCGAGGCGGACCTCATTCGGACCGTGCGATCCTCGGGCTATGCGCTCGACGACGCCGACTAGGCCGGGGTCGGTTTGACCCTCTGCGCGAGCTCCGGATTGGCGGCGATCGCGGCATCGAGCCGCTGCTTCAATTGCAGCGGACTGACGGGCTTGACCAGATAGCCGACGATCGCGCGCTGCTTGGCGAACATCACGGTATCGGTGCTGGCATCCGCGGTCAGCATGACCACGGGCGTCTTGTCGAGATTGGCGAGCTTGATCTTGCGCAGTCCTTCGAGAAAGAACAGGCCGCCGAACTCGCCCATATGGACGTCGAGGAAGACGATGTCGGGCCGCGTGCGCGCGACTTCCATCAGGCCGCCCTTCCCGTCGGTGGCTTCGACGAAAGACCTGATTCCGACCTGGAACAACATTTGGCGGATGACCTGACGCGTATAGACCTCGTCCTCGACCAGGAGGGCGAGCATCTTGGAATAGTCGTATTGCGGCTGGTTCATCGTGTTCGCCTCATCGGATTGCGCCGGTTTCCTTGACCAATTCCTCGAGCGTCGGGTTCAGCATGGTCTGAAGAAAGCCCGCCGTGTCGAGGTCGCCGGCATCGAGCACGTCCTGCAGATCGGAAGCGAGCTGGCCGAGGCGTACGGCGCCGATCGACCGCGCGGCACCCTTGAGCGCATGCGCCGCCTCGCGTGCGAGCGGTGCATCCGCCTGGGCGATCGCCGCGTCGATCTTGCCGAGCATGCCGGGCGCGCCCTCGACGAAGGACCCGAAAAAGGCGCGCGCGTCGTCGTTCCAGCCGCCGAACATGTCGGCGATCCGGCCCATTTCGAAAATCGACGGATCGATCTTGGGCGCTTCCTTCTTGGGCGCCGCGGCGGTGGCTTTGGGCACGGGACGACGCCTGAGATCGGCCGCGCCGGGCAGGAATTTTTGCAGGGCTGCGGTAAGAAGCTTCGAATCGATCGGTTTGGTCAGATAACCGTCCATGCCGGCTTCGAGGCAGCGTTCCTCGGTGCCGGGCAAGGCGTCGGCCGTCAGCGCCACGATCGGCATGCGCGGGCGGCCGCTCTCGGCTTCGCGCTTCCGCACCTCGGCGGTAAGCTCGAAACCGTCCATTTCGGGCATGTGAAAGTCGGACAGCAGCAAGCCAAAATTTCGTCCATCGAGTTGGGTGAGCGCGGCCTTGCCGTTGTCCGCGATCTCATGCGCATAGCCCCGCTGGTTGAGCAGGCGCGCGATCACGACCTGATTGGTCGGATTGTCCTCGGCGACCAGGATGGCAACGCCGGCCTTTTCGGCTACGTCCATCGGCGGCGGCGCCCAACCGAGGTCGGCGTCCATCGAACCCGAACGCTCTTCGAGACTTGCCCGCCCCATGGCGGCGGCGATTACGCGCCAGAACCGACGACGACAGAGCGGCACGGTCAGCGTCGCAAAGAAGCCCGCGCGATCGGCTTCGGCCAAGGTCGACGCCAAGGACCGCGACGTGACCAAGATCGGCTTCCAGCCCTTTGCGGCCGGCATGTCGCGGAGCTGGCGGGCGATGGCGAGCGCCGTCTCGCCGTTCTTCACGGCGACGACATGAAGGATGCCCTCAGGCGCCTTGGCGACGAGGCTGGCGAGATCGAAGGTCTCGCTTTCGACATATTCGGCTCCGCTGATTCCGGCCGCGGCAAGCAGACGATCGGTAATTTCGCGACGTCGTTCGTCGACGTCCACGCAGACGATGCGGGCATCGGCGATGTCGATCGCTGGACGGTCGAGATCGGGCGCGGCCGCCGGCAAAGGCACTTGGAACCAAAAGGTCGAGCCCTTGCCGAATTCCGACTCGACCCCGATCTTGCCGCCCATCAGATCGACCAGATTGCGCGAGATCGACAGGCCGAGCCCGGTGCCGCCGAATTTTCGCGACGTCGACGTGTCGGCCTGTTGGAAGGGCTGGAACAATCGCGATTGCTGCTCGGGCGTTAGGCCGATGCCGGTGTCGCTGATTTCGAAGCGCAAATTCCGGGCGCCGTTCGCGCCTTCGCCCAAATTGCGCACGACGATTTCGACGCGTCCCTTGTCCGTGAATTTGACCGCGTTGCCGGCGAGGTTGAGCATGACTTGCCTGAGCCGCGTCGGATCGCCGATCAGCGAATCAGGAATGGACGGATCGAGGTCGACGATCAGTTCGATGGCCTTGTCTTCGGCGCGCGGAATGAGCAATTCACCTGCGCCCTCGACCAATTCGACCAGCGAGAAGGGCACCTTCTCGATATCGAGCTTGCCGGCCTCGATCTTGGAGAAATCGAGGATGTCGTTGATGATGGTCAAAAGCGCGGAGGCCGAGGAGCGGATCGTGCCGCTCATTGAACGCTGATCTTCGGTGAGTTCCGTCTGATCGAGAAGCTCCGCCATCGACATGACGCCGTTCATCGGCGTGCGGATTTCGTGGCTCATCATGGCGAGGAACGAGGATTTTGCCTTGGTCGCCTCTTCGGCTTCATGGCGTGCCGCCTCGGCGACGCCCTTGGCCTCGATCAGCCCGGTCTCGGCAACCTTTCTTGCCTTGATCTCTTCCCGCATCTTGAGGGCATAGACCGCGACCACCACCAGAACCGACATGACGGCCAGCAGGAACAGGAGATTGCGCTGCAACTCGGCGACCGCCGGGCCGAGAATGGCTTCCGCGGGCTGGGCGACGACGATCGAAAGCGGCAAGTTGAGGGCTGCGCCGATCGGCAGGGTGGCACCGAAATAGTCCTTGCCCTCGTGCTGGAAGTGAGCAATCCGGGCAGCGTCCTGGCCGAGCATTCCGACGATGAGATTTTCCAGCGCTTCGGTGGTGCCGATGGCGGCCTTGGACACCGGCTTGCCGGCGGTATCGACGACGCCAATCCAGGCTCCCGCGGCAAGGCGCCGCTCTGCCCAATTCTTCAAGAGGCTGTCCAACTCGCTGATGTAGAAATCCACCGCCAGGATGCCCCAGATCTGGCCTCGCCGATTGACCAGTCTTTCCGACATGGTGAGCTTCCATTGGCCGTCGGTCGCGCTGCGATAGGGCTCGGACCAATGCGCTCCTGGTCTGGTCGCCGCGACCCGGTACCAAGGCCGGCTGCGCGGGTCATAGGTCGCGCTGGGTTCCGGAATGTCGTGCCATGTTCGCGCGGCATTGTCGAACGCCGACCAGGTCGTCGCGGCTTTCCCGTCGACGAAATCGATCCAGCGCCGAACCGTTTCGTCGGCCTCGGCCGGCTTTCGCGGGTGTTTGGCGACAAAATCGGGCGTTTCGCCGCGCGTTTGCCAAAATCGTCCGTCGGGAAAACCGATATGAGTGGCACTGAGCTGCTTGATGCGCCGGACCTGGCCGATGGTCGCCGCATGGAAGGCCTTGCGGCCCTCGAGATGCTCCATGTCGGCGATCCCGGCATCGGCCAATGCATGATGGACGCCGCGCGCCGGTTCGAAGATGGTCAACGCGTTTTCCGCGACGAGTTGCAGCAATTGCCGCGACTCGCTTTGCGAGCGTTGGAGCAGCGCTTGGCGCTCGATTACGTAAAGACCCGCCGCGATGGCGAGCCCCAAGGCAGCAATCGTCGCACCGAAGACGATCTCCCGGCGCAGTCGCTTCAATACCTTCATGTCTCGCTGGTCCCTGACCGCTCCGATTGGGTGTCTGAAGAATAGTGCTGTGCTGCGCCGCGGCTGACAATCCCCCGTCGATGCGGCCACCCGCGCCCGAGCCCTGCGGCCGGATGACAAGGCGTCCCAACTCTGTTACCTCCGCTCGATGACATTCATCCGCGAGGCCGGGACATGAGTGGAACTTCCGTGGACGCGCAAGTGATCGAGCGGCTCTATGCGCTGATCCAGAGCAGGCGCGGCGGCGATCCGGCGGTCTCCTATACCGCCAAGCTCTTCGCCAAGGGCCGGCGTAAGATTGCCCAGAAGGTCGGCGAGGAAGCCGTCGAGGCGGTGATCGCCGCGGTCGACGAGGGCCGCAAGGACCTGATCGGCGAGAGCGCCGACTTGATCTATCACTTGATGGTGCTCTGGGCCGATTGCGGTATCACGCCCGCCGACGTCTATGCCGAGCTTGCTCGGCGAGAGGGCGCGTCGGGGGTCGACGAAAAGAAGGCTCGCAAGAAGGACGGACAGGATTGAACCATGGCCTATGACGACGGCAATATTTTCGCGCGCATTCTTCGGGGCGAGATCCCGGCGAAAAAGGTCCACGAAAGCGAGCATGCGCTCGCTTTTCACGACATCAATCCGCGCGCGCCCGTGCACGTCCTGGTCATTCCGAAGGGGCGTTATGTGACGCTCGACGAGTTCTGCGCCAAGGCCTCGCCGGCCGAGATTGCCGGCTATTGGAAGACGATGGGCGAAACCATCGACTTGCTCGGCATTCGCGAGGCCGGTTACCGGGTGCTGGCGAATATCGGCCGGAACGGGCACCAGGAAGTGCCGCATCTGCATTTTCACATTTTCGGCGGTAGGCCGCTTGGATCGATGATCAAGCCGGCTGAGAAATCATAGGCGCGGTCGCGGCTTTCGCCGTTTCCTCGAATTTGGGAATCTCGGCGAGATCGAGAACATTGGCGATGGCGTAGACCATCATCGGCTCGACGCGACCGCGCACCATCGCGCCATGCGAGGGAAAGCGCGAGAGATCGACTTGGGCGAGCTCGGCCGTGTGCTTGGAGACGACCAAGGCCGCGCCGAGGTCCTTGGTCATGGATTCGAGCCGGCTCGCCGTATTTACCGTGTCGCCCATCGCGGTCAGCGTCGTCGCGCGCGAATAGCCCATCTCGCCGACGATCGCCGGGCCGGCATGAATGCCGATGCCGATCTTGAGCGGCTTGTCGAGATCGTGGGTCAGCGATTCGTTGAGCTGTTCGAGCGCCAGCGCCATGTTGCGCGCGCCGTTGATGGCATCGCGCGCGCCTTGGATCGAGGTCTTGCCGACGCCAAAGAGCGCCATCACGCCGTCGCCGATGAACTTGTCGACCTGGCCGCCGGCGTTCTCCACCGCCATGCCCATCGACCGGAAATACTGGTTCATCACGAAGACTAGGTCGAAAGGCAGCTTCTTTTCGGAAAAAGCCGTGAAGCCGCGAAGATCGGCGAACAGCACGGCGATTTCGCGCTCGCCGCCGGCAAGGTGCGAGGCGCGTTGGAACCCGTCGGAGGCCTGGGCGGTCGGCGGCAGGAGTTGCGTGATCGCGAGATCGTGGGTCGGCCGGATCTGGCAGGCGAGCCGAACGCCCTCGGGCATGCCGACGCGGTTGAGCACTTTGGCTTCGGTTTCCGACATCTCGGGCAGGCTGGCGCCGCCCATGTTGATGCGCACGCGACAAGTCGAACAGCGTCCGCGCCCGCCGCAGACCGATGCGTGGGGAATGCCATGGGCGCGGCTGATCTCGAGGAGCGTCAGCCCCGGCGCGATCTGGATGATGCGCCCGTCCGGATAGCCGACCTTGATCCGGGGATGCGTGCGCTCCCAAATCAGGCGGATCCAGCGCCCGCCAAACAGGAGCACCAGCGTCGCGCCGATGGTCCACATGGAAAAATCGCGCACGCTGTAGGCCCAGAGCATCATGTCGGACGCCGGCCAATTGATCGCCCGGTTGACGCGATCGCGCCAGATCGGATCCTTGAGCAGATATTCGAGTTCGCGTCCGCCCGAGGCATAGCCGGCGAGCGCGGCGAGCGGCAGCCCAAGCGCGAAGGCATAGGTCAAAGGCAGCCAGCGCTGATACCAGGGCTTGAGCTTGAGCCACGTATGGATGCCGATGCAGCCATGGATCCAGGCGACCAGGAGGGCGGTCATCTGCACCGGAACCTGGATCGGATCGGCGATCCAGTGACTGTAGAGAATATAGGCATAGAGATCGTTGAGCCCCGCCTGTTCGTGGACGATGCGCGTGCCGACCAGATGCGTGACCAAGAGCGGCGGGATCGACAGGCCGAAAATCATCTGGATCGCCTCATGGCGCGGCAGGCGAAGCGTTCTGCGCCGAAACAGGCTGTAGAGAACCAGGACGATGTGGGTGATGAGCGCGCCGTAGAGCAGCGTCGTGCCGCCGACATTGCGCCAAGCCGCGAGGAAGATCAGCCGTCCGGACTCCATCGCCGCAAGCGAGATATTGCCGAGACTGTGGTTGAGCAGATGGGTCGAAACATAGGTGAACAACACGACGCCGGCGGCAAGTCGTGTCCGACCGATCCAGGCTTCGCTATTGGTCACAGCCGCCTCCGCCCTACGTCGCCATTCGCGACGGCGGCATCATAACATCCCTTAGGCGAGGCCCGCAGCCTGGGCGAGCCGCGCGAGCGGCGTCTGCGGCCTTGCGCCGAAATGGCCGATCACTTCGGCCGCACAGAGGCTGCCGAGCCTGGCGGCCTGAGCGAGGCCCTTGCTCCGCGCCAGCCCCTGTAGGAACCCCGCGGCATAGAGATCGCCCGCGCCGGTCGTGTCGACCAGGCGGGAGATCTTATGGGCCTCGACGACGTGGACTTCCTCGCCCTTGACGATGACCGAGCCGGCCTCGCTCCGCGTCAGCGCGGCGACGATGTTCCGTCCGCGCAGGCGCTGCAGCGCCTCGTCGAAGCTTTTTACTTGATAGAGCGATTTGATCTCCGCCTCGTTCGCGAACAGCACGTCGACGCCGCGATCGATCAGAGCCAGGAAATCGTCGCGGTGCCGATCGACACAGAACGCATCCGACAAGGTCAACGCGACTTTGGTTCCGGCATCGCGCGCAATGTCGACGGCTTTGCGAAAGGCCGCCATGGCCGTCGGCTTGTCGTAGAGATAGCCTTCCATATAGACATAGGACGCCGAGGAAACGACGCCCGAGACGACGTCGGCCTCGGAAAATTCCACCGCCGCGCCGAGATAGGTCGCCATGGTGCGCTGTCCATCGGGCGTGACCATGATCAAGCAGCGCGCCGTGCCGGCGCCTTTGGTGGTGGGCGGGGTGTCGAATTCGACCCCGACCGCGCGGATGTCATGGGCGAAAACCTCGCCCAACTGGTCCCGCTTGACCTTGCCCAAGAAGGCGGCGCGACCGCCAAGCGAGGCGACGCCGACCATGGTATTCGCCGCCGAGCCGCCCGAGCATTCGACGCCCGCGCCCATGTCCTTGTAGATCGCGTCGGCCCGATCGGTTTCGATCAGCGTCATCGAACCCTTCACCAGGCCTTTCTTGGCAAGAAAGGCATCGTCGCTCTGGGCCAAGACGTCGACGATGGCGTTGCCCATGCCGACGACGTCGAGCGGTCTAGCGGTCATAGAAGTCTCCCGAAATTGCGGGGCGCAGCATACGGATTTTTTGCGCTATAACCAGCCTTCGTCCGCGGCCGTCCGGCCCTGGCCGCCGCGTCTTGGGGAGGTTCTTCCGTGAATGATTTGATACGTCTGTCCGCGCGCGATGCGGTTCGCCGGCTTGCGCGTCGCGAGGTCTCGCCGCTCGAACTGATCGACGCGGCGGCTCAGCGCATCGCCCAGGTCGAACCTGCGGTCAACGCCTTGCCGACGCTTTGCCTCGACCGTGCGCGCGCATCCGCCCAGCGCATTCTCGACAACCCGCCGACCGATCCGCCGCCCGGCTATCTCTATGGCCTGCCGACGACGGTGAAGGACCTCTCCGCCGTCGCCGGCGTCAGGACGACCCAAGGATCGCCGATCTATGCCGACAATGTTCCCGCGACATCCGATTACGTGGTCGAGCGCATGGAAGCCATGGGCGCGGTCGTCATCGCCAAGTCGAATACGCCGGAGTTCGGCGCGGGTGCCAACACTTTCAACGAGGTCTTCGGCGTCACCAAGAACCCGTGGAATACGACCACGACCTGCGGTGGCTCATCGGGCGGCGCGGCGGTATCGCTTGCGACCGGCGAGGCCTGGCTCGCCCATGGCTCGGATATGGGCGGCTCGCTCCGCATTCCGGCGTCCTTTTGCTCGGTGGTCGGCCTGAGGCCGAGCCCCGGCCGCGTGCCCGCAGGCCCGGGCAATCTCTGTTTCGGCAATCTCGGGGTTCAGGGTCCGATGGGCCGCGATGTCGGCGATTGCGCGCTTTTGTTCGATGCCCAGGTCGGTTTCGATGCCCGCGATCCGCAGAGCTTGGAGGCGCCCGAGCGCATGTTCGTCGACGCGGTCGATCGCCCGGTCGCGCCCAAGCGCATCGCCTGGTCCCCCAATCTTGGTATCGCGCCGGTCGATCCGGAAGTGGCCTCGATCTGCTATCGAGCAACGCGGCGGTTTCAGGACATGGGTATCGCCGTCGATGAAGCTTGTCCTGACCTCGCCGATGCCCGCGAGGTCTTCCAGATCGAGCGCGCGGTCTCCTTCGCGTCCGACAAGGAGCCGATGCTTCGCGAGCATCGCGACAGGCTCAAGCCCGAGGTGATCTGGAACATCGAAAAGGGCCTTGCTTTGTCGGCGACCGACATTGGTCGCGCGGCGCGGCTTCGCACGGGACTCTATCGGCGGGTCGCGCGCTTTTTCGAGACCTACGACATCTTGGCCTGCCCGACCGTGATGGCGCCGCCTTTCGATCACGGCCGGCGTTACCTCGAACAGGTCAATGGCGTCACTTTCGACAATTATGTCGACTGGTTGATGCTGACCTATCTCATCACCGTGGTCTGCTGCCCGGCGATTTCGATCCCGGCGGGCCTCACGGCGAGCGGTCTGCCGGTCGGCTTGCAACTGGTCGCGCCGCTGCGCGAAGAGGCCAAGCTCTTGTCGGCGGCCGCGCTTCTGGAAAGCGCGCTCGGGAACGCAAAA
>Ga0194120_10012344_pt1 | contig 10046 bp, 12 predicted proteins | sample TA2MahCa65mmetaG_FD_148642 | JGI IMG/M metagenome (GOLD analysis project Ga0194120, IMG submission 148642) | Freshwater microbial communities from Lake Tanganyika, Tanzania - TA2015019 Mahale Deep Cast 65m | ecosystem: Environmental > Aquatic > Freshwater > Lake | place: Tanzania: Lake... | reverse complement strand
CAGGAGATCGACTTCGGTCGGCCGATAGTACCGGGGATCGATTTTGACATACCGCTTCTAATCAAGCCCGGCATGCCCAAACGCCACATCGTACATGATGTTCGCGTAACTCTCCAGTCGACCGGCGGCCACAGTAAAACGCACCCACGGAAGTGTGCCGCCAGGATCAGACTCAGCTGTGTGCCGATCACGCGCAAAGACCGATACTTGAGCAACAGGCTTCCGCATCTGTCGGCGAACGCGTGGAAAGATGACGCCGTTCACTTCTTATGCGAGGACACAAACCGGCGTGACGGAATGCAGTCGCCGTCGGTAAAGATGATGTAGTCCGCCTCGGTCGAAGCTACCGCCCGATTACGCACGGCCGCGAGGCGAAATCCCCTATCCTCTTGCCACACATGGGTGATTGGAAATGGCATGCGCCCTTGCAGTTGATCCAGCAATTGCTTCGTGTCCTCCGTCGACCCATCGTCGGCCACAATCATGTCGAAATTCAGATCATCCTGCAGACTGTACCCATGGAGAACCACGTTGAGCGCATCAGGGCTATTATAGGTGGGCACAATGACGGCGGTCTTCACTTCTTTTGACCCCTGTTCGGCCTTTGCAGGGGCGGCTGTTCAGGCCATCGCCATGCGCTTTGCGTTTCGAACCGTTTCGCATAGCGGTAAAAAGTCCCCTCAAAGTTTCCAAAGGCGATGACGAATCCCGGCCAGCCGTCGAGAAACCCTCGTTTAGCCACATAGTGTTTCAGAAATGACCAGATTCCGTGCAACAACGCCATCCCCATCGAGACACGCTTCTTGTCGAGTTTCTGTGCGCCAAGCGTGGAGTACCGATTGGCCTTCTTGACGATTTCCTCCAAGTTCCGAAACGGGATTTGCCAGATCGCATGCTGCAGCCGGCCGACCGGTTTTGGCGTCAGCAAGTCATACCCTTCATGCACGGGCAATTCCATATACGTCATGGCCTCTTTGCGAAACAGTTGCGGCTGGCGATAATTGGGATACCAGCCTGAATGTTTGATCCAGCGACCCATAAAATAGTTCCGCCTCGGCACAAGGTACGCATCGTGTACAGGGCTTCCGGCGAGAAGCGCCAGAATTTCGTCTCGCACTTCCGGCGTGCATTGCTCGTCTGTATCGATACTCAGCACCCACTCGTGCGTGCAGGCCTCGACCGCCCGATTGCGTAGGTGGCCGAACCCTTCAAATGGAATCTGAATCACTCTCGCCCCCAACGCTCGCGCAATCTGGTCAGTCCCGTCAGTGCTGTGAGAATCGGCTACAATGACTTCGTCAGCCCAGAGCACGCTGTTCACCGCATCAGCGATTTTCCCAGCTTCATTGTAGGCGATGATATAGGCGGAGAGTTTCAGCATGTTTCATGGCTCCCCCCAAGGCCCTTCGATGCAAACGCGGCGCTGATGACCCACGCGAAGAAGAGTCCCTCAGTATGGTCGACAAAGAATGAGTTGAAGACACAGCCGATGGCCATCAGAAGCACGGCTCCCTGTCTCAGCTCCCCATAGAGGTCTCTGCCGGGACGTCCAAACCTCCGCCAGAGTATTCCAAACAGCGCGGGCAATGCCACCATGAGATGGCGCCTGACGAATCCGTTCGCGCCCGTAACAAGCGCCTTCACCGTTCCACATACTCCAAAAACAACCGTTCATAAGCCGAGCACATGAGCGACTGCTCAAACCGCTCGATCACACGTCGACGTCCGGCCTGCCCCATCCGACGGCGCAACTCCGCATCCCCCAACAACGGCTCGGCGGCCCTTGCGAACGCTCTCGGATCGTCGACGTCGGCCAACACACCCGTTCGCCCATCCACAATGATCTCATCGAGCGGCGCGATACGGCTGGCAATGACAGGAATTTCCATACTCATTGCCTCGGCAAAGGCCACCCCAAATCCCTCCCGGCGGGTCGGAAGCATATAGATGTCCATGGCTGACAGCAGCCGCGGAACGTCCGATCGGTAGCCAGCAAACACGACATAACGGTCCAGGCCAAGCTTATGCGATAGGGCTCGGAGTTCTTCGCGGAGTGGACCATCACCGACAAGCAGGCATTGCGTCTCAGGGAAACGCGCCGCCAACAAGCCAATGGCGTGCAGGAAAATATCCAGTCCCTTGTCAGACACGAACCGCGCGACGGCGCCGATAACCACCGTGTCAGGTTTCAGACCAAGCTCTGCCCGTACGGCTTGCCCGCCGGGCCGGTGTTTTCCCGGATCGAATTGTTCCACATCGATCCCCATTGGGATCACGCGGATCTTGTCTGGCCAAGCTACCCGGAATTTCAGGCCTCGCGATCTGACACAGTCACTATCCACGACAATCACGTCACACAGAGGCGCCGCAAGCTGCTCCAGTAGGACGTACAAGCTGATCCGCCATGAGCTGAGATACTCGTGGAATGGAAATGCATGCGCCGTGTAGACGATCACCGGCACTCGGGCCAGCCACGCCGCGATCCGAGCGATTATCCCCGCCTTCGCGGTCTGGACATGGACGACGTCAAACCGGCGGCAGCGCAAAATCTTATATAGTTGGAGAACCGCGAGCAGATCCTGCCAGGGTGCGATGGTGCGTTGCATGGGAATCACCAGAACCTCAAACCCCATCCTTCGGAGCGACTCCACGAAGGACTGTTTCGACTCGCCGGGATCGTCGGAGCAGGCCAGCACGACCTGATGGCCCTGGTTGCGCAGATGTTGGGCAAGCGGCTGGATAAAGGCCATCTGAACGCTCGATTCTGTAGACATCTCAAGAATAGTCATCTCGTCACGTTTCTTTCAAAGCCTGTCCACCTCCCGACACCATCCGGCGGCAGGAGAGATCTTAGGGGCAAGTCTATACGGAACTAGTCGAGACCTAAGGAGATTACTTAGAGACAAGACCTGCCCATACGTTGCGCCATTCAAGACGAATGTCATCATTCACCGGTAGAAAGGATAGCCGCGATTGGCAATTCAGCGTTCCTGTTGCAGCCAGCAAAAGATCGCGACCAAAGGCAAGACTATGAACCATAGCACCTCGCGCAACCATCTGGTGCGACAAAATCCCATTAGGCTGATTCCACAGTTGACGACAATAATTCAGACGCCCTTCCCCAGTTTTCAATACCGAGATGCCATCCATCCGATAACCCAACAACACCTCTTCCAGCGCGGAAAACTTGCTATGGGAATAGCTTCGCAGCAGAAGTTCTTGATCTTCACACCGTACGCACTTCTCTCGATAAGGATAGGTCATAAACCACTTCCGCCTCCCCATCCAAGTCGGATGCGCAAGGGGAAATCCCCACCAGGGACGTCGACAGATCTCCTCATGGGTTCTTGCCGTTGGATACCGGCCGAGCAATTCCCCCTCACCTCTAAACACCACCGCTCCAGTGCCCAGCAAATCAATGTCTGGATTCTGTTCAAAGTAGCGGATTTGCCGCTCCAACCGTCTGGGGTACGAGATATCGTCCCCATCCATCCGGGCAAAATACGCCCCGCGCGCCAGCTCAACACATTGATTCAACCGCGCGGCAAGGCCAAGATGGCCGGGCGGTTCATGAACAAGCCGCAACCGTGCATCTTGCATCTTGCTCACTATTTCCAGTGTCTGGTCCGTGGAACCGTCATCAACGATGATCAATTCCCAATCACCAAATGTCTGTTTAAGAATCGAGGCAACCGCTATCCTAATCGTTGTTGCGGCATTGCGGACAGGCAGAGCGACTGTAACCAGTGGTGCCGGCATTCAGCTCTCGCGGTAAAAGACACGACCAGGCAAACCCGCAGCGGTGTACGTACGCTTCCCCACAAGTCGCCACGATAACTCAAACACCAGACGTCGCGCGGCCCTCGGACCCCGACGCGGCCCCCAAATTAATGATGCAAAACCGGCCATCAGGGAACGTAATAATTTCAAGACGGGCCCACAACTGTGCCGTTTGGTGGCCATTTCAAATTCCGGCCAATCGATGGGCAGACAAGGCCTTCTCGGCACCAAACTGATTAACTCGCTCAGCACTTGCGCGAACCGTCGATCGTAAGTGTGCTCAGTGCGCACGCGCTCAAATCCACGGCGGGCAACGGCATCTCTATGATCTGGATCGGCCAGCAGTGCTTTAATCATCATCGCCAAGCTCCCGGCATGCGAAAAGGTGAGCACCTCTTCTCCAACGTGGAAATACTTCTCCAAGGCGGGAGTTTCCTCCGTTAAAAGACACCCTCCGTATCCAGGCACCTCAAACACTCTGGCCTTGATTTGGTGATTTCCCGCCTCGACGAGCCTCCTTTGTGAGCCCTCGCTGAAATTCAGGCTGATGCAAGACTGGCGCATGATCTCAGGAATGCGTTTCGCATCAACAGGACCCGCCGGCCACCCGTGACCAAAACAGGCAACATCAATGCCCTCCTTTTTCATTGAATCGATAATGGCCGATCGGTTGCCATAGGCAGCCCCCACGAAGCTCACCGCATAGCGACAATCTCGAGCCGGTAACGGAGGCGCAAGGGTTTCGGCATTTGCAGCCCATTGCGACAGAACCACGTTGCGAATCTCATCTTCTTGATACCGGCTTAAGACGGAGGGATATGTGGTCACATAGAGATCAAATTCCGGTGCAATGAGTTTCGAGAACATCTCGTACTTCCATGAGTCATCCGTGGCCCAATTGACCACGCGGACGCCACTTTTTCGGATCAGCCGCAAGGTTTCGATCCAGATTTCATATTGCATGAGCACGCACAGAACGACATCGGGCCGCACGGCCTCAACTTGCTGCAAGAGCGCCCGGTTCAACGCTGCAAAATCGCCATACGTGTTGCGATCCAGAGAATCAAACAGACTGACTTGATGCCCAAGTCTTTGCAACGTAGGAATAAAATTCACATACTCATAGCCTTCGCCTCGGGCCGGATCGCCATAAGCATAGCGTCCCAAAGCGCACAAAATGTTCATGAAATCGCAACACTCCTCATGCGAGGATCACCAAGTCTCGCGGTAAATAAGCGGCAAATAATCTGCGTGCAAGAACCGATGTCAAAGACTGCGTTACCGGTGCGCTGCCATTCGAGTGGCCGACACATGGTAACCCACCGTGAATCGCCGCTCAGTGTCAAACCGGTCGAAGACCTTGCAGACAAAGGGAATGACGATGGCCAGAAATGGAGCCGCCGTGACCCACGCAGGCGCCCACAGCAACCGGAGTCCTATTGGAAAAGAGCGACGGAAAGGACTGGAGCTCTGGACAAATCTGATCGTTTCTTGAGAAAAGAACCGGAACGAGCCTTCGTTGGATTCTATTTTGATATTGTCAAAGCCCGCTTCTTTCAGGAAGCGCTCATACCACCAAGGCGTGTACCCACCGTAGTAATGATATGGCTCCTGATGAATTCCCGATCCGAGTGGTGCGGTCAAAATGAGTCTGCCGCCAGGTTTAAGAATTCTCGCCAGCTCTTTCACCACGGCAATTGGTTCGGGATGATGCTCCAGCACCTCCGCGCAGAGGACCGCTCCGAAACTGCTGTCGGGAACCGGAATCGCTGCAAGATCAGATACGTAGTCGATCTGACCGTATTCTCCATCCCGCAATTGATCGCCCCGCAACGGTGCCAAATCTTGGGTGTAATATTCACAATGTGCGAACTGCCCACGATAGTGGCAGGACCCCGCGCCAACGTCGAGCACTCTGGTTCCCGCCGGCAACTTCATTGCTTGTTCCGTTATCCATCGATCACGCCGGACGACGTTGAACGAGAACAACTCGCTGTAAGCCAGCCAGCTCTTCAGCCCTTTATACATGCGGCTTCGTAAATTCAAAGAGGCCGCACCCGTATTCGAGAGCAAGTGCGGAACTCAGGTGGACATTTTCTGTAAAACGACCCGAGTCATCTACCAGGGAAAACGAGATTAAATCCAGGGATTGAAAATAGGAATGTATGGTGGTGGGCAGATGCACCCGATGGGCGTTGAAACACACGCGCTCACGCCCGACGGGCACCGAGAGAAACAGTCGGCCACCCGGCTGCAAGACACGCTGCAGTTCCCCTGCCGTCGCTCGACTACCATCCGGGTTCAAAGGGTCGCCGTATCGCCCGAGCCCAACGTGCTCGATCACATGCAGGCAGGACAACGATTCAACGCTCGCATCCCTGAATGGAAGCCGCAGGATATCTCCGGCAAGGGAGCTGAAATTCGAGAGGCGCACGTGGAGAGGCCGATAATCGACGAATGCTGTCTTCACGCTAGCACTGAGCACATTGACCATCAGCACGCTGGACCCGACATCGACATGCAATGACGGCCTGACTACCTGCAACCGGCGCGCCAGCCAGGCTGCCTGAAAGAAATAATGCGGATCGAACGGGGTCTCCTTTTCGCGATCGCTCAAGCAGGGGTAGGAATCGCGCCATGAGACCCGCTGCCCCGGCGCGGCCTTCCGATAGGCCAACCAATCAGCTACATAGCGAGGCAGTTGCCGCAAACTCGTAATGATATGTGGACCGAAGAACGCCGCCCCCCAGCGAACGGTTGCACTGTTCATGAAAAGACGTCTCACAGGACCAACGCTGTACGAATCAGAATCCCGCAAGCACCAGTCCCGTCTCGGTTGAAATTCGCATGCCCAAGCTTTCTACACTATGCTTTCCAAAACTTGATTGGAAGAACGAGAAACGAGAACTGGAAGTATCCCCATGATCCCAATCCATACAATAGTCCCTATGAGAAGAACTGGAAGAAATTTCGGAGCGAATGCGAATGCAACTTCAGACCGACCCGCAGGCACTAGAAGAGTTGTATAGACGCCAAAAGCAGGAGCCCTAATTGCTGGCCGACCATTTATCTCTGCCTGCCACGATGGATGATGCAATGTTTTCCAGAACAATAGGACTGGCTTATCTACCCAAATAGCAAGTCTCAGCGAATTATATGTTCTCGAGATCGTCTCGACCCGACCACCAATAATTTCCTGAGCCTCTGCCTTGAGAAACCCACTAACAGCCGAATCATCAAGGAAACTTGATGGCACTTCAAGTACACCATTAGTTAACGCCTGATCAATGGGTTCGCTGTAGGCTCCTAGGGGGCGAAGCGTTGTAGCTAGAGCAACCTCGGGAAGCCTTTGGAGAGCCTCACCGTATCGGTCCTTTGCTAAAATAATCTCCCGATGAATGAGCAATGAGCTTGAGTAATCCCCCTCCATCTTATTCTTTGGAGAAGGGCTCGCTAATAAATCAACCCTTCCCTGCTTGAAGGTCATCGGAACGGCCACACTTCGCACCCACCAGAAAGCGTTTGTAGACACGTCGATCAACAAAAGCGTCAAAAGGATGCCTGCGAGCCGTCGCCCCTTAAAACCGCGAGTAGATCGAGCAAGGACCAACGCCATTGCTACAGCGCTTATAAGGAAGAAACCAAAAATCCATTCTTCTCTCCAGAGGTTGCCATATACGCCAATAAATCCGATTACACCTATCCCCACACACATCCCAAACAGCCTTAACGCCAGCATATTTATCCTGCATTTTGCCTTGAGAAACACAGTGTAGCCTTGTACAGCCAAGCAAATGAGCAATGTCGAAAAGCCGATAGTAAACGGGACATCTGAGTAATGATTTACGGCACGCAACGGAGATGGCAATAGCAGCAAAGGAGCAAAGATGGGACTAAAACCTGACAGCACCACAATCAACGATCCTAAGCCCACCAATAAAAGTAGTTGGCGACCTCTTGCCGTTGCTCCATTTATAATTCCGATCATAGCAAACGCTCCACATAGAGGGCCGAGATAGCCGTACTGGAAAAAATTCCTATTCGCTTCAAAGTGATTCGTGAGGGTAAAGCCTCCAAACAACATCATCTCTTTGTTGTTTGCCCCCCACTGAAACCCCACACCTGGCACAACGGTAGCCAGTAGCTGCAACGGGTTGCCTGCCCGAAGAAACTCAAAGTTATAGATTCGCGAACCCGTGGTAGAACGCAACCAATCCGCTCCGCCTGAAAACGTTACAAGCGCCGGCAATGCAACGATGGTTACGGTGGATGTGAGCAATGCCCTCTGCCAAGGCCTCATAGCAAGTAAAATCTGTACCGGGCGACGCTCAGGAATGGGCTCAAAGAACTGGCATGCCACCATCATCAAAGGAACAAAAAGAACAATCCAATACAGAAACAGGTGATTGAGCGACACCACTAGTCCTGCTGTCGCCGCATTAAGAACTAAAAAGCTTCGAACGTAGGGATGCTTTGAATAATGCAGCCAGGACGCCCAGAACAAGAAGCCATATCCAACTTGCTCTAATCCGAGAGAGTAAACTCCAGACACAGCCGCAGGACTGAACGCAGCTACGGTTAACCCAAAGAAACGCGCGGACCGATCTTGGACAATCTGCGAAAGAAAACAATAGAACCCCGTCAGGAAAATTAATGGAATGAATACCATCTGATAGACACAGTAATATGGCAACCAATCACTGACCGTTACACCCAGGCGACCGACAATCCACCATCCAAACGAAGAAATAATTGAAAGTGGAGTGAGAAAATTGTGCCCGAGAATATTTATGTAATATGCCGGCATTCCGCCGTTATCGTTGTAAGACCACCACTGCAACTCACCCAGCCGATTTAGAGAATCATAGTGCTCGGCAAATGCCTGGAAAATATTTCTATGATCCCAAAAAAGGCCATGCAAACGAAGCTGAAACCCATGCAGCAAAGGGCCCGAGAAGAGCCCCATTGCAATCACCCAGAGGGGCTGAGATTGGAACATCTTCTCAAATCGTCGCATGCTCTACCACGCATCCCGCATTTTTATATCAACATCCGCTCCGTATGCCTACTGAAGAATTGCGAACAACAACTTCTTGTATTTCCCCCAAATAGCACTTGGATCGACATTAGAACTTTCAGGATGCTAACCGCCTATCCCTTCGCAGATTCAACTTCCCAGTGCATATCATTCAGCCCCGGTTCGCCAGCGCGTGAAAGACCTCGTTGGACGTGTGAACGCCGAGTGACTTCCGAGGACGCCGATTGAGCAGGCGCTCTACCTTTGCCATCGCTGTCGGATGGATTGTAGTGAAGTCCGTACCTTTGGGAAAGAGGTCTCGGATCAGGTCTTCGTGTGCTCGTTCACTCCGCGTTCCCACGCGTGAATAGGGAGTGGCAAAGAACACCTGGGCGCGCAGACGTTGGGTGGTCGCCCGGTGTCCGGCGAACTCTTTGCCGTTGTCATAGGTAATGGTGTGGACGTGGTGGCGCAAAGGGGCGAGCCGCTGCACCGTCGCCCGGTGTGTTGCCTGCGCCGTGGGCCGGGACAGTTTTGAGATGGTTGTGAACAGGCTTGTGTGCGCGACATAGGTGAGCAAGGCCCCTTGGTGTCGGACGCCAACGATGGTGTCGCCCTCCCAATCGCCCAGCCGGGCCTTGGCCGCCACAATGGCGAGCCAGTCGGCAATATATCGATGCGATGTGGAATCACGCCCCGGCCCGCCTGCTGCGCCCCCTGCCAGGTGTATTGTTTGCCCTGGCGCCGCAAGAAGCGCCAGAGGTCGCCGCCGCTCCGCTTATCAGCCCAGATCATCTGATAGAGCCATTCGTGGCTGAGGGAGACCCCGTACGTGGTCCGCACCCAGAAACTGCGCTGCTCCGGACTCCAACGTTCCGTCCGCAGCTTGCGGACGAGAGCCCGACGGACACGACTCGTCAGTTTGCGTGGACGGTGCTGTATCTGCTAATGGCGAGTCTGCGCTGTGCGCTGCGCCTGCTGAAATCGGTAGCCCCGCGGGTCAGCATTCTGAGCCAGTTCCCGGCTGACCGTCCCTTAACTGACCCCCAGAGCCTGGCCGATCTCGGCCTGGGTCTGGCCCACCTTACGCAAGGCATACAACTGACAGTGATCTTCGTAGGTGAGCCGACGATATGTCCTCATGGGTAATCCCTTGGTGTGCCAAGAGATTACTTCATCACGCCGTCGGGGAATTTATGCACTGGCTACTTGAATCCGGGCTTCAATAAACGGGGAACTGCCACCCGAT
>Ga0194120_10012337_pt1 | contig 10052 bp, 10 predicted proteins | sample TA2MahCa65mmetaG_FD_148642 | JGI IMG/M metagenome (GOLD analysis project Ga0194120, IMG submission 148642) | Freshwater microbial communities from Lake Tanganyika, Tanzania - TA2015019 Mahale Deep Cast 65m | ecosystem: Environmental > Aquatic > Freshwater > Lake | place: Tanzania: Lake... | reverse complement strand
GTACATGTTTTTTTTTTAAGCGCTTTCTTTTTATTAATTGATTTAAAGTAACCATTATATGTCTGAAAAGACTTGAACTTTTAACCTTTCGATCCGTAGTCGAACGCTCTATCCAAATTGAGCTACAGACACTTTTTTCTAAGTTATATGCTTCTTGTTCTTATAAATAAATAAGGGCGAATAAAAGGATTTGAACCTTTTTCCTCGGAGCCACAATCCAATACTTTTACCAATTAAGCTATACCCGCCAAAAATAATGTAACATTTTATAATATTCGAAATGGCGTGGATCGAACACGCGGCCTACTGTTCCCAAAACAGACGCGCTACCTCTGCGCTACATTTCGCTTTAATCAAACAAAATAAAATTAACGATCGATTTCTCCAAAAACAATATCTTGTGTTCCAATAATAGTTACAACATCAGCTAACATATGCCCTTTAGACATAAAATTTAACGCTTGTAAATGATTATATCCTGGAGCTTTAATTTTACAACGATAAGGTCTATTTGTTCCATTAGAAACCAAATAAACACCAAATTCCCCTTTAGGCGCTTCTGTTGCTGTATAAGTACGTCCATGTGGTAACGTAAAACCTTCAGTAAAATATTTGAAATGATGAATCAAAGATTCCATAGAATTTTTCATTAACATACGATTTGGCGGTGTAATTTTATTATCAATTGCTTTTATTGCACGAGCTTCTTCACTTTGATTTTCGGTTACAATATAAAAATCTAAACAATCTTTCATTAATTTTAAACTAATTTTCATTTCCTCCATGCGTAACAAATAACGATCATAACAATCCCCTTTTTGCCCAATTGGCACTTCAAACTCAAAATTTTTATAACATTCATAAGGCTGCGTTTTACGTAAATCCCACGGAATTCCTGTGGATCTTAACATAACTCCACTGAAACCAAGATTTAAAGCATCCTTATAAGTAACGATACCTATATTCACTAAACGCTGTTTCCAAATTCTATTTGTTGTTAAAAGTTGTTCAATTTCAAAAATGCGATGATTAAAATTTTCAATAAATTCATAAATATCATCCACTAAATTATCTGGTAAATCTTGACTTACTCCACCAGGACGAACATAACTAGCATGCATACGCGCACCTGAAACTCTTTCATAAAATTCCATTAATTTTTCACGTTCATCAAAACCCCATAATAAAGGAGTCATCGCACCAACATCTAAAGCATGACAGGTAATTGCTAAAATGTGATTTAAAAGACGAGTTATTTCTAAAAATAAAACACGAATCGCTTGAGCGCGAGCAGGCACTTTAATTTTACCTAACTTTTCAATAGCCAATGAATATGTATGTTCTTGCGCCATCATTGATACATAATCAAGACGATCAAAATAAGGTAAACCTTGCAGATAAGTTTTATTTTCAATTAATTTTTCAGTACCTCTATGTAAAAGACCAATATGAGGATCTGCATTAATAACTAATTCTCCTTCAACTGTTAATATTAAACGCAAAACACCGTGTGCAGCAGGATGTTGTGGTCCAAAATTTATTATAAAACTTCTATTAACTTCTTTTGCTTTATGTTTCTTTAAATATAACATTTGTACTTATAAAAAAATTGTATAAATATATAATAGGATTTATTAAAAAAAAGCTTGACGAAAGAGGGAATCGAACCCTCGACCTGAGGATTATGAATCCGCCGTTCTAACCAGCTGAACTATCTCGCCTTTCTTTCTTTTTGTCTTTGGAGTAAGAGGATTCGAACCTCTGCTTCTCAGTATCAAAAACTGGTGCCTTACCACTTGGCTACACTCCAGCGTGTTTAGCCTATAATGCCAAAATTTATTTGGTTAAAAAAATATATAATTTAATGAAACTTTATTTTAAAATTTAAGCAGCAAGTGATGTATGTGTTTTCAAGGTTTGATCAATAGGTACTTGCTGTTTCACTAAATGATCAGAAGGATTTTCAATTGTTATTACAATTGCACCAAGCATAGCAATGAACAACAAAAATCCTATAATTAAAAAAGGAAACACATAAGGATTAAACAATGATTGTCCTATTGTTTGTATATGTGAAGGCCCTGTTAAAAAAGTAACTAAATTTAAATATTCTTGTGTATATAAAGCATCAATGTAGTTTATGACTAAAAATAAAGAATCATCATCATAATCAATTTTATAAAAAAAAGCTAAAGCAAAAATAGGTCCAAAAAATAAAACAATATCAAAATCATTTTGAGATGTTTGGGCAGCAATTTTTATTTGTAACATCATTACAATAAATAAAAAAAGAACAACAATAGCTCCTACATAAACAATTAAAAACATCAAAGCAAAAAATTCAACACGAGCATATATAAATAATAAACTTCCGGTAAAAAAAACAGCAATCAAAAAAAGGAGAGAATGTATTGGATTTCGCACAGCGGGAACGAGAGTTGCTGAAGAAAGTAAAACAGAAAATAACGTTGTTATTAAAAAAAACATAACAATCCTATGCAAAATCACTCCCCACTCTCCTCTCCCTAGGATTATTGTTTTTTATAAAAAATATATTCTATTTATAAATGCGACTTTTAAAATTTAATTGGCAAATTAAAAATACTTTTAAATAAGTTTTGTAATAACTCCCTGTGGATTTAAAGCATATGATTTAACTTCTTTTATAGAACTATTAAATAATAAATTCAAATTCAAATTTTGAATAAAAATGTTTATATGAAATTCTATAGAATAAAAAATATAAAGCTCATTTATATGAAACGAAAATTCCTTATTATTTAACTTTTTAAATAATATTCCTTTAAAATTCTCCAAGCGAGGAAGTGCTAAATATAAATTTTCTATAAAATCAAATATTCGACTTTTTCGTAATGTAACTTTACATCCGACAATAGATCCTTTTATAAGTTTTAAATGCAATGCTGGCTTCTTTGCTAAAATTACTGATGCACTTTGCCCTGTTAACATCTCCATTATTAAAAAAAATATTAAAATTTTTTTCTTGTTATATTTTATGGTATAAAAAACAAACATTAAAACAATTTTAAATAAACTATATAATTGAAAACAATTATTTAAATTAAATTTTGTTATTGTATTTATTTGTACATTATTTAAAAAATTCTCTATAAACATCGGATTTAACATTACAATATAACTTTTAATAAACCTTATAACCACTCATCAATAAAAATTTTAAAAAACGTTTCTGTCGTAACGAATGAGAAACAGCTCCAACAATTCGCGTTCCCAAAACCTTTTTTTTTGCATTTAATAAAATTGCAGCATTTGTTCCAAACTTTGTTTTTAATCCATCTTTTTTAATAATATGTTTTCTTGTTCTAGCTATTAAAGCTAAACATAATTGACTTCTTTTAACCTTTCTTATTAACTTTAAACGTTTAACACAAACTTTTATTACATCTCCACAATATGAAGTTTTTCGGTTAAAGCCCCCTAAAGGTTTAATACATTGCATATATCTTGCACCACTATTATCAGCAGCAATTAAAACAGTTTGCATCTTAATCATAATTATTTTAAAAATAATGAATTTAATTTTTAGAAAAATAGAAAATACATTTTAACCTTATGCAATAACCACAAAATTAAATATACTTTGCTCATAAAACGAAACACCAACTAAATCGTAAATCTCATAAATTGAACCCCCATAACGTATATTCGTAAATAAAAAAAAGCAAACCATAAGAGTCCAAACAAACAATAAAATAAAAAGTAAAAAAAAAAATAAAACTTCGACTCAGACAATCGCATAAAAATAGGTACAAGATTTTCTTGAAACGACTTTTTTAACCAATCATTAAAAAAAAAAGGATATACACTACTTGTAAGAACAACAAAAAATCCAACTGTAAGCCCACTTTTCCACACTTCCTCTAATTTACTTGGATAAAAGTTTTCTAAAAATAAATGCACCTTACAAAACACATCAAAAAAAAAACCTGTCTCGTATCCAAAATAAATCCAAATTAAACAAATTGCTCCCATGAAAAATGTCCATAAATATTCCCAAAAAAGACAATACATGAAACAAACAGCAATAGAAGCAAGAATCCCAACATACCACCAACGAACATATACAACGACATCATAATTCTGCTCCGTAGAATAAAATAATAATATAATTAATAATAAAAGAAACCAACAATAAAGTAAAATCATGATATCTTCAATTATAACAAATAATGTATTTTTTTCAACTTTAAGAGCTTCTCTTATCGCAATATACACATAAAAAAAATAAGCAAAAACTAAAAAAGGAAAAATAAAAAAAAGAATATATAAAAATAATTTATAAAGCTCATATAATAAAAAAGGCACGGCTCCAAAACAATATTCAAAAAAAATTTTGACAGATTCCCAGGATTCTAAATAATAATCGACAAAAGGAAAAACACTTAATATACAAGTAACTAATACAATTAAATATATTAATAAATTAATTAACAATATAACTGACTCATCAACTTTTTCTAAATTTATTTTAAACAGCCGCGCAAATCCCCAAAATCCCATCAAAAAATATAAAAAAACTAAATCAATATAAAGAAAAGGAGAAATTACCATACTAAAATACATAGAAATTCTAAAAGCACAAAGCATTATCTCCCCTATATTTTCCGTGTAAATTAGCGTATATCTTATAAATCGTTTTAGTTGCGGACTCCTATTTACAAAGTAATATTCAAAGTAAGCATTAAGGAAGTACAAAGTCACTAAATATATACCTATCAACGTCAGCAACATTAATACTTTTGTTAAAAAACTTTTCGTTGTGCATTTTTTTATGAGAGAAATTCCCTCTTTTTTTATTTTTCCAAATATTCTTGTCAGCATGCAAAAATCAAATATAAATAATAAAAATATACTTAAATACTTAAACTAAAAGTAATTAAAAATAAGTTTAAAAATAAAATGTCATCACCAAGAAAACTCCGTCATAATAGAAAAAACACCCCATTGCACAAAATATAAGATAATAAAAACAAAAACTTCCATTTTTTTATTTTTTAATAACGTATTTTATTTTCGTAATGTTTAATAATTGCATTTTCGTCAATAGATACACCACTTCCCCAATAATAAATACAGAAATATAAGAAAATCCAAACTACATCAACAAAATGCCAATACCATGACGCAAATTCGAAACCTAAATGATGCGTACGAGTAAAATGATGAAAAATTTCACGAATTAAGCAAACAATTATAAACCCTGTTCCCACAATAACATGACTTCCATGTAAACCAGTAGCCATATAGAAAGTCGACCCGAAAACACCATCAGAAATTGTAAACGTTGCATGAACATATTCGTAAGCCTGTAATAAAGTGAATAATACAGCTAAAATAATTGTATAAATAAAACCTTTAATAGATTCTTCGCGATTTCCAGCCACAATTTCAAACTGTGATTTTGTTAACCAGGCTCCCGACGTAACTAAAATAAAAGTATTTAATAAAGGTATTCCAAAAGCATTCATTGTTACAATTCCTTTCGGAGGCCAAACTTGCCCCAATTCAACAACTGGATTTAAACTTGAATGAAAAAAAGCCCAGAAGAATGCAAAAAATAACATCACTTCAGAAGCAATGAATAAAGCCATTCCCATACGTAACCCTGTGCGAACATATGATGTATGATGTCCTTCATAAGTAGCTTCACGTATAACATCTCGCCACCATAACGTTGCAGTTAGTAAAACAACTATGAAACCAAATCTCATTAATTCAAAACCACCCTCAAATAAATGCATATACATTACTAATCCAGACATTAAAAATAATGTTCCCATTGCCGCAAAAAATGGCCATGGACTTGGATCTACTAAATGAAAAGGATGTTTTGTTGTGCGTATAACGGCAAAACTAGCTATTTTATTAGTAGCTGTTTTTTTTTGCACAAATTTACAATTTTCTAATTGTATATTATGCATTTCTATTTTTGATTTTTGTAAATAATTTATATTAAGCATGTTTTTTTATTGGTTAATTTTTAGTGAGCAAAGTAAGCGTCTTTTAAATAAATACAAATTAAAATCGTGAAAATATATGCTTGAATCATCGCTACTCCAAATTCTAGCAGCGTTAAAATAAATAATGTTAAAATAGGTAGTATACTTGCAATACATAAAGTTTCCCCCGCAAACATCATCATCCAAGCAAACCCTAATATAACTTTTAATAAAATATGCCCTGCCATCATATTGGCAAATAATCGAACACTTAAACTTAATACTCTAAAAAAATATGATATAATTTCTAAAGGAATTAGTAAAAATGCTAAATTAAAAGGCGACCCTGCTGGCATGAAAATTGTTAAAAAGTATTTCCAATCATTTCGTATTAATATTGTTGTTATGATAAAGCTAAAAAACATTAGAGCTAAAAAAAATGTATCAATTAAATGGCTCGCTAAAGTAAAGCTATAAGGCACCATTCCTTGAACATTTGTTACTAATAATAAAATAAATAATGCATAAATTGATGAAAATAACACTTGGCTTTCTTTTTTACGTTCCATTATTGAGCTTAATAAGTTTAAAATGAACGTATTAATATTTTCGATTATGTATTGATATGCATTTGGTATAATACTTGGGGAATTTAATAGTATATTTAAACGTAATTCGAAAAAATATATAATAAAAATTGCCGTTAAAATACAACAAAATGCATCTAAAAAGACCATATTGAAACCATTTGAACTAAAATAAACAACACGTTTATATATTAATACAAAAATATTAGTATATTTTGGTAAAAAATTGTAGTTAAATGATATAAAAGAACTAAAAGCAAAAAATAATAATACAAAAAAATATGTATTAAATTGAACCTGCCATTTTTGTTTAAATAACGTATATAATGCTTTCATTTTAATTTTAGTATTTAATTCAAATTATTATTTTTTTGAAGAGCTTAAAGCTTTTAAAGATAGATTTAAATAATCAAAAAGCATTGCTTTTTTAAAACTATTTCCTAAATTTCCTTCCATTTCTAAAGAATAAACTGCATTACGATTAAATTCATATTGTAATCTAAAATAAGCTTTTGCCCATTCTTTAACTCCAGAAATTTTTGAAACTTCATCTAAATCTAAATATCCCGCTACACCTAAATATAATAAAACAATTTGAAGAGAAACTTCTAAGGGAGAATATTGTTTTTGTTTTAATAATTCAACTAAACGAACTCCTCGATGTAATTGATGTTGAGTTTCTTGATCTAAACTTGCACCAAATTTTGCAAATTCAGCTACTTCACGATATTGTGCTAACTCTAATTTTAAAGTACCAGCTACTTGTTTCATTGGTTTAAACTGTGCTGCTGATCCTACACGGCTAACAGATAATCCAACATTAATAGCTGGGCGTATACCTTGATTAAATAGCTCTGCTTCTAAGAAAATTTGACCATCAGTAATAGAAATTACATTAGTTGCAATATAAGCAGAAACATCATTTGATTGAGTTTCAATAATTGGGAAAGCAGTTAAACTTCCTCCTAATAAAGCATCTGACATTTGAGCTGCACGTTCTAAAAGACGTGAATGTAAATAGAAAACATCTCCAGGATAAGCTTCTCGACCCGGTGGACGTCTTAATAAAAGTGACATTTGACGATAAGCAACAGCTTGTTTTGATAAATCATCATAAATAATTACAGCGTGAGATCCATTATCTCTAAAATATTCTCCAATGGTACATCCAGCATATGGTGCTAAAAATTGTAATGGAGCAGCATCGGATGAAATAGATGAGATTATAATAGTATAATTAATAGGATGAAATAAATATAAACGTGGGCGTGAATCATCTTTTGTATGAATATAAGTACGTTCTAATAAATGACGAGGTTGGCTTAAAAGTCTAACAATACGTGCAATAGTTGATTGTTTTTGTCCGATTCCAACATAAATACAATAACAAGGTTCTTTTGACATTATATTGTTTTTTTTTATATATTCTTCATTATATCCCCAGGCTTCATATAAACGTAAGGTTTCATTAATAAAAGCTTGATTTAAAATTAAATCAATAGCTACAGCAGTTTTACCAGTTTGACGATCTCCAATAATTAATTCACGTTGACCTTTACCAATAGGCACCATGCTATCAATACAGTTTAAACCAGTTATTAATGGTTTTTTAACAGATTTTCTAGCAATAATACCAGGTGCTTTGATTTCAACTGGACGAAAATATCCTAATTTGCGATTACCTGTATAATATCCACGTTGTAAATTATCAACAGGATCTTTATTTACATTTATTTCCCCTTTTTTATCTAAAGGATGTCCTAAAGGATTTAAAACACGTCCTAATAATCCAAATCCAACAGGAATATTAACAACTGTTCCTAATGTATAAACACGGTCTCCTACGCGAACATTTCTTTCGTTACCAAAGATAACAACAGCAGAAGCTTGATTTTCTAAAGAAATTAACATCCCAGAAACTTCTACAACTTCTCCCGCCTCGCGATTAAAAGATGGTGAAAATTTTACTAATTCTCCATATTTTGCGCTTATTAAATTACGAACAAACGCAACTCCATCTTGAACACGAATTACAATACCATAATTTAAAAGTCTTAAAGTATTTTGCTTTGAAAGTGACTTTTTAAAAGCTGCTTCACAATAATTACGAACTTTTATATTTTTTAATGATAATACTTTTTTCATTTTTAAATAATAATTAACAATATAATAAAATCTTCGTTAAAAAATTTTACATTTTTACTCAAAATACATTATAAAAACATTATAAATAAGTTTATTTTAACTAAAAATTTTATTGCCATTCTAATGCTTTTTTTGACAATTCATACACGAACCCTAATGCTAAAATAATTAAAAACCATAACATTGCCCAAATTCCAACAGTCCCTATATAAGTTACAACTGAAATCCATGGAAATAAATAAAGAACTTCCACATCAAAAATTATAAACAAAATAGCAACTATATAAAAACGAACATCAAATTTATTTCGAGCATCTTCAAAGGGCTCAAATCCACATTCGTATGAAGAAAGTTTTTCATTGTCAGGATTTCTCATTGCTAAAACTAAAGCAAGAAGAATCATTAAAAATCCCATAATTAAACTAAATAAAATATAAGAAGAAATCATTATGTATTGAGTATATATATATAAATATGATAACATTTGTATTAAAAATATTTTATATTGTTATTATAAAATAAATGGAAAAAGTGGGATTCGAACCCACGAATTCAAAAAGAATTAATGGTTTAGCAAACCATCACTTTAAGCCTCTCAGTCATTTTTCCAAAAAATAAAAAAATTTAATTATTACGTGACATTTCAAGTGCCGTTACTAAAAAACGGAATTGTTGCAAAATAAAAAAAATTTCTAATAAATATGCATACTGTTCTTCCTCCCTTCTTTTTAAAAAAATTGATAAATATTTATAATCATAAATATGAGTATTTGTATAACCGCATACAAACAAAAGTTTCTTATTTTCAATAAAAAAATTGAAAAGATCATTTCTCCTTAAACTATTTTGTAATTTTCCTTTTATTAAACCAACATTACCAACAACTGGTTGCATTATAAAGCTAAAATTCTCGTTATTTCTATTACTTTTTGCTCTATTTTTATTGGAAAAAATTTTTGGATACATAAAAAAGCAATTAAAACCTAATTGTTTCATTCGTTTTTTTATTAACATCTTTTCTAGGTCTGTTAAAAAACTATAATGAAAAATTATTGATAAAGTAGTATCTCTATTTATATCTTGAAAAAGATTATAAATGATAATATTTGCTAGTATTTTATTTTCATAATGTTGAATTTCTCTATAATTCATTAATTTTTTGGTCATAAAAATAACAAATAAAATTAAAAAAATGAGCAATGCTGGACTCGAACCAACAACTTCCTCTGTGTAAAAGAGATACTCTACCATTGAGTTAATTGCCCGAAGCGTATGCAATATTTACGCCCCGAGAATAAATAAATATATATATATTATTAAATTATTTTGCCTTGTTATT
>Ga0194120_10012335_pt1 | contig 10052 bp, 8 predicted proteins | sample TA2MahCa65mmetaG_FD_148642 | JGI IMG/M metagenome (GOLD analysis project Ga0194120, IMG submission 148642) | Freshwater microbial communities from Lake Tanganyika, Tanzania - TA2015019 Mahale Deep Cast 65m | ecosystem: Environmental > Aquatic > Freshwater > Lake | place: Tanzania: Lake... | reverse complement strand
GCCCGACAAACCGCTTCTGGTCGAGGCGGCGGCGGTCGAGGCCATCGGCGCCGGCGAAGCGGCAAGCGACCCGGTCTTCGCCCGCGCTCGCGCGCCCGGACCGCCCGCGCCCGCCGCGCGCGGCCGGCTGTTCGCCGACGGTGCCTGGCACGACTGCGCGATCTATCGCCGCGAGGAACTCGAACCCGGCGACGCGGTGACCGGTCCGGCGGTGATCGCCGAGGCCACCGCCACCACCGTGGTCGAGCCCGGCTGGCGGGCGGTCCTGACCGAGCGCCGGCACCTCATGCTCGACCGCGCGGTCAAGGTCGAGCGCCGGGCGGCGGTCGGCACTTCGGTCGATCCGGTGATGCTGGAAGTGTTCAACAACCTGTTCATGTCGATCGCCGAGCAGATGGGCGTGACGCTGGAAAAGACCGCGCATTCGGTCAACATCAAGGAGCGGCTGGACTTCTCCTGCGCGATTTTCGATCCCGCCGGCGAGCTGGTGGCCAACGCGCCGCACATGCCGGTGCATCTCGGCTCGATGAGCGAGAGCATCGTCGCCGTGATCCGCAAGCACGGCCCGACCATGCGGCCGGGCGACGTCTACGTGCTGAACGCGCCCTATAACGGCGGCACCCATTTGCCCGACGTCACCGTCATCACGCCGGTGTTCGAGGGCGGGCGGGTGCTGTTCTACGTCGCCAGCCGCGGCCATCACGCCGACATCGGCGGCATCACGCCGGGTTCGATGCCGCCCTTCTCGCGCCATGTCGACGAGGAGGGCGTGCTGCTGGACAACGTCAAGTTGGTCGATGGCGGACGGTTCCTCGAAGACGAGATAACGCGGATTTTGCGCTCGGGTCGCTGGCCCTCGCGCAACGTCGCCAACAATCTGGGCGATCTGCGCGCCCAGGTCGCGGCCTGCGAGAAGGGCGCCCAGGAATTGCGCCGCATGGTCGGGCAGTTCGGGTTGGAGACCGTCCTGGCCTATATGGGCCATGTCCAGGACAATGCCGAGGAATCGGTGCGCCGCGTGATCGACGTGCTGAAGGACGGCGCATTCGTCTACCCGATGGATGACGGCGCGCGCATCGCGGTGAAGATAGCCATCGACCGCAAGGCGCGCACGGCGACGATCGACTTCTCCGGTTCATCCTCCCAGCTCGCCACCAACTACAACGCCCCCTCGGCGGTATGCCGAGCGGCGGTGCTGTATGTCTTCCGCTGCCTGGTCGACAGCGACATTCCGCTCAACGGCGGCTGCCTCAAGCCGCTGACGCTGGTCATTCCCGAGGGCTCGATGCTGCGACCGTGCCACCCGGCGGCGGTGGTGGCGGGCAATGTCGAGACCAGCCAGTGCATCACCGATGCGCTGTTCGGCGCATTGGGCGTGATGGCCGCGGCGCAGGGCACCATGAACAACGTCACCTTCGGCAATGCCCGCTACCAGTATTACGAGACCATCTGCGGCGGCTCGGGCGCGGGGCCCGATCACCCCGGCACCTCGGCGGTCCACACCCACATGACCAATTCGCGCCTGACCGATCCCGAAGTGCTGGAATGGCGCTTTCCGGTGGTGCTGGAGGACTTCGGCATCCGCCCGGGTTCGGGCGGGCGCGGACGGTTCTCGGGCGGCGACGGCACGCGCCGCAAAATCCGCTTCCGCGAGCCGATGACGGTGGCGGTGCTGGCCAGCCACCGTGTCGTACCGCCGTTTGGCCTCGAGGGCGGCGAGCCCGGGCAGTGTGGCCGGAATTGGATCGAGCGCGCCGACGGCAAGCGCGACGCCATGAAGGGCTGCGATCAGCGCGAGGTCGCGGCCGGCGATGCGCTGGTGGTCGAGACCCCGACCGGCGGCGGCTTCGGCCGGCCGGCATGATCGCGGCGCTCGATTTCCTCGCCCGCCATGCGACGCGGGTGATGGCGGGTTCGGTGCTGATCGGGCTGTTCGTGCCCTGGATCACGCCCTGGTTCAAGACCGTGATCGTGCCGGCGCTGATGTGGCCGATGGTGGTGTCCTTCCTGCGGCTCGAAACCCGGCAGTTGGTCGAGGTCGGTCGCCGGCCGCTGGCGGTCGGGCTGCTGGTGGCGACGGTGCTGATCGCCTCGCCCTTGGCGGCGATGGCGGCGCTGGCGCCGTTCGATCTGCCGGCGGGGGTGCGGGACGCGGTGGTGCTGATGGCGGCCAGCGCGCCGATCATGTCCTGTCCGGCGATCGCGCTTTTGATCGGGCTCGATTTCGCGCTGGCGCTGGCGGTGTCGGTGCTGGCGACGGCGCTGGTGCCGTTCACCCTGCCGCCGATCGCGCTGCACCTGCTCGGCTTGCAGCTCGATATCTCGGCCGCCGAACTGATGCTGCGGCTGATCGGCCTGATCGGCGGTTCGGCGCTGATCGCCTGGGCGATTCGCCGGATCGCCGGGCCCGAGCGCATGGCGCGCAATGCGCGCCGCATCGATGGGCTGGCGGTGATCGGCCTGGCGGTCTTCGCCTTCGCCATCATGGACGGCGTCAATGCGGTGATGATCGAGCGCCCGCTCTACATCCTCGGCGTCACGGTACTGTCCTTCGTCGCCAATATCGCCTTGCAAGCGGCGGCGATCGTCTTGTTCCTGCCGCTGGGGCCGCTTCGCGCCCTGACCGCGGGATTGGTGACGGGGAACTGCAATATGGGCCTGGTGCTGACCGCGCTGGCGGACAAGGCCACGCTCGATACCATGGTCTATTTCGCCATGGCGCAGCTGCCGATGTTCATGCTGCCGGCGATCCAGCTGTCGCTCTATCGCCGCTGGAGCGGTCAGTCGCCTTGACGGTAAGGACCGTGGGCTTCGAGGAAGTCGATGTCCTCGGCGACCTCGGCACGCTCGGAAACCAGATAGCGCTCGACCGCGTCGCGGAAGCCGGGATCGCGCAGCCAATGCGCGCTGTGGGTGGTCACCGGCAGATAGCCGCGCGCCAGCTTGTGGGGTCCTTGCGCGCCGGCCTCGACCCGCGCCAGGCCGCGGGCGATGGCGTATTCGATGGCGCGGTAATAGCAAAGCTCGAAATGCAGGTGCTTGATCTCTTCGGTGCAGCCCCAGTAGCGGCCATAGAGGCAGTCGGCGCCGACGAAGTTCAGAGCGCCGGCGATGCGCCTTCCCTCGCGTCGGGCGAAGAACAGGGCGAGGCGCGAGGCCATGCCGGCACCAAGACATGAAAAGAATTCGCGATTGAGGTAAGGCCGGCCCCATTTGCGCGCGCCCGTGTCCATGTAGAAGCCGAACATCGCCTCCCAATGCTGTTCGCAGATCTCGGCGCCGGCGAAGGTCTCGATCTCGACCCCTGCCGCGGCGACCTCGCGCCGTTCCTTGCGGATCGCCTTGCGCCTGGCATGCGACAGCGAGGCAAGAAAGGCATCGAAATCGGCATAACCGCGATTGTGCCAATGGAACTGCCGGTCCTGGCGGCGCAACAGACCCATGCCTTCCATCAGCGCTGCTTCGGTCTCGGTAGCGAAGGTGACATGCAGCGACGAAAGCTTGTTGCCTTCGGCCAAGGCGATGGCGGCGCCGATCAGGGCTCGGCGCAGGCCCTCGTCCGGCGCCAGCAGCCGTGGCCCCGGTACCGGCGTGAACGGCACCGCGATTTGCAGCTTGGGGTAATAGCGCCCGCCGGCGCGCTCGTAGGCCTGGGCCCAGCCATGATCGAAGACGTATTCGCCCTGGGAATGCAGCTTGAGATACATCGGCGCCGCCGCCAGCAGGCGGCCGGTTTCGTCCTCCAATGTCAGATGATGCGGCAGCCATCCCGTGCCCTCGCCGACCGAACCCGACTCCTCGAGTGCGGCCAGGAAGGCGTGATCGAGGAACGGATTGTCGCCGCCCGCCAGCGCGTTCCAGCTTGCGGCCGGAACCGCCGCGATCCGCCGCTGCAGGCGGACGACCGGGCTGGCGGCGTTCAGGGTCTCACGTCCTCGAAAATGACGTTGGCGCCCAGGCGCCGCGCCTTGGCGAGATGGCGCGGGGTCTTGACCGTCCACACCGCCACCGGCAGGCCGCGATGGGCGGCGTCGCGCGCCCGCCGGCGGTTATAGGCGCGCACGTCCCAACCCAGGAAATGCGGCCGGCCGAGGCCGCCGCGCAGCAACCGGCTGAACATGAATCGCCGCCGCCAGTTGAATCCGCTGCGGATCAGATCGACCAGCAACTGGCCACGCGCGATCGCGCCGGCATGGACGTCGAACCACCCCACCACCCGCGGATCGAAGGACTGCACCGCCACCGGGCCGTGATAGTGGCGCAGCACCTCCCAGGTGGCGCGCGCCAGTGCGGTCGGATCGAGGGCGTAATACTTGATCTCGACCAGCACCGGCACACGGCCGGCGACCAGCGCCAGCACCTCGGCCAGCGTCGGGATGGTCTCGGCGGTGCCGAGCAACGCCAGGCGACCGAGGGTGGCCGCGCTGTGCTGGAGCGTGCGGGCGTCGATCCCGGTCATGCGGCGCAGCGATTCGTCGTGGAACACCATAACCGCGCCATCGGCCGAAAACTGGACGTCGAGTTCGATCGCGAAGCCGGCGGCGATGGCGGCGACGAAGGCGGCGCGCGAGTTCTCGGGCACGCCCAGGCCGTGCAGGCCGCGATGCGCGATCGGCTGGCGGCGCAGCCAATCCAGGTCAGGCGGTTTGGAGGACTTCATCGATTTCGAGCGCAATGTCGTGTGGCGGGCGTTCAGACGACCTCGAACACCGCGTCGATCTCGACCGCGGCGTTCATCGGCAGCACGTTCGATCCGACCGCGAAGCGGGCATGGCGCCCGGCATCGCCCAGCACGGCGACGATCAGGTCCGAGGCGCCGTTGGCCACCGCCGGCTGCTGGGCGAAATCGTCGGTCGAACTGACGAAGCAGCCCAGCTTGACGCAGCGCCGCACCCGGTCGAGATCCCCGCCGCAGGCGGCCTTGACCTGCGCCAGCAGCGCAAGCGCGCAAGCCCGCGCCGCCGCCTGCCCGGCGGCGACCTCCATGCCCGCGCCCAGGCGCCCGGCGATCAGATTGCCCTTGTCGTCGCGCGATACCTGGCCGGCGACGAACACCAGATTGCCGCTCCTGACCCAGGGCACGTAATTGGCCACCGGCGCCGGCGCCGCCGGCAGGACAATACCCAATTCCTTGAGCTTGGCTTCGACCTTGCCCGTCATGAACTCCTCGCTTGCGTTGGTTTGGACTCAGCCTCCGGGACGGCCGCCAGCCTGGCGGTCCAACCGGATGGCAACATTCTTGGTCTGGACGTAGTTGAACAGCGCTTCTTGACCCTTCTCCCGCCCGTAGCCCGAGCGGCGGGTGCCGCCGAACGGCGTCTCGACGCCGCCTGCGAACCATTCGTTGACGAACACCTGGCCCGCCACCAGCCGGTCGGCCGCCCAATGCGCGCGTTCGAGATCGCGGGTGTAGACCCCGGCGCAGAGGCCGTAATCAGTGCCGTTGGCGATGGCGATCGCCTCCTCGGCGCTATCGAAGGGCAACACCGCCAGCACCGGGCCGAACACTTCCTCGCGGGCGATGGTCATGTCGGGAGCGACGCCGACATAGACCGTGGGCTGCATGAAATGGCCGGCGCGATCGGCGACGCGGCGGCCGCCGGTCGCGGCCTTGGCTCCGGCTTGCTCGGCGCCCAGGCAGAAACCCTCGATCTTGTCGCGCTGCGCGGCCGAGATCAGCGGCGTCAGGTCCGAGCCCTCGATGCCCGGGCCGATCTTGAGTCTCTTGGCCCGCGCCACCAACCGATCGACCACCTGGTCGTGGACCGAGCGGTGCACCACCAGCCGCGATTGCGCCGAGCACACCTGGCCGGCATGGGTGAAGATGCCGATCGCGGTCGAGGCCGCGGCTTGGTCGAGATCGGCGTCGGGAAAGACGATGCCGGCCGACTTGCCGCCCAGCTCCATCACGCAGGGCAGCACGCGCTCGGCGGCGGCGCGCAGGATCGACTGTCCGGTGCGCACCGAGCCGGTGAAGACGATGTGATCGACGTCGTCATGCCCCACCAGCGCCGCGCCGCAATCGTGACCGTAGCCGACCAGGATATTGACCGCGCCCTTGGGGACGCCGGCGCGCTCGCAGGCCTCGCCCAGCATCAGGCACGACAGCGGCGACAGCTCGGGCGGTTTGAGCACCACCGTGTTGGCGGTCGCCAACGCGCAAGCCACCGAACGCGCCGCGATCTGGAGGGGGAAGTTCCACGGCACCACCTGCGCCGAGACGCCGTAGGGCGCCGGCACGGTGTAGTCGACATAGCCCGCGCCCAGCGGGATCATGCGGCCTTCGAGCTTGTCGGTGGCGCCGCCGTAATAGGTGAAGTAGCGCGCCGCCGCCAAGGCCTCGTTGCGGCCGCCGGCCAGGGTCTTGCCATTGTCGAGGCACTCGACCAAGGCGATGTCGTCGGCCATGGCCTTGAGCTGGGCCGCGATTTCGAACAGTAGCTGACCGCGCGCCGCCGGCCGCATGTCCTGGAGCACGCGGCTCGCGAAGCAGGCTCGGGCCGCCGCCACCGCGGCGTCGACCTCGGCGCGCTCGGCCCGCGCCACCTGGGCGATGGCCTCGCCCGTCGCCGGGTTCTCGATCGGAATGCGCCGGCCCGCGGCCGCGTCCTTCCAGGCGCCGCCGATGAAGTTGCGCCACTCGCTTCTGATCGTCCTGGTCATGGCCGGATCATGCCGTATCGCGATTGCGGCGCCAAGCCGTCCTCTGCTAGTCAACCGCGATGCGGATCTGCGTCTACGGTGCCGGCGCCATGGGCGGCGCCATCGCCGGCCGGCTGGCGCGCGCCGGCCACGAGGTCTCGGTGGTGGCGCGCGGTGCCCATGGCCGCGCCATCGCCGAGCGCGGCCTTACGCTGATCGAGCCCGACGGCAGCCGCTGGACGACCCGACCAAGAGTCTCCGAACGCCCGGCCGAACTCGGCCGGCAGGATGCGGTCATCGTCGCCCTCAAGAGCAATCTGTTTTCCGACGCGGCCGAGAGCATGGTGCCGCTGCTCGGCCCCGAGACGCTGGTGGTGACGGCGATGAACGGCGTGCCCTACTGGTACTTTCATCGCCACGGCGGCCCGCACGACGGCAAGCGGTTGGCCAGCGTCGATCCGGGCGATCGCTGCTGGCGCCTGCTGGGACCCGAGCGCGCCATCGGTACGGTGCTGTGGATGGCGGGCAGCGTGGCCGAGCCGGGCGCGATCGCCTGCGGCCCCGGCCTCGGCCTGCCGGTGGGCGAGCCCGACGGCAGCCGAAGCACGCGCGTGAGCGCGCTGGCCGAGGCCTTGCTGTCGGCCGGGTTCGAGGCGCCGATCAAGGACCGCATTCGCGACGAACTCTGGCTCAAGCTGTGGGGCAACCTCTCGCTCAACCCGATCACGGCGCTGACGCTCGGCACGCTGGGTGCCAGCGCCGGCGACGAGGATGCCGCCTGGGTGGCGGCGCGGATGATGGAAGAGGCCCGCGCCATAGGCCAAGCGCTGGGGGTGGCCTTCCCGACCTCGATCCCCGAGCGGCTGGCGATGGCGGCCAAGCTGATCGGCCACAAGACCTCGATGCATCAGGACCTCGAGCGCGGCAGGCGGCTGGAGCTGGGGGCGATCGTCGCCGCGGTGGTCGAGATGGGCGCGCTGGCCGGGATCGCCACGCCGACCGTCGAGACCGTGCTGCGGCTGGCGCGGGCGCGGGCGCGGACCGCGGGACTGGACTGAAGCGGCCGGGCGGAGACGCCGAAGGCCGCGACGTCGCCGCCGCGGCCCCCGGACCTTTCCGCGATCGGGCGTCGATCAGAAGTCCATGTCGCCGCCCATGCCGCCCATGCCGCCGGGGGCGCTGGGCGCCGGCTTCTTTTCGGGCTTCTCGGCGATCATCGCCTCGGTGGTGATGAGCAGGCCGGCGACCGAGGCCGCGTCCTGCAGCGCGGTGCGCACCACCTTGGTCGGGTCGATGATGCCGGCCTTGACCAGGTCGACGTACTCGCCCTTCTGCGCATCGAAGCCGTAGCTGGCCGACTTCTGGTCGAGCAGCTTGCCGACCACCACCGCGCCGTCCTCGCCCGCGTTCTCGACGATCTGGCGGATCGGCGACTGGATGGCGCGGCGGACGATGTCGATGCCGACGCGCTGGTCGTCGTTGCCGGGCTTGACGTTTTCGAGCACGCGACCGGCGTAGAGCAGCGCCACGCCGCCGCCCGGGACGATGCCTTCCTCGACCGCGGCGCGGGTGGCGTGGAGCGCGTCGTCGACGCGGTCCTTGCGCTCCTTGACCTCGACCTCGGTGGCGCCGCCGACCCGGATCACCGCCACGCCGCCGGCCAGCTTGGCCAGCCGCTCCTGCAGCTTCTCGCGGTCGTAGTCGGAGGTGGTCTCGTCGATCTGCTGGCGGATCTGGGTGCAGCGGCCGGTGATGTCCTGCTTCTTGCCGGCGCCATTGACGATGGTGGTGTTCTCCTTCTCGACCACCACCTTCTTGGCGCGGCCGAGCTGCTTGAGGGTCACGTTCTCGAGCTTGATGCCGAGATCCTCTGAGATCATCTCGCCGCCGGTGAGGATGGCGATGTCCTCGAGCATGGCCTTGCGGCGGTCGCCGAAGCCCGGCGCCTTGACCGCCGCCACCTTGAGCCCGCCGCGCAGCCGGTTGACCACCAGCGTCGCCAGCGCCTCGCCCTCGATGTCCTCGGCGATGATCAGCAGCGGCTTGGCCGACTGCACCACCGCCTCCAGCAGCGGCAGCATCGGCTGCAGCCCCGACAGCTTCTTCTCGAAGATCAGGATGTAGGGATCCTCGAGATCGGCCACCATCTTCTCGGCGTTGGTGATGAAGTAGGGCGAGACGTAGCCGCGGTCGAACTGCATGCCCTCGACCACGTCGAGCTCGGTGTCGAGGCTCTTGGCCTCCTCGACCGTGATCACGCCTTCCTTGCCGACCTTCTGCATCGCCTTGGCGATGATCTCGCCGATCTCCTTCTCGCCGTTGGCGGCGATGGTGCCGACCTGGGCGACTTCGCCCTCCGAGCCGATGGCCTTGGAGCGCTTCTTGAGGTCCTCGACCACGGCCGCGACCGCCAGGTCGACGCCGCGGCGCAGGTCCATCGGGTTCATGCCGGCGGCGACCGACTTGCAGCCCTCGCGGACGATGGCCTGGGCCAGCACGGTGGCGGTGGTGGTGCCGTCGCCGGCGATGTCGTTGGTCTTCGAGGCCACCTCGCGCACCATCTGCGCGCCCATGTTCTCGAACTTGTCGCCGAGTTCGATCTCCTTGGCGACGGTGACGCCGTCCTTGGTGGTGCGCGGCGCGCCGAACGACTTGTCGATGACGACGTTGCGGCCCTTGGGCCCGAGCGTCACCTTGACGGCGTTGGCCAGGATGTCGACCCCGCGCAGCATGCGCTCGCGGGCGTCGCCGTGAAAACGGACTTCCTTGGCAGCCATGTTTCGATTCCCCTTGCTCTAGCTATGCAACGATGTTGCGGTTGGTTGATGCGGATGGAGCGACGACGTCCGGGCCTACTTCTCGATCACGCCCATGATGTCGGACTCCTTCATGATGATCAGCTCCTCGCCGTCCATCTTGACTTCGGTGCCCGACCACTTGCCGAACAGGATGCGGTCGCCCTTCTTGACCGACATCGGCGTCAGCTTGCCGTGCTCGTCGCGGCCGCCGGCGCCGACCGAAAGCACTTCGCCTTCCATCGGCTTTTCCTTGGCGGTATCGGGGATGATGATCCCCCCTTTGGACTTGTCCTCCTGGGCCACGCGGCGGACCAGGACGCGGTCGTGCAAAGGCTTGAATTTCATGAGTATTTTCCCTCTTGCTAGCACTCTAGGCGGTTGAGTGCCGGGTATATAGAAAGCCGATGGCGGCGAGTCAAGCCCGGGATCGGGGCGATTTTGCCGCAAGGCCCAGGACTTCTGACAGGACTTCTGAAGATATGGAGAAGACCTCCGCGCAAAGCGGCGTAAGCGGTCCCGTTGCAGCCAGCCAGGCGCGGGTCGAGTCGCCAAATGCGCGGAGTCGAGCCTGAAATGCGCGCAAATGCGCGCAAATGGACAATTTGTAACCAT
>Ga0194120_10012333_pt1 | contig 10052 bp, 5 predicted proteins | sample TA2MahCa65mmetaG_FD_148642 | JGI IMG/M metagenome (GOLD analysis project Ga0194120, IMG submission 148642) | Freshwater microbial communities from Lake Tanganyika, Tanzania - TA2015019 Mahale Deep Cast 65m | ecosystem: Environmental > Aquatic > Freshwater > Lake | place: Tanzania: Lake... | reverse complement strand
GAGAGGCCCACTCGGCGTGTCGAATTAACCGCCGGCGCAAACCTGTCACCCTGAAGGTGCAGGTTTGCGCCGGTTTCCCCGGGAAACCTGAGTTAATTCGATCGCCAAGGATTCAGGACCTTTTTTTGGCGGTGGATCATGGCGCCGCTCGTGCACACCTTGCCGTCTTCGCACGCGGCCCCATCGTTGGTCGGCGTCGGGTCGCACGCGCCAGTTGTGGGGTTGCACAGCAAAGCGACACACGGCGAGGTCGACGGCGGGCACACAACCTGGGTGGCCTTCTTGGGCGCGCACAGCGCCGGCAAGTTGGCCAGGTCGCAGCCCCAGGTGCCGTTGCAAGCGTTGCCATCGTCGAACGAACTGCAGTCTCCGTCCTTGGTGCAGCCGCAGCCGCTTTTGCCGGCGACGCACTGGCCCGCCAGGCACGTGTCGTTGACGGTGCACGGGTTGTTGTCGCTGCACGGGGCGCCGTCGGCGGCCAACACGACCTTGCATTGACCGGCCTTGGCCTCGCAGCGTGCTTCGGTGCAGGGTTCCGCCGCGACCAGGCAGTCGGCGTTGGTCTTGCAGGGCAGTGCGGGGGCTGCGTCGGCGGCGACTTCGGGCGGCGCATCGGTTGGGGCCGCCGTGTCGGCATCGACGCCTGGGTCGGCTTGCGCGGGTTGGTCGGGGCCAGCGGCAACGTCGGCAGGCGGGGTCGCGTCGGCCAGGGCGTCGGCCAGGGCAGGGCCGGCGACGGCCGGGCGCTGGGGATCCCCGCAAGCGGCGACGGCCGCGGCCAGCAAAACAGCCGCGCACCCTGTTGATGCAAGACCCGCCATGTCGCACCCGCCCGCGCGCCAGCTGCCCGTGGGCGGGACCGCGCCGCGCAAGGTCAAATGCTGTTGGGGCCGGGGGGGGATGTCAAGGCGGCTGCGTGGGCGAGGGCGCGGTTCCCCGCGAGGTCGCGCTGCGGGCTCGCCTGGACTGGGTTAGGGGCTGGAAACAAGGAGTCGATCACTCACTCAACGACATGGAGCCGCGAGTCGGGCGTTTGGTCCGCGAGCTGGTGACCCAGCGAGCAAGCAGACGGGCCGGAGGAGTGATTCAGTGAATCATTCCCTTGCCCTAATTGCTTGATCCAGCACCGGGACCTGAACCCGGGACCGATAAGAGCCGGCCGCGCATACCTGGAGCGTGGAAGGCCGGTCCGCGGCAGCACGCGGAATCCTAGTGTTTTCTGGAGCCAACACCGGGACTTGAACCCGGGACCTGCTGATTACGAATCAGCTGCTCTACCAGCTGAGCTATGTTGGCGCCCGCATCCTGGCCGCGCGCAGCCGCCAGAAAGGGGGAGCAGTGTACCGTGCCGTACGCTCTACGGCAATCCCTCCGGCAACCTCCCGGCGCGGATCACAAAACGGGACAGGCCCGGACGCGCGAAAAACCGCGTAACCGCCGGAATGTCACGGGCGGATAGGCAGGGGCGATTGGTTCGGCAACATGATTCAAAGGGATCGGGATCCAAGGGGTTGCCGTAGGGGGTTCGCAAGGGGCCGATGTTCCTGTCTGACGACGGGCGAGTCCATCGAAGAATGGATCTTGGCATCCGGTGAGCGCGCATCGCATGTGGCGCCAGCGCATGCCTCCCTGCGCGGTGGCGACGGGTCGTGGTCGGCCGACCTCCCACGCTACAACCCAAACCCGCTCACCACCACCGCCACGCTCTGCGTCCCCGACCCGACCTGGCCCAGGCTATTGCTGCCCCAGCACAAGGTCTTGCCGCCGGCCGCCAGGGCGCAGGCGTGCATGTACCCGGCCGACACCGCGGTCGTGTTGTCCTGCAGGCCCACCACACCTGCCGGCGCGTGGCGACTTTTCGACGTGCCGTCGCCCAACTGCCCTTTGTCGTTCCCGCCCCAGCAGCGCAGCGTGCCCTTGGTCGACAGCGCACACGAATGGTACCAGCCGAGCGCCATGGTCTGCGTGGGCTCCGGCAGCCCCTGCACGGCGACGACCTTGGTCTGCACTACACCAGCCGCGACGCCGACCTGGCCGTGGCTGTTGCTGCCCCAGCAGTGGATGGCGCCGTCGCCGGCCTGGGCGCAGGCGTGTTCGCGGCCGAGCCACAGGCCTTTCCAGCCGATGCCGGCCTGCGCAACGGTGGGCTTGACGATGGCCGGGTCGGCCGAGCCGTTCAACGCGCCGTCGCCGTTGTCGCCCCAGCACCAGATTTCGCCGGGCAGCGTCAGCGCGCAGGTGCGGTCTCCATTGGCGGCCACGGATTTGAAGGTGTTGGCGAGCACCCCGGTGACCACCGTAGGTGCGCTGGTGCCCTGTTTGGTGCCGTTGCCGAGCTGCCCGTAGTCGTTGTTGCCCCAGCACAACAGGTTGTCGCCAGGGGTCAGTGCGCAGCTGTGGCGGTGGCCGGTGGCGACGACCAAGCCCGCGGTGGTGGCCTTGACGGGCAACCCCACGATGCTGAACGGTGTCGGCGACGACCCCTTGCCCGCTGAGCCCAGTTGCCCGTCGTTGTTGTCGCCCCAGCACTTGAGCGCGCCAGCGCCATACCAGCCGCAGTTGTGGTAGCCACCGCCGTTCACCGTTTGCAGGCCCAGCGGCACGAGCGCGCTCGACGTCGGCGTCCACTGCACCACCGGCGACGGGTTGCCACCCTGCTGAAAGCCGTTGTCGCCCCAGCAGTTCAGGTCCGTGGCCTTGCTGCCAGCGCAGGTGTGGTAGGCGCCCGCAGTCAAGAACGCCGCTCCGACCAGGGGCAGCACCACCGGGTCGAGCTTGGCGGTCGCCAGGCCGTTGCCGAGTTGCCCGTTGGCTGAGTCGCCCCAACAAGCCAGGCCGCCGTTCTTGGTCATGGCGCAGGTGTGCCAGGCGCCCGCCGCGAGTTGGGTCAGCAGCTTGGGCAGGCCGCTGACCTCGATGGGCGAGGCGCTCTTGACGCTGCCGCTGGTCGCCAACTGGCCGTGGCTGCCGTCGCCCCAGCAAAGCGTGGTGTCATCTTCCATCAGCGCGCAGGCGTGCGCGGCGCCGCAGGCAATGGCCACGATGGCACCCAGCGGCGTCTTGGCCTTGACCGCCGAGAGCTTGCCGGCGAGGTCGCCAAAACCGAGCTGGCCGTCGTCGTTGGCACCCCAGCACCACACCGAGCCGTCATTGACGGCCACCGCGCATGCGTGCTGGGCGCCGACCGCCAACGCAGACGCGGGTCCGGGCAGCCCCTTGACTTGGACGGGCGCGTGCTGCTCGCCGGGCGTGCCGCCGAGTTGCCCCTTGCCGTTTTCGCCCCAGCAGTACACGCCGCTCGTGTCGGTGCGGCCGCAGGTGAAGTATTTGCCAGCGGCGACCTCCTTCCATTGCAGACCGCCTCCGACGGCCTCTGGCAGGTTCTTGCTGGCCGTGCCGCCGTTGCCGAGTTGCCCGAAACTGTTGTCGCCCCAGCACCACGCCTTGCCGGCCTTGTCCACGGCGCAGGTGTGGCCCAGCCCAGCCGACAAGCTGCGCATGCCCGGGCCGAGGTTGGTTTGGGTTTGGGGCAGTTCGGTCTTCGATTTCTTGCCAAGCGCCAGTTGGCCGTCGTCGTTGCGACCCCAGCATACCAGGTCGCCGTTGGCCATGGCCGCGCAGGTGTGCGCGCCGCCGCTGGCGATGTGCTGGAGCGTCCCCGCCGGCAGGGCGACCTGGGTGGGCATCTCGACGCTGTCGTTGCTCGCCGCCGCACCACATTGCCCAAAGGCATTGTCGCCCCAGCAGCGAACGGTGTTGTTGGCGGCGATGGCGCAGGTGTGGCGGTCGCCCGCGCCCAGGCCCTTGGCAGTCTTGGCGCAGACCTCGGCCGGCGCGCAGGCCGATGCTGCGTCGACCCCGGCAGCATCGGCAGTTCCGGTTTTGGCGTCGGCCTGGGCCGGACTGTCGGCCACAGCGTCACCGGCACGGGCCGAGGCGTCCGGGACGAGGGGTACGTCGTCCTCGGCGTCCTCGCCACCGGCGATGGTCAGATCGCCCGCGTCCTTGGGCTTGACGACTTTGATGCACGCCTTGGTGTCGCTGCCCGAGAAACAGGCGGGCTCGGGCAAGGCCAATGGTGTGCACGTGGCGAGTGCGGCCAGCCATGCAAGCCGCAGGCACGTGCGGCCACAGCCTGCCGGGTGCAGAGCAGAGGTCACCACGCCCACCCCACGATCACGCCCGATCCTGCCGGCCACACCTGGACGGGCGCCGCCACCGCCTTGGGTTGCTGCAGATAGCCGGCCAGCGCCCCCCCCGCAGCCAGCACGCCACCGGTGACAGCGAGGCCCCAGCCGGCACCTTGCAGCGAGGCCGCCGATTGCGCCCGGTCCCGCGCCTCGGCATAGGTGAACGGGATGGGCTTGCTCTTGCCGTTGGCCGCAAGGTAGCCGTGGGTCTCGCTGTCCAGGTTGTGCTCCTGCACGAGTCCTACGGTCAGCAGCGCCGCACCGACGACACCCAGCGCTGCGCCGCCGTACAGGGCCGCCCGTGGGGCCCAGTCGGGGATGGGCAATCGCATAGGCGGCGGTGCTGGTTGTGGCGGGGGATTTCGGCGGCGCTCTTCGGCTTGGCGTTCGGCCTCGGCGCGCTGGCGTTCGCGGTCTCTGGCCTCCAACTCCCGCTGGAACTGTTGCGCCTTGCGTTCGGCCTCGTCTTCGGCGGCGCGGGCCGCGTCTTCGATGGCCTTGCGCGCGGCGTCTTCGGCGGCCTTGCGCTTGCGGGCCTCGTCCTGGGCCTTGAGGCGCTCGGCCTCCGCGCGCCGCTCTCCCGCAGACTTGGGAGGACCGACCGCGCCGATGGCCTTGAGGCGTTGCAGCGCGGCCTTATGCTCGGTGGATCCGGCGGGCGCCAGTCGCGACACGGTTTGGTAGCACTCGGCGGCCTCGGGCTTGAGGCCTGCGCGATCGGCCAGTTCGGCGGCGAGCAGCCACGCATCGACATTGTCCCACAAGATGTCCGCGGCTTGCCGCGCGTGCCGGTAGCCCAGGGCCGGACTCGGCGACTCGCCAGCGCGCCGCATCAGCCGCTTGGCCCGTTCGCTGTGGACCTCGCGCAAGTGCGTGCGGGCCAAAGCCACCTTGTCGGTGCCCCCGCGCGGGTCGCGCAAGAACCCCTCGTAGCGTTCCGCCGCTTCGTCCAACAGGCCGGCCCGCTCGCTGGCCCGCGCCGCGCTGTACAGCCACTCGCCCCGGCTGGCATCGGCCTGAAACGCCTGCCAGAAAAGCCCGGCCGCCGCATCGAAGTCGCCGCGGTCGTAAGCCGCCTTGGCGCGCGCCGCGACCTTTTCGGCGTTCGGGTCCGCCGACGCCGGTGCCGGAGCGACCGCAGGCGCGCACACCGCGGCCAACGCCCCGGCGCGCAGGATCAGGGCAGCGATGACAGCGACAGTGCGAGGGCGGCGGCAAGACAAGGGCACGACCGGCCGCGAAAAAAACACGCGGCGCGGAATGGTGCCTTGGCGCGCCACCGGCGGCAAGGGAACGGAGGGGGGCTTTGTTCAGATCCCGGATAGTACTACGGAAATCTTGGCTGCCGCGATCGTAGCTTCCCATCGGGGCCGCCCATTCCCATAACTGAATGCGCATGGGATCGAACGTGTGAACGGAGGGGGGCTTTGTTCAGATCCTAGATAACATGTGAGAATTTCCTGCGCCGTGATCGACGAGTCCTACCTGGGCCGCGCGTAGCCCGTCAGGCACTGGCCCGTGGTCCAGGGGTCCGGCGATCCCGGCCAGCGCACCAGACGGGTGTTGATGACCTCGCCAGCGCCGTCGCGAATCACCAGTGGCCGGGTCGGGTCGACGGCCATGCGGCGCACCTTGCCGGCGCGGTGAGCGATGAAAAGCACGTGTGGCCCGTGTGCCTTCTCGACGACGCCGACCAGCGTCACACCGTCGTCTGGCTTACCGTTGCCGTTCAGGTCGGCTGTGTCCCGAAAGAACACCAGGTCGCCGGAGCGCGCGCTCGATTTGCCCACGCGGCTGTCGTCGAGGCGGGCCCACAGGGCGGCGGCGTAGGGCTGCTTGGCGTCCACGGCGATGTCCTGGCCGGCGGCGCGCAGCACATGCGCCACAAACGCCCGGTCCTGCAAACCGCTCGTGCCCAGCAACGCCTGGGCGGCCTCGACGCGCTGGGCGGCGCGCACGTCTTCGGTGTTCTGCGGCGGCGGAGCACTGGCCGGGGCGGCGGGCGGCTGGGCCCTGGGGACGGCCAAGGGCGGCGCGGCGGTCGCTCCCTCCTGGGAAATGCGCTCGGGCAGTGTAGATTGCGGCCGTTCGCCAGGCTCGGCGGGGCGCGGTCGAGGGACGGTGGGCCCGGGCGGCGCGGCCCTGGCGACTGGGGCCGCGCGCCCGGCCGGCCGCGGTTCCGGCTGAACGAACGGACGGGCCTCGGGCACGAAGTTCAGGTCGCTGCCGGCCCACACGTAGTCGCGCGGCACCTGGGACGCCGTACCGCAGCCGGCCAGGGCGGCGATCACGACGGGCGCGGCGCTGGCCAGGCGACGGGTTCGGGTTGTACCATGCGGCGGCGCCATCGGCCCTTGGGCTGGCAAGGGCCAGCGGCCATGAGGATCGGTCACGTGGGCGTCTCGTCAAGAAAACTGCGGTCGCCACCCGGATGTGAATCCGCGGCGACGGCAAGCGTTGGGCGGCAGTGGAGGTGTCCGATGTTGCGATGCGGCTTTCGGTTTCTGGCGGTCGTGGCGTTGCTGTGCGCGGGAGCGCTGCCCGGTTGCGTCATCAACAACCATGGCGGTGGCGCTCCGTCGCTGATTGTGCGCTGGACGACCGTGCAGGGCACCTGCGCGTCGCTCGGCATCGTCAGCGTCGAGGTGTCCATCGTCCGCAAGGGCACGGTCACCCATACTGTCAGCGGCCCCTGCGCCAGTGGCGAGGCTGAGGTGCTGGTTCCGATGGGCACCTACGACGTGCGGGCCGTGGGCCTCGACAGCGGCGGCCAGACCGTGACGGCGACGGAATCGGTGGCGGTCACTGTCAAAAGCACCGGCCAGACTGAGGCTCCTCCGCTCAAGCTGCAGGCCAAGGCCGCTACGGCGGCCGCGTCCCTGGCGGTGGGATGGACGGTCAAGGGCCAGGCGCCGGCCAGCGGCTGCCAGAGCGCCGGCATCACCAAGGTCACCGTCAGCGTGTTCGACAAGGCGCAGACGACGGTGCTCGGCGGCGCGACGGCAGAGTGCAAGGCCGGGCAGATCCTGGTCAGCAACCTGCCGGCGGCCAGCGGCGCGTACCTGCAACTCGACGGCTACACCGCCAGCGACCCGGCGGGCAAGCCGAGCTTCGGCAACCCCAAACCCACGGGCGTTTTCACTTTGAGCGCCGGCACGACCACCGCGGTCAGCACGCCGATCGATCTCGTCCAGTTGGGCGGCGCGGCGTCGGCCGGCAAGGGCAACGTGAGCGTGACCTGGACCGTACTGGGCGAGGCGCCGGCCAGCGGTTGCGCCAAGCGCGGCATCACCGACGCGCAGGTCCGGGTGCTCGACGACAAGCGCGCGGAACTGGCCTCGGCGACCGTCGCGTGTACGGCGGGCGCGGCCACCGTCGCGGGCGTCCCGGCGGGCAGCGGCTACGTGCAGATCGACGCCGTCGGTCCGGCTGCCCCGGCCAGTTGGGGCACCGTCAACCTTGCGGGACCGTTCGTCCTCAAAGACGGTCAGGTGGTGTCGCCGCCCAAGGCCCTCGATCTCGGCCAGCGCACGGTGGTCAGCCTGGACTGGGCTTTCGAATCTGGCAGTTGCACATCACATGGCGTCCAGACTGTCTTTGTCGAGGTCCGCGACGGCGCCGACAAGGTGGTCATCCCGATGAACGACGCGTGGGCCGGCAAGCCCTGCGACCTCTCTGCGCTGTCGTCCTACGACGCCCGCGTGCTCGACTTCGGGTTTGCGCAGCCGAATTGCGCAATTCCGCCGGGTGCCAAAGGCCTGGTGGTCTGCAACGTGACCGGCGACAAGATCGGGCTGCACCTCACCGGTGCCGACAGCAAACTCAAGGCGGTGGTCGGCGGCAGCATGCAGATTTCGCCGATCGTGGCCGGCACCCACGTCGCCCTGCCGGTCCAACTCAAGCTCGCGCCCTGCTCGGCGGGCAACCCGTGCAAGGCGCCCTGACAGGGTGTAGCCAAAACCCCGTCCCTCTACGGCCGAAGATCCTGGGCATCTCGCGGCTTACGTCCTGCCCTGTCCGAATCAGTGTGCTACTGGCTCGGTCGGCGCTCTGCGAGTGCGCCTCCGTCGGTCGCTGCGGGCGCGCTCGCGATCTGCCGGCATGCTCTTCGACCTAACAACAGACGAGATTTGGCTACACCCTCTAACGGGCTGCTCTGTACAGCCGTCCCGGACCCGGTCGCCACCTTCCCATCCCAGCGCGACCGGCGTACGCTGCGGCCCATGCCGCTGCACGTCCATGGCCACGCCCGCGTCGAACACCTCGCATCGGCGCTGGCGCGCGACCTGGCGGCCTCGTCGCTCGACCCTTTCGCGGTCGCACCCATCGTGGTTGGCAGCCGCGGTATGGAGCGCTGGCTGCGCCATCAACTGGCGACTGCGCACGGCATCGCCGCCAACCTGGCGTTTCCTTTTCCGCGCCAGGCGCTCGACGGCATGGCGCTGCGCATCCTCGGCGTGGCGGGCGGCGGACCCTGGTGGCAGCCCGACGACGCGAGCCGGGCTTTTGGCGCGGAACGCCTGACGCTGCCGGTGTGGCAGGCGCTGCGCGCGCGGGCGGGGCACCCGGCGTTTGCGGACGCAGCAGCCTACCTCGACCTCGCCGCCCCGGCGCAGACCGGCGTTTCGGCGCGCCAGTGGGCGTTTGCGCGCCAGGTCGGCGACGTGGTCGACAAGCTGATGCACGATCGCCACCGCGAGGCTTTGCGCTGGGCCCGCGACCCGGCTGCTGCAGGTGAGCACGCATGGCTCGCGCACCTGCTTGGAGACGTCGGGGCGCTGCACGACCGGTCCCCGGCGCGCGTGCGCGAACGCCTGGACCGTGCGCAGCCGTCGGCCAGCCACACCGAGGGGCACGTCCTGCGGCTGTTCTGCCTGTCGACGCTCGGTCCCGCGGATCGCGAGCTGCTGGCGGCGTTGGCGCGGCATGTGCCGGTCGTCGTGTATGCGCTCGCACCGAGCCACCAATGGTGGACCGACCTGCGCAGCAATCGCGAGGCGGCACGTGCGTTGGCGCGGGCGGCCGACGTCGGTGAGCGGTCGCGCGTCCTCGCCGACCTGGCGACCCAGAATGCGCTGCTCGGCCAGTTGGGCGCGCCGAGCCGCGACATGCAGGCGTGGATCGAGGCACAGGACTATACGGAGGGCACGGGGCCTGCGCCGGTCGGCGAACCAGAACGCAGCACCGCGCTGGGCTGGTTGCAGGGTTGGGTCGGCGACGCCGCGCCCATGGACACCGCGATGCCGCCCGAGCTCGTCGGCGACGGGTCGGTGGAACTGCTGTCGTGTTGGGGCGCGCTGCGGCAGGCCGAGGTGTTGCGCGACCGGTTGCTGGACCTTTTCCAGCGATTCCCAGGCGAGGTCGCGCCGCGCGACGTCTTGGTGATGACCCCGGACGCGCAGCGTTTTGCGCCGCTCGTGGCGGCGGTGTTCGCGCGACGTGGCCGCGGACGTGCGGCCGATGGAACGTCCTTGGAGTTGCCGGCCATCCCCGTGCACATCGCCGACATGGGATTGCGCCGCACCAATCCGGTGGCCGAGGCGTTGATCGCGGTGCTGGCGCTCGCTGAGGGTCGGGTGTCGGCGCCCGCCGTCTTCGACCTGCTGGAACTGGAAGCCGTGCAGACGCGCTTGGGCTTGCAGGCCGACGACGTCGCCGATCTGCGCACGCTCGTGGACGCGTCGGGAATGCGCTGGGGACTGGACGCCAGCGATCGCGGCGCCGCGGGGCAGCCAGAGCTCGATCAAAATACGCTGGAATTCGGCCTGGAACGGCTTGCGTGCGGGGTGCTGATGGCGCCGATCGCTCCGGGCGAGGTGGCAAGCGCGGAGGGCCGTGCACTGGCGCCGCACCCCGTCGAGT
>Ga0194120_10012332_pt1 | contig 10053 bp, 7 predicted proteins | sample TA2MahCa65mmetaG_FD_148642 | JGI IMG/M metagenome (GOLD analysis project Ga0194120, IMG submission 148642) | Freshwater microbial communities from Lake Tanganyika, Tanzania - TA2015019 Mahale Deep Cast 65m | ecosystem: Environmental > Aquatic > Freshwater > Lake | place: Tanzania: Lake... | reverse complement strand
CTTTCCGGCCTTGGGGCAACAATGGCGTTTCTTTTCTACAAGTACGGCTATGTGCTGTGGCCTTTTGTGACAACAGGCCTGCGCATCTCGCAGGTCACAGACACGGGCTTTGAAATACCCCCAAAGCAGGATGCGATACTCAAGTACTCAAACGGGTTTTACTACGCTTCGGTATTCCTGGGAGTTCGCATTTACGAGTCTGTCACGGACAAGACGCAGGAGGAAAATGCCATATACACCGAATACTTTGAGAGGGCGATTTCATCAGTCAAGTTTGTCACGAAATACTCTATGCTTGTTTATATCAAGGACCTGACAAAATACCGCGAAAGCATTGAAACAAGGCACGCGGAGGCGCAGCTTCGCCTTTCCCGCGAGCGGGAAAAAACTGAGCCTGACGTGCTCAAGCTTGACAGGTTTGAGCGCGAGGTTGCAATGTGGGAAGGGATGATGTCAAGGCTCACTCAGGGCATCAAGCCAATGGGCACTGTGGCATACGTGATGACTACTGCAGTGGGCGTCTCAAAGGAATCGGCCATGGCTGCGGCAAAAAACCAGGCAAACGAGCTTAGGGCAACAATCTCCAATGCCCTGAACGTGGAGGTCCTTCCCCTGACAGGCGAGGAGATGCTTTTGTGCTTTGAGTGGGAAAAGTTCATCCCGCCCACACAAACAGACCTTGAGCCGCAATTTGCTTGAAGATGAAACCGACTCTCGTAAAATTCCTTTCTTGGTGCACACATGGGAAGACTTAGGCTTTCAGGGCTTTTCAACCGCGACATTGCAAGGCGCAACATATTCGTAAGGCCGCCTGAACCGCCTGAAGAGTACCTTATCAACGACCCAACAAACTCAATCTACATAGGCAGGACAAAAATCTTTGGCGTGCCTTTCAACTGGACTTACCAGAGGACAACCAACCCGCACATTGCAGTGGTCGGGATAACCGGGTCTGGCAAATCCTATTTTGTCAAGACTTTCATAACCCGCGCGTCATTTGTCTGGGGCACAAATGCCTTTATCATAGACTGGGCCGGGGAGTACAAGGAGTGGGTCAAGCAGACGGGGGGCAAGGTAATATCCCTTGGCAAGGGCTCTTATGTCAACCTTCTTGACCTTGGCGGCATGAGGCCAAATGACAGGGTAAAGCAAATCATACGCACACTTGAGATTCTCACAGACCTGGGCCGCTATCCTGAGCAAAAGCGGCTTACCGAGCAGGCAATAGAGAGGGCGTATGTTGACGCCAAGTTCAAGATGGACTCCAAGGTGCAGCGCGACGGGCTTGGGCGGCAGCTAAAGCCTCCCACGCTTCGGGAAGTGCAGCATGTGCTTGAGGAGCAGCTTGAGGCAGGCTCATACGAATTTCCAGCCGAGCTTGAAAATGCAATCTACAGGATAAAGCAGTTTACAAGGCAGGGCGAGGACTTTTTTGCGCAGCAGTCCACAATCAACCTTGACGAGCTGACCCGCTCTGGCCTTGTGTGCCTTGACCTATCCGGCCTTCCAGACGAGGTTTTCAGGGGCTTGGCCGGCCTGTCCATGCTGCAGTTTATCAAGGAGAAGATGAGGGAGGAGGGCTGGTCGTCAACAAAAGGGCTCAAGCTCATTGTCGTGCTTGACGAGGCGTGGAAAATCGCAAAGGACGAGAACTCTGATGCGGTCATGATTGTGCGGGAGGGCAGGAAGTACCAGTTTGCGCTTCTTGTGGCCTCGCAAAACCCGACTGACATCTCAGAGTCGATATTTTCAAACGTTGGCACGACGTTCATCCTGCGCGTCAAATTCGAGCGGTTTTTGGACTATCTGCAGACCACGCTGAATTTCTCAAACTTCATGAGAACCGAGATATCCAAGCTTGGCGTCGGGCAGGCGGCAATCAACATGGCCTTCCAGACAAAATCCCAGTTCTCCGAGACTTTCCTTGTGGACAAGATAGAGGGCGAGGAGCCGATGGAGGAGTACTTTTTGGACATGACCAATGCGATGACAGACGCGGAAAAGAGGTTTGGTAACATGGCGCGCACGCTTTCATTTGAAAAGGACGAGCTGAAGAAGAAGATGCGGGCATTTGGGCTTGACGAGGTTCACGTGGAGGAGATAGCCGAGATGTTCAGGAAGAAGAACAAGCACATGGATGTCATTTCATTTGTCATACTGCTTGAACGGTATGGCATTGCAAGGGTGAATATCACGTCGTTTTTGAAGGACATTGGAATTGAGGACTCCACAATCATAAACATCTTCTCAAAGGCCGATTTCAAGAAGCTTGGGATGGGCGACAAGGACATAAGCCAGGTGATACTTGAAGAGTAAGGCTTGGGCAAGAGAATAGAAAAAGGGGTCAAGCTAATATATCAGAAAGTGCAAAATTGGCGCAGTGCGGTATTTAGTATGTTGCAAGGAATGGCTGCACCTCATGAGTAAAACCGGCAGGCATGCAAAAAGGCACAAAAGCTGTAAAACAGAGGGGATTGGATGGATTTTGGCGCAAAAACCCAGCAAACGCAGGCATTCGACCTTGAGGGCAAGAACGTCTGCATCATCTGCCAGCAGCAGACAAGCTACCTCAAGCACAAAGTTGCCGAGGATTTTGTCATCAAGGCAATAAGGGCCGTGAAGACTGCCTTGCGGGTTGCAAGGAACAATCAGCTTTATGTCTGCGACAAGTGCTTTGAGGCCTACCAGAAAAAGCGCTGGGGCTTTGAGCAAAAGTTTGTCATGTACGGGGCCGTAGGCGTTATCATTGCGGCAGTCATCATAGGCTCAAACCTGTTTTTGCGCGGCAGGTTCGACCTTTACCAGGTTTTTGTGGGGCTCATTCTCATAGTGTTTTTCTGCGCGCTTTCCCTGACCAACCATGTCCCGGGGCTTGAAGGTGCGCAAGGAGGGGCATCGCCTTCCCCTTCGCTTTCAAGGCCGCAGCCATTCAGTCCTGTCTTAGGCAAAAGACCTCAGGAGGCAAAAAAACCTGCCGTTGCGGCAAAGAGAAAAAGGTAGCTAACCGGTGCCACGATGCCACAGGCTTGCCGACGGCCGGCCGTGCGTTTCATGCAAAGGCGGCATGCCTTATGAAAATTTTGGGTGCGAAAAATGGCTGAAAAAACCAACGAGGGGCCGCGCGTAGGCGGCTTTTCAATAGAGGCAATAAGGCGCGGCAGCCAGTCCGACCTTTTTTCTTCCCTCTCTATCCTTTCGTTTCTTGAGCTTGTTGCAGAAAAAGAGGTAGTTGTTGCAATAAACGTGGAAAGCAGGGACATACAGAAGAACCCCTACCTGTTTTCAATTGCGTATTTTCACCCGGCCAAAATCGAAGTTCTCTATTCATACGTTCCTGGCATGAGCCCCAAAAAAAGGAGGCTTGACATAATCAAGTATTTTTTCAACATACTCACCCTAGTCCAAAGCGCCTATTCGGTTGACAGCAAGCAAATCTACCAGCTTCTGGACTCTGCCCTAAACGACATGAACGAGTACGTCACCGGCGATTACGACAAACTTTATTCGTTTTATGACAACCTTAAAAACGAAGTCAAGCTCCTTCAAAAAAAGGTCTCCGACCTTGCAGAGTCCAACATGCAGCTTGCGCGGGAGAATTACGACCTCAAGCTGCTCAATGACGAGTACAAGCTGCGGCTAAAGCAGCTGGAGACTTATTCGGATGAAGTGCTTAAGGTGAAAATCCAGGAATGGCTCAATGAGCACAACGGGGAAATCAACGTGTCCGATTTTGCCCGCGTGCACGGCGTGTCAGAAAACAGGGTAGAGCTGATGCTCAACAAGCTTGTGACTGACGGCTTCATAAGCCTCAAGCAGTAAGGCCCCCTGCGCCCTGCCACGCCACGGGCTTTTTGCCTGCGGCCCTCAGCTTCAAGACAGCGCAATGCAAAATCCATAAAACAGGATTTCGTGAGTGAAATGGCAACAAAAGCAGCACCCGTAAAAAAGCTTTCAAGGCCAGACGCGCCAAAAATTGCAGCAGCAGGACTCAAAATATCCAAAAATACCTATGTCTTTGAGCCAAAGCGCAAATTCTCAATTGTCAGGCACTTTCAGGTTGCAGGCTCAAGCAAGGAGGGCATTGAAAAGCTCGCTTCTCTTGTAAGCGGGGCAAAAACCGCCGCATCCGGCTTTATCAGGCCGCAAAAGGAAAAAAAGCAGCAGGGGCTGCAGCCTGTGCAGCAGGCAAAGGCTCAAAAAAATGATGCCGGCTCAAAGCATCCCATCTACAACGAAGAGGTTGCAAGGGAGATTGAAAGGCAGGCAACAAAATCCAAAAGCCCGCTCTACGCCTCGCTTGCAAAAATCGGAGTTGCGGCAGCCATTGTCATTGTTTTTCTTGTAGCCTTTCTCCTGACAACCCTGCGCCCTGTGGACATAAAGCCCCCGGTTGACCCTGACGACCTTCCGCCACCCTCATTCTACCTGAATTTTACCGACTACGGCATTGCCACTTATGGCTCGGAGCAGCAGTTTTCGCACAGCGCCTATTTTGGCGGCACATACGATTTTTTCAACATTTCGGGGGCAAACCTGAGCCTGAAGGTTTATCAGTCTCAGGTTCCCTCTCAGATTTTTGTGCTTCAAGGCCCGCGCGTCCAGGCCGATACCTACAGGCAGTTTAGACGGGGGCTTGACAGGCAGCTATCTTATTATGGCATGTATGCCTCTGATCTTGACCCCTCGATGCTTTACAAGATTCCTGGCAACTCAATAGTCATTGTCCCTACCGGCCACATGCCGGAGCTTTTGATTGGCAAGCAGGATTCAGGAAAGTCGATGCTTAACTTGCTTGAGAGGGGAGTCACAATCGTCTACCTTGGCTTCAGGTTCGACCAATATTACCTTGATGACAAGGGCTCAATCAAGCAATCGGACCAAAGCCGCATTGCAAAGCTGGGCTTAAGCTTTGGTCCTGCCAAATCCAAGACAACCTCCGCGGCTCCAATCAATCTGTACGACCCGCAATATGAGCTTTTTTCCTCAGCAGGCGGCGTTGAAACGTATTTTGGGACAATTTATTCGGTCAAAATCAACAATGGCTATTTTATTGCCTTGCCGCAAAGCCTTGACCCAGGCTGGCGCAACAACGGGGAGGCGGCCTCCCAGGATGTTGCGCACCTTGTAGTCTCGCTTCCCTGGCTCTCCCAGCTTGCAAACGCAATGGTTGACATAAGCGCAAACAACTCGACAGGAGGGCAATTTTTCATTTTCACCAACCCCTATTCGCTTAACGGGAATTTTGCAAGGTTTGTAGCCCAGGCCCAGGACTCGCAGGGCAGGAAAGTAAACGGCTTTTCAAAGCTGTTTCTCATCTCGCAGGAGCAAAAAGGCGACATATACTTCAAGGACGGATTCTCAGTCCTCTCCTCCGATGTGACAGGCCAGCCGGTGCGCCTGACTGCAGTTATGCGCGAAAACGAGGAGAAGAAAAAAGTCCTTTTTTTCCAGGCAGTTAAGGACTGGGTTGCGGTAAAAAGCTCCCCGCTACAAAAAACCGAGACAAGCCTCCAGTCCCCTGTCCCTTTTGATTTTGACGCCTCGCTGCAGCCAGGCGTTTATCTTGCCCGTGTGGTGGACGAAAAGGGCTACGTCTATGCTAAAGCAATCTTTGAAATAGCAAAAATCACCATCAAGGTTGAAAAACAGGATTTTGCACGGGGTAATTTTGAGTTTTCGGTATATGCCCCGGACGGGATCAAAATCAGGGTTCCGCGCGCAACTGTGGCCCTTGGAAGCGCCGAAATCGACCAGCTCTCCAAGGATACACTCACGTATACAACCGGGCCGCTTGACCAGGGCAACTACACATTCACAATAACGATTGGAAAGGTAAAGACCCAGATTCCCATGCAGTACACTCTGACAAAGGCGTTTTATGAGGAACCAATAAACATTGCCCTTGGCGTCCTTGCACTATTAATGGCGGCAATCGGCGCATACCTGAGGCGGCCTGAAATCGAGATGTTCTCACTTGACATACCGGACTTTCCGCCGACCTCAACCATCAAGATACCTGTAACCTTGCAAACGGTTGCCGGCCTGATGAGGCAGGTTAACAGGGACTATTCCTGGGATTACATGCCACTAAGCCTGCAGGAGATAAAAAATGCCTTCAGGAAGATTTCCTTTGGCGGCAAGCCAATCCTAATTGGCGACTACAACCTTGAGCGCGTGCTTGAGAAGATGCAAAAAAAGGGAATTGTTTTTGAGAAAAATGGCATGTGGGGCCTGTGCGAGTGGGCAGGCTCAAGCAAGAAAAGCGCGACGTATCTTGTGCTATTCAGGCAGCTTCGCGACATTTTCGTAAACCTGGCAATCCGCTTCACCCCGCTTCTCTCAAGCAAGGACTATGACTCTAAAATTTCAATAGGCCAGGACATATATATTCATATTTACCAGGGGCCATCCACGGCCGTCAGGGCGCTCAACACAGTTGGGACTGGCCTTACTGTAATTGTTTTTGAGGACCAGAAATCCCTCGATGCATTCAAGAAGCTTCTTGCTGTGCCTGCCAAGCACTTCGTTGCGCTCAAGCTTGAGCACTATCAGGGCAACATCCTGCTTTTGACTCCTGCAGACCTTGTCCAAGTCCTAAAAAACCTCAAGCCAAATTAAAATCCCAAGTAAACCCAAAACCCCAAGCCGCCTGATTGGGACTTCAAGCCGGAGGGCTTATATGAAAATTGTTTTTTTCACTGACACATACCTGCCAAACGTGGACGGCGTTGTATCCAGCATTGTGGAGACGCGCAAGACACTTGAGGGGCTTGGGCACACAGTAAGCATCATGTCTTCAGGCTCGACTTTAGACGCCAAGGCAAATCCGGATGGCAATGTCTGCTACTTCAAGTCAGTCCCTTTCATCCCATACCCAAGCTACAAAGTCGCAATTTTTCCTTTTGGCGCCCCAAGTGCTGCACGCAGGTTTTCCCCGCAGCTGCTCCACTGCCATGCGCTTGCAACAATGGGCCTTGCAGCCCTGCACACGAAAGGGGAGCTTGGGCTTCCTTCTGTTGCCACCTTCCACACGCTAGTCACGGATGCAACCCACTACATAAGCAGCTCAAGGCACGTCAGAAGCATCACCGAGCGGGCAATCTGGGCATACTTGAAATGGTTTTTCCCAAGCTTCGATGTTGCAACCTGCCCAAGCAGGTTTGCGCAGTCCAGGCTTGCATCACACGGAATAAAAGCAACCGTTGTCCCAAACGGGGTTGACACTGATTTTTTCATCCCGCTAAAGCGGAAAAACCCCGCCGCTGCCGGCTTAAGGGGAAAAAAAGTTGCCTTGTATGTCGGCCGCGTTGTGCGGGAAAAAAACCTTGAGCTTCTGATAGGGGCGGCAAAAATCCTCTCAAGGGAGAGCAAGGATGCTGCCATACTAATTTGCGGCAAAGGGCCTGCCCTGCATTACTATATGGGGCAGGTGCAAAGGCTCGGTCTTTCGGGAGTTGTCAAGTTCATGGGATATGTGCCGCGCAACCGGATAGTAGGGCTTTACAACAGCGCGGACTGTTTTGTGCAGCCATCCAAATTTGAAACACAGGGCCTGAGCGTTCTTGAGGCCCTCTCCTGCGGCATTCCAGCCTGCGTGCTTGAAGGCTTTGCAACAAGCGAGGCTGTGGTGGACAGGGAAAACGGGTTTTTGTTTGAAGACAGGCCGCAAAGCGCAGCGCAGGCCATAATTGAAGCCCTTGACTGCAAGAATCCCTCGCGCGTGTCAAAGGCGGCAAGGCATAGTGCCTTGCAATTCAGCTCCAAAAAATGCGCAAAGAAACTTTTGGAAGTGTACGGCCAGGCAATAATGCTGCATAAAAGATAGCATGGCAATACTCCATCTGTTGCAGGATTTGCCAAAGCCGGTGCAGGTGAAAATCTGGCAGAAACGCAAGACGGCTAGAACTTTGAAAGCCCGTATAATATCAAAAGTATGCTTGCAAGCAGTATGGCGGGTATTGCAACTCTTGCAACCGCCCAGATTGAGTTGACCGTGCTTATTATTTCTGTTGACTGGTTTTGCCCAAAAACCCTCATCCGTATCCTTTCCTTGCCATAGTGGAACTTATATTCCTCAAGGTTGCCTGCCGCCTTGAACACCGCCTGCAAAACCATCTTTTCAACCTGTGGCTCGGGCGAGCTTCCTATTGGGTTGAGCACTCCTCTTATCATGTTGAGCTGGTGCGTGTCGGTCGTGTACACTTCTGCTTTTTGAAGCTTCAAGCCATTCTGCCTGCACCCTGCCTCGATTTTTGAGAGAAGCCTGCTTCTAAATGCTGGAGTCACCCCGTTTGAGTCAAACAGGATAATGAAGTTGTGCGCCTTGCCTATCTGCAAGTCAAGCACTTTTATCCCGCCGCTTCCAATGGATTTTGAGCCAGGGGAGGCTTGCGCAAACCCGAGTCTTGTCTTTTGGCCTCTTACTTTGGAAACCTTTGCGCACGCCTGCCTTGCTGCATCAAGATACTGAAATGCAGGCAGGCTTCCTGCACTGAAAAAAGTAATGTCACCGGTCTCGGAGTTGTGCTGGTCTGCTGCAATTGCACATGGCACAATCTTTTCAGCCTCGTTCATTATTGAGAGGCCTGCCCCGAAATCAACATCCTCTGTTGTTTGCGGCGCCCTTGAAAGCCCCATAAATGCGCAGCCGTTTATCTGGTACGCATCCACATGCGCATTTGCGCATTTGCCTTGCGCATATGCGGCCAGTGCTCCTTCGTGCCTTGCAGCCCTGATGCTTTTTTCAACTGGAGCCGTTATTTTAGACAGCTGCTGGTGCGAAACCGGGTCAAAGTCGTGGTTTGCAGTGCCGTGGAATGCCATTGCCTTGCAGCCCAGGCTTTTTTCAAGCGAGGCACAAATCCTGTAGGAAAATTCGGAGCCGCCAAGGTTGCCAAAAGGGCCGTAGTGGATGTAGGGGACTACCAATACCAGATGCAGGTTTTTAGCCTTGAATGAAAGGTATCCGACAAGCGTTTCAATGTCCTGTCCAATTGACTCAAAAGTTTTTTCAAGGTCCTGCGAGGAGGAGAGCCACTGGCCCAAAAACATCGAAATGGCTTTTGTGGATGAAATCCCGAAGTTGCGCTTCATTGGCGCGTCAATTATCCAGAATGCCGCATAGGCGCCGACAAGGAACACAAAACCCGCAAAATAAACCTTGAAAAATATCTGGAACAGGCTTTGCCCGGATGAAAGATATTGGCTTGCAGCAAAAAATGCGAAATTATATCCCGCCTGGACTGCCGCATAGGCAACGGCAGACTTGTTGAGGCTGAAAACAATCTTTGCAATCAGGAACCAGAGAACAAAGCTCACCCCAAAGCCTACAAACACAAGCCTTTCGGACACTGCTCCAAAGTTCTCCCGCGTGGCTATGGAGGCAAGGAAAAAGCCGGCATACAAAACAGTGCAGATAAAGGAGAGAAAAAATACCCTGCGCGCCGCCAGTTTCCGCTTGACTGCAATCATTGTCAGCGCGCTTAGGACAGCAGGGGCCGTGAGCAGGAAAAGGCCGCTTAGAGCAGCTTCAATTATTCCTGTGCCCTGCTGCAAAAACCCCATCGTGCTTGCCGCAACTCCAAACGCAATCCCCAGGGCAACCAGAAGCAGCATCGAGACGTGGCTTTTAGGGGTTGAGAACATGAATCGGGTGAGAAGCACTGCCTTTTTCGCGTTGTCCAATTCATCAGCCCCAAACCGGTTGAACCTGCAGATTAGCGCTTTTTGTCAGGCATTCACGCCAACCTTTATGAAAACAAAGGCCAAAAAAATTTCAAATCCTGTCCTTCCTGTCAGCCCACTTTGCCTTTGCGGCAGGCATGGAAAAGCTCGGAGTTTTCTGCCTTATCTGCTTTTCAAGCAGATAGACGTTTGATATGAATTCCCCTGCTATCTGCTTGAATGGGAGGCGCTTTCTTGCCGCAATTTTCATAAGCTCAAGTGTGATAAATCGAAGCTCTGAATTTATTGCAGCTTTTTCCTCGCTGGCCATGTTATTCTCTTGCTACTGCATTAATAAAAGCCTTTGTAGCAAACCTTACCATTGGGTTT
>Ga0194120_10012331_pt1 | contig 10053 bp, 10 predicted proteins | sample TA2MahCa65mmetaG_FD_148642 | JGI IMG/M metagenome (GOLD analysis project Ga0194120, IMG submission 148642) | Freshwater microbial communities from Lake Tanganyika, Tanzania - TA2015019 Mahale Deep Cast 65m | ecosystem: Environmental > Aquatic > Freshwater > Lake | place: Tanzania: Lake... | reverse complement strand
TTCATTGTAGTATTGCCCTCTTGACCCTGATCACTCGATCTTCCCGGCACCGTTGACCGATGGGGTCTGCCGGTTACGCTTCGAAGTGTCCCACTGTCCCACCGCCTAGGGCGTGGGACATGGGACAGCGGCGATTCGGCGAAAAGCGTTTAGGAGGCCGCTGGGGCGTTTCGGCGGGTGCCTCCCCATCCATGTGCACCCTCCGGTACGGCCAAGCCTTCAAATCGGCCCCAAATCGCTCCTGGTGGTTGCTAGGTGGTAGCTGTAATCCACAGTATATTTACGGTTATATATATTAACTATTTGAAAATATTGGAGCGGGCGAAGGGATTCGAACCCTCGACCCCAACCTTGGCAAGGTTGTGCTCTACCCCTGAGCTACGCCCGCGCTCCGGCGGCGGGTTATAGAGGCGACGCTCCGGATTGGCAAGGGCTCGCCCGACCGCCGCAAACCCCGCGGTTCAAGGCGCGAGTTCGTCGAGGGAAATCGCCAAGGCCTTGGCCAGCTTGGCCAGCGCGGCGAAACTTCCCGGCTTTCGCCCGGCCTCGATTTCCGAGAGATAGCCGGCGCCCACCCCCGCCTTCTTGGCGAGCAAACGCAGTCCCAACCCTCGGTGTTCCCGCCACAAGCGGACCGCGCTCTCGCCCTTGAGCCGCCGCTCCACCAAATCGAGAGGCCAGGCATCCGCCCGCGCCGCCTTCCTGCCCATCTCTCTTTCGCGCGCCCTCGCGCCGGCCAGGATGGTCTTGTCCCGCGCGTCCTCGAGCGCCTCGCGCAACGCCTCGAAATCCGACCGCGCCAGGGTGACGGTGCGGGTGGTCTCGGCGAGGGGCTTGGGCAGGTAGTTCATCGGTAGGCCTCCCGGCGATGGCCGATCCAATCGACGATGACGACGGCCCCGGCGCGATCGACGCGGTAGAGCGCGCGCCATTCGCCGTGCCGAATGCGAAAGCCGTCGCGGCCCGACAGGCGTTTCGCGGCCGGATTCGGCGCGAAGGGATCGGCGGCCAGCGCCCGCAACTTCCCGACCAACCCGTCCGCCTCCCGGCGAGGCATGCGGACCAAGGCCTTCACCGAAGCCGGCTGCAGGATCAGCTTCACCGACGGATGTTCGCTAAAAGCGAACGAGCTGTCAATCTCCCGTCTTGATCCAAGGCCGGCGCTTGCCCAAACTCCCGCGCGGAGCGAGGTGGGCATGAATTACGCGAAGCTGATCGACAAGACGGCGCGGCATCTCGGCGACCGGCCGGCGGTCTCCAAGGGCGAGAGGGTGGTCTGGACGTACCGCGCCCTCGCCGACCGGGTCGGGCGCCTCGGCGCGCGCTTCCAGGAGATGGGCCTCGCCCCCGGCGATCGCGTCGCCCAGTTCCAGAAAAACGGACCGGAGACCTTCGAGGTCCTGCTCGCCCTTTGGCAGGCCGGGCTCGCCGCCGTGCCGGTCAACGCCAAGCTCCATCCCAAGGAACTCGCCTATATCCTCGACCATTCGGGCGCCAAGCTCTGTTTCGCGACCGCCGATCTCGCCGACGCCGCCCTGAGCGCGGCGAAGGATACCGGCGGCGCCTGCCGGGTGATCGTCACCGACAGCGCCGAGTATCGCGCCCTCCCCGCCGCCCGGCGGATCGATCCCTTGGATGTCGCGCCGGACGCCATCGCCTGGCTTTTCTACACCAGCGGCACCACCGGGCGCCCCAAGGGCGCGATGCTCAGCCATCGCAACCTTCTGATGATGACGCTTTCCTACCTCGCCGACATCGATCCGATTGCTCCCACCGACTCTTGGATCTCCGGCGCGGCCTTGAGCCATGGCGCCGGTTGCTATGCCCTGCCCCATCTCGCCAAGGGCGCCAATAACGTGGTGCCGGAATCAGGGGCCTTCGATCCCGCCGAATTCGCCTCCCTGATCGGGCGCTGGCCGGGAGCGAGCATGTTCTTCGCCCCCACCATGGTGACCCGCCTGATCGACAGCCCGGCGATCAAGGGCGCCGAACTCGGGAACCTCAAGACCCTGGTCTATGGCGGAGGGCCGATGTACCTCGCCGATTGCCGCCGCGCCCTCGAGGTCCTCGGCCCGCGTCTTCAGCAAATCTACGGCCAAGGCGAAAGCCCCATGACCATCACCGGATTGAGCAAGGCGATGCATGCCGACACGACGCATCCGCGCCATCTTGAGCGCCTCGCCTCCACCGGCGTCGCCCGCACCGATGTCGAGGTCCGGGTGACCGACGACCGGGACCGCGACCTGCCCCTGGGCGAGGTCGGCGAGGTGCTGGTCCGGGGCGACGTGGTGATGAAGGGCTATTGGCGCAATCCCGAGGCGAGCGCGGCCTCCCTCAAGGACGGCTGGCTCCACACCGGCGACATGGGCGCTTTCGACGCCGACGGTTTCCTCACCCTCAAGGACCGCAGCAAGGACATGATCATTTCCGGTGGCTCCAACATCTATCCCAGGGAAGTCGAGGAAGTGCTGCTCCGCCATCCCGGGGTGCTGGAGGTCTCGGTGGTCGGCAAGCCCCACGCCGATTGGGGCGAGGAGACCATCGCCTTCGTGGTGACGCGGCCCGGCGCGAGGCTGGGCGAGGGCGAGCTCGACAAGCTCTGCCTCGACGCCATCGCCCGCTTCAAGCGCCCCAAGGGCTACCGCTTCGTCGCCGAACTGCCCAAGAACAATTACGGCAAGATCCTCAAAACCGAGCTGCGCAAGGTGTTGGAGCAAGAAAATCCGCGCTCTTGATTCGATTAAACAATGTGTTATAGTCGATCATGTGGTCGGTCCATTACCTGCCGGAGGTGGTCAAGGCGCTCAGGAAATTGCCGGCCCACATCGAGCGCTTGATCCGTCGCAAGATCGATGTGCTGGCCGCCGATCCTCATGCGAGGAACAACAACGTCAAGGCCTTGGCGGGGCGGCCCGGTTTCCGATTGCGAGTCGGTGATTGGCGGGTGCTTTATGAATTGGACAAGGGGCGGCTGGTGGTCCTGGTGATCCGGGTTGGTCATAGAAGAGAGATCTACGAGAGGTGAGGCAGTGATGTTTCGACATCAAGTCATCGAACAGAAGGGCCAGCCGCCCTATGTGAAGATTGGCCTCAAGGAATGGCGCGGCTTGCTCGCGCGTCTCGAAGCGCTCGAGGACGCCGCCGATGTTCGTTCTTTCGACCAGGCCAAGGAGTTGGGCGGCGAGGCGATTCCGGGATCGGTGGTGGCGGCGTCCCTCGACGGCAATGCCATCAAGGCCTTCCGCGAGTGGCGCGGTTTGACCCAAGTGGTTCTCGCGCGCAGGGCCGGCCTTACTTCGGTCTATCTGTCGATGATGGAGACGGGACGCCGCGCCGGCTCGCTCAAGACCCTTCGCGCCATCGCCAAGGTCCTCAGGATCGATGTCGACCTGATCCTTCCGCGCCCCACAAGGCGCTAAGCCGCGGCGAGGCGGATGGGCTGGCGCTTGGCGCCCCAGGTCCCGGGCTTGGCCTCGAACACCCCGGCGATGGCGGCGCCGCATGCCGCGCAACGCCCGCCCGGCGCCATGCGCCAGGCGAGGATGTTGTACCAATCGCGCTCGATCACCGCCGCGTTGCAATTCGGGCAATGGGTGCTGCCGCCGGCGCGGTCATGGACATTGCCGGTATAGACGTAGCGCAGACCGTTCCTGCGGGCGATCTCCCGCGCCCGGGTCAGGGTCGCGGGCGGGGTCGGCGGCGCCTTGTCGAATTTCCAATCGGGATGATAGGCGCTGAAATGGAGCGGCACGTCGGGGCCCAGTTCCTTGGCGATCCACGCCGAGAGCTTGTCGAGCTCGCCATCGCCGTCGTTCTCGCCGGGAATGAGGAGGGTGGTGATTTCGAACCAGACCTGGGTCTCGTGCTTGAGGTATTTGAGGGTGTCGAGCACCACGCCCAGCTCGCCGGCGCAAAGCCTGCGGTAGAACTCCTCGGTGAAGGCCTTGAGGTCGACATTGGCGGCGTCCATGTGGCGGTAGAATTCGGCCCTGGGCTCGGGATTGACGTAACCCGCCGTGACCGCGACGGTCTTGATGCCCTTCTCCCGGCAGGCCTTGGCGACGTCGATGGCGTATTCGTGAAAGACCACCGGGTCGTTGTAGGTGAAGGCGATGGAGCGGCAGCCGGTCGCGGCGGCGACCTCGGCCAAGCGCGCGGGCGAGGCGGCGTCGGCCAGGGTGTCGGTCTCCCGTGATTTGGAAATGTCCCAGTTCTGGCAAAATCGGCAGGCGAGATTGCAGCCTGCGGTCCCGAAAGAGAGGATCGGCGTGCCCGGCAGGAAATGATTGAGGGGCTTCTTTTCGATGGGATCGATGCAAAAGCCGCTCGAGCGGCCATAGGTGAAGAGCCGGACCTCGCCGCCCTCGACCCCCCGCACGAAGCAAAGGCCCCGCTGTCCCTCATGCATCTTGCAGGCGCGCGGGCACATGTCGCATTCGACCCGCCCGTCCTCCAGGCGGTGCCAATACTTGGTCGAAACCACGTCGGGTCGTGACTGGGCCATGGCGAGACCGGGGTATCGCCCCGGAACTGTCCTCTCCCTATATAATAACGCAAGCGCCCAATGCGAGGGTGGTCATGGCCGTTTCCGCCGCCGCGATCCGCAAGCCCGCCGTCGCCGGGATGTTCTATCCCGGGAGCAAACGCGCCCTCGCGGAGGAGATCGCCGCGTATCTCGCCAAAATCCCCAAAGCCGAGGGCGAGGCCTGGCCCAAGGCCCTGATCGCGCCCCATGCCGGCACCATCTATTCCGGCCCGATCGCCGCGAGCGCCTATGCCCGCCTCGCCCCGGGACGCGACGCCATCCGCCGGGTCGTGCTGCTCGGCCCCGCTCACCGTTTGCCGTTCCGGGGCATCGCCGCGCCGGAAGCCGCGGAATTCGAAACGCCCCTCGGCCGCATCCCCATCGACCGGGCCGCGATCGAAACGGCGCTCGCGGTCAAGGGCGTCGGCCTGCTCGATGCCGCTTTCGACGGCGAGCATTCCCTGGAAGTGCATCTGCCCTTCCTGCAGACCGTGCTCGGCGATTTTTCCCTCGCGCCTTTCGTGGTCGGGAGATCCGAGGACGAGGACGTCGCCGCCCTGCTCGAGGCCCTGTGGGGCGGCAGGGAAACCGTGATCGTGGTTTCCTCCGACCTCACCCATTACCTCGACTACGCGACCGCCCATCGCATCGACCGGACCACGGCGCGGGCGATCGAGCGCCTCGAACCCGAGGCGATCGGCGATGACCAGGCCTGCGGTCGCTACCCGGTCAAGGGCCTGCTCGCCCTCGCGAGACGGCGCGGCATGCGGGCGACGACCCTCGATCTGCGCAATTCCGGCGACACCGCCGGCGACAAATCCCGGGTGGTCGGCTATGGCGCCTGGGCCTTCGAGGAAGAGGCGGCGGTTCGCCTCGGCGATGGGGATCGGCAGGCGCTCGCTCATGTCGCCCTGGAAAGCCTCAAATCCGGCCTCGCCCAGGGCCGTCCGGCGGGCATCGATCTCGCCCGCGCCTCCTGGCCGCTGCGCAACCACCGCGCGGTCTTCGTCACCCTCACCAAGGACGGAAGCCTGCGCGGCTGCATCGGCTCCTTGACCCCGGAAAAACCCCTGGCCGAGGCCGTCGCCGAGGCCGCGTTCAACGCGGGTTTTCGCGATCCCCGTTTCCAACCCCTTGCCGCCTCCGAGCTCGACGATCTCGACATCGAGATCTCGATCCTTTCGGCGCCCTCGCCCATTGCCGCGGGATCGCAAGCCGAGCTTCTGGGCACCATCGAGCCAGGCCGCGACGGGCTGATCCTCCAGTCGGGACGGCACCGGGCGACGTTCCTGCCCGATGTCTGGAAGAGCCTGGCCGAGCCCCGCGCCTTCCTCGCCGCGCTTCGCGCCAAAGCCGGCATGTCGACCACCGCCTGGCCCGCCGACATGCGGGCGTGGCGTTATCGCACCGAGGCTTTCGTCCTGCCCAAGGGCGGGCGCTGATCAGGCCCGCTCCAGGATCGTCACCGCGCAAGCGGCTTCATCGAAGCCCATGACCCCGCCGCCGTTTTCGGCGAGGGCCAGGCGCGCGCCCTTCACTTGGCGCTTGCCCGCCTCGCCGCGCAATTGGCGGGTCAGCTCCTCGATCATGGACAGGCCGGTGGCGCCGACCGGATGACCCTTGGAAACCAGGCCACCGGAGACGTTGATCGGCCGCTCACCGCCCAGCGTCGCCGCCCCGGACGCGACATAGGCGCCGCCTTGACCCTCGGGACAGAAGCGCAGCATCTCGGCTTGGTAGATCTCGCAGAACGAAGTGGCGTCATGGACCTCGGCGAGGTCGATTTCGTCGGGGCCGATGCCGGCCATCTTGTAGGCCTTGTCGGCGGCGATACGGGAGAGGCCGGGCTCATCAAGTGAGCGGTATTTGCCGCCAGCGAAGGCCGAGGCCCTCACCTTCACCGCGCGATCCCTCGTCCGCCCATCGAGGCCCGCGAGGAAATCCGCCGAACAGAGAAGGGCCGCCGCCGCGCCGTCGCCCATGGGCGCGCACATCGCCCGGGTGAAGGGATGGGTCACCGGCCGGTCGGCGAGGACCTGCTCGACCGTCATGGCAAAGCGGTACTGCGCCTTGTCGTTCTCAACCGCATGAGTGTGGTTCTTGGCCGCCGAGGCGGCGATCTGGGCGAGCGTGGTGCCGTGCCGCTTCATGTGATGGCAGGCCTGCATGGCGTAGGTGTCCATGAAGATGGTCCGCCCCGGCCCGGGCTCGAAGGCCTTGCCCGCCGCCGCGCCGGCGCGGCGGTAATAGTCCTGCCACAGTCCGGGATCGAGCTGGTCGATGCCGCCGTCGAAAGTCGCCTTGACCACCGCCGGATCGGGATGAACCAGCTTCTCGACGCCGATCGCCAGGGAGCATTCGCTCTGGCCCGAAAGGATGTCCTTCCAGGCCCCGTGAAACGCGGCCGAGGACGTCGCGCAGGCGTCTTCGACATTGATCATGGGCACGCGCTCGGGAAAGCGCCCGCTCTCGACCAGGGGGGAAAAGCACACCTGGCCGCGGATCGAACCCTGACCCAGCGTGTGCAGGCCGCAATTGCCGAACCACGCCATTTCGATCGGGCGCCCGTCTTGAAGCGCCGCGTCGGCGAGAACACCTTCATAGGCCTCGCGCGTCAGGTCCTTGTAGCTCGTGTCGGCGTGCTTGCCGAAACGCGTCGAGAAGGCGCCGATGACGAAGACCGCGCGCAAGCTCACGCCTCCATTATGGCGATCGCCTGACCCTCGGCGACGCTCTCGCCCTCCGCGACGCGGAGCTCGATCACCTTGCCGGCCTGGGGCGCGGCGACCGGGATTTCCATCTTCATCGATTCGAGAATGACCAAGGTGTCGTCGGCGCCGACCGCCTGGCCTTGGGCGGCCTCGATCTTCCAGACCTTGCCGGCGATGTCGGACGTGACGGTGATGCGGGCCATGTCAGTTCCTGGATTTGGGAAGGGCGGCGGCGCGACGCCGCGCCGAGGCGAGAAAGCCATCGACCCGCTCCGGCGCCGTGTCGAAGGCGGTGACCAGACGGATGGTGGTGGGGGTCGGGCTGCCCCAGCGGTGAAAGGCGAAACCCTCGGCGAGCAGGCCCTCGATGACCGGATCGGGAAGATCGGCGAAGACCTCGTTGGCCTCGACGGCATGGATGAGCCGCGCCCCGGGCAGGGCGGCGAGACCCTCGGCGAGGCGCGCCGCCATGGCGTTGGCATGGCGGGCATTGGCGAGCCACAGCCCGTCGGCGAGATAGGCCTCGAGCTGGGCGGAAAGAAACCGCATCTTGCTGAAGAGGTGGCCGCCCCGCTTGCGGCGATATCGCATCGACGCGGCGAGGGCGGGGTCGAAGACGATCACCGCCTCGGCCGCCATGGCCCCGTTCTTGGTCGCGCCGAAGGAGAGCACGTCGATCCCCGCCTTCCAGCTCGCCTCGGCGGGCGAACAGCCTTGGGCGACCAGGGCGTTGGCGAAGCGCGCCCCGTCCATGTGGAGCTTGAGGCCATGATGATGGGCGAGGTCGGCGAGGGCCTTGATTTCCGAGAGGGTGTAGACGGTGCCGGCTTCCGTCGCCTGGGAAAGGCTCACCGCCGCCGCCTGGGCGTGGTGCTGCACGCCGATGCCCGAGGCGGCGATTGCGGTGTCCAATGTCTGCGGCGTGATCTTGCCGCCGGCGCCGGGAAGCCCGATCAGCTTGGCGCCGCCGGTGAAGAATTCCGGCGCCCCGCATTCATCGACCGCGATATGGGCCTCGGCATGGCAGAAGATCGCGCCATAGGGCGGCGTCAGCAGCGAAAGCGCGAGCACGTTGCAGGCCGTGCCGGTCGCCACGGGAAAGACCGCGACCTCCTTCTCGAACAGCGAGGAGAACACGCCCCCGAGGCGCGTGGTGACGGCGTCGGCGCCATAGGCCGGGGCCACGCCCTGATTGACGGCGGCGATGGCCGCGAGGATCGCCGGGGACACGCCGGCGGTGTTGTCACTGGCGAAGGACATGGCTCAGTTCGGGGCGAAGGCGCGATCGGCGATGGCCCGGTGATCGAGCCGCGAGGGCAGGGTGCCGAATTCGGCGCCGCGGTCCCCGGCGAGACGCGAGGCGACGAAGGCATCCGCCACATAGGCGGGGGCGTGGCGCAGAAGCAGGGCCGCCTGTTGGGCGAGGGCCATGCGCTCGACCAGGATGCGGCTACGTCCCTCGACATCCTCGGGATCGGCGAGGTCGGTCTTGAGGCGATCGACGAAGGCGTCGTACCGCCGATCGGCGCCCCGCGCGGTCCCGAGTTCGTCGAAATAGAGGCCGATTGTCTCGGCGTCGCGGCTCAAGGCCCGGAGCAGGTCGAGGCATTGGACATTGCCCGATCCCTCCCAGACCGAATTGACCAGCACGTCGCGATGCAGGCGGGAGAGCACCGATTCCTCGACATAACCGCCGCCGCCATGACATTCGAGGGCCTCGGCCACCACCGGGATCGCCCGCTTGCAGATCCAGTATTTCCCGACCGCCGTCATCATGCGGGCCAAGCGGCGGGCGCGATCGTCGGCGCCTTCGTCGAACCAGCGGGCGAGGCGCAGCGCAAAGACCGTCGCCGCCTCGACCTCGAGCGCCATGTCGGCGATCACCCGGAGCATCAGGGGTTGATCGATCAGGCGGCGCTGGAATGCGCTGCGGTGGCGGACATGGTGCACCGCCTGCACCAAGGCCTGGCGCATGGTGGCGGTCGAGCCGAGGCAGCAATCGAGGCGGGTGTGGCGGACCATCTCCAGGATGTTGGCGACGCCCCGCCCGTCCTCGCCGATCATCACCGCGTGGGCGCCGGCGAATTCGACCTCGGAGGAAGCGTTGGAGCGGTTGCCCAGCTTGTCCTTGAGACGCTGGACGTGGAAGCCGTTGCGCTCGCCATCATCCCGCCAGCGCGGCAGGAGGAAGCAGGAAAGCCCGACCTCGGTGTAGGCGAGCACCAGGAAAGCGTCGCACATCGGCGCCGAGCAGAACCATTTGTGCCCGACCAGGCTGTAGGTCTCGCCGGGCCCCTTGCGGCCAAGGGGCGTCGCCCGCGTGGTGTTGGCGCGGACGTCGGAGCCGCCTTGTTTCTCGGTCATGGCCATGCCGATCGTGGCGCCGGCCTTGCCCTTGGCCGGACGGGCGGCGGGATCATAGGCCTCGGACATCAGGCGCGGCAGCCAGGCCTTGGCGATTTCCGGTTGCAGGCGCAGGGTCGGCACCGCCGCGAAAGTCATGGTGATCGGGCAGCTCACCCCTTCCTCGATCTGGTGACGGCAGATATAGGCCGCCGCGCGGGCGACATGGCTGCCCTGGCCGGGATCGACCCAGGGCCGGGAATGCAGCCGGCGCCGTTTGGCATGGGCCATGAGTTCGTGATAGGCGGGGTGGAACTCGACTTCGTCGATGCGATGGCCAAAACGATCGAAGGCCTTGAGCTCGGGCAGGTGGCGATTGGCGAGATCGCCGAGCTCGATCATGCGCCGGCTGCCGGCTTCGGCGCCCATGGCGACGATGTCTTCCCGCGCGGCGGCGCCGCCTTCGCGTTCGAG
>Ga0194120_10012329_pt1 | contig 10057 bp, 10 predicted proteins | sample TA2MahCa65mmetaG_FD_148642 | JGI IMG/M metagenome (GOLD analysis project Ga0194120, IMG submission 148642) | Freshwater microbial communities from Lake Tanganyika, Tanzania - TA2015019 Mahale Deep Cast 65m | ecosystem: Environmental > Aquatic > Freshwater > Lake | place: Tanzania: Lake... | reverse complement strand
GCCGCGCGGCGGAATGCGCACGACGTCGCTGCCTTCGACGATCGCGGTGACGACGTTGCGGCTCTGGACGTTCGAAATCCGGATGGTGTCGCCGATGCCGCCTTCATCCATCGCCTTGCCCATGGCGGTGAGCGTGACGCCGGGCAGGCTGTAGACCATGGTGACGGTCGAGTTCCGGGTGACGACGACCGGACGGCGGACGTCCTGCGTATTGATCGGCTGGCCGGCGGCGATCGGACGCGCCGGCGTCATGCCGATGATCGAGCCTGGATCCGTGATCACGGTCATGCCGATCCGATCGGCGCGCAACTCGACCGAGGAGAGATCGCGTTGGTTGATCGTCTGGCCTTGCGGTACCGGGCGCGCGAGTACGGGCACCGACAGGACGCGCCAGGCGCTGCCGAAGACGCGGACGCGGGGCGCGCTCGGATCGTCGGCGGGCGCCGAGACGGTCGCGGTAAAGCGGCCCGAGCGTTCGTCGTAGTTGAGTTCGCGCACGGCGATGGTTTCGGCGTCCTGTCGGCCGACTTGGACGCGCAGATTGCGCGAGCCGAATTCGAAGCGCATGTCGCCGCCGGCGGCGTGACGCAAGAGCGCCTGCCGGACTTCGTCGAAGACGACGTCGTCGGCGACCGGCTTGCCGTTCCTGACCACCAGGACGGCGTGGCGCGGATCGAAACTGCCGAAAGGAATGCCGGCGCTGTTGGCGGCGGCGGCGATGTCGACCAAAGGCAGCTGCATCCTTTCGCCCGGCGCGGGCGCGCGGGTGACGACGACGGCGCCGGCGGTGCCGGCGTTTTCGAACAGATCGCCGAGGGTGATCTGGTTGGCGTCGATCGCGATCGCCGGACGCAGGCGCGGCTCCGCCGCGAACGCCGGCAAGGCGAGGGCGATGAGGGCAAGGGCGACGATGGGTCGCTGGATCATGGCGTCTCTCCCGTTCCGCTAGGCGCTAGCGAAGCTGCGTGACGGTGCGGAGCATTTCATCCGAGGCGGTGATCACCTTGGAATTCATTTCGTAGGCGCGTTGGGCCGAAATCAGGTTGGTGATTTCCTGCACGGCATTGACGTTCGAGGTTTCGAGGAAGCCTTGCAGCGTCGTGCCGACGCCGTTCGCACCGGCCGTGCCGATGGTCGGCGCGCCCGAAGAGGGCGTCTCGAGGAACAAGTTGGAGCCGACCGCTTCCAGGCCGGCGTCGTTCACGAAGGTGACGACGTCGAGCGAGCCGAGCGTCTGGGGCGCGACCTGGCCCGGGATCTTCACCTGGACCTGGCCCGAGGTGTTGATGCTGATCGAAGTGGCGTTGGCCGGGATGGCGATCGCCGGCTGAACGACGAAGCCGTCCTGGGTGACGATCTGGCCGGTCGAGCTGATCTGGAACGAGCCCGCGCGGGTATAGGCGTCGGTGCCGTCCGGCTGCTGGATGCGGAAATAGCCCTTGCCCTGAATGGCGAGGTCGAGCGGGTTCTCGGTGAGCTGCAGATTGCCCTGCTCGGTGATGCGGTAGACGGCCGAGGTCTTGACGCCGACGCCGACCTGAATGCCGGCCGGGACGACGGTGTTGGCATCCGAGGAGTTGGCGCCGATGCGCCGCAGGTTCTGGTAGATCAGATCCTGGAACTCCGCGCGCTGGCGCTTGTGGCCGGTCGTGTTGAGGTTGGCGATGTTGTTCGAGATGACTTCGACGTTGAGCTGTTGGGCCAACATCCCCGTCGCGCCGATGCTGAGTGAACGCATTATCCTTCTCCTCTGCCTATGCCGCGCCTAGACCTTGCCGAGCTTGTCGACGGCGCGGCGCCGCAGCTCGTGAAGCGTATCCTGCATGCGTCCGGCGGCCTCGAATTGGCGCTGGATTTCGACCATCGAGGTCATCTCGATGATCGGCAGGACGTTGGAACCCTCGATCGAACCCTGAACGAGCGAAACGCCGCGCGGGCCGGCCTGAGGCTGTTGGTCTTCGGGCCTGATCAGGCCGTTGCCGTCGCGCTTGAGACGTTGTTCGTTCTGGAAACCATAGATGCCGATCCGGCCCTTCGGACCGGTTTCGGTCGAGACGCTGCCGTCGGGCGAAATCGAGACCGATTTGTCGCGCGCCTGGAACGTGATCGGGTTGCCGCCTTGGTCGAGCACCTTGAAGCCGTCGCGCGTCGCCAGCTGGTTTTCGTTGTCGATGCGTAGATTGCCGGCGCGGGTATAGCGGATGCCCTGAGCGGTCTGGACGGCGAGGAAGCCCCGGCCGTGAATGGCGATGTCGAGCTGGTTGCCGGTCGGCGAAAAGGTGCCTTCATTCAGGCTGCGGATGGTGCCGACGTCCTGGACGTAGGCGATCTTGCGATTGCGTTCGGTGTCCTTGTAGAGGTACTGCTCGAACAACACCGCTTCGGATTGGTAGCCGGTGGTGTTCATGTTCGCCATGTTGTTGGCGAGCACCTCCATCCGTCGCTGCAAGGCGATCTGGTGGGACAGCGCAATATAGCCAGTATTATCCATGGCGGTCAGACACCGAGGTCAGAGGCAGCCGACCATCGGCCACCACTGCGCCTGTGGATGCATAGCCCGTGCCAATCGTTAAATATCGATATTTCAATAGGTTAGGTGGAGCTCAAAGGCCGGTTGGATTTGGTTAATGACGGCCTTGCCGGGCAAAGATTGCCGGGACCTATAGGGGGTCAATGAGTCAGCAACTACAATAGCTTGAGTGGCCGAGGCCAGCCGGGTTAACAAATTATTAACCAATTTGGTCTACTGTGGTAATATTGTCGCCGTTGGGGTTTCGCCCACATGGTCCAGAGGGACTCGGCCCGTGGCTAAGAAGCCGGACAAGAAAGACGACGCCAAGAAGGACGATGCTGCTCCCGCGCCGGAAGGCGGCGGGGAAGGCGGCGGCGGCAAGAAGAAGCTTTCGGGGATGAAGATCGTCCTCTTTGTCGTGCTGCCTTTGGTGGTCTTGATCCTGGGCGGCGCGGCGGGCGCCTATTTCGCGGGCTTGCTTGATCCTCTGCTCGGCGTGCAAAAGAAGGAAGAAGTCGCGGGCGACAAGCCCGACGATCCGAAGGTCAAGCGCAAGGGTCCGGGCGCCATGTACGACCTGCCGGAGATGCTGATCAACCTCAACACCGGCGGCCGGCAAGCCTCCTACATCAAACTCAAAGTCTCGCTCGACCTCGATGACGATCTGGCCAAGGCCAAGGTCAACGAAGTCCTGCCGCGCGTGCTCGACAGTTTCCAGGTCTTCGTGCGCGAGCTTCGCGTCGAGGATCTCGAAGGCTCCGCCGGTGTCTATCGGCTCAAGGAGGAGTTGCTGCTCCGCGTGAATGCGGCGGTGCAGCCGATCAAGGTCTACGACGTGCTGTTCCGCGAAATGCTCGTGCATTAGGAAAGCCCAGCGATGTCCGACAATCCCCAAGGTGCGGGCGACGACGCAAAGATGGCGGCGGAATGGGAAGCGGCGGCCGCCGGCGATCAGGGCGGCGCGGCGCCCCCAGCCGATGGCGGAGCGCCGCCACCTTCGACACGCGTCCTCAATCAGGAAGAAATCGACAGCCTGCTCGGTTTCGACGCGGGTTCGGGCGAAGACGGCGAGCGAGCGGGTATCCGCGCGATCATCGATTCCGGCATGGTGTCCTACGAACGCCTGCCGATGCTCGAAGTCGTCTTCGATCGTCTGGTGCGCATGCTTTCGACCAGCCTGCGCAATTTCACCTCGGACAACGTCGAAGTCTCGCTCGACAACATCACCTCGATCCGTTTCGGCGACTACCTCAATTCGATCCCGCTGCCGGCCATGCTTTCGGTGTTCAAGGCGGTGGAGTGGGACAATTACGGCCTGATCACGGTCGACAGCGCGCTGATCTATTCGATCGTCGACGTGCTGCTCGGCGGGCGGCGCGGCACGGCGCCGATGCGCATCGAAGGCCGGCCCTACACGACCATCGAGCGCACCTTGATCGAGCGCATGATCTCGGTCGTGCTGACCGATCTCAGCCACGCCTTCGATCCGCTCTCGCCCGTCACCTTCCAGTTCGACCGGCTCGAGATCAATCCGCGCTTCGCCACCATCGCGCGTCCGGCCAACGCCGCGGTCCTGGTCAAGCTCCGCATCGACATGGAAGACCGCGGCGGACGGCTCGATCTCTTGCTGCCTTATGCGACCCTCGAACCGGTGCGCGAACTCTTGCTCCAGATGTTCATGGGCGAGAAGTTCGGCCGCGATTCGATCTGGGAAAGCCATCTGGCCTCGGAACTCTGGCTGACCGACATCGATCTCCAGGCGGTGCTCGACGAACAGGTCATGTCGCTCAACGACGTCATGAAGTGGAAGGTCGGCACGCTCCTGGTGATGAACGCCAACAAGGACACGCCCGTCCAGATGCGCTGCGGCGGCGTCTCGCTTCTGATCGGGCGCATGGGGCGGCGCGACGACCGGATCGCGGTCAAGGTCGAACAGCCCGTACCCAAGACGGCGGTGCCTCAATGACGCTCGGCTTTGTCGTCGACCTGCTGATCGTCCTCCTGCTCGCGGGCACCATCGGGCTCTGCGTTCTCTTGCATTTTCGCCTGCGTGCCTTTCGTGCCGGCCAGGACGAAATGATCCGCATGATGGAAGGCTTCGCCGAAGCGACGGCCCGCGCCGAAGCCGGGGTGCGGCAATTGCGAGCCGCCGGCGACGAGGTCGGCCAGCGTCTCAACGACAACATCCGCAAGGCGCGGAGTTTGGCCGACGAACTCTCGTTCCTGGTCGAGCGCGGCGATCGGGCAATGGACCAATCGGTTTCGAGGCCAGCGGCCGCGCCGTCTCAGCCGCCCCGACCGGCGAAGCCCCTGCCGCCGCAAGCCAATGAAGACGAGCCGGCTTCGGCCGCTGCCGCGCCCCGCTTTCAGCCGCGGCCGGTCGGCCCGGCTGCTGCCGGCAATGCCTCGGGCCGCGTCGCCGCCCATGCCGCCTATGCGCGCGGCCTGGTCGAACGCAAGGACGCGACGGATGGCCCGCTCGACAACGATCAACGCGATGCATCCGGCGCCCGCAGTTCGGTCGAACGCGAGCTCCTGGAAATGCTTCGTCAAGCGCGCTGAGAGGTAGACCATGACGACTAAGCGCGAATTCCCCGCCGTATCCAAGCACACGCCGCGGCCGGTGCCGAAACCGGCGGCGCTCGCCGGTGGCGCCTCGGCGCCCGGCGCGGCCAAGACGCGTGGCCCGATCGCTCGACCCGTCGCCAAGGGCTCGTCTTCGGGATCGGTTTGGTCGCGCTTTCGTCTGTTGCCGGCGATCGTGGTCATTGCCGTGGTCGCGCTTGGTCTCAAGGTCACGGATCTGTTCAACAACGGCGCGAACCGAAAGGGCCCCGAAATCGCCATGAGCCGGGCGATCGCGCAACCGACGCCGCCGATGCCGCCGTCGCCCTCCGCCGACAAGAAAGAAGAGGAGGAGACCGAGGACGCTGGCGGCAAGACCGACTTCACCCGCGCCGAAGTCGAGCTGTTGCAGCAGCTTTCCGAAAGGCGGACCGAGCTCGATCGGCGCGAACGCGACATCGAGCTGCGCGACAACCTTCTGCGCGCAACCGAAAAGCGGATCGAGGAGAAGATCGCGGAACTCAAGAAGATCGAGGGCCGGATCGACGCGCTTCTCAAGAAGCATGACGAGCAGGAAGAGCAACGCCTGCTGAGCGTCGTCAAGATCTACGAGACCATGAAGCCCAAGGACGCCGCCAAGGTCATGGAGCGGCTCGACATGCCGATCCTGCTCGATGTCTCGGAGCGCATGAAGACGGCGAAGATGGCCGCGATCTTGGCCGAGATGGACACGACGCGCGCCCGCGCCGTGACCACGGAGCTGGCGACTCGCCGCCGTCTGCCGACGACCGGCGGCTGATTTCCCAAAATATGTAGTAATTGCAATGGATTGGCCATTAAGGCTAATTTAACGTCAAGCAGGGTAGGATGGTGGTCGATGGTTCGCACGAGCGGGCCGGGCGGACGACCGTAGCTATGAGGGTGGACAATGTCAGTCGACAAGAACATGTGGGTCCTGATCGTGGACGATTACAACACCATGCTCAGAATCATTCGCAATCTGCTGAAGCAGCTCGGCTTCAACAATGTCGACGAAGCCTCCGACGGAGGCGGCGCGCTGGCCAAGCTGCGCGCCAAGAAATATGGCTTGGTCATTTCGGACTGGAACATGCATCCGATGACCGGGCTTCAGCTTCTCAAGGAAGTGCGGGCGGACGAGGCGCTCAAGGCGACGCCCTTCATCATGATCACGGCCGAGAGCAAGACCGAGAACGTCATCGCGGCGAAGCAGGCGGGCGTCAACAATTACATCGTCAAGCCGTTCAACGCCGAGACGCTCAAGAAAAAAATGTCGGCCGTCATCGGCGATTTCTAACGGTTCTTCATGACTGAAACGAAGGACAAGTCGGCGGAGAAGGAGCGGATCGCGGCGAGGCTCGCCGAAATTCGCGCCCAGAAGGGCGATTCGCTTCGCCTTGACGACGTCGCCGCCGTGGTCGTCAGCCTGATGACCACCATGGAGGGCGAGCTTTCGGCGGTCGACATCAAGCTTCAGCGCGAACTCAAGGAACTGGTCGACTATCTCAATCAGGCGCGGTCCGACCTTGCGGCCTTGCGCTCGGGCGGCTTCGACGGCCAGTCGATCCCGGCGGCGACCGACGAGCTCGACATGGTCGTCGCCATGACCAACGACGCCGCCTCCCAGATCCTCGATTGCGCCGAGCGCATCACCGATCTGGCCGCCGGCATGCCGGAGGACATGGCGCAAAAACTTGTCGACATTTCAACGCGAATCTTCGAGGCTTCTAACTTCCAGGATCTGACGGGTCAGCGCATCACCAAGGTGGTGAAAGTGCTCCGTCACATCGAGGAACGGCTGGGCGCCATGGCGCTGGCCGCGGGCGAGACGATCGAGCATGCGAGAGCGGCGACCGGCATCGAGACCAAGGTAAAGACGGACGAGGACCTGCTCCACGGTCCGTCCATGCCGGGCAAGGGCAATACGCAAGAAGAAATCGACGCTTTGCTTGCCGATATGGGATAATGGACCCCGCCCTGCGGCGCTGGCGCAAGCGACCGATTGAGGGATTTGTCCATGTCGACCGAAACCGAACCGACCAAGCCGAAGCGGAGGACGAGCTCAGCGCCCGACCTCAGTCTTGGCGCCGCCGGCGGTGGCCATGGCGGAGCCGCGCTCTGGCTGATCAGTTTCGCCGACCTTCTGTCCGTGCTTTTCGGCTTCTTCGTGCTGATGTTCGCGATGTCCGAGATCGATCCGCGCAAGGTCCAGATCGCGTATCAGTCGATCGCCGCCCAGTTTCAGCAACAAACCCAAAGCAGCGAAGATCGCAAGGAAACGCAAGTCCCCGGGAAGGAGCAGCAACAGAAGGTTGCGGCGGCATTCATCGATGCCTTCCCAGTCGTCCGGGTCGAGCGCCTCGACAAAGGGAACATCCTGCGCATTCGGGTCGCGGCCGATACTATTTTCGTGCCGGGCGCCGCGACCGTCAGGACCGACAAGACTGCGTTCATGGAACGCCTCTCGGAGGCGGTCAGCCAAAGGGAAGAGGGACGGCGGGCCGAACTTGAAATCCTGCTCGGCTCGGGGCCGACCTTGCCGCAAATGCGGGCGGATGGTCAGACGCCGCTCGAGCTCCGCCGGGTCGGCGCGCTCGCCCGCGATCTGCGCCAGCGCGGCGTGCCGGCCGAGTCGCTCAGTTCCGGCATGCAGCCGGGCGATACCGGGCAGCTTGAGTTTCGCTTTTTCATCCGGATCGAAGCGCGCGCGCGCGTGACCTTCGAGCAATTGGCGGATTGATCCATGATTCTCGCCGATGTCTCGAATTCGAAGGAACAACAAGTCGATCGGCGATTTGCCTGGTTGCTGAGTTTTTGCGATCTGTTGACGCTGCTGATCGCCTTTTTCGTACTGCTGTTCTCGATTTCGGAGATCAAGCAGGAGCGGTTCGACGTCGTGGTCGAGGGGGCGGCGGCGCGCTTTGGTTCGGCAAAGAAGACCAAGCATAAGCTCGTCGAAACGATTTCGACCGCCAAGGTCGTGGTCAAGAAGGGCGGCGATCTCGACTATCTGAGCGCGCTTCTGGTCGACAAGTTCAAGGGCGATCCGGTGCTGCGCCGCGCCATCATCCAGCGCGTCGACGACCGTCTGGTCGTATCCTTGCCGTCGGATGCCATGTTCCGCCCGGGCAGCGCCATGCTGTCGCCGACGGCCGAAAAATCCGCCGACACGTTGGGCGACGTGCTGCGCTTCATCGGCAATAGGGTCGACGTCAACGGCCATACCGATACCAGCCAAGTCAGTTCGCAGGCGTTTCCGTCGAACTGGGAGCTGTCGCTGGCGCGGGCGTCCAATTTGGCGATCGCGCTTCAGAAAGCCGGCCTGACGCAGGAAGTCCATGCCTATGGCTTCGCCGATTCCCGCTTCTACGATCTTTCGCTCAAGCTTCCCGAGATGCGCCGGCTCGAACTTTCGCGCAGGACCGACATCGTGCTGCGCGATACGCGCGGGAAGTTGTCGGCGGGAGGGCAGGGCGGCTGATGCGGCTTCTCGCGCTCATCGCCGTCCTTCTCGGGCTCGCCGGCGCTGGCGCCGCGCAAGAGAGCGTTCAGATCCGAGGCGGCAAGCACCCGACATTCGGACGCTTGGTCTTCGAGTGGCCGACGCCGGTCGGGCATAGCGCGCGCGTCGATGGCAATCGCCTCATCGTCCAGTTCGAACGTCCGATGACGGGGGATCTGTCGCGTATCGGCGGCAGTCTGGGCGATTACGTTCGCCGCGGCAGCCTGTCGGCCGACGGCCGGACCGCGAGTTTCGACCTGGTCAAGCCGGTCAAGATCAAGAGCCAAGCCAATGGCAAAATGATCGTGATCGACCTTTCGGCGGATGCGCCGGCCCAGACGCCGGCGGCCGAAGCGCCCAAGCCGGCGGCACCGGCGCAAAAGGCGCAAGCCGCCAAGGCGCCTGACAAGGCGCCGCCGGCCCCGGCGGCTGCCCCTGCCAAGGCCGAGGCGCCCGGGGCCAAACCGGCGGCGGGAGCGAAGAACGGCGCACCCAAGGCCGAGGAAGCGGCCGGGGCGACGGCCAAGCTGATCCCGCCGCCGCCGCCATCGCCTTTCAAGGACGTCAAGGAAGCCCCGCCCGCCGAAGCCGCCACGGCCGCCACCGCCACGGCCGCGGCTCCAGCCGCGAGCGCGCCCGCGGCCGCGCCGGCAACCGCGCCCAAGGCTGGTTCGACCATCGTCACGCCCGAAAAGGCGCCGGTCACCGGTCCGGTAATCGCCGATGAGACCATTCCGGCACCGAACAAGCCGGGCGTGGCATTTGGCGTCAATGTTTCGGACAAGCCGACGCCCAAGTTCGTCAAGGGCGAGCTGACCGAGACGGAACAACAATTTCAGTCCTTCATCGCGTCGCTGCAGACCGAAGTTCGGATGGAGCTTCAGAAAACGCCCGACGGCTTCCGCTTCTCGACCACTTGGCCCCGACCATCGGCATCGGCGATCTTCGAGCGCGGCGGCTATCTCTGGGTCGTGCATGACCAACTCGCGCGCGTCGCGTTCCCGCCGCAACTCGGCCCCGAATTCGCCGACGTCCTGACCTCGATCGAGCAGATGCCCTATCGGCGCGGCACGGTGCTGCGCATGGCGATCAAACCGAACCTCCAGGCGACCATCGATCGGCGCGAGACGGTCTGGTCCGTGACCATGGGGGCGCAAGGCCAATCGCCCAATCGCAGCATCGCGATACGCCCCGACCCGACCGCCGAGGAAGGCGCGCGCATCTTTCTGCAGGTGACCGACGCGACCAATCGCATCGAATATCTCGATCCCGAGGTCGGCGACGTCATGCACATCATTCCGGTCGCCCAGACCTCGACCGGCGTCGCGCAGTCGCGCGATTTCGTCGAATTCGATCTGCACAAGACCTTCCAGGGCATTCTGGTCTTGCCCCGGATCGACGGCATTCGCGTGCGCCCGACGCGCAACGGCGTCGAGGTCGCCGCGACCGGCGATGGCGGG
>Ga0194120_10012314_pt1 | contig 10064 bp, 9 predicted proteins | sample TA2MahCa65mmetaG_FD_148642 | JGI IMG/M metagenome (GOLD analysis project Ga0194120, IMG submission 148642) | Freshwater microbial communities from Lake Tanganyika, Tanzania - TA2015019 Mahale Deep Cast 65m | ecosystem: Environmental > Aquatic > Freshwater > Lake | place: Tanzania: Lake... | reverse complement strand
TCGAAAAAGGGCAACTAATCCCCGATCGCGAGCAACTCACCCTGGATCTCGATCCAGATAACGAGTTCCTCTGGGACAGCGCAGCTCAGAGCGCGGTTCAACAGCGTTTCCAGGAGCTGGTGGCGGCCAACGCCGGCAACGATCTCAACGACTACAACCTGCGCCGCATCGGATCGGAGTTGGAGGGCACCATTCGCACCCTTCTGCAGGCCGGCCAGCTCCGCTACAACCCCGACTGCCGGGTGCTCAACTACTCCATGGGCCTTCCCCAGAGCCCTGAGCGCCCATGACGCGCTCCCGCTACGGCCGCAGCGACCGCTACGAGGAGCGCTACAGCGATGGTTACGGCTATTCCGACAGTCCACGCCGTGACGGCGGTCGCCCCCGCGGCCCTTCAGGCGGTGGAGCCCCGGGTGGTGGCGGGGGAGGCGGCTTCCAGTTCAACCTCGGCACCGCGGCCGTGCTGGGGGGCGTGCTGGTGGTGGGCATCGGCATCGGCACCGGCATCTCCAGCACCACCCAGGGGGATCAGGGCAACATCGCCAGCTCCCAGCAGCTGGACATGGCGGTGCCCGATCCGGAGTTCTGCCGGCAGTGGGGCGCCAGCGCCTTCGTGATGGACATCGAGCTCTACACGACCATGAACCCCAGCTCGAGCTTCGTGACACAACCCGCCCTCAAGCCCGGCTGCGTGATTCGACGGGAGAACTGGAGCGTGCTGCAGAAGGAGGGGGCGGTCACCGCCGAGCAAATGCGCCAGTGCAAGCAGCGCATGAACACCTTCGCCTACATCGGATCGGTCAAAGACAAACCGATCGTGCGCTGCGTCTACCAAACCGACACCGCAGAAAACAAGTTCCTCACCAAGGGGGTGGCTGACGACAGTGTGGGCATCACCCCGGAAGCGGATCAGTTCTGATCTGCCTCAGGCCTCACTGAGCTGAGCATCCGAGACCTGCGGGTTGGGGATCAGCGGCCGGCGCAGGGGGCTGTCGGGGCTGGCGAACACCGGCAGGATCTCCTTGCGGAAGGCATCCGCTGCCCGGGAGCAGTAGCGAGCCGGATGGGTGATCAGCTTCAGCTGACGGCGCACCGAGAGGTCGGCCAGGCTTGGTCTGTGCAGGTTTCCGGCGGCCAGTTCGCGCTCGATCGACACCACCGGCAGGAAGGCGGCCCCCAGACCGCTCTGCACTGCATTTTTGATCGCCTCAAAGGAGTTGAGCTCCATCTCGATCTTCAGCCGCGACACATCGAGGCCGGAGCGGGCCAGGAGCTGGTCCACCATCTTGCGGGTGGTCGACTGGGCATCGAGACAAACAAAGCCCAGGCGGTAAAGGTCGTCTTTGCTGAGTTCCGGCAGGCGAGCCAGGGGGTGCTTGGTGGGAAGCACCAGCGCCAGCTCATCACTGGCGTAGGGCACCACCTGCAGCAGCTCATTGAGCTCGCTGGGGAGTTCTCCACCGATGATCGCCAGATCGATCTGACCGTTAGCCACACTCCATCCCGTGCGCCTGGTGCTGTGCACCTGCAGCTGCACGGCCACCTCGGGGTATTTCTGGCGGAACAGCCCGATCATCCGCGGCATCAGATAGGTGCCGGTGGTCTGGCTTGCCCCCACCACCAGGGAACCGCCCTTGAGGTTGTGGAGATCATCGAGGGCGCGGCAGGCCTCCTGGCACTGGCTCAGGATCCGGTCGCAGTAGCTCAGTAACAAGTGACCCGCTTCGGTGAGCTGGGCCTTACGCCCACCCCGGTCAAACAGCGAGACATTGAGCTGCTTCTCCAGGTTCTGAATCTGGAGACTCACAGCCGGCTGGGTCACATAGAGGCTGTCGGCCGCCTTTTTAAAGCTGCCCTCCGTGGCGATGGCCCGCAGGATGCGCAGCTGATCAAGAGTGAACGGCAGATCAGCCATGCAGGGGCGCTGGGGCTCCGCGGGGGATCAGAACTCTAGGAGGGTCGTCCAGTGCTGCCGGCCGCTGTTCAGAATCCTTGGGATCCCCACGCCATGACCTGTGTTCGGCAGCAGCAACCTCCACCACAGCAGCGGGGTGATGTTGGCGCTGCTGCTGGCCTTTGCCGTGATCCACAGCGGTGGGGCCTCCCTCCGCTATTGGGGCGCTGATCGGATCGGAGAACGGGCCTGGCGCCTGCTGTTCGCCGCGGTGAGCATCCCCAGTGCCGTGGTGGTGATCGGCTACTTCCTGGCCCACCGCTACGACGGCATCCGGCTGTGGAACCTGCAGGATCAGCCCTGGATCATCCCCGTGGTGTGGGCTGGCACCGCCATCAGCTTTCTGTTTCTCTACCCCGCCACCTACAACCTGCTGGAGATCCCCGCAGTGCTCAAGCCGCAGGTGCGGATGTATGCCACCGGAATCATTCGCATCAGCCGACACCCCCAGGCCATCGGACAAATCCTCTGGTGCTGCACCCACCTGTTTCTCTACCCCGCCACCTACAACCTGCTGGAGATCCCCGCAGTGCTCAAGCCGCAGGTGCGGATGTATGCCACCGGAATCATTCGCATCAGCCGACACCCACAGGCCATCGGACAAATCCTCTGGTGCTGCACCCACCTGCTCTGGATCGGCAGCAGCTTCATGGTGGCCACCTGCATCGGCCTGATCGCCCATCACCTGTTCGCTATCTGGAATGGCGACCGGCGCCTCAGCAACCGTTTCGGGGAGGCCTTCGAGGAGCTGAAGGCCAGCACCTCAGTGGTTCCCTTCCGGGCGGTCTTGGATGGCCGGCAGCAGCTGGTTTTGGCTGAGTTTCTGCGGCCGGCGCAGCTGGGCATCGTGATCGCCGTCGGCGTGTTCTGGTGGGCGCACCGCTGGATTGGGCTCGGGGCGACGAGCTTCTCTCGATCAGGACTGGCTCACTGGTTGGGGTAAAGCCTGCGGCGCCCTGCCTACACTCGCGCTGACTGCCTCAGCGCCGGATGCCCTCGCCCGCCGAACTCGCCTGGCTGATCCCGGTGTTGCCCTTGCTTGGTGCAGCTTTGGTAGGGCTGGGACTGATCAGCTTCAACCGAACGGTGAACCGGTTGCGCAAACCGGTGGCCCTGTTGCTGATCAGTTGTGTGGGTGCAGCCGCGGTGCTGAGTTACGCCGTACTGGCGGAGCAACTGGCGGGCGCCGGATCCACAGAAGTGTTGTTCAACTGGGCCAGCGCCGGAGCCTTCACCCTGGAGATGGGCTTCCGCGTCGACGCCCTCGGCGCCGTGATGCTGGCCCTGGTGACCACCATCGCCGTGCTGGTGATGGTGTATTCCGATGGCTACATGGCCCACGACAAGGGCTATGTGCGTTTTTTCACTTACCTGGCCCTGTTCAGCAGCTCAATGCTGGGCCTGGTGATCAGCCCAAATCTCCTGCAGATCTATGTGTTCTGGGAGTTGGTGGGCATGTGCTCCTACCTGCTGGTTGGCTTCTGGTACGACCGCGATGGCGCCGCCAATGCAGCCCAGAAAGCGTTTGTGGTGAACAGGGTCGGCGACTTCGGCCTGCTGCTCGGCATCCTCGGCCTGTTCTGGGCCACCGGCAGCTTTGGCTTTGAAGACATCGGTCTGCGTCTGCAGGACGCCATCGCTTCAGGCACCGTGTCCAATGGCATCGCTGTGCTGCTTTGCCTGCTGGTGTTCATGGGCCCGATGGCCAAGTCGGCCCAATTCCCGCTGCATGTGTGGCTGCCTGATGCCATGGAAGGCCCCACGCCGATCTCCGCCCTGATTCACGCCGCCACGATGGTGGCGGCTGGGGTGTTCCTGGTGGCCCGTCTCCAGCCGGTTTACGCGCCTTTTCCGGAGGTGCAGGTGGTTGTGGCCGTGATCGGCACGATCACCCTCTTCCTGGGGGCCTCCATCGCCCTCACGCAGATGGATCTGAAGAAGGGCCTGGCCTACAGCACCGTGAGCCAGCTCGGCTACATGATGCTGGCCATGGGCTGCGGCGCCCCGGTGGCGGGCATGTTCCACCTGGTGACCCATGCCTTCTTCAAGGCGATGCTCTTCCTGGGCTCCGGTTCGGTGATCCACGCCATGGAAGAGGTGGTGGGCCATGAACCCGTGCTCGCCCAGGACATGCGCCTGATGGGCGGCCTGCGCAAACACATGCCGATCACCAGCAGCACCTTTTTCATCGGCTGCGTGGCCATCAGCGGCATCCCTCCCCTGGCGGGTTTCTGGAGCAAAGACGAGATCCTGGGGCAGGCGTTCGGCAGCTTCCCAGTGCTCTGGGCTGCGGGCTTCATCACCGCTGGCATGACCGCCTTCTACATGTTCCGGCTTTACTTCCTCACCTTCGAAGGGAGCTTCCGGGGGAACGACAAGGCGATCCAGGCCCAGCTGATGGCCGCCGCTGGCAAGAGCTCAGAAGAGCATGGCGATGATCACGGTCACGCCCATGCCGAGCACCCGCATGAGTCGGGCTGGCAAATGGCCATGCCACTGGCGGTGTTGGCGGTACCTTCGGTGCTGGTGGGCCTGCTAGGGGTGCCCTGGAACAGCCGCTTCGGCTACCTGCTCGATCCCCACGAAGCCGCTGAGGTGGCAGAACACTTCAGCTGGGGCGAATTTCTGCCTTTGGCCGGAGCATCGGTGACCATCTCGGTGGTGGGCATCAGCGTGGCGGTGCTGGCCTACGCCCTGCGCAAGATCGACCTGGGCACGGCGGTGGCTGCTCGCTTCCCCACGATCAATGCCTTCCTGGCGAACAAGTGGTATCTCGATGCCATCAACGACAAGCTCTTCGTTCAGGGCAGCCGCAAGCTGGCCCGTTCGGTGCTGGAAGTCGACTCCAAGGTGGTGGATGGCGTGGTCAACCTCACCGGCCTGGTGACCCTGGGCAGCGGCGAAGGGCTCAAATACTTCGAAACCGGCCGCGCCCAGTTCTATGCCCTGATCGTGTTCGGCGGGGTGATCGCCCTGGTGGTGTTGTTCGGCGCTCTGGGCTGACGCAACAACGCTCTGTGTGACAACCGCCACGACAGGGGTGCAGGCTCGGAACTGATTTCTACACTCCGTCCAAAGCAACTGTTCGTCGGTGCCTCTGGACTTCGCCACGACCCTGGCCAGCAGCGCAGCCTTCCCCTGGCTGAGCGCCTCGATCCTGTTTCCGATCGCCGCCGCGCTCTGCATCCCCTTCTTTCCCGATCAAGGGGATGGCAAGCAGGTGCGCTGGTTCGCCCTGGGCGTGGCTCTGATCACCTTCCTGCTCACGGTGGGGGGGTATCTCAATGGCTACGACCCCAGCAATCCCGATCTCCAGCTGGTGGAGAAGGTGAGTTGGCTGCCTGATCTGGGCTTGGCCTGGTCGGTGGGAGCCGACGGCCTCTCGATGCCGCTGATTCTGCTGACCAGCTTCATCACGGCCCTGGCGGTGCTGGCGGCCTGGCCGGTGAGCTTCAAGCCCAAGCTGTTCTATTTCCTGCTCCTGGCCATGGATGGTGGCCAGATCGCGGTGTTCGCCGTGCAGGACATGCTCCTGTTCTTCCTGGCCTGGGAGCTGGAGCTGATTCCGGTGTATCTGCTGCTCGCCATCTGGGGCGGCAAGAAGCGGCAATACGCCGCCACCAAATTCATCCTCTACACCGCCGGTAGCTCCCTGTTCATCCTGCTGGCGGGTCTGGCCATGGCCTTCTTCGGCGGACACGTCAGCTTCGATTACAGCGAGCTGATGGCCAAGGGCTTTCCCCTGAAGTTCCAGCTGCTGGCCTATGCAGGTCTGCTGATCGCCTTCGGCGTGAAGCTCCCAATCGTGCCCCTGCACACCTGGTTGCCGGATGCCCATGGCGAAGCCACGGCTCCGGTGCACATGCTGCTGGCGGGAATCCTGCTGAAGATGGGCGGTTACGCCCTGCTGCGTTTCAACTGCCAGATCCTTCCCGATGCCCACGCCGTGTTTGCCCCACTGCTGGTGGTGCTCGGCGTGGTCAACATCATCTACGCGGCGCTCACCTCGTTCGCCCAGCGCAACCTCAAGCGCAAGATCGCCTACAGCTCCATCAGTCACATGGGCTTTGTGCTGATCGGCATCGGCAGCTTCAGTGCCCTGGGATCCAGCGGGGCGATGCTGCAGATGATCAGCCACGGCCTGATCGGCGCCTCCCTGTTCTTCCTGGTGGGCGCCACCTATGACCGCACCCACACCCTGCAGCTCGATGAGATGGGCGGGGTGGGCCAGAAGATGCGCAAGATGTTTGCCCTGTGGACCGTCTGCTCCCTGGCCTCCCTGGCCCTGCCGGGCATGAGCGGATTTGTGAGCGAGCTGATGGTGTTCGTGGGCTTCGCCACCGACGACGCCTACACACTTCCCTTCCGGGTAGCGGTCGATGGCCTGGCGGCCATCGGGGTGATCCTCACCCCCGTTTATCTGCTCTCCATGCTGCGGGAGATCTTCTACGGCCAGGAAAAGGCCGAGCTCGTGGGCCACACCAACCTGGTGGATGCCGAGCCCCGGGAGATCTACATCATTGGCTGCCTTCTAGTGCCGATCATCGGCATTGGCCTCTATCCGCGCCTGATGACTGACAGCTACAAGGCCTCGATGGAAGTGCTGGTGGCCCGCAATGAGCAGGCGATGAAGGCCCTCACCGCTCCAGCTGGATCCGGTCTGATTCGACAGACCCCCTTCCAAGCTCCATCCCTCAGCTGAGCCGTTACGAAGAACAGCTCCCCGGCCCAAGCCTGTGCAGGAATGGGCTGATCTTCGTAGCCTCCATGGGCGAATCCTGCGGTCCCCCTGACCCATGAAGCAGCTGAACTTCCTGCTGATCTTCAGCTTCGGCCTGGCCACGGTGATGTTCACCCTCGAGAACACCACCCCCACCACCGTTCGCTTCCTGCCGGGGCTGACCACCACCATGCCCCTGGCGGCCCTGCTGTTGGTGGTGGGCGGCGTCGGTGCCACGGCGGCCTGGGTGTTTGCGGTGTGGACAGGCGTGGTGAAGCGCGTTGAAGGCCAGATGGATCCCGGCCAAGTGGAAGCCCAGCAAGTGCGCATTCGCGAACTGGAAGAAGACGTGCAGCGCTATCGCGCCACCGTGGATGCCCAGCTCGGCCTGCTGCCCGCCGCCGGCGAGAGTTCCGCCCAGGGCGAAGCGGCCTAAATCCCCACACAACCCACTCCAGCACTGGTTTCTACGCGTCAGAGCCGGTACTGTCGAAGCAGTGCGCAACACACAGTGGCCGAAGGGGGCGCCAGGCTTGCGATTCGGCTGTTGCAAGACGCCGCCGAGCGGGGTGACCTCGACCCCTGGGATGTTGATGTGATTGCCGTCGTGGACGGCTTCCTCGATCAACTGCGGCAGCGCATCGAAGTGCCCAAGCTGGTGGCAGCGCTGCAAAAGGGCCGCGGCGGCAGTTACGAACAGGATCTGGCCGAAACCAGCGAGGCCTTTCTCGCTGCGTCGGTGCTGGTCAGCCTCAAAGCCGAAGTGCTCGAAGCCCAGACCTTCCCGCCGGAACCGCTGCTGGAGGAGGGCTTCGACTTCGATTTCGATGAGGAAGGCCAAGGCTGGCTGTTGAACAGTGGCCTGGAGCTGCCCCGCAAGCCGGAGCGCCACCTGTTGCGGCGCCCGGTGGCCCCACCACCGTTGCAGCGCCCGGTCACCCTGGGGGAACTGATCCGCCAGCTCGAAGACATTGCCGAGAGGCTGGAGCAGGAAGAGGGGCAGACCCGCCAACGCCAACGCAGCCGGCGCTTCAGCGATCGCGCGGCCATTGAACAGGTGGCCGCCCTGGCCCACCGGGAAAAACTGCCCGAAACCACCGCCGCCCTCAGCCAGTTCCTGCTGCAGAGGCCCGAATCCCTGGAGTGGATGGCCTTTGATCAACTGGTAGAAGCCTGGGCCTGCGTGGCCCCGGAGGATCTCGACTGCGACCGGGTGGGGGTGTTCTGGGCCCTGCTCTTTCTCTGCTCCCAAGGGAAGGTCGAGCTGGAGCAGCAGGGGGGCCTGTTCGGCCCACTGCAGCTCAAACGGCTGCTGGATGAGAGCGAATCGGTGCAACTGCCCCTCCCCGCTGAACTGGGGTCAGCTCGGGGGCCGTCTCGAGAGGTGATAGCCGCTTGAGACTTTTGCCTAAGGTGCACAGATGACCGAAATCAGCCAGCGCCGATGAAGGCGATGATCTTGGCGGCGGGGAAGGGAACCCGTGTGAGACCCATCACTCACACGATCCCCAAACCGATGATCCCCATCCTTCAGAAACCCGTGATGGAGTTTCTGCTGGAGTTGCTGCGGGAGCACGGATTCACCGAAATCATGGTGAATGTCTCCCACCTGGCTGAGGAGATCGAAAACTACTTCCGCGATGGACAACGCTTCGGGGTTGAAATCGCTTACAGCTTTGAAGGCCGGATCGAAGACGGCGAGCTGATCGGTGATGCCGTTGGTTCCGCCGGTGGCCTCAAAAAGATTCAAACCTTCCAGCGTTTCTTCGATGACACCTTCGTGGTGCTCTGCGGAGATGCCCTGATTGACCTCGACCTCAGCGAGGCTGTGCGCCGGCACAAGGCCAAGGGGGCCTTGACCTCGACCTCAGCGAGGCTGTGCGCCGGCACAAGGCCAAGGGAGCCATGGCCAGCCTGATCACCAAGCGGGTGCCCCGCGATCAGGTGAGCAGTTACGGCGTGGTGGTCACCGATGACGACGGCCGGGTGCGCTCCTTCCAGGAGAAGCCGGCGGTGGATGAAGCCGCCAGCGACATGATCAATACCGGCATCTACATCTTCGAGCCCGAAGTGCTCGACTATGTGCCCGCCGGTGTGCCCTTCGACATCGGCTCCGACCTGTTCCCCAGGCTGGTGGCGGATGGGGCGCCGTTCTACGCCCTGCCGATGGAATTCGAATGGGTCGATATCGGCAAGGTGCCCGATTACTGGCAGGCGATCCGCAGCGTGCTGCAGGGCGACGTGCGCCAAGTGCAGATCCCTGGCAAAGAGGTTCGTCCCGGCATCTATGCCGGCCTGAACGTGGCCGCCAACTGGGACAAGGTGAACGTGCAGGGGCCCATCTATGTGGGGGGCATGACGCGAATTGAAGACGGCGCCACGATCATTGGTCCGGCGATGATCGGCCCCAGCTGCCACATCTGCGAGGGCGCCACGATCGACAACTCGATCATCTTTGACTACTCCCGCATCGGCCCTGGGGTGCGCCTGGTGGAGAAGCTGGTCTTTGGCCGCTACTGCGTTGACCGCAACGGCGACCACTTCGATCTGCAGGAAGCCGCTCTTGACTGGCTGATCACCGACGCGCGCCGCCAGGACTACGCCACTCCATCACCCCAACAGAAGGCGATGGCCGATTTGCTCGGCACGGATCTGGCGATCAGCAGCGCGAGCTGAGGCCCGCGCGCTCCAGGATCAGGGGGATTCGCTCCTCAGCCTTCACCGCCATCAGGTGCACTCCCTGGGCGATCTCTGCGTAGGAGGCCAGTAGGAGGCCACCTGCTCCGCGGCAATGTTGATGCCCTCATCCGCCGGATCCGATGCCGCTGCCAAGCGGTCAATGATCGACTGAGGGATGCAGGCACCGGGCACCACCCGATTGATGAAGGCGGCGTTCTTGGCTGATTTGAGCAGAAACACACCCGCCAGCACCGGCAGACCCAGGGGCCCTGTGATCTCTCCGACAAAGCGCTTGAGGCACTCCGGATCCATCACCATCTGGGTTTGAAGAAAGCGAGCCCCAGCAGCGTGCTTGCGGCGAATGCGGCTCTTCAGGCCACTCCAGCTCGGGCTCTGCGGATCAGCAGCGGCACCGGCGAACAACGACGTGCCGCCATCGGGGAGATCACCCTGAACCGGGTCCAGCCCCTGGTTCAAGGCCCCCACCTGCTGCAGCAGACGCACCGACTCCAATTCGTTCACAGGTCGGGCCTCCAATTCGTTCACAGGTCGGGCCATGGGCTGATCGCCCACCCGCACCGGATCACCGGTGAGGCAGAGCAGATTGCGAATCCCCAGGGCATGGGCCCCCAGCAGATCGGCCTGCAGGGCAATGCGATTGCGGTCGCGGCAGGCGAGCTGCCAAACAGGCTCCAGCCCCGCATCCAGCAG
>Ga0194120_10012308_pt1 | contig 10069 bp, 11 predicted proteins | sample TA2MahCa65mmetaG_FD_148642 | JGI IMG/M metagenome (GOLD analysis project Ga0194120, IMG submission 148642) | Freshwater microbial communities from Lake Tanganyika, Tanzania - TA2015019 Mahale Deep Cast 65m | ecosystem: Environmental > Aquatic > Freshwater > Lake | place: Tanzania: Lake... | reverse complement strand
GACGGACACACGCCCGATCGCGTGTTTTGGGACAACCGGCCCACACAGCCTGCTGCTGCGTAGGCCTCAACCGCCAGGTACCACTTATGAACTGGCAGAAACTGTCCAAACAAGCGGAGCCACCTCTGAACTGCGTACGCTGAAGTCGACACGCCTGGGATCGATCAACGGCAAATGAATCAAGAACAGCGGATTGACCAGGGAGTTGAGAGCGGACAACTGAATCCGCGAGAGGCCAAGCGTCTGGAGCGGCAACAAAACCGCATCGATCGCATGGAGCATAGGGCCAAGGCGGACGGAGTCGTCACAGCTCGGGAACGGGCTCGGATCGGCGCAGCTCAGAATCAGGCTTCTCGCAACATTGCGCGCGAGAAGCACGACCGGCAAGGCAATCGGCATCGCTGATTCTTGACCGGGCGAATGGAGTCAGGGGGAGGCGTTTGGGACAGGGGTCCTGAACGCCTCATTCGTTTTTCTGAGGAGTGCACTGAATGCCGGCCTCACCCGCATTCCTTGAAGGTGAAGACCCTGCTAGAATGCCTCCATGGAGGTCATCGCCACCCACAGCAATGCGGATTTCGATGGTCTGGCGTCCATGGTTGCGGCGCGCAAACTCTTTCCGGACGCCAAACTCGTGTTGCCTGCCGGCGGGCAGGAAGCCCTAAGAAGCTTTCTATCTGTTCACGACCTCGGTATCAGTAAACTCAAAGATATCGATCTCTCGAAGATCACCCGGTTGGTGCTGGTCGATACTCAGGAACCGGATCGGATCGGTGCACTCAAAACGTGCCTCGACAGTCCATCGGTCGACGTCGTCGTGTTCGACCACCACGTCGAAGCGGACTCGCTGTGTGCGAGACGCTCCAGCCTCTCCATTGTTGAATCCGTGGGGGCGACCATAACACTTCTTATCGGGCAACTCCGAGAACGACAGATTCCAGTCACCCCTTTCGAAGCAACGGTGATGGCCTTGGGCCTGTATGAAGAAACCGGCTCATTCGCCTTTGCTTCCACAACCAGCCGGGATTTCGAAGCGGGGGCGTTTCTCGTCGCAGCCGGGGCGGATCTGAATCTGGTGACAGACACGCTCCGCCGTCCCCTCGATCCCGATGCGGTCACGCTATTGAACGATTTCCTGGAACACAGTGAACTGCATTACCTGGAAGGCCGGAAGATCCTCGTGGCGACCAGTACGATCGACCGCTGCCGCGGAGAAGCGGCGGGTGTGGTGCATGTCCTTGCCGAGTTGCAGGGAGTCGACGCCGTCGTCGTTGCGGTCATGATGGACGATCGAGTCGAAGTGATCGGGAGAAGCCGCAGGCCCGAGATCGACGTCGGGTGGATCGCAAGGGAGTTCGGAGGCGGGGGCCATGCCGTGGCGGCCGCGGCCACGGTGAAAGGGCGGCCGCTTGCGGAGGTCAAAGAGACACTGGTCCGGCTGCTGACCACCCACTATCGCCCGACCCTGTTGGCCCAGGACGTCATGACTCGTCCGGTGAAAGCGATTGAGACGGATACAGCTGTCACGGAGGCCGGGGAACGGATGACGGCGTATGGACTCAATGTGTTTCCGATCCTGGATGAGCAGGACCGCTATGCAGGATTAGTCAGCCGAGAGTTGATTCAAAAGGCGCTGTTTCATCGGCTCGGCAAAATGGCGGTGCGGGAGATCATGCAGACCGACGCGTACCAGGCGCAGCCGGAGACACCGTTCCACGACGTGGAAACCGCGATGATCGAACGGAACCAGCGGTTTGTCCCGGTCATCAAAGACGCCAAGGTTGTCGGCGTCATTACCAGAACGGATTTGCTGCGGACCTTGCACGACGATGTGCTGAAGAGCGCCAGAATAAGAACCCTGCGCCCCAGCGCGACCGAGGCGGAGATCGGAGGGCCGCACCGCAACGTCAGAGGGCTGTTACGGAGCCGTTTGCCCCATCACCTGGTCACGCTGTTGGAAGAAGCCGGGCAATTGGCTGACCGGTCCGGCGTGTCGCTCTTTGTCGTCGGCGGCTGTGTGCGAGATCTGCTGTTGGACATCAACAATCTCGACCTGGATCTCGTGGTCGAGGGCGACGGCATCGCCTTCGCGCGGCAGTTGGGTGACCTGTTGCGCGCTCGCGTCAAGACTCACGAACGGTTCGGGACTGCGATCGTGCTCCTGCCGGACGGATTCAAACTCGACGTCGCCACCGCGAGGACGGAGTATTACGAGTACCCCACCGCCTTGCCGACGGTCGAACAGGGCTCGATCAAGAAGGATCTTTACCGGCGCGACTTCACAATCAACGCGCTGGCTGTCCGATTGAATGGAAAGGGCTTTGGCGATGTCCTGGATTTCTACGGCGGACAGCGTGACCTGAACGACAAGGTCGTACGTGTGTTGCACGGATTGAGTTTCGTCGAAGATCCCACCCGCGTCTTTCGAGCCATTCGATTTGAGTCCCGTTTTGGCTTTCATCTCGGCAAGGACACAACGGGGCTGATCGCCGGTGCCGTGAAGATGAATCTATTTCACCGGCTCTCCGGCCACCGGCTGTTGGAAGAACTGAAGTTGCTCTTGGGCGAACGCGAGCCGAAACAGGCCATCAAGCGGTTGGCTGATCTGGACGTGCTCCAATTCATCCATCCGAAGTTAAAGTGGTCCGATCGGCTGCATGTGCTCTTGAGTGCGATCGAGGAGGCAGTCGATTGGTATCGTCTGCTGTATTTGGACCGGAAGATCGAGGTCTGGCTGGTCTACATGATGGGATTCTTGGAAGTGCTGCCGGGACGAGCCGTGACGGATGTCCTCAAGCGGTTTCCGTTTTCCGAGGCGGAAGCACGCACCCTCAAGTCTGCACGGTCCGGCTCCCAGGGGATCATGCGCCGGCTCGGCGGAAAAACGAAGCTCAAACCGTCCGAAACGTACCGCGTACTCTCAGGCTTATCAGACGAAACCCTGCTTGGCGTGATGGCCAAGAGTAAGGGAGATGCGGTGAAGCGCCAAGTCTCGGCGTTCCTGACGACCTATCAGCACGTGAAGCCGATCCTGACCGGTGCTGATCTGAAAGCGATGGGACTCAAACCGGGACCGAAATTTAAGCAGATTCTTGATCACTTGCTCGAGGTGAGACTCAACGGAGAGGTCAAGACAGAGACGGAGGAACGAGCGCTCGTTCAGCGTATGGCGAATCTCTCCGCGTGATGCACTTTCAGTTCATCGGCGTGATGGTGGCAGACACTTCGTTGGGCAGGAGCAGGGTGGCCATTGCGCGGTTCTGTTCGTCCGGCTGAATCAGCGCGAACAGCGGTATTGGTTGCGGCACGCCACCAGGTGGCAGGGCCAGCATGGCCGGGAAGTCAATCAGCGGAGAGAGTGTCGTCTGACCGGCCAAGCGGAGGCGAAAGGCCATCAGCACATCGCGGAGCCGTTCGGTCTTGTCTTGTTCTGACAGTCCCTCTACCGGCTCAATCCCAATATCCCAGAGCGGCTTCGTGATCGTGATTGGGAAGGTCAGGCCCAGCTTCTTCGCATCCTCCGTGACGTCGATTAGAGCCCCTGCCTGGATGGCTTGCTGGCGATTTGTGATCAGTTGAACGGGCGGACCCTGGGTCTGTGTCTCCGATATCTCATCTGCCTTCATAGAATCTTGTATCTTGGATTCTGGAACAGCAGGCAGCGCAGGCATGGTTTCCACTTCTTCTGCTTCAAGAGTCTCGGGTTGCGTCTGCTGTTGGAGCGGAACTTCCTCCGGTAACGTCGGAAGGGCGTGAATCAGCCCCTCGTAGACCTTCTTGGCGGATTCAGACCAGTCAGGATTGAAAGGTCTTCCTGCAAAGGCCGCTTCGGCTGCTTTTCGTTCATCGTAGGTGAGGATTCGTGGGGTGCGTGTCGTTTCCATGGCTGGTAGATAAGCCGCGAGACCAAGAAGTCAAGACGATGTCTGATCATTTCTGAGAAGTCATCCGGCAGACGTAGCCCTAGGTTTCTGGAAGAAATAAAAACACAAGAAGTCCAATGAGATAGGGAGCTCCCCTCGCATCAAAGCCCTACCCCTCAAGGTGAAGCAGTCAAAACCCTCATGCTATAGTCGCCCCATGGCACGTATGGACTACTATCGCATCCTGGGCGTTTCCCGCGAGGCGTCGGACGACGAGATCAAGAAAGCCTACCGCAAGCTGGTCTTTCAGCATCATCCCGATCGGAATCCGGAGAGCGAATCTGCCGATGAGAAGATCCGTGAGATCAATGCCGCCTACGAAATTGTCGGCGATCCGGAGAAGCGCCGGAGTTATGACCGGCTCTTCTGGGGAGGAGAGCCGCGTGCCGAGGCCGTTGATCCGACAGTCATTCTTGATCAGATGGAGCGCACACTCTTCGATGAAGGGCGCAAGGAACTCTTTGCCCTGCTGATGCAGCGTATCACACGGATCAAGGAGGAACTACAGATCATCCGCCAGCGGACCGTCGCGGTACAGGGCTACGACTCGTTTCTCGAACAGGTTGTGGAAGGGCGCGCGGCTGAAATCATGGATGAGTTCCTCACAGACGACATGCAGGGGCGCGCGCAGCGCCTGGTCGAAGTGGCGACGGAGATGATGTTATCCCAGGGGGTGGCCAAGCGGAACGACGAGGGCGGGGTGCGTTCACTTCGCAACAGACTGGAGGCGTCATTCCGAAAAGGCCGTCTGCACGGGATTGCATCGGCGTTGGAATTATTCTACGAGAGAAGCTAGTGGTTCTGTCTATGAGGAGTGGTAGTGTCGTGGAATGCGTGGGCCGATCGTGCACAGGACTTCATAGGCGATGGTGCCGGTCCAGTTGGCGATGTCGTCGGCGGTAATGCGATCGGCGCCCTGGGAGCCGATGAGGACAGCTTCATCCCCGATGGCCGCTCCGGCAATCTTGGTGACATCGACCATAATCATATCCATGCAAACAAGGCCGGCGATCGGGGCACGTTGGCCATGGATCAGGACATGACCACGATTGGAGAGGTGGCGGCTGATGCCGTCGGCATATCCAATCGGCAGCACAGCAATCCTGGTCGCTTGTGTTGCGGTGAAGGTGCCGTTGTAGCTGACCTTCTGTCCTGGTTGAACGGTCCTGAGCTGAGCGATGGACGTCCTCAGGGAGAGGACCGGCTTCAGGTCCGGAACCGGAACGGACTTGGGCAGGGTATGATAGCCGTAGAGCATGATGCCGGGGCGGACGAGCGAGAATTGGGCCTCAGGAAAACGGATCGCGCCACCGCTATTGGCGGCATGAATCAATGGGACCCTGAATCCGTTCGCCGTGACGAGACCAATCACGTGGCGGAATTGCGTTAATTGCTTCTGCGTGGCATCTGGATCTGCCCCATCGGCATCCGCCAGGTGAGTCATGAGTCCTTCCAAGTGGAGCGTGCGCGGGAAGGTCTTTGACCCGAAGAGCTGTGCCACCTCCTCCTGTGTGAATCCCAGCCGACCCATGCCGGTATCGACCTTGAGATGAATCGGGTAGGGAGTTTGGAACGATGAGGCGGCTTGTCCCAATTTGGGAAGGATGGCGGCGTCGCTCACCACCGGAGTTAATTGGTGGCTAAACAGATCGGTGAACTGTTCCGGGAAGAGCGGCCCGAGGATCACGATTGGTGCGTTGATGCCGGCTTGTCGAAGCGTGATCCCTTCCTCGATCGACACGACGGCGACACGCGACACCCCCTGGCGAATGAGTGCCTTGGCCGTTTCAACGGCCCCGTGGCCGTAGGCATTCGCCTTGATGACGGTCATGACATCGCAGCCGGGAACGAGTCGGTTTCGGAACTGGGACAGGTTGTGGACCAGGGCGGTCAGATCAATTGTGGCGCTGGTTGGGAGAAAGGTCGAAGTGGTTAGCACATCGGGGGACAGGGGAGAAGCCTGAACCTCAGACTTCCATGATCTCCTGTTCCTTCTTCTTGATGACGTCGTCGATCTTCTGCCCGAATTGATCGGTGAGCTTTTGGGTGTCCTGTTCGGCCTTCCGCAGCTCGTCTTCGGTGAGCTTGGCATCTTTTTGGAGTTTCTTCAACTCTTCGTTCGCATCGCGCCGGAAGCCGCGGATCTGCACTTTGGTGTCTTCCCCGTGCTTCTTGCAGATCTTGGTCAGTTCTTTCCGGCGTTCCTCAGTCAGCGGCGGGAGCGGAACGCGGATCATCTTTCCGTCGTTCGACGGGGTCACGCCCAATCCCGAATTGGCCAGCGCTTTCTCGATTTCCTTGATGAGCTGCGGCTCCCACGGTTGGATGGTGATCAATCGCGCTTCAGGCGTGGAAATGTTGGAGACCTGCTTCAACGGCGTCATGGTGCCGTAGTAATCGACCCGGACTCCATCGAGGAGGGCGACCGACGCGCGGCCCGTGCGGAGGCCGGCCAGATCACGTTTCAGATGTTCCAACGCCTGTTCCATATGGGTGGTGAGCTTTTGTCGAACCGCAGCTGCGTTGGACATGGCGATACTCCGTGTTGAGATCAGCGCTGGCCGGCGGTGACGAGCGTTCCGATCGGCTCGCCGGTGGCCACGCGCTTGAAGTTGCCCTTGACCTTGAGGTTGAACACGATAAGCGGCAGATTGTTATCCATGCAGAGACTGATCGCCGTGGAATCCATGACCTTCAAGTTCTGATTCAAGATAGCCATGAAGGGAATGTCGGTGTATTTCGTGGCGCCGGGGTGTTTCATCGGATCGGCATCGTAGATCCCGTCCACCTTGGTGCCTTTCATGATGACGTGCGCCCCGATCTCCATGGCCCGCAACACCGCGGCGGTGTCGGTCGAGAAGTAGGGGTTGCCGGTCCCGCCGGCAAAGATCACCACGCGGTTTTTCTCCAGATGGCGAATGGCTCTCCGGCGGATGTATCCTTCCGCCAATTGGCGCATTTCAATGGCGGATTGCACACGCGTATGGATGCCGGCCCGTTCGAGGGCATTTTGGAGCGCCAGGGCATTAAGCACCGTGGCCAGCATGCCCATGTAATCGGCAGAGGCGCGCTCCATGCCGGACGCGCTCGCGGCGATGCCTCGGAAGATATTCCCACCGCCGATGACGACGGCTACTTGCACGTCGAGTGCCACGACAGAGGCGATTTCTTCCGCCAGGCCTTCGAGGATAGAAGGTTGGATGCCGTAGCCCTGCTCACCGGCCAACATCTCCCCGCTCACTTTCAACAGGAGGCGCCGGTATTTGGCAGTGGTCATGCTTCGCCTAATTGGTAGCGGGTAAACCGGCGGATGTTCATGTTCTCGCCGATCTTGGCTATTTTTTGGGATACCAGGTCCTTGATGACGACGGCCGGGTCCTTGATGAAGGACTGTTCCAACAGGCAGTTTTCCTGGTAGAACTTTTCCAGTTTGCCCTCGACGATTTTCGGCCATGCGGCGGGCGGCTTGCCCATTTCTTTGGCCTGCGCTTCGTAGATCGCGCGCTCCTTGTCCTGGACCTCTTTGGCGATATCTTCCCGTTTCACGTAAGAAGGCTTGGCTGCGGCGACCTGCAGCGCGAGGTCGTTGACGAAGGATTTGAACTCCTCGTTGCGCGCCACAAAATCTGTTTCGCAATTGACTTCAATAAGGACCCCGATCTTGCCTCCCATGTGGATGTAGGCATGCACAAGTCCCTGGTTTGTCTCGCGCCCGGACTTTTTCGCCGCCGCCGCGAGACCCTTTTGCCGGAGATAGTCGATCGCCTTTTCGATGTCGTTCCCGTTCTCGGTGAGGGCCTTTTGGCAATCCAAAATCCCGGCACCGGTCTTTTCACGAAGCTCTTTCACAAGCTGACTTGATCCTGCCATGGTCCGTTATCCTTCGCCGTCTGATGAAATGAAATCGTTGACTGCCGTCCGAATGATCGAATTTAGGATGCCGGGACACTTTCCAGGCGAGCGGCCGGCTTCTTGTCATGGGCCGCAGGGGACGCCTGAAATTCCGCTTCTTCGCGCTGTGTTTTGAGGTGCGCCCCTTCGATGCAGGCGTCCGCGATCTTGGACGTGATCAACTTGATCGACCTGATCGCGTCGTCGTTGCCTGGAATTGGGTGCGTGATGTGATCGGGATCGCAATTGCTGTCCAGAATGGCGATCACGGGAATATCCAGCCTGGTTGCTTCTTGCACCGCGATCTTCTCGATTCTGGTATCCAGGATGAACACGGCGCCCGGCAGGCTCCGCATGTTCTTGATGCCGGACAAATACTTTTGGAGCTTGGCGATGTCCTTCTGCATCAATAGGATTTCTTTCTTCTTGAGCCCGTGCTCGCTGGGGTTGAGCAACGTGGCTTCCATCTTTTTCATCTTGTCGATGCTGCGGCGGATCGTTTGAAAGTTCGTGAGCATGCCGCCGAGCCACCGCTGATTGACGAAGAACATATTCGCGCGCTTGGCTTCTTCCTCAAGGATCTCCGCGGCTTGGCGCTTGGTGCCGACGAAGAGAATCGAGTCGCCGCCCGCCACCGTATCACGGACGAAGGCATAGGCCTGCTCCATGCGGGTCAGGGTCTGTTGCAGATCGATAATGTAAATCCCGTTGCGTTCACCGAAGAGGAACTTCTTCATTTTGGGATTCCAGCGGTTCGTCTGGTGCCCGAAGTGCACGCCGGCTTCCAAAAGTTCCTTGATAGCTACAACTCCCATGCCTTCACCTCCCTTACAGGCTTGCAGAGCACCCGCGAACGGGCGAGGGGCGTCCAGCCCCTTATTCTCAAGCCAGGCGGCGTGTGTTCACGCCGATGTTGGATTTGAATAAAGTCCCATCCGCCGGTGGGCGGTATAGGCTGGCCTTCACTATCGGGCTATCACCCGACCGCGCACGCTATCACAGTCATGGTGGCTTTTCAAGCCGGCAGGGGATGCATTCGATGGCTATCTATATGGTTTTTCTACAATCAGCCATGGGGATAACCGCACACACGTACGAGCTGATGGTCACCGAATCACCGTCCTGACCTGCCGCCAGTCGGTCAGCACGATTCGCGCGAGGTGTACAGTCGATCAACGACCGCATCTTACTCAGGCTCATCAAGCTTTTGGGAATGGTTGAAACCGATGCGGCCTGAAGCATAACCGTTCCTAGGCATTCGAAGGGGGATTGTCTATAATAGGGAACGTGACCCCTTGGTTCTCGTTCCGATAATGAGGTAAACCGCTATGTCCACGAGAAGTTATACCGCAATCGTCGAAAAAGAAGGCGTAGGCTATGTCGCGCTCTGCCCGGAACTGGACGTAGCCAGTCAAGGGGAGACCGTCGAATCGGCCACAGCCAACCTCAAAGAAGCGGTCGAACTCTTTCTGGAGTGCGCCGATCCCGCCGAAGTCGAACGCCGGCTCCATACGCAGGTCTTTATCACCCGCTTCGAAGCGGCCCATGGGTAAACTTCGCGTCCTGTCCGGACGAGACGTCTGCCGCATCCTCGAACAATACGGGTTTCAGACCGTCCGCCAACGTGGTAGCCACATCGTGATGCAACGGCGTACGGATCTCGGTACCGTCACAGTTCCTATTCCCGATCATCCTGAACTTCGAATCGGAACACTCCAATCGATCATTCGGCAAAGCGGGATTGCGCGCACGGCCTTCGAGAGCTAATCCGATGCAGGGAAGTGGTCCATTCTACTAGCCCGCATTATTCATGACAGTTCGTGACGAAACCGCCCAGACGCCATGCGAGACGGGCATGCGGAGCCCTGAGAGGCCGAAGCATACTTGAAACAGTATGTTGAGGCCGTGAAGGGCGAGCCTGCCCGCCGGCCGCAAGAAACTTGCAGCCAGGCTTGTCGGAGCGGCGTATCGGCGGTTGCAGTAGAAGTGCTCATGAATCATGCGGGCTCGAACGTTGGCGATGTCGCGTCGTATGGAACAGATGGGCGGTCTGGGCGCGTAAGTCAATCCGGCCCATGGCTAGATCTGTCGAATGCACGAAACAAGATTTGACCCCGACTGGGTATCACTTTCCTAAAGGGACACGGTTTGCGCAGATCTCTCGTGCCGAGATCAAACGGATCCAGGCGATGTTCAACGATCGGCCCCGAAAGATTTTGAACTGGCATAGTCCCGCTCATGCCTTTGCCCAACTG
>Ga0194120_10012301_pt1 | contig 10074 bp, 5 predicted proteins | sample TA2MahCa65mmetaG_FD_148642 | JGI IMG/M metagenome (GOLD analysis project Ga0194120, IMG submission 148642) | Freshwater microbial communities from Lake Tanganyika, Tanzania - TA2015019 Mahale Deep Cast 65m | ecosystem: Environmental > Aquatic > Freshwater > Lake | place: Tanzania: Lake... | reverse complement strand
CGCCGCGGCCGCGGCGCGCAGCTCGCGGGCACGCGCTCCTCCGGCGCCGAGACTGCGCGCGCGGTCGCCGTGCTGCGCGACCTCGACGCACTCATCCGCAGCGAGACGAGCGACCGCGTGAGCCTCGACGCCGTCGTCGCCGTTCTCGCGCGCCAGCAAGCGCCCGTCACGACCGCGGGTTTCCGCGCCACCGCGGAAGGGGTGACCGGCCTCGACCTCGGCGGCTTCTTCCGCTCGCGCGTCGGGCTGGTGAGGTAGGGCGAGCCGGGCCGCGGCTCACCGCCACGCGAACACGGGCTGCTCGTAGTGGTCGACGCGCGTGGCGCGGCCGAACAGCGCGACTTCGCGCAGCTGGAAGAGGATCGCGGCGGTGGGCGCATGGATGTGGGTGTCGAGCAGCGGGATCGAGATCACCGGGCGCTCGCTCTCCGGGATGCGGCGCAGGTGGGGCACTCCCGGGTGCGAGAGGTCGGCGACGGGCACGCGGTAGATCGCGGCGACCTCCTTCGGGTCGGGTCGCAGCTCGGGGTGCTCGCCGGTCCACACCACCACCGGAGTGATCACGAAGCCCGAGCGCGTGGGGTAGTCGTCGAGACGCCCGAGAATCGCGTCGTCGCGCAGCTCGAGCCCCACCTCTTCGTGCAGCTCGCGCAGTGCCGCGCGCTCCGGCGTTTCGCCGGCGTCGAGGCGGCCGCCGGGTAGCGCCCACTGGCCCGCGTGATTGCGCAGCCGCGCCGCGCGGCGCGTGATCACGAACGCGAGCGCGCCGTCGTCTCCGGGCACGAGCGTCGCCGCGACCGCGGCGTGCCGCCTGCCCTCGAGCGGGGCCTCGCGCCGCTTGGCCGCGAAGCTCGCGAGATTCCGGCGCACCTCTTCGATTCGCTCGCGCATTCGCGCACGGTAGACCGCCTCGCAGAGACTCGTGCGGCTGCGCCGCCGCTCGCTCGCCGAGTTACGTTGCGCGCCCCTTCGGAGGCCGCTCGTGACTCCCGCTCGCGCCATGCTCGCCAGCGCAACGCAGCGCACGCTCTCGCTGCCGCAGCGCGGCGTCGAGATCGCGCTGCTCGACTTCGGCGGCGACGGGCCCCTCGCGCTCCTCCATCACGCGACGGGCTTCTGCAAAGGCGTGTGGGCCCCGATCGCGGAGCAGCTGCGCGCGCGCTTCCGCGTGATCGCGATGGACGCGCGCGGCCACGGCGACTCCTCCGTCGTCGAGGGCCCCGCGGCGTATGCGTGGCCGGAGTTCGCGCGCGATCTCCAGGCGGTCGTCGAATCGCTCGCGAGCGAGCTCGGCCCGGTCGCGCTCGGGATGGGTCACTCGTTCGGCGGCACCGCGATGCTCAGCGCCGGCAAGGCGCGCCCCGACTTGTTACGGCGTCTCGTGCTCGTCGACCCCGTCGTGCCGATGCCCGCCGCGATGTATCCGCCGGACGCGCTCTCGCGGCCGAACGCGCTCGCGGACGGCGCGCGCCGCCGCAGGACCGAGTGGCCAAGCCTCGCGGAGGCGCGCAGGAGCTGGGGCGAGCGCAGCGTGTTCAAGACTTGGCGGCCGGAGGTTCTCGACCTCTATGCGCTCGATGGCCTGCGCGAGCGCGCGGACGGCAGCGTCACGCTGAAGTGCCCGAGCGCGGTCGAGGCGGCGATCTTCGATCAGGGCCGCGACCTCGACGTGGCGGCGATCGCGCAGGACCACCCCGTCCCGACGCTTTGGATCCGCGCCGGTCAGGGCAATTTTCCCGGCGAGTGGTGCCGGTCCCTTGCCGGCCGGATGCGCGCTTGTGAGTACCGCGACCTCGACGTCGGCCACCTCGTGGTGATGGAGCAGCCCGAGCTCGTGGCCGCCGAAGCGCTGCGCTTCGCCGAACCGGCAACAGAGGCGTAAACCCGCCCGCAGCGTTGGCCGATGCACTAGGCGCCATGAATTTGCGCGTGCACGCGGCCGTTGTCTTCGCGGGGATCCTCCTGTGGACGGGAGCGACCTCGGCCCAGCAGGCGCAGAGCCTCGACGCGAAGGCGCCGCCCCCCGAGATGCGCGTGCTCGTGATGCCACCGCGCGCGACGAGCGTGTATCGCAGCGTCGATGCTGGCGTGCGCGAGTGGTGGGCCGCCGAGATCGCGGCGAACGACGTGAGGGTGATCGGGCGGCACGAGACGGCGGCCGCATCTGCGGCGGTGCTCGCCGGTGCGACGCGTCCCCACTTCAGCGCCGACGCGCCCGCGCTCGCGAAGCAAGCGAACGCCACGCACGTCGCGCTCAGCGAGCTGCGTTACGAGAAGGGCCTCGCGGAAGTCTGGCTGCGCGTCTACGACGCGAGCGGGAAGGCGCTCGCTGCGGGAAGCGCGAAGGGCAAGCTGGCGAAGCTCGGCGACGTGCTCGTGCAGGCCTCGGCGCCCGCACGAAAGCTGTTCGGCGCCGCGCCGCCGGAGTCGCCGCGGCTCTCGGAGCTCGGCGTGTTCGAGACCGCGGGCGATGCGCTGGGCGCATCCCGCCCGTCAGACGCAGTGGCTTCGCTCCTCAGCGCGAAGGGACGCACTGCCGACGCGCTGCGCGCCGAGCTCGAGCGCGCCGCGAGCGACGACCGCGTGCCGCTGCCCGAGCGCTCCCGTCTCGCGAGCGTGACCGGCAACGACGACCCGAACTGGCTGCGCGTCCGCCAGGGCATCATCGAGGGCAAGGATCCCGAGTTGTTATTGGCGGGCGCGGTGAACGCGAGCGCACGCGGCGAGCACGCGCGTGCGCTCGAGTTGTACCGCCAAGTGGAGACCGCAGCGCCCGACGCGCGCGCACGCCTCGGCATCGCGCGTGCGCTCACCGCGCTCGACCGCCATGCGGAGGCGCGGCCCGCGTGGGAGGGCGTGCTTGGGGACGATCCCGAGAGCTTCGAGGCGCGCAGCGCGCTGTCGCGGAATCCGTCGTTGCCGCCGGCAAAACGCGCTGAGCACGCGGTCGCGCTCGGCGAGCTGAAGGCGAAGGCGTTCGATCGCGAGGGCGCGGAGAAGGCGTTCGAGCACGCCACGCTGCTCGCGCCCAAGGAATCCGGGGCTCGCGCGAAGCTCGGCGTCGCGCAGATGCAGGCGCAGCTCGGCGAGCGCGAGGAAGCCTTGCTCGTGTACGAAGAGCTCGGCGCCGCGGGGCCGGAGGCGCTCGGCGAGCACGCCGCGAGCACGTATGCAGGGCTCGGCGACATCCGCGCGCTCTCCGGTGACGACGCCGGCGCGAGTGAGGCCTACGCCACTGCCCTGGCGGCCGACCCGCAGAACGTCGACGCGCTGTCGGGGCAAGGCGAGATGCTGATGAAGGCGGGCAAGCCGCAGGAGGCGCTCTCGCCACTCGAGCGGGCCGCGCAGCTGGAGTCGCAGGCCGCGGATCGCCAGCTCCGCTGGGCGCGGGCGCTGCGCGCGGCGGGAGACGAGGAAGGCGCGCTGGTGGCGCTGAAGGCGCCGATGGTGCCTGAAGACCAGCAGGCCGAGCTGCTGCGCGAGACGGCCGACATTCAGCACGAGCAGGGCAATGCGGCGGCGGCGGCGGAGACGCTGCAGAAGGCCGTCGCGCTCGAGCCCGACGACGCTCCGCTGCGCACCGCACTCGCCGAGGCGTACGAAGAGACTGGCGACGCCGAGGCCGCCGCGCGCGAGCGCGCGCGGGTGTCGGCGCTGACCGGCCTCGCGCCGACCGACACGCGCGCGACGGCGCGCCAGGAGACGGAGAAGCCGAAGGAAGCGGGCGCCGGTGGCCCCTTCGCGTCGGTCGCCGCGGGCTTTCCGAAGGCGCGCCGTGACGGATCGCCGTTCGCGGGCGTCGCGTTCATCGGCGTCGCGCAGGAGCGCACGCCCGTCGATCACGTCCGCGCGTGGCTGTTGCCGCGCAGCCTCGACCTCGGTGCGCTCGAGGCTGAGCTGCGCGCCGCCTTCGAAGCGCGCTACGGCCTCGCGCCCGTTGGAGCCGTGAGCGACCCGCCCGGCCTACGAGCGCGTGCTCGCGTTCTCGTCGACGGACCGCTCGGACCTCTCGCTCGTCAACGACGACCTCGGAGTCGAAGTCTCCTTCGTCGCGATGCTGACGCCGAACGAGCCGACCGGCATCGACTCACCGCTCGCGCCCGAGTCGCAGCTCGAGATTCGCATGCACACGGGCCGCACGACCGACGCGGTCGAGATCCTGCGTCTCGCGGCGAGCGTGCCGAACCCCGAGTCGTACCTGCGCTGGAACCCGCGCGCGCTGCTGCCCTACGGAATTCTGCTCGCGCTCGCGATGGCCCCGTTCATCCGCGGCTGGGGAAAGCTCAACGTGCGGCTCGAGCACGAGTCGCGGAAGAGCGCGAAGGGCTTCTTCACGATCGAGATCTCGCGCAGGCCCGGTCAAGCCAAGCGCGAGAAGGAGAAGGCCGGAGCCAGCAAGCTCACGCAATACCAGAAGAAGGGCGCCGCCTGGTCGCGCTTCCGCCGCTTCATGGCGCAGCGCGAGAACGCGTTCCGGATGATTCCCGCGCGCAGTTATTACGTGTGCGTGCACGGAGTCATGCAGGACGACAAGGGCGATATCGTCGGTAGCTACCTCGAAGAGCGGAAGGTGAGGATTCCGCGCGGCGGCACGGTCGACGTCTCGTTCGACTTCCGGCCGCGCGAAGCGGCGCTCGAGGTGCGCTTGGTACGGCCCGAGGGCGACACGCACGGCGTGGCGCGCGTGTGCGTGCGCGGGATGCCTTCGACCATGCGCTTCGTGAAGGAAGAGACCACGACGCTCTACGTGAGCAAGGGCGAGCACTTCGTCGTGGTCGGATACGGCGACTGCGTGTTCGAGCGCCGCGTCGAGATCAGCGAGCTGACCGCGCACCAGGTGACCATCGGTCTCGGCGACGTGAATCAGGCCGTGTTCCAAGGCGTGAAGGAAGCGATCGAGCCCTTCCTGATCGGCGATTTGCCGGCGTGCGCGCGCCCTCGACAAGGCCGGGCTGACGAAGCAGGCCAACGAGCTGCGCGCGCAGTACCACGAGCAGCAGGGCGACAAGGCCGCGGCTGCGAAGTTCTACCGCGAAGCCGGCCAGCTCACGCAGGCGGCGGCGCTGTCTGCGGAGAGCGGCGGAAGCGCGCAGAGCGCCGAGCTGTACGAGCAGGCCGGCGATCATCGCAGCGCAGCCAGCGCGTATCTCGAAGCCGGCGAGTTTCAGCGCGCCGCCGAGATGTTCGAGGCCGCGTACGACTTCGCGGACGCGATCGAGGCATACCGCAAGGCGGGCGCGCGCGAGAAGGTGTGCGACTTGCTCGAGCGCGTCGGGCGCCATCACGAAGCCGGCGTGCTCTCACTCGAGCTCGGCGACGAGGACCGCGCGATTCGCAATCTCCAGCAGGTCGACCTGCGCGATCCCGACTACGCGGAGTCGTGTCGCGCGCTCGCGGATCTGTTCCTCGCGCGCGAGGAGTGGATGCTCGCGATCGACCGCCTCAAGGAGGCGATCCACACCGTCGGCGAAGACGCGGCGTCGCTCGAGATGTTCGAGCAGCTCGGCGACGCGTTCGAGAAGAACGGCGACCTGCAGGACGCGCTGCAGACCTTCGAGGGCATCCGCAAGCGCGACTACCAGTACGCGAACATCGCCGACCGCATCCGCTCGCTGCGTGAGCGCACGCAGATCCAGGAGACGCAGCGCCAGTCGCAGCTGAACACCGCAGCTGCGGGCGCCACCACCATGGCCGCGGGCGCCGCGACCGCACCCGCCGCTGCGCCCGTGGAGGATCGCTACGAGATTCTCGGCGAGCTCGGGCGCGGTGGCATGGGCATCGTCTTCAAGGCGCGCGATCGCCGCCTCGGGCGCGTCGTCGCGCTGAAGCGCCTGCCCGACAACCTTCGCGATCACCCCACCGCGGTCGCGCTGTTCCTGCGCGAGGCGCAGTCGGCGGCGGCGCTCAATCATCCGAACATCGTCACGATCTACGACGCCGACCAAACGGCGGGGAACTATTACTTGACGATGGAGTTCCTCGAGGGCATGCCCCTCGATGCGGTCTTGAGAAAGCGCGGGAAGCTCTCGCCCAAGGACGCCGCGCGCATGGGCGTGCAGATCGCGACGGGCCTCCAGTTCGCGCACGAGCGCGGCCTCGTTCATCGCGACATCAAGACGGCGAACCTGTTCTTCACGCGGGATCGCGTGGTGAAGATCATGGACTTCGGCCTCGCGAAGATGGTCGAAGAGGTGCGCAAGGCGGCGACGGTCGTCGGCGGCACGCCGTACTACATGGCGCCCGAGCAGGCGCTCGGTGAGCGCGTCGATCACCGCGCGGATCTGTACGCCTTCGGCGTCACGCTCTTCGAACTCGTCGCCGGCCGCGTGCCCTTCAAGGACGGCGACGTCGCGTACCACCACCGGCACACGGCGCCGCCGGATCTTCGCGGTCTCGTGCCGGGCATCCCCGAGGCGCTGGCCGCGCTGATCGAGCAGCTGATGGCGAAGAAGGCTGCCGATCGCCCCGCGACGACCGCGGAAGTGACCGCTGCGCTCGAGGCGCTGGTGCGCGGCGCGTAGCGAGCGCGCGCCCGATCCCCGCCATGCAGAGGAACTTCGAGCGGGTACGATGCGGCGCTTCCGAGAGTGAGGAAGCGATGCGAGACGAGAACGCGGCGCCCGAAGGTGGCGAGGCACAGGACGAGCTGCTCGAAGCCTTCGGCGTGAATGCCGGCATCGTTGCCGAGATTCGGCAGCGCTACGAGCTCGATCCACGCTCCGTGCATGCGAGCTGGGCGAAGCTGTTCGAGCCCGAGCGCGATCACGACGCCGAGCCGCTGCCGGAGGAGACGCCCGGCGCCGCGCCTTCGCTCGCGAGCCCACAGATCGCGGAGAAGTACGCGCGCGTGCTGCGCATGATCCACGCCTACCGCGCGCGCGGTCACCGCATCGCGGATACCGATCCGTTGGGGAGCCGCGTCGAGTACTTCCCGGAGCTCGATCCCGCTCACTACGGTCTCGGCAAGGACGACGAGAGCAAGCCCTTCTTCGCCGGAGATCTGCCGGGCGGCCCGATTCAAAGCCTGGCGCAGATTCTCGATCGCCTGCGCACCACGTACTGCCGCCGCGTCGGCGTCGAGTTCACGCACATCCAGGACCCCGGCAAGCGCCAGTGGCTGATGCGGCGCATGGAGGAATCGCAGAACGCGACGCAGCTCTCCGCCGAGGAGCAGCTGCGCGTGCTCGAGAAGATCTGCGCGGCGGAATTGTTCGAGCGCTTCCTCCACACCAAGTTCGTCGGCCAGAAGCGCTTCTCACTCGAAGGCGCCGAGGCGCTGATCCCGCTGCTCGACACGATCGTCGAGGACGCGCCGAGCCATCACGCGCGCTCGCTCGTGATCGGCATGGCGCACCGGGGGCGCCTGAACGTGCTCTCGAACATCGTCGGCAAGTCGCTCGCCTCGATCTTCTCGGAGTTCGAGGACGTCGAGGAAGCCGAGGCGCCGTTCGGCTCGGGCGACGTGAAGTACCACAAGGGCTACACGACCGATCGCATCACGCGCAGCGGCGGACGAGTGCACCTCTCGCTCACCGCGAATCCGTCGCACCTCGAAGCGGTCGACCCGGTGGTCGAAGGCCGCACCAAGGCGAAGCAGGTGCGCGCAGGCGACGCGAAGGGCAAGCAGTTCGTGCCGGTGCTCGTGCACGGCGACGCCGCGTTCGCGGGCCAGGGCATGGTCGCGGAGGTGCTGAACCTCTCGCAGCTGAAGGGCTACTCGACGGGCGGCACGATCCACGTCGTGGTCAACAACCAGATCGGCTTCACCACGACGCCGCAGGAAGCGCGCTCGACGCTCTACTGCACCGACGTCGCGAAGATGATCCAGTCGCCGATCTTCCACGTGAACGGCGACGACCCCGACGCGGTGGTGCACTGCACGCGGCTCGCCTTCGCGTATCGCCAGCGTTTCGGCGACGACGTCGTGATCGACATGGTTTGTTATCGCCGCCACGGCCACAACGAGGGCGACGAGCCGAGCTTCACGCAGCCGCTGCTGTACGAGAAGATCCGCAAGCTGCCGGGCCTGCGCGCGCAATACACCGAGCAGCTCGTGCGCAGCGGCGTGCTCGTGACGGCGGACGCCCAGCGCATCGAGGCGGACCTGAACAAGCAGCTCGTGCAGGCGCGCGAGTCGATCAAGACCGCACCGCCGAGCGCCGAGGCGGAGTACGAGCTGCGCGGGGCGTGGACGAACTTCTCGCGCACCCGTCCGAGCGAGCCGGCGCTGACGAGCGTCCCAGCCGAGCGCCTGGCGCGAATCGCAGAGTCGCTCTCGGCCGCGCCGGCGGGCTTCCAGGTGCACAAGAAGCTGGTGCCGCTGCTCGAGCGGCGCAGCAAGGTCGTCGCCGAGGGCGGACCGATCGACTGGGCGCTCGCGGAGGCGCTCGCGTTCGGCAGCCTGGTCACGGAAGGCACGCCCGTGCGCTTGTCGGGGCAGGACTGCTCGCGCGGCACGTTCAGCCAGCGCCACGCGGTCGTCGTCGACCAGGCGACGGGGCAGGAGTACGCGGCGCTCGACCACATCGCGGAGACGCAGGCGCGCTTCGAGGTGTACGACAGCCATCTCTCGGAGGCGGGCGTGCTCGGCTTCGAGTACGGCTACTCGCTCGCGGCGCCTGGCACGCTCACGCTGTGGGAGGCGCAGTTCGGCGACTTCGCGAACGGCGCGCAGGTGATCATCGACCAGTTCATCGCGTCGGCTCACGCGAAGTGGGGGCGCATGAGCGGGCTCGTGATGCTGCTGCCCCACGGCTACGAAGGGCAGGGTCCCGAGCACTCGAGCGCGCGCATCGAGCGGTACTTGCAGCTCTGCGCAGAGGACAACCTGCAGGTCGCGAACTGCACGACGCCCGCGCAGTACTTCCACATCCTGCGCCGCCAGATGCGCCGCAACTACCGCGCGCCGCTGATCCTGTTCACGCCGAAGAGCCTGCTGCGCGCGCCGCGCGCGGTGTCGAGCGTGAGCGAGCTCGCGAGCGGCGGCTTTCAGCCCGTGATCGACGACGCCGCGATTCGCGATGCGAGCGCCGTGCAGCGCGTGCTCGTGTGCAGCGGCAAGGTCTACTACGACCTCGTCGCTCGCCGCGAAGAACGCGACGGACGCGGCGAGGGAAGCGTGCGCGGCGACGTTGCGATCGTGCGCGTCGAAGAGATCTACCCGTGGCCCGACACCGAGCTGGGCGCCGCGCTCGCGCGCTACGCGAATGCGGCGCGCGTGACCTGGGTGCAGGAAGAGCCCGCGAACATGGGGCCCTGGACGTTCGTGCGCGCGCGCGTGCAGGCGCTGCTGCCTCCGCGCGCGCAGCTCGCCTACGCGGGCCGCGCGCCGAGCGCCAGCACCGCGGTCGGCTCCGGCCGCGTGCATCGCCTCGAGCTCGAGGAGCTGCTCGGCGTGGCGTTCGGGGAGTAGCGGTAACGGGCGGGCGCCCGAATCGAGAAGCGAGCGTCAGACGCGTTCTCCTCGATTTCGGAGAATCGAGGGCCAGGCGTCTGACGCTGGATTGGCGATTCGCCCCGCGGGTGCGTCGCGCGCCCACGCGCGGCACCGTCGTGTGATGCGCGCGCTCGAGCCCCGCGTTGCCGTCACCGCCGAAAGCGTCGCCGAGGCCCGCGCGCTGCAGGAGCAACTGCGTTCCCGCGTAGTCGCGCGCGATGCGTTCCCGCGCCGCGTGCGCTTCGTCGCGGGCACGGACGTCTCGTTCGATCGCTTTGCGCCGACGCTCTTCGCCGCGGTCGTGGTGCTCGACGCGCGCACGCTCGCGGTGGTCGACGCCGCGTGCGCGGAGGTACCCGCGTCGTTCCCGTACGTGCCGGGCTTCCTCTCGTTCCGCGAGCTTCCGCCGCTGCTCGCCGCGTTCGCGAAGCTGCGCGTCGCGCCCGATCTCGTCGTGTGCGACGGCCATGGCCGCGCGCACCCGCGGCGCTTCGGCCTCGCGTGCCATCTCGGCGTCGCGCTCGATCTGCCGACGCTCGGCTGCGCGAAGTCGGTGCTCACAGGCGAGCACGCCGAGCCCGCGCGCGAGCGCGGCAGCTTCGCGCCGCTACGCGACGGCGGCCGCACGCTCGGCTCCG
>Ga0194120_10012299_pt1 | contig 10075 bp, 11 predicted proteins | sample TA2MahCa65mmetaG_FD_148642 | JGI IMG/M metagenome (GOLD analysis project Ga0194120, IMG submission 148642) | Freshwater microbial communities from Lake Tanganyika, Tanzania - TA2015019 Mahale Deep Cast 65m | ecosystem: Environmental > Aquatic > Freshwater > Lake | place: Tanzania: Lake... | reverse complement strand
GTGCCCGGCATCCAGACCAAGTTCTTCGAAAAGGCGGCCAAGTCCGCGGCCGACGTGATCTTTCTCGATCTCGAAGACGCGGTCGCGCCGGCCGACAAGCCGCAGGCGCGCAAGAACGTCGTCCAGGCGATCAACGACGTCGATTGGGGCGACAAGACGCTGTCGGTCCGGATCAACGGCCTGGATACGCATTATATGTATCGCGACGTCGTCGACGTCGCCGAAGGCGCGGGCGAACGCCTCGACCTGATCATGGTGCCGAAGATCGGCACGCCGGCCGACGTCTATGCCCTCGACATGCTGCTGACCCAGATCGAGACCGCGAAGGGTCGCAAGAAGCGCATCGGGCTCGAACTGATCGTCGAGACCGCGCTCGGCCTCGCCAATGTCGAGGCGATCGCGCGCTCGTCCAAGCGCATCGAATCGCTTCATTTCGGCGTCGCCGATTTCGCCGCTTCGACGCGCGCGCGCACGACCAATGTCGGCGGCGTCAATCCCTACTACAAAATCCTGAGCGACAAGGACGCGGCCGGCAAGCGCGAGGAGACCTGGGGCGATCCCTGGCACTATGCGCTCGCCCGCATCGTCGTCGCCGGGCGCGCCGCCGGGCTTCGCGTCGTCGACGGGCCCTATGGCGATTTCTCCGACTCCGACGGCTACCGCGCCGCCGCCAACCGCGCCGCCGCGCTCGGTTGCGAAGGCAAATGGGCGATCCATCCCTCGCAAGTCGCGCTCGCCAACGAACTCTTCGATCCGCCGAAATCCGAGGTCGAGAAGGCGCGGCGCATCCTGGACGCCATGGCGACGGCTCAGCGCGAGGGCAAGGGCGCGGTCGCGCTCGACGGCAAGCTGATCGACATCGCGTCGATCCGTCAGGCCGAGGCGCTGGTCAAGCAGGCGGACCGGATCGCGGCGGCGGCGGCGGCGCGCTGAATGAACAAGTTCCTCGACTTCGAAAAGCCGATCGCCGAGCTCGAGGGCAAGATCCAAGAGCTCAAGCATGTTGGCGCGGGCGGCCAGGTCTCGATCGGCGATGAATTGTCGACGCTCGAGCAGAAGGTCGACAAGCTCCTGCGCCAGACCTATGCGCGGCTCACGCCTTGGCAAAAGACCCAAGTCGCGCGCCATCCGGACAGGCCGAAATTCCAGACGATCGTCGATCAGCTGATCGAGGACTATGTGCCGCTTGCCGGCGACCGCGCCTTTTCCGACGACCGCGCGATCCAAGGCGGGCTCGGACGCTTTCGCGGACGCTCGGTCATGGTGATCGGGCACGAGAAGGGCGAGGGCACGGAAGGGCGCTTGCGCCACAATTTCGGCATGGCGCGTCCCGAAGGCTATCGCAAGGCGCAGCGTCTGATGCAGCTCGCCGACCGCTTCGGCGTGCCGGTCGTGACCTTGGTCGACACGGCTGGCGCATTTCCGGGCATCGATGCGGAAGCACGCGGGCAGGCCGAAGCGATCGCGCGCTCGACCCAGATGTGTCTCGCCCTCGGCGTGCCGCTGGTCGCGGCGATCGTCGGCGAAGGCGGCTCGGGCGGCGCGATCGCGCTCGCCGCCGGCAACAAGGTGCTGATGTTCGAGCACGCGATCTATTCGGTGATTTCGCCCGAGGCCTGCTCTTCGATTCTCTGGCGAGGCGAGGACCGCACGCAGGACGCGGCCGAAGCGCTGCGCCTGACCGCGCAGGATCTCCTTCAGCTCAAGGTGGTCGATCAGATCGTACCCGAGCCCTTGGGCGGTGCGCACCGCGATGCGCGCCAGGCGATCGCGGCCTTGGGCGAGGCCATCGCCAAGGCGCTCGATGAACTCGACGGCCAAACCCGGGCGAGCCTGAAGGCCCGCCGGCGCCACAAATTCCTCGACATGGGCAAGGTCGGACTGTGAGCCTTTCGGCGATCTATCACATCGCAACCTTCGAAGACTGGGACGACGCGATTGTGGCAGGCATCTACCAGGGCGGCGCCGCGGCGCGTGCCGACGGTTACCTGCATTTTTCGACCGCCGAGCAGATCGTCGAAAGCGCATCCAAGCATTGGCATGGTCGCGAGGGCATGCTGCTCGTGATCGAGCCCGACAAACTCGGCGCCAGACTCAAATGGGAACCATCGCGCGGCGGCGCGCTATTTCCGCATGTCTATGGGGACGTCCCGCTCGGCGCCGTCCGGCGCGCGACGCCGCTCCGCCTCGGTCCCGACGGCAGGCACGTCTTTCCGGAGCTTCGGTGATCGATCTTTATGCGCTCGCCTGGCCGCTCATTCGGCGAACCGATCCCGAGGATGCGCATCGTCTCGTTCTCAAGGCGCTTGCTCTGGGTTTCGGCCCGAAGACGCCGGCCGATGCTTTTCCTTCATTGCGCATGCGAGCGCTCGGCCTCGATTTTCCGAACCCCCTAGGCCTCGCCGCCGGGTTCGACAAGAACGCCGAGGTGTTCAGGCCGATGCTGGCCATGGGCTTTGGCTTCGTCGAAGTGGGCGGCGTCACGCCACGCCCGCAAGAAGGCAATCCGCGCCCGCGCGTCTTTCGGCTGGAAGACGACCTCGCCATCATCAATCGCCTCGGCTTCAACAATGAAGGCATGGAAGTCGTCGCCCGGCGCTTGTCGGCGCGCAAGCCGGGCGCGGGCGGTATCGTCGGGGTCAATCTCGGCAAGAACAAGGAAACGGTCGATGCCGCAAGGGATTACGCGGCGCTGGTCGAGCGCCTCGCGTCATGCGCGGACTTCCTGACCGTCAACGTCTCCTCGCCCAACACGCCGGGTCTGCGCGCGCTTCAAGGCAAGGCGCCGTTGCTCGACATTCTTCAGGCGGCGCAGGAGGCGCGCGCACGCGTCACCAAGCCGGGCGTCGCGGCCACGCCGATCCTCCTCAAGATCGCGCCCGATCTCACGCCCGCGGACCGGGCCGACATCATCGAAGTCGCGCTCGAACTGAAAATCGATGGCTTGGTCGTCTCGAATACGACGATCGAGCGTCCGCCGACGCTCGAAAGCGAGTTTCGGCGCGAAAGCGGCGGGCTTTCAGGCGGACCGCTGTTCAAGCCTTCGACCCAGCTGCTCGGCAAGATCTACAAGCTGTCGGAGGGCAAGATCCCGCTGATCGGCGTGGGCGGCGTCTCGAGCGGCGCCATGGCCTACGCCAAAATTCGCGCCGGCGCTTCGTTGGTCCAGCTCTATACCGCCTTGGTCTATCGCGGGCCCTCGCTCGTCGCCTGGATCCTGGAAGATCTGGCCGCGCGCCTCGAACGCGACGGCTTCAAGTCGGTCGCCGATGCGGTCGGGGCGGATTACCGGTGAGAGCGCCGCCGATCCTCGCGGGCGTACGCGAACTTGTGCATCGCTATGACGGGTTGATCCTCGATCTCTGGGGCGTCGTGCACAATGGCAAGCGGCCTTATCCGGGCGTGCTCGACTGCTTCGCCAGGCTGCGCGAGGCGGGCAAGCGCGTGTTGCTCTTGTCGAATGCGCCGCGCCAGAGCGCGCGCGTTCACGCCCAGCTCGCCGGTCTCGGCATCGCGCGCGAACTATACGAGGATGTCGTCACTTCCGGCGATGTCGCGCGCCTCGCGCTTTCCCGACGCGACGACGACGATCACGCCAGCCTCGGCCGGCGCTTCTACTTTGTCGGACCCGAGCGCGATCATGGCGCTGTCGACGAGCTCGGCTATCAGCAGCAAGGGCGGGTGGAAGACGCCGATTTCGTCGTCGTCACCGGCCTAATCGACGACGATCGCGAAACGGCGGCCGACTATGCGCCGCTGCTTTCGACCATGAAGGCGCGCGGTCTGCCGCTTCTTTGTCTCAATCCCGATCTCTCGGTGATCCGAGGCGAGAGCGAGATTCCCTGCGCCGGCGTCCTGGGCGAGGCCTATGAAAAGCTCGGCGGCAAGGTGGTCTGGCACGGCAAGCCGCATGGCCGCGCCTACGGCGTCTGCTTCGAGCGTTTCGCCGGCGTCCCCAAATCGCGCTTGGTTGCCGTCGGCGATCGCTTGGACACCGACGTCGCCGGCGGGCTATCGGCCGGGATCGACGCGGTTCTGGTGAGCGGCGGCGTGTTGGCCGAAGCGCTCGGCATTGCCTACGGCGAGCGGCCGGATCCCGCGCGTCTTGCGGCCCTGCTGAAGGGTCAACCGCGTCCGACCGCGGTGATCGCCGGCTTCGTCTGGTAGTTGCGCGGGCTTCGCGCCCGCCCTAAAAGGCCACGACCCGCCGGTAAAGCGGGCCCATCGGAGGACGAATGCGCAAGGTCAAGGATCTCAAGATCAAGCTGTTCATGGACGGCGCCGAAATCGCCGCGATGAAGAAGCTTTACGCCGAAGGCGTCGCCAAGGGCTTCACCACCAATCCGACGCTGATGCGCAAGGCCGGCATCACCGACTATGCCGCCTTCGCCAAAGAAGCGATCAAGGCCATCCCCGACCTGCCGATTTCCTTCGAGGTCTTTTCCGACGATCTCGAGGCAATGGAGCGCGAGGCGCGCATCATCAAGTCCTGGGGCGGCGATACCTACGTCAAGGTTCCGGTGACCAACACCAAGGGCGCTTCGACCGCGCCCCTGATCAAGAAGCTTGCGGCCGACGGCGTCGCGCTCAACGTCACCGCCATCCTGACCGTCGATCAGGTCAAGACCGTCGCCGCCGCGCTCAATCCCAAGGTCCGCTCCATCGTCTCGGTCTTCGCCGGGCGCATCGCCGACACCGGCGTCGATCCGGTGCCGTTGATGACCGAATGCGTGAACATCCTGAAGCCCAATCCCAAAGCGGAACTCCTTTGGGCTTCGCCGCGCGAGCTTCTCAACGTCTTCCAGGCCGAAGATTGCGGCTGTCACATCATCACCGCGACGCCCGACGTCCTCGCCAAGCTTGCGCTCGTCGGCAAGGACCTGACGGGCTATTCGCTCGAAACCGTGAAGATGTTCTACACCGACGCCCAGGCGGCCGGCTTCAAGCTCTAAAGGGCTTCAGCGCTTCGCCAATTTTCGGGCTTTTTCGACGGCCGCTTGCAAATCGGTCTTGCGAAAGGGCTTGGCGATATAGTCGTTCATGCCGGCGGCGAGAAAGCGTTCGCGATCGCCGATCATGGCATGGGCGGTAACCGCGATGATCGCGACGGCGGCATTCTGACCGCCCGAAGCCCGGATCAGGCGCGTCGCTTCCATGCCATCCATTTGCGGCATGCTGATGTCCATGAACAGGACATCGAAGGGTTCCTTGGCGACGATATCGACCGCTTCGCGGCCGTTCGGCACGAGTTCGACATCGCAGCCGAGCGATTTGAGCATGGCCGCGATGAGCATGCGGTTGACGTCGTTGTCGTCCGCGACCAAAGCGCGCAGCCGCCCGCCGCCGGCCGGCGCGGGTCCCGAAACGGACGATCCGGTCGGACCGTCTTGCATGCCATCCTCCACGGCCTCAAGGCTTGCCAAGGCCCCGAGATGTATCACGCCGATGGCACGTCGCCCAAGGACTTCGGCTGAGGCCGGGCGTCGCACCGGAAGGCGAGCAGAGCCGGCCGGCGCTACCTTATGTCGAGACGAACTTTGCTGCAGCGCAACATATTGACAGTCCCTGGGTAAGTTCCTATCGTCCCCCGCCTGTTCGGCATGGACCCGCCTGATCGAAGTACCGAGCGTCCCGCAGCAAGCCGAAATTCCTACAGGATTCTCGAGGAGAGACCGTATGAAAGTGCTGGTGCCCGTCAAAAGGGTGGTCGATTACAACGTAAAGATCCGCGTCAAGGCGGACCAGACGGGTGTCGAACTCGCCAACGTCAAGATGTCGATGAACCCCTTCGACGAAATCGCCGTCGAAGAGGCGATCCGTCTCAAGGAAGCGGGCAAGGCGACGGAAATCGTCGTCGTTTCGGTCGGACCCCAGCAATGCACCGAGACGCTCCGCACTGCGCTCGCCATGGGCGCCGACCGCGGCATCTTGGTCAAGACCGATGCCGAAACCCAGCCGCTCGGCGTCGCCAAGGCGCTCAAGAAGATCATCGAGGCCGAACAGCCGAAACTGGTGGTCGTGGGCAAGCAAGCGATCGACGACGACTGCAATCAGACCGGCCAGATGCTGGCGGCGATGTTGGGATGGGGTCAGGGGACTTTCGCCTCGAAAGTCGCGATCGACGGCGACAAGATGGACGTCACGCGCGAAATCGACGGCGGTCTCGAGACCGTTCAGCTCAAATTGCCGGCGGTGGTGACCACCGACCTTCGCCTGAACGAGCCGCGCTATGCATCGCTGCCCAACATCATGAAGGCCAAGAAGAAGCCGATTGACGAAAAGACGCCCGAGGCGCTCGGCGTCGATCTGGCGCCCCGTCTCAAGACGCTCAAGGTCGAGGAGCCGCCCAAGCGCAAATCGGGCATCAAGGTGAAGACCGTCCAGGAGCTGGTCGAAAAGCTCCGCAACGAAGCCGGAGTGATCTGACATGGCCGTCCTCGTCCTCGCCGAACATGATGGCGCCTCGATCAAGCGCGCGACGCTGCATGTCGTCACCGCCGCGCTCAAGCTCGATGCCGAAGTCCATCTCCTGGTCGCTGGCCAAGGCTGCGCCGGCGCCGCCCAAGCGGGCGCCAAGATCAAAGGCGTCGCCAAGGTGAAGCTCGCCGACGACGCGGCCTATGCCAAGCAGCTCGCCGAGCCTCTGGCCCAGCTTCTGGTCGGATTGTCGGGCGGCTACGCTGCCGTGCTCGCGCCGGCGACGTCCAACGGCAAGAACGTCATGCCGCGTCTTGCCGCGCTCAAGGATGTCGCGCAGATTTCGGAGATCGTCGAGGTCAAGTCGGCCGACACTTTCGTCCGGCCGATCTACGCCGGCAACGCGCTCGCGACCGTGCAGTCGGCCGACGCGCTCAAGGTCATCACCGTCCGCGGCACCGCCTTTCCGGCGACCGAGCCCGAGGGCGGCAGCGCCGCGGTCGAGGCCGTCGGCGCCGCCGGCGATCCGGGCATCTCGTCCTTCCTGCGCCAGGAGCTTTCGAAATCCGATCGTCCGGAGCTCACCTCGGCCCGCATCGTCATTTCCGGCGGTCGCGGCATGCAGGCGGGCGAGAACTTCAAGATGCTCGAGAAGATCGCGGACAAGCTCGGCGCCGCCGTCGGCGCGAGCCGCGCCGCGGTCGATGCCGGCTTCGTGCCCAACGACTATCAAGTCGGCCAGACCGGCAAGATCGTCGCCCCCGAACTCTATGTCGCCGTCGGCATCTCCGGCGCGATCCAGCATCTCGCCGGCATGAAGGACAGCAAGGTCATCGTCGCCATCAACAAGGACGAAGAGGCGCCGATCTTCCAGGTCGCCGATTACGGGCTGGTCGCCGACCTTTTCAAGGCGGTGCCCGAACTTGAACAAGAGCTTTCGAAGTAGGATCGGATCATGGCGGCTCCTGAAATTCGCAAGGTCGGCGTCATCGGCGCCGGACAGATGGGCAACGGCATCGCCCATGTCTGCGCGCTCGCCGGCATCGACGTCCTGCTTTCCGACATCGATCCGGAAAAGCTCAAGCGCGCGACCGACGCCATTCGCAAGAATATGGCGCGCCAGGTTTCGCGCGGCATGGTCAAGCCCGACGAGCTCGAACCCGCGCTCGCCCGTATCAAGCCGGTCGGCGGCCTCAAGGCGCTCGCCGAGGTCGATCTCGCGATCGAAGCGGCGACCGAGGACGAGGCGATCAAGCGCAAGATCTTCCAGGAGCTCTGCCCCTCGCTTCGCCCAGGCGCGCTGATCGCATCCAACACGTCCTCGATCTCGATCACGCGCCTCGCCGCCTCGACCGACCGGCCCGGCAAGTTCATCGGCCTGCATTTCATGAACCCCGTGCCGGTCATGAAGCTGGTCGAGATCATCCGCGGCATCGCGACCGAGGAACCGACGTTCAGCGCCATGCGCGATCTCGCGATCAAGCTCGGCAAGACGACGGCGAATTCCGAGGACTTTCCGGCCTTCATCGTCAACCGCATCCTCCTGCCGATGATCAACGAGGCGGTCTATACGCTCTATGAGGGCGTTGGCTCGGTCGATTCGATCGACACCGCCATGCGCCTTGGCGCCAATCATCCGATGGGGCCGCTGCAACTCGCTGACTTCATCGGCCTCGATACCTGCTTGGCGATCATGCATGTGCTCTATGAGGGGCTGGCGGATTCGAAATACCGACCCTGTCCGCTTCTGGTGAAATATGTCGAGGCCGGTTGGCTCGGCCAGAAGACCGGGCGCGGGTTCTACGACTACAGCGGGCCCCAGCCGGTGCCGACGCGTTAGACGGAGCCCCGGATGGCGGTCGGTTACGACTTCTCCAAGCTCAAGATCCTGGTCGTCGACGACAATCGCTTCATGCGCGAGACCGTGCGCGCCATCCTCAATGCCTTCGGCATCAATCAGGTGAATTCGGCGAGCGATGCGGACAAGGCTTGGGGCATGTTGGCCGAGTTCAAGCCCGACATCTGCCTGATCGATTGGCGCATGGACACCGGACCCGACGGGATTTCGCTGGTCAAGCGCATTCGGTCCGACCCGACCAGCGTCAATCCCTTCATGCCGATCATCATGCTGACCGGCAACGCCGAAGCGCGCCACGTGGTCGAAGCGCGGGAAAGCGGCATCAACCTTTATCTCGCCAAGCCGATTTCGGCCGAGACGCTCTACAATCGGCTGGTCGCGGCGGTCGAGCAGACCAAGCCCTTCGTGCGTACGGCGCATTATTTCGGACCCGACCGGCGCGGTCGGCCGCGGACCGATTACAAGGGGCCGAAGCGGCGCGAAAGCGACCGCGAGGCGGCGGAATAGGCTGATCCGAAATCGCAAGGCCGCCATGCGCCGGGCGGTGGATTGACCCCTCGCGCGAACCGGCGCAAGCTGCAAGTCCTTCGCAAGAAAGCCATTCCCCGGGCAGAAAGACCGACGACCTTGGCCGACGAGCTGCGTTATCCCTTCTCGACCGTTCCCGCACCGGGCGCCGTGGTCTCGGTCGCGCCGGGCGTCCTTTGGGTGCGCATGCCGCTGCCCATGGTGCTCGACCACATCAATCTGTGGCTGCTTGAGGACGGTGACGGCTGGACCATCATCGACACCGGCCTCAAATCCTCGCGCATCCAGGCGCATTGGGAGCAGGTTTTTGCCGCCCATCTCGACGGCAAGAAGGTCAAGCGCGTCATCGCGACCCACATGCATCCCGACCATATCGGTCAGGCCGGGTGGCTCTGCCAGCATTGGGGCTGCGAGCTTTGGATGACGCGGACCGATTGGCTGTTCGCGCGCATGCTTTCGCTCGAGGCCTTGCCCGAGCCGCCGCCGGCCGCGGTCGATTTCTACCGCCGCGTCGGCTTTCCGGTCGATGCGCTCGATTTCTTTCGCAATAACGGCTACGGCAATTTCGCCAAGGGCGTGACGCCGGTGCCGATCGGGCATCGGCGCATCCAAGACGGCGAGGACATCGTCATCGGCGGGCGGTCCTGGCGCGTCATCATCGGGCGCGGCCATTCGCCCGAGCATGCCTGTCTTTACGCCGAAGACATCGGCGTCTTGATCGCGGGCGACATGGTGCTGCCGCGGATCTCGCCCCATATCGGCGTCTATCCGAGCGAGCCCGATGCCAATCCGCTCAAGGATTTTCTCGATTCGCTTCCGGTGATCGGGCGCTTGCCGGCGGATACCCTCGTATTGCCTTCGCATAACGAGCCCTTCTACGGCCTGCATACGCGCCTGGCCGGGCTCGCCCATCATCACGATGTCCGCCTCAAGGCGCTCCTGACCGCGCTCGCCGAGGAGCGTTCGGTCTATGAACTGATCCCGGCGCTGTTCAAGCGCGAGCTCGATACGCGCAACCGCTTTTTCGCCTCCGGCGAGGCGATCGCGCATGTCCACTATCTCCTGGCGGATGGTCGGATCGAACGTCGTCAGCGCGAAGACGGCGTCGTGCTCTACCGGCGCAGCGCGCGGGCCGAAGCCGCGGCCTGAGCCCTTGCCCCGACCGGGACCATCGGGCACAAATATCGTCATGGCCGATTGGATCGAGACCTTCCGCGGTGCCGTGCTCGCCTCCGAATACGACGCGGCGACGCACATGAATTCGCGCCTCTA
>Ga0194120_10012295_pt1 | contig 10076 bp, 7 predicted proteins | sample TA2MahCa65mmetaG_FD_148642 | JGI IMG/M metagenome (GOLD analysis project Ga0194120, IMG submission 148642) | Freshwater microbial communities from Lake Tanganyika, Tanzania - TA2015019 Mahale Deep Cast 65m | ecosystem: Environmental > Aquatic > Freshwater > Lake | place: Tanzania: Lake... | reverse complement strand
GCATCGGGCGCGACCAGCGGGTCGGCGTCCGTAGTGTAGGGCTCGCGCGGCCCGGACACAAGGGCCGGCCGCGGCCAGGAGTGCGGATCGATTCCCGCCCTGAAGGTGGATCCACCATTTGTTCAAATCCATGGAATCACAAGAACATCGGAGACAGGCCTGCCTGCGACCGGGCGCGACGCCAGCGGGCGGGCCCTCGCCGGCGCCCGACGTGCGCACGACGCGAAGCCGGCGGTCGGGGAACGCACGGGACCGATCAAAAGAGCGGGTTCATCGGTCCAACCGACGCACTGCGGTCGTCGCGCAGCGGCTGGCGCGCGCCGACGACCAGGGGCCAACCAGGCGCTTGGGCCAGGACGACACCGGGCCTGTGGATTTGTGGAAAACTCTTCAGGTTTCCCACAAGCTCCACAGGCGGCACCGCCGCCCCTAGCGGCATGTGGACAGCCGGCAGCGAGACGTCTGCCGGGGCCAACTCAGGTCACCGTGTGGCGGACACGCGAAGACGCCGAGCCTGTTGGCGACTGGCTGACCGGTGACGTTGTTGCCGCCTCTTGGGCTTGGGCCACCGATCGTGGCGGGAAGTTGTTCTGCTGTTTGACCGGTCCCGAACGCACGGATCCACCATTTGTTCAAGTCCATGGAATCACAAGAACCTCGGAGACAGACCTGCCTGCGACCGGGCGTGACGGCAGCGGGCGGGCGCTGGCCGGCGCCCGACGTGCGCACGAGGCGACGCCGGCGGTCGGGGAACGCGCGGATCCACCATTTGTTCAAGTCCATGGAATCACGCAAAACGCCTGCCGCGGACGCTGACTGGCTCGCCGCAGGCACCCGAGCCGGGTGGCGGAACCGGGTTTCGGCGCGGCCGCGGGTTGCCGCCGCCCGCCGGTTCGGGAGACAATTGGCGGCGGCGCCCGGATGGCGCGGGGGGATCGATGGCGGTGGGGCCGCGCACGGTGGCGACCTTGTTCGAGGGGGCGGTCGAGGCCTCCCCCGACCGCGCGATGCTGCGCTGCAAGATCGGGGACCGCTGGCAGGTGACGACGCTCGGCCAGTGGCACGAGATCGCGCAGGCGTGGGCGCGCGGGCTGTGCGCGCTCGGCGTGCGCGCCGGCGACCGGGTCGCCATCGCCGGCGAGACGAGCCGCGAGTGGTGCTTCGCCGATATGGCGGTGGCGCTCGCCGGCGGGGTCACGGTGCCGATCTACCCGAGCGCGGTCGCCGACGACGCGGCCTTCGTCGCAGGCCACTCGGGCGCGGTGGTGGCGCTGGTCCAAGACGCCGTCCAAGCCACCAAGCTCGTCGCCCACCGCGACCTGATGCCCGACCTGCGCGCGGTGGTGGTGTGGGGCGACGCGAATGCCGGCGGGATGCCCGCACCGCTGCCCGACGGCTGGCTGTCGGACGTGGCCGACCTGACGAGGCGAGGCGCCGCGGTCGCGATCGCCGAGCTGCGCTCCCAACGCGCGACGGTGCAGCCATCCGACCCCTGCACGATCGTCTACACCTCGGGGACGACCGGCCGGCCCAAAGGCGTGGTGTTGAGTCACCGCGCGTTCGTGTTCGAGGTCGACGCCTGCGCCGGCGCACTCGATGTTCGCAGCGACGACCGCGTCTTCCTGTTCTTGCCCCTCGCCCACAGCTTCGCGAAGATGGTCTACGTCGTATGCATGGCCCTGCGCACCGAGATGGCGATCCCGGCGTCGTTGGCGACGCTCATCCGCGATCTGCCCGAGGCCGAGGCGACCGTAATGCCGAGCGTGCCGCGGGTGTTCGAGAAGGTCCACACCAAGATCATCGCCGGAGTCGCCGCCGCCGGGCCGGTCAGGCAGCGGATCTTCCACGCCGCGCTGAAGATCGGCCGGCGGGTCGCCAGGGCCGAGCTCGATGGCAAGGCGGTCGACCCGCTGCTGCGACTCCAGCACGAGGTCGCCCGCCGCGCGGTGTTCTCCAAGGTTCACCGGGGTTTCGGCGGGCGGATGCGCGCGTTCATCTCGGGGGGCGCGCCGCTGTCACCCGATCTGGCCGATTTCTTCTTCGCGGTCGGGCTGCCGATCTACGAAGGGTATGGCATGACCGAGAACTGCGCTGCGGCGACCGTCAACCGGCCGGGTGCGTGCAAGCTCGGCACCGTTGGGCGCCCGATCGCCGGCGTCGAGCTGAGGGTCGCGGGCGACGGCGAGGTGCTGCTGCGCGGCGGCAACCTGATGGACGGCTACTACGGCGACGCCGACGGCACCGCCGCGGCGATCGACAGCGACGGCTGGCTGCACACCGGCGACATCGGCGAGGTCGACGCCGACGGCTTCCTGCGCATCACCGATCGCAAGAAGGACCTCATCATCACCGCCGGCGGCAAGAACATCGCGCCGCAGAACGTCGAGGCCCGCTTCATGACGAGCCCCTACCTGAGCGGCTGCATGGTCTACGGCGACCGCCGCAAGTTCCTGACCATGCTCGTGACGCTCGACCACGACGCGCTCGCGGCGTGGGCGCGCGACCACGGGCTCGCCGCGCTGGGGTTCTCGGCGCTCGTGCACCGCCCGGAGGTCTATCGGCTGGTCGAGCGCGAGGTCGACGCCATCAACCGCAGCCTGGCGAGCTACGAGACAGTGAAGAAATTCGCCATCCTCGAGCGCGATTTCTCGATCGAGGCCGGCGACCTCACGCCGTCGCTCAAGCTGCGCCGGCGCGAGGTCACCCGCAAACACCAGGGCCTGCTCGACTCATTCTACTCCGAGCACTACTGATCGGCCGGGGCGATCCGCGCCGACCGACGAGGAGTTCCCGTGCCCGCACAGCCGAAGACCGTCATCTGCCTGCCGACCTACAACGAGCGCGACAACCTGCCGCTGCTGGTCGAGGCGATCTTCGCCGTGGTGCCGGCGGTCCACCTGCTCATCATCGACGACGACAGCCCGGATGGCACCGGCGCCCTCGCCGACGGGCTAGCGGCCGCCGATCCGCGCGTCCACGTGCTGCACCGGAGCGCCAAAGAGGGCCTCGGGCGCGCCTACATCGCCGGATTCCGCTGGGCGCTGGCGCGCGACTACGAGCTGGTGTTCGAGATGGACTGCGACTTCTCGCACCCGCCGCGCTTCCTGCCCGAGTTCCTCGCCAAGGCCGAGACATGCGATCTCGTGCTCGGATCGCGCTACATCCCAGGCGGGGGCACCGAGGACTGGGACTGGCGGCGCCGGCTCATCTCGCGCGGCGGCAACACCTACGCCCGCCTGATCCTGGGCCTGCCCTACAAAGACCTGACCGGCGGGTTCAAGTGCTTTCACCGCCGCGTGCTCGCAGCGCTGCCGCTCGACGACATCGTCTCCAACGGCTACGTGTTCCAGATCGAGCTGACCTGGAGGGCGGTGATCGCCGGCTTCTCGATCGGCGAGGTGCCGATCCAGTTTCCCGACCGGACCCGCGGCCAGTCGAAGATGTCGGGCTCGATCGTGCGCGAGGCGATCGTCAACGTCTGGAAGCTACGCCTCACCCGCGGGCGCCTCGCCCCGGTGCCGCGCTGAATTGCGCCCGCGCGGCTCGGTTGCTACGATGATGCGGCCGGCAACCCCTGCCGTCGCGAGAAGACCATGAAACCCAGTCCTTCCGGTGAGGTTTTCTGGGGCGCTCGCCTCCAGGTCGATCGCAGGCGCGCCGGGCTGCGCTGGCTGGCCCGCGCGCTCGCCGTCTGCGCGGTGTGGTGCGCGTTCGACGCCGCGCCGGCGCTCGCCAAGAGCGTGTACGTCAACACCCGCTACGCGAAGCTGCGCGCCGGCAAGACTTCGGCCGACGCCGAGGTCGCCAAGCTCGCCTACGGGCAGGAACTCACCGTCGTCGGCGAGGCGTCGGGCTTCTGGCAGGTCAGGACGGCCGACGGCAAGTCCGGCTGGATCGCGCGCCTGTGGACGGCCGACAGCCTGCCCTCGCAGAGCAAGGTGGCCGAGTCGCTCGGCGCGGCGGCGCGCGGTGGCAGCTCCGGCGTCGCCTACACGGCCGGCGCGCGCGGCCTGGCGCCGGAAGCCGAGCAGTACGCGACCGAGAAGGGCGACTACGGCGCCGCGGTCGGCGCGGTCAAGGAGATGGAGAAGTTCGAGATCGGCGAGGCCAAGCTCGAGGCGTTCCTGCGCGAGGGGAAACTCGGTGAATTCGCCGAGTTCAAGGCAGCGAGCTTCCGCCCCGGGTCGGGCGCGGCGATCTGCGCCGAACAGGGTCGCCCTGTCTGCGTCCTGCGGGGGATTCGATGACCGTTCAGGCGCGTTTTCGGCGGTCTTGGGCGCGACAGGCGGCGGGCTTTTCGGGCCGCGTCGCGCTGATTGGTGCGGCGATCGCGATGGGCGCGTGCGGCGCACTGCGAATGGACATGATCCTGCCCGATGGTATGGCGGCGGGCCTCAAGGCGGCGGGATCGCAACTGCCGGTCGGCACCGAGGAGGAGATCGCCTACGGCGGCGCCGTCGCCATCCACATCGTCCAGCGCTATGGCGGGCTCGATCGCACGCCCGAGCTGGTCGAGTACGTCAACCTGGTCGGCGAGGCACTCGCCATCCACTCGGCCCGGCCAGAGCTGTCCTTCCACTTCGCGATCCTCAACACCGATGAGGTCAACGCGCTGTCGGCGCCGGGCGGCTACGTCTTCATCACCCGCGGCACCCTGCGCGCGTGCCAGACCGAATCCGAGCTCGCCGGCATCCTCGCCCACGAGATCGCCCACATCACGGCGCGCCACGCGATCAAGGCGCTGCAGGATCTCAAGTCGAAAGAGGCGGTCGCCGATGCGACCGGCTGGAAGTCGTCGGAGGTGTTCGGCAGGCTCGTCGACGGCTTCCTCGATGGCTTCCTCACCAAGGGGCACCCCGAGGCCGATGAGCGCGAGGCCGATCGCGTCGGCACCGGGCTGGTCGCGCGGGTCGGCTGGGATGCGGGAGGCCTGCGCGACGCCCTGCGCCGGGTCGCCGAGCGCCGCGCCGCTGCGCCGACCGATCGCTTCTACGGCACCCATCCCGACACGATCGACCGGATGAACCGCATCGCGGCGCTGCTGCCCTCCTACAAGGACCGCGACGGCCTGACGCTGGAACTGCGCTTCCGCCAGCGCGTCGCAGCGCTGACGACGCCCAAGTAAGGCCTGTGTGCCCATCGGGCCGTCGCGGGGCAGGCGAGGCACGTTGCCGGGCAGCGGCGACGCCCGCTGGACCGAATCGCGGACCGCAGCGGGCACGGCGAGGCACACACCCTGTCAGCCTGGCCGCGCCGGGTACGGCGGCGCGAAGCCCGGCGGCGGGAACTGGTCCATCAGGTCGGCCACTTCGCCGCGGATGCGCTCCAACCTGGCGGGCTCGTCCTTGTGGCGGATCGACCGCGCGATCCAACGGCCGATCGCGCGCATGTGGTCCTCGCCGAGCCCGCGCGACGTGAGCGCGGGCGTTCCGACCCGAACCCCCGACGGGTTCATCGGCGGTTGGGGATCGAACGGGATCGAGTTGAAGTTGGCCTCGAGCCCAGCGGCGTCCATCGCCTTGGCGGCCTGCTTGCCGGTCGCTCCGAGCGGCATGGTCGAGAACAGCACGAGGTGGTTGTCGGTGCCGCCCGTGATCACCCCGAGGCCCTCGGTCGCAAGCGTTTCGGCCAGGACGCGCGCGTTGGCGACCACCTGCTGAGCGTAGCGGCGGAAGTCAGGGGTCGCCGCCTCGCGCAGCGCGACCGCGATCGCGACGGTGGTGTGGTTGTGGGGGCCTCCCTGCAGCCCCGGGAACACCGCCTTGTCGATCGCTTGAGCGTGCGCGGCCTTGCACAGGATCATGCCGCCGCGCGGGCCGCGCAGCGTCTTGTGGGTGGTGGTCGACACCGCGGCTGCGACCGGCACCGGGCTCGGGTGGACGCCGCCGGCGACGAGACCGGCGATGTGCGCCATGTCGGCGACCAACAGCGCGCCGACCTCGGCGGCGATCTCGGCGAAGCCGTCGAATGGCACGATCCGCGGATAGGCCGTGCAGCCGGCGACGATCAAGGCCGGCCGGAATTCGCGCGCCTGGGCGGCGATCGCGGCGAGATCGAGGCGGTGGCTGACCGGATCGACGCCGTAGTGGGCGAAATCGAAAAAGCGTGACGTCGCCGAGACTTTCCAGCCGTGGGTCAGGTGGCCCCCCGCCGGCAGGCCGAGCGCGAGGATGCGCTGGTTGGCGGCGTCGCGCGGGATCAAGCCGGTGTACATCGCCAGGTTCGCCGGCGAGCCCGAATAGGGCTGCACGTTGGCGTGATCGGCGCCAAACAGCGCCTTGGCCCGCGCGACGGCGAGCTCCTCGATCGGATCGACGAACTGCTGGCCCTCATAGTAGCGCTTGCGCGCGTAGCCCTCGCTGTACTTGTTGGTCAGCACCGTCCCCGACGCCTCGAGCACGGCGCAAGAGGCGTAGTTCTCTGACGGAATCAGCTTGGCGCAGTAGAACTGGCGCGCCTCCTCCTGCGCCACCAGGTCGCCGAGCTCGGGGTCGCCGTCGTCGAGGTGGGCGTGGGTGCAGAACGCGTGGCTCATCAGTCCCTCCGGGCGGCGAGTGTCGCAGACGTGGCCCCTGTTGACAACGGGCCGCAGCCGCCGCACACTGATTGGCCGTCGGCCGCGCGCCGGCGACCATGCGCGCTTAACTCAGCGGTAGAGTATCACCTTCACACGGTGGGAGTCGTAGGTTCAAATCCTACAGCGCGCACTCAAGCAAGCCTGGCAGCCCGACGACGCGGCGATGGCGGTCACCAGACGCGATCCACCATTTGTTCAAGTCCATGGATAGTCAAGGAAATTGACGATGGGAGCGCAGCATCAGGACGCAGCCGCGGTGGCGCGCTGGCGCCGGGCGCTGGCGCTGAAGGGCATGGAGGTCAACGGGCAGTTGACCAGGCTGCTCGCGGCCCAGAACGCCACCCTGGCGACGATCAAGCTGCCGAACGAGGACAAGGGCGGCGAGAAGCCGGAGGAGCGGCTGCGGCGCTTCCTCGACCAGATCATCCGCGCCCAGCGCCGGGTCGGGACGCCGGCGTTCGGCCAGTGCGCGGGATGCGGCGAGGAGCTGCCTGCGGCCGCGTTCGACGACGCGCCGTGGATCGAGCTGTGCGCGCCGTGCGCAGCGAGCGAACAGCAGTCAGGCTTGCCGTTCTAGGCGCCCGGCGGAGAGGGCCGGCAAGACGCGGAACCCACGGCGGCAGGGTCCCGGGCCTGCCGCCGACGCAGACGACGGGCGGACGAAACTGCCTGAATTCATCCCTGTAGTTGTTGACCGAGGCAGCCAGGCCATGAGGCGGGAAGCCTGGCAGACGCGGGTCCGACCGGCGCCGGTCACAGCTGGACTGCGGTGTGCGGCGCCATGGCGCCTGGACGGATCTGGCCGGCCGCAGCCGGTCCGCCGCGAGGACGCTCGACAGCCGGCGAATGGGTGGATTCACGGGCCGTCAGCGCGGTGGGTTTTCCACCCGCGCCCCGCCGCGGTTTGAGGCGGTGTCGGCCCACCGCACGAGCTGCGGTCCTCGATTCACCACGGCGGGCGGCGGCGCTCCTCGCCGCATCAGCGCGGCGTAGCGATGGGCGGCGTCTCTTCCGGCTGCTGCGTCGCTCGTGGCTCACCCGCGACCTCAACTGCCTCGCGACGGCCCGATGTGCGCGCACCCTCTGACGGGCTGCCGAGTTCGGGCAGGCCGGCGCCGCGCGCCCTGACGACGTGGACCGTGCGGGTCGGGAAGGCAAACGTCAGACCTTCGTCGTCGAAGGCGCGCTTGATCGCCAGGTTGACGTTGTGGCCGATCGCCGCGAACGCCGCGATGTCCGGCACGCGGTAGATGACGCGGATCTGCACCGACGATTCGGCAAACGCAAACACGTGGACGAGGAACTCGGGGTGCACGCCGCGCTCGGCGGCGAGCACGGCCCGCACCAGCGCGCACGCGTGCTCAAGGCGGTCGGCCGAGGTGTTGTAGGTCAGGCCGAGGAAGAGCTCGCGGACCTGACCCTGTGGGGCGATCGCGTTCTCGATCGTCGCCTCGGCGATGTGCTTGTTGGGGATGATGAAGGTCTGGCCGGCCGACGTCTGCAGGCGGGTCGAACGCAGGCCGACGTGGGTGACCCGGCCGAAATTCTGGTCGACCCGGATCCAATCGCCGACCTTGAAGGGCTGATCGGTCATCACCTGCAGCGAACCAAACAGGTTGCCGAGCGTCTGCTGGGCCGCCAGGGCGACCGCGACGCCGCCGATGCCGAGGCCGGTGACGACGCTCCAGACGTCGAAGCCGGCGCGCTGGAGCACCCCAACCATGACGAAGCTGCCGGCGACGACCTTGGCGAAGATGCGGCCGACGTGCAGGGCCTGGACGTTGATCGGCGGCTCGCGCCGGCGCGCCCACGGCTCGGCCCACTCCTCGAAGGCGACGTCGACCGCGCGCATCAGGATGACGGCGCCGAGCAGCGCGATCGCGACCAGGATCGCGCCGTCGACCGCGCGCAGCACCTGCGCCGGCAGGACGAGCAGGCGCACGGCGAAGTGGGCGATGGCGAACATCACGACGAGCGAGAACGGCCGCGCCGTGCGGCCGATCAGCTTGTCGTCGATCGCCGTGCCGGTGCGCGCGGTGATGCGCAGCACCCAGCGCGTGAGCACGAAGTGGCACATTCGACCGATGAGCCGGCCGAGCACGATGATGAGCAGGACGACGCACCACGTCTCCACCGTGTTGCCGGCGACGGTGCGCGCGAGGAAGGCGGCGATCGCGTCAGACATGGGCAGGCTGCGGTGCGGGCTGGACGCGCGCCAGGCCGTCCTGGACGAGCTCGAGCGCGGCGATGCGGACGATGCGCGGGATGACCGCCTTGAACACCTCGCAGTAGGGCGACCGCCCGTCGACGTGGCCCTCGCGGCGGTGCAGCAGCAAGGGACACCCGCCGGCGCACGACGGCCGGTGCGGGCACCTCCGGCACACCGGGTTGCCGCTCGCGCGGACGAACGGCTGCAGCTGGGTCTGCGCCGCAGCCTGGTCGAGCAGGCTGCCGCCGTCGAGGGCGCGCGTGCCGGCGCGGTGCAGCGCCGCCTGGCACGGCGACACCCAACCCGCCTCGCTCACCGCCACGTAGCTGCGCCCCGCGCCGCAGGCCTGATCGATCGGCCGCCACGGCTCGAGATCGCAGAAGCGGTGGCCCTTGCGGAACCCGCTGCCCGCGCCCGCCCGCCCCACGTGGGCCTCGATGTGGTCGTAACAGGCCCCCAGCACGCGCTGAACCCGGCGCAGCGCCGGCCCGTCGAGCATCACCGCGGTGGAAGCGTCGCCGGCCCCTTCGGTCGCACCACGGCGGTCGTCGAGGACTCCGGCCCCCCACTGCAGATCGCGCACCAGGCTGTAGCGGAACCACAGGCCGCGCGCGAGCAGAAACTCGGTCAGCTCAGGCAGGCCGTCGAGGTTGCTGTCGCCGACGGTGACGAGCATGTAGGGACGGATGCCGGCGGCCTGCAGAGCGTCGAGGCCGCGCACGACCCGGTCGAACGACGGGCCGCCGCCCTGGGCCGGCCGCATCGCGTCCTGGGCGGCGCCGATGCCGTCGATCGACACCGACACCGCGACCTGATGCTCGCGCAACCACTCCGGCGCGCCTCTCGGGAAGGCCGCGCCGTTGGTCAGCACCGCCGCCGAGAAGGCGACGCCGTGGGCGGCACAGCGGGCCTGGGCCTGGAGGTGAAAGGCCTTGAGCTCACCAAAGCGCAGCATCGGCTCGCCGCCCGCGTAGCGGACGTGGATGCGGTCGACCCGGCCCGTGCGCGCGGTCGCCTCGACCGCGTCGAGCACCCGGGCGACGACGTGGTCGCCCATGTGGTCCTTGCTCTTGTGGATGTAGCAGTAAGGGCACGCCAGGTTGCAGGCGTTGGTGAGGTGGAGCCACAGGTTGAACACCCGCTCGGGCGGGCGCGGCGGCGCGGGCGGCTCGACCCCCGACGTGAGCAGCAAGCCGTTGCGCCACAGCAGGGGCAGCTCGGCCAGCCACGGCGCGGCCGGGCCGTCGTCGAGCTCGGCGAGCGTGTCTCCCAGGCTGCGACCGTCGGCGG
>Ga0194120_10012290_pt1 | contig 10080 bp, 7 predicted proteins | sample TA2MahCa65mmetaG_FD_148642 | JGI IMG/M metagenome (GOLD analysis project Ga0194120, IMG submission 148642) | Freshwater microbial communities from Lake Tanganyika, Tanzania - TA2015019 Mahale Deep Cast 65m | ecosystem: Environmental > Aquatic > Freshwater > Lake | place: Tanzania: Lake... | reverse complement strand
CTTATTGCTATGGCGAAGTGCTCACAACTCATGAAGCGTGCGCCCTCGACAGCACCGGCACAAGCGCAGGCAGCGAAGGCTGAGGCAGCGTTGTCGACCGCGGTCTGGCGCGACCCGCGGACTGGGCTGACATGGCAGACGGGGGACGCCGGGCAGGACATGTACTGGACATCGGCAAAGGAATACTGCGCGGGCTTGGCGCTAGGCGGGGGCAACTGGCGGCTGCCGACGATCGAGGAACTGAAAGGACTCGTTCGGAAAGAGCAGCCTGGGCCGCCCTTCATTGTCGCCGCGCTGAAGGCGACGACAACGTCCGAGCAATTCAGGTTCTATTGGTCCGCCACTGCGTATCCGGCGGGCTCGGACTCGGTCGCCGAGGTCATCGATTTCAGTAGTGGCAAAACGTACGGCGACATGCGCCAGGGCCACCGCGTCCGCTGCGTGCGCTAACCCGAAACAGACCCAAAACCCTTACCGCCTTGCCCCTTCGTCCCAGCCTGCGCGCAAGCGCGCCCGCCGCCACTTCGGAACCCAAAGTCTCCACCGGCAGTGCCAGCAAATCGCCGCGCGAGACCGCAAGATGCCACACGCAGCGCCTCCGACCGGCATTGCGCGACCGCTCTGGGGCGCGACAGCGGTGGCCTTTGCCAGCCTACACCGGGTCACCCAGGGCATTCCTGCCACCCGGCCACGCCGCTCGAGTCGGGGCCAAACCGTTGCACTGGGGAACTTTGTCGCTCAGCCGCCGCGCTGCCCTGGGTGCCAAAGCTGCCTTACCCGCCTCCCAATCGCCGAATCGCCTCCGCCACCGTCACGATGCGCGCCCCACAGGCTTCGCCCAAGACCAACAGGTCCGCGTCGCCTGTGACGACCAATTCCGCACCTCCGGCGGCGGCAACGGCCAGGACCATGTCGTCGTCGCGGTCGCGGCAGGTTGGGGGAATTGGCGGCGCTTCCAAGACGCGGGTCGCGCGCGCAAAGGCAGCGACCAGATCGGCCGGGGTCCAACCAAGGCGCGCCGCTCGCTCCCGCAAGTGCGACCGACCAAGGACCCGTTCCAGCTCCGCCAGCAGTTGAGGACTCGTGAGCGCGGCGTTGCCCGGCGCGGCGGCCAGCGCCAACAGCGTCCGCGGCGGCCCTGACCACAGTAGGCCCGACACGACGACGTTGCTATCGAGCACCAGGATCACCGGGGAGCGGTGCCTGCGACCCGCCTGCGCTCGGCCTTGACCTCGGCGGCAATCTGCTCTGGCGACTGCGGCGCCCCAGGCTGCGCGGCCATTTGCGCGGTGGCGGCCAGCAAGGAGGCCATTGCGCGACTGCGGAGCGCGGAGCGGACCAGCGACTCAAATGCCTCCGGCTCAAACAGCCCGGCGACGGTCGCCTCTGCCGCGAGCGACTCGGGCAGCTGGGCCTGAATCGTAGTCACGGGCACCTCAGTAGGCCGCCGTAGCCGGCCAGGAGCGAAAGTGTAGCTATCCGGCGCAGGTCCGGCAATGACCAACGGTTGACGCCGCAAACCCCGCCCAGATAGCCTCCGCTGCGGAGGCCCCATGAAACCAGGCGACCGCATTGGCAGCTACCTGATCTCCCGCGAACTTGGCGACGGCGGTTTCGCCACCGTCTACGCGGCAGAGCATGCGGCCATGGGCACGCCGCACGCGGTCAAGGTGCTGGACAGCAAATACGCGCGCAATCCCAAGGTTGTAGAGCGATTCAAGCTTGAGGCGCGGGCCCAGTTCCGCATGCGCCACCCGCACATCGTGCAAGTGACCGATTTCGTGGACGACGGCCAAAACCTGGCGCTGGTCATGGACGTCGTCGACGGCATGACCCTGCATAAGGCGATGGAGCTGCGTCCCGAACCGTGGCCGCTGGCGGACGCGTGGGCGGTCCTGCGCCCGGTCTTGGAGGCGATGGCGTTTGCGCACCAAACCGGTCTGGACGGCCAAGCAGTGGTGCACCGCGACCTCAAGCCCGAAAATGTGCTTTTGGACTTGGCGGGCGGTCGACCGTGGCCTGGGGTGCCCAAGGTGGCGGATTTTGGCATCGCCAAGGTGCTCGGGGCCACGGACCCGCAGACGCGAACCGGGATGTCGATCGGAACGCCGGGATTCATGGCGCACGAACAGCGGCGCAACTCCAAGGAGGTGACTGCAGCCGCAGACGTGTGGGCGGCGGGGATGATCACCTGGGCGCTGCTGGCCGGCCGGCTGCCGTTTGACCCCGCAGATGAACTGCCAACGCTGGAGGTGTACCTCGGCCGTGCACCTGTGCCGCGCGTGGACGATGTGGTGGCCGACCTGCCGCGGCAGATCGGCGAGGCGCTGGCTGTGGCGCTGACCGTCGATGCCGACAAACGCTTTCAGGATGCTGGAGCACTCTTGCGGGCGCTGACCGTGGATGGAGCGACGGCGGCTGCGCGCCAGCAACCGGCGCCCACGACCGCAACTGCGGTTGCAGCGACGCCGGCGGCCTCTGTGATGCCTGTGGGCTCCGTGGTGCCCGTGGCGCCGGTGGTGCCGGTGGCCCCGCCGGCCCGAATGCCCGCTGCTACCAAACCGTCCGCGGCAGAGGGCGTGTGGGTTGACCCTCGGACCGGGTTGTCCTGGCAATTGGCCGATTCGGGGCAGCGCATGACCTGGACACAGGCAAAAACGTATGCCGAGAGACTGCGACTAGATGGAGGCGGTTGGCGCCTGCCGACGAGGCAGGAGTTGGAGGGGCTGAAAGACGAGCGGGTGCCGGGCGCAACGAAAATCAAAACCGCCCTGAGGAGCACCACTCCGACGAACGGAGCGGCCTATTGATCAAGCACCGCACATGCGGCGACTGTTGCTTGGTTTGTCGACTTCAACTTCGGCATCAGCTTCAGCTACAACATCGCCTCCAACTTCCGCGTCCGCTGCGTGCGTTGACAGCCAACGGCTTCGCCGCACTCCGCGTCGTTCGCCGGGCTTCTCGGAATTCATGACATTACTGCCGCGAGCAGGAACCCGCGCTCCCCCACTTGGGGCATGCAAAGCCTCTTGACGGCAGCGCCGCCCCGGCGTAGCGTCGCCGCCAACACCGGGACCGCCCACAAGGTCCGCAACCCCGACCCAGCGGCCCGGCGGAGCACAGCCGATGAGCGTTACCCTCTGCCCCAACTGCCAGCAGCCCAACCCGGTCGACGGCGCGTTTTGCGGTCGTTGCGGCAGTTCGATGCGCGCCGACCCTGCGCCGGCCGGGCTGCTCAAGACGACGTTGTGCGACCGCTACCGGCTGGATCGCTTGCTGGGTGAGGGCGGCATGGGCAGTGTGTATCAGGCCACCGATCTGCGGCTGAACCGGCAGGTGGCGGTCAAGCTGTTGGCGGCCGATCTGGTCTCGCACCCGACGGCGCGGCGGCGGATGACCCAGGAGGCCAACGCGCTGGCCCGCATCGAGGATCCCCACGTCGTCCGCGTGTTCGACGTCTTCGACCACGGTGCGCGGCTGGCCATGGTGCTTGAGCTGGTCACCGGTGGCGACCTGACCCAGTTCGTCCGGCCCGGCGGCATTGGCGAAGACCAGGCGCTGCAGCTGATGGACGGCATCCTCAAGGGGCTGACCGCCATCCATGGCGCCGACCTGGTGCACCGCGACATCAAGCCCGAAAACGTGCTGGTGTCGGCCCAGGGCGTGCCCAAGCTGGCCGACCTCGGGGTGGCGCGCGACGCCTCGGCGAAGGAGCGTACGCAGTTGGGGGCCCGGCTGGGCACACCTGCGTATATGAGTCCAGAGCAGGCGCAAGGCCAACCGTGCGACGCGCGCTCGGATTTGTATGCGGCTGGGCTTGTGCTCTTCGAGCTGTTGAGTGGCGAACGGCCGTTTGCCGGCCAGTCCGAGATTGACGTGCTGGCCGCGCGGGTGCAGCGCGATCCGGATTGGGCGCGGGTGCACGGCCGTTGCAGCCCGGGCGTGGCGCAGGTCTTGCGGCGTGTCCTGCATCGAGACCCGCTGCGGCGACCGGCGAGCGCCGCCGAGTTCGCAGCGCTGCTGACACAGCCGCCGGCGACGCAGCCAAGCCGCCCGGTCCCGGCCACCGCAGCGCCACCGCCCACCGCGCCGCGTCAACGGACGCCCATTGCGCCATCTGCCCCGGTCACGCGCCAGCGCACGCCAAGCGAGCCAGCTACGGCAGTTGCTCCGTCGGGCTCCCCGCGGTGGCTGCTCGGCGTCGGCGCAGCAGTTGCCATCGCAGTGGTCTGCGCAATTGCGGTGGCGGCTTGGCCGCCCAAGCAGCCACCCGCCGAGGCCCCCGGCGTCACTCAGCCTTCCGCTCGTGCCGTAGCCTCGCGTACCCAAGAAGCCTCCCCGGCCGCGCCCGCACCCACCGTGGGTGCAGCCGAGTCGCCGTTCTTCCCAACTGGCGAGGCGTGCCACTGGACTGTGTCGGCGCGTTCGCGGTGGCTGTTCGCAGGCGAGGACATCAGCGCCAGCCTCGCCGGCTCGGGCCATGCGTTCTCCTCATTGCGCGGCGTCAACGGCGGTGGTGCTGCTTCACAGTTGCTGATCAGTGGGGGCAGCGGCCACACGGTGCGGGTGCCCGGGTCGGAATTGCTGACGGTCAAGACCTGGGCGCCGACGGCGGACCTCGAATGGGTGTTGGCGTTCTGGCACGACGGCGCCCATGCCACCGTGACGGCCACCCGCCTGACCGGGTCCAACGCCGCGACCCGGCAACTGAAGCTGGACACCGCCGCCTTCAGTGACGTGCGCGACGGGCACTTCCTGTGGCTCAAAGCCGACACCGACGTTTCCATGACCCACTGCGTGCTGCTCTTGGGCACCGACCTCGGCGTGCTCAACGCCCGCGGCAAGGGCAAGCCGGAATTCAAAGTGCAATTCGGGCTGCCCCGGACCGTCGCTGAAGGTTGGCCGAGGCGCATCGATGGCGACTGGGGCGCCAGTGGCTGGTGATCGCGGCGCGCCGGCATGGCGCAACAGCGCAAGATCAATGCCGTCGCACGCAAAATCGTGCGGCGTAGTCGAAACAGGTGGGGGTCGTCATGGCGAGCGCAATGTCTGTGTCAGTGGGCGCAGCCGCCGATTGCCAGGTGCGGGTGGACCATCCGAGCGTCTCCAGCCGCCATGCGCGCCTGGAACGGGATGGGGTGCGGTGGAGCGTGGTCGATCTCGGCTCCACCAACGGCACGTTTGTGGACGGCCAGCGCGTCGGGCGAGCCGACGTTACCCAAGCCAATGAACTGCGGCTCGGTTCGTACGCGACGACACTGGGGACGCTGCTGGCCCAAGCCGGACCGCCAACGCCACGTCCCGGCGAGCAGTGGGTGATAGGCGCGGGTGCCGCGGCGGACATCCGCTTGGAGCTGCCGCGGGTGTCGACGCGCCATGCGCAACTGCGCAGCCATCGAGGGCAGCTTTGGCTATCGGACCTCGGGTCCACCAATGGCACGCGCACGGCGGCTGGCCCGGCGACTGGCGACGTGGCCGTGCGGCTAACCGATGAGGTGTGGCTGGGCAGCCTGGCGTTCTCGGTTGCAGAGCTGTTGTGGTACGCCGAAGGCCAAGGGCCGGTGCGCGCGGCGGAGCCACCTCGCCCGTTGCCGTTGGCGGTCGCGCAGCCACAGCCACAGCCGCAGGTGGTGGTCGCAGCGGCAGCGCCCTCTGCACCGATGGTCGTGGTGGTCGGCCAGAACCAAGAGCGCAAGCCGGAGGGCGAAAGTGTGTTCCTCGCCAATTACGGGGTGCGCATCACCAACACGCGGGCCGCATTTCCAGGTGTGACGTATGCAATGGCCAACGTGACCGCAGTCTATACTTCGCAGACCGAGCCAAGGCGCACCGGGCCGGTGTTGCTCATTGGCTTTGGGCTTCTCATCGGTTGCGGGCTGCTGGCGGCCAACCTTGGAGCCAAGGAACTGTTTGCGACGTTTGGGCTCTTTGTTTTTTCGCCCATCGGTTGCGGTGTGGCCTGGTGGGCGTGGCAAAAGACCGTGTACCACGTCGCCATCGAGACGGCTGCCGGCAATGCCCGGCCGCTGTCGAGCACCAACCGCCGAATGGTAGACGAGGTGGTGCACGCGATGAATGAGGCCTTCATCCACCGCGGATAGGCGTTGCGGGCTCGGCCGCTGGCGGCGGGCGTTGCATGGGCTGGCTGGCACGGCGACGCAGGCGGGGCTCCACAGACCAAACCCGACCAAGTGCGCGGCGCAGCGCTACGCGCCCGTCAAGGGGTCCGGTCCATACCTGTTGGAGCCGCTCGTTCCCGGGTTGAACAGCAGCATGAGCGAAAAGACGAAGCCCAAGTAAGGAATAAGGGTCAGGATTGCGAACCATCCCGTCCAGTCACAGTCGTGGGCGCGGCGAACCGACAGGGACAGGCCAAAGAGCCCCGCCGGAAGCGCCAGAATGAGGAGGAACACGACCGCCAAGTCGTCAGATTTGGCCACAGCTGCAATCATGGCGGCGATCACAACGGCCGCAATGACGCCAAACGCCAGGGCAACTGAGCTCCCGAAGTACGCCCCGCGCGGTAAGCGCCCGCTGAACGAAATCGACCACTGGCGCGGGTTGGCGCTAATGCCGTGTAGAACCGGTGGCGGATCTGAACCCGGTGCCTTCCATGGGTCCGCAGCCGCAGCGGGCCGCGAAAACGCGACCACGGGCGCAACTGGCACCGGCGGCGGCGGCGGAGAAACAGTCGGTGGTGCCGCAGGCATCGGGGCACGCGCAGCCCCCGACCGCAGCGCCGTCGCCATCGCCTGGGCACTGCCAAACCGTTGGTGGCGCTCCTTGGCGAGCGCGATTTGCACGACCGCGACTGTCCCCGCGCCGCAGCGGCCGTTCAACAGATCGAGCCGGGGCGCTTGCTGGACGTGGGCCGCGGTGATCTCAAAGTCGCTGCCGGCGTCGTAGGGCTTGCGGCCCGTCAGCAGCTCAAAAAGGACGATGCCGGCCGCGTAAAGGTCGCTGCGCACGTCGACGGAGAAGCCCTGGACTTGCTCGGGGCTTATGTATTCCAGCGTGCCGAGGGTGGCGCCCAGCTGGGTGCGCTCGCGCGCGGTGCTGTCGCGGGCCACGCCGAGATCGGTCACCTTGGGCGTACCGTCCGCGGCGAGCAACACGTTGCCCGGCTTGAGGTCGCGGTGGATGAGGCCAGCATCGTGTATGGCTTGCAAGCCGGCGAGCACGCCCCCCATCAGCGCCACCGCTCGGGCTTCGGCCAGGCCGTTGGGTCCAATGTGCCTGCGCAGATCGCCGCCCGAGACAAGCTCCATCACCATGACCAGCAGCGGGCCTTCGTCAAACACGTCAAACACGCGTACGACGTTGGGGTGCTCGATGCGGGCCAAAGCCTGAGCCTCCTGGGCCATCCGTCGCCGGGCGGACGCGTGGGCCACCAACTCTGGGTGCAGGATCTTCAGCGCCACCTTGCGGTTGAGCCGGCGATCGAGCGCCTCAAGGACGGTGCCCATGCCGCCGCCCCCCAACTCGCGCACAAGGTCGTAGCGGCCGTCGGCGAACTGCTGGCCGATGTAACTCTGGCGCGGCGGGCCGGCGTCGTCGACACCGCGGACAGGCGCGCCGCAGCGCAAGCAAAATAGCGCATCGCTGGTCAGCGACTGCCGGCAAGCTGGGCAGAGCATCGTGAATGGCCCCCTGGGGCATTGGCCCACGCAGGCGATGATCGGCAGCGGTCGGGCATTCGTCAAGGTGGGCTGGACCGACAGGGCGTGCAGGGGTAAGGGTTCCAGATTTCCCAATCGGTTGACGCCAGCCCTGTTTTCTCCGCTCCAATTCGCATGGCGGCACTTGCAGCCTTGCCCGAGGCCACGGTGGCAGGACACCGGCTTGAACCGTCATTGACACCCATCGAGGGGCCGGCCTACGCTCGCCTGCGGAAGCAAACATGGACATTGGAACCCGCATCGGCAGCTACACGATAACCCGCGAGTTGGGCTCCGGCGGCATGGCCATGGTGTACGCGGCCCGCCACACCGGCATCGGCACAGAGCACGCGCTCAAGGTCTTGCTGCCCAACTACGCCAGCCAGCCGCGCACGGTCGAGCGCTTTCGCCAAGAGGCCCGCGCGCAGTTCCGCATGCGCCACCGCAACATCGTGCAGGTGACAGACTTCGTCGAAGACGGCAAGACCCTGGCCTTGGTGATGGATCTGATTGGCGGCAAGACCCTGCACGAGGCAATGCAGCGCAGACCGGGGCCGTGGCCGTTTGGCGATGTCGCGGCGGTGATGCTGCCGGTGCTCGACGCGATGGCCTACGCCCACAGCGAAGGCATCGACGGCCAACCGGTGGTGCACCGCGACCTCAAACCCGAAAACGTGATGCTGGACCTCGCCGGCGACCGGCCGTTTCCGGGCGTGCCCAAGGTCATGGATTTCGGCATTGCCAAGGTGCTGGGCGAAAGCAACGTCGGCACCAAGACCAACGCGCGGATGGGCACCGCGGCCTACATGGCGCCTGAACAGTTCCGCAACGCCAAAGACGTCACCGCTGCGGCCGACGTGTGGGCGCTGGGCATGATGTTGTGGCAGCTGCTGGCCGGCCGGCTGCCCATCGACCCCGACGATCAGGTGGCGCTTTTGGAGATGTACACCGGCCGGACGACCGTGCCGCGTTTGGACACCGTGGGCATCGAGTTGCCGCGCGAAGTGGTCGACGCGGTGGCGACGGCGCTGAACGTCGATCCGAACAAGCGCTTCCAAAGCGCCGCGGCGCTGTTGCGGGCGGTGCAGTCCGGCGCCGAGGCGTGGCACCGCTTTGAGGCCGAACTGGTGCGGCGGCAGGAAAAGGAGAAGGCGCGGGCGGAGCAGGAGGCGCGGCAGCGGGAGGAACAGGAAGCGCGCCTGCGAGTCGAACAAGAGCAGGCGCGGGTGCGGCAGGAGCGAGAAGCGCTGGAGCGGGCGCACGGGCATCAGCAGCGGGGGGCTGTCGCCCAGGTGACGTCCACGTCCAACGCCGCACGGACGACGGTAAACAAGGCGTGGGTAGCATTGGCCGTGCTTATCGCGCTGCTGCTCTTTTTCTTGGCGTACCTCGCAGCAGGCCCCCGGGAAAGCTCGGAGCAGCACGCGCAACCCGTTGCCTTCGCAGGGCTGTCCTGGCAGGGCGAGACCGCAGCGCAGCCCATGAAGTGGGCTGATGCCTACCGCTACTGCGAAGCGCTGGACGTCGGCAACCACAGCGACTGGCGCCTGCCGAATCACCACGAACTAACTACGGTGGTGGACAAGCAGCGCGTAACTGCACCTCTGGTTGTAGCTGAGATCCATGAGAACACCCGGCCTGCCGGGTTGTATTGGAGCGGCACCCGGAACAACAGCGATACCGTGGTCTACGCGTTGTCGTTCAAAGACGGCGAACTTGGCAGCGCACAGACAGCGGAGTATGGCTGGGTGCGGTGCGTGCGCGGCGAACAGTTGCGACCGCCGGCACCAATGCTGGCCGCGAGCGCCGCCCCGACTTCGGCCCCGGCAGTGGACAAGCCACCGAGCAACTGGGCGCAGGTCATCGCCGCAGCAAAGGCGCGCCGGGGCGACACAGACGCGCTGTGGCGGACCGAAGTGGTGGACCCGACCGACAACCCCAATCACTTCGTGGACAATGGCGACGGCACGGTGTTTGACCCGGACCTGGGCTTGACCTGGCAAAAGGAGGACAACGGCAAGGATGTGAACTGGAAGCGCGCAAAGGCGTACTGCAAGAGTCTGACATTACGCGGCAAGTCTGATTGGCGTCTGCCGGGAATCCTGGAACTCGTCACGCTGGCGGATGCGACTAAGCCACAGGGCGCGCGCGTCGCGACCGCGTTCCCTCCAGACAGCGCTTGGAATTGGTCCGCCACGGCGTACCACCCGTCGCCGTCCTCGGACGCTTGGGGCGTCGGCTTCCACTACGGCAACAGCAACTACGTCGACATCTCCAGCGGCCTCCGAGCGCGATGTGTGCGGTGAGGTCCGACAGGCTGCTGATTTCGCCGCAGTAAGCCCGCTCTCGCAATTTGACCCCGTTGCGACGCGGCGCCGGGAACCACAACCGCGCGATCCGCCGCAGCCACAACCCACACCAG
>Ga0194120_10012289_pt1 | contig 10081 bp, 7 predicted proteins | sample TA2MahCa65mmetaG_FD_148642 | JGI IMG/M metagenome (GOLD analysis project Ga0194120, IMG submission 148642) | Freshwater microbial communities from Lake Tanganyika, Tanzania - TA2015019 Mahale Deep Cast 65m | ecosystem: Environmental > Aquatic > Freshwater > Lake | place: Tanzania: Lake... | reverse complement strand
CGTCTCGAACCGGAACGCCCCGCCGGATTCCAGCCGTCCGAAGCAGCGTCCGCCCCTTGAGAGGAGTACCAGTGGCACGTTCTCCTCCAGACAGAGGTGGTAGGCACCTGTCGTCACGGTGCAGCGTCCGAAGATGAGGACGAGCTCCAGCTTGAAGATCGGCACGTCGGCGAGCGTCCTATCGTCATACCGTACGATGAGCCGCTCTCCCGTCCGGCTGAGGACGGAGCCCTGTTCGTGAATGTAGAGGGTGCGGAACGGAGGTCCATCCGATTCCTCGTCCGACACGTCGTCGTTCACGGGACGATGTGTGTCTTGGCTCTCGTCCTCTCTGGCGTTGTCGTCGGTTCCGCTCTCCTGCCCGCCGCCGACGGACGACTGCCGAGAGTTGGCTGGAGGCAGAAACAGGCCGAGGAACCGAGTTCCCTCGTCCAGTGCGATGCGCCGCGTCTTCTGGACGTTCAGGCGCAGGCGCGATTCGGCGAGGAGGCTTTCGCAGACGCGAGCGGCGCGTTCGGCATCATGGGCGGTTTTGCCGAACACCCAGTAGTTGTCGGCGTATCTCACAAACGGAACGTCCTCCGCCTCCAACGAGCGATCCACGGTGTCCAGATAGAGATTCGCCAGCAAGGGCGATAGGGGGCTTCCCTGCGGCACGCCTTGAGAGACTGGAAACTCGGCGCCTCGGTCGCGGACGGGCACGCTCAGGAATGCGCAGAGGAGTTCCAGCAGGTTGAAGTCCCGGACGAATCGGGTCAGGCGGTCGATCAAGAGCTCATGGTCAACGGTGTCAAAGAAGTCCTCGATATCGAGATGGACCGCCCATTGGCATCCGTTGTCTCGGAGGGTTCGGGCGCGTTCGAGGGCGTTTTGGGTCGAGCGCCTGGGTCTGTAGGCGAAACTGGCATCTGAAAACGCGGCGTCGAGCGCGGGCGTGAGCAGGTCCGCCGTCGCGGTGAGCACAATCCGATCCGCAACGACGGGAATGGAGAGAGCGCGAGACGTCCCGTCGTCTTTGGGAACGTGAAACCTCAGAAGCGCCGAGGGTTGAAACCAACGGGCGACCAGTTGAGTTCGCAGGTCGCTCAACCGTTCGACCCATGCGGACTCGAAGAGGGCGACGGTCAGTCCGTCCACGCCCGGCGCTCCGTCGTTCTTTCGCACGTGCTTCCACGCCCGAATCATACGTTCCCAGTCGGTGAGTTCGGAGTATGTCGCCATGTTCCGTCAATCCGCAGCTTTCGTCGATGCGTTGTCGTGCCTCTACTGGCGATGCCAGCGATGGCGCTCGATGTGGACGGACTCGTGCTCGAAACTCTCGGACGGAGCGGTTCCTGCCGGTGATCCGCCGCGAATGACGCGGATGGCTTCGTTCCGCGCCGCGAAGCATTCGGGATGAAAGTGGTGGCGGATGTCGGTCGCGTGGTCGTGGGGTCGAAGGTGTTCCGCAGCGAAGTGGGCTGGTAGCCCGCGCCCGCACCAATCGCACATCCAGGGATCGCGGTTCATGCGCTCGAGAGCATCCTGAAAGTTGCGCGGCGAAGCGTAGTGCCCCTGATACGCGCTGACCATGGGCAGCGGCGAACCGTCGTAGAGGTCGGCTCCCGGGCGGATGCGTCCGTCGTGGACGGCGGCTTGGAGAGCGCGATAGGCGGGCGGCGGTCCCAGAGCGCGCGACACATGGCGTCGGTCGGGTCGTGCAGGCCGCCGTCGGCGTGGTTCGTTCCGGCGATTCCGCCTCGACGCGTCTCCGAGGACGAGTCGGGCGATGGCGAGTCCGATGAGACCCAACCCGACTGCGCTAAGCAGTGCGCGTTGAGATGGCGGCAAAGCCGCGAAGAACGTTGTCGCCAACATCGGCGCGAAGGCGATCAGGAGAAGTCCGGCGAACGCTCGACCCACCCATCGGCTGAGTGTCCTCGAGCGGAACCCCCGCGCGAACACCGTGAACGCCCCGAGCAGAATGAGCAGCAGGAACCATGCGCCCATGTCGCGTTGTCCTTCGGTTCACACGAAGCGGAAACCGAGTTGCTCGGCGTACTGACGCACTTCGCGGACTTCGCGCGGAGTGGGGCGTCGGGAGAGGTCTCCGGCGTTGGTCCGCGTCAGGTTGTCCGGCGCGTACTGTCCCATGACGTTCAGACGAATTCGGTGTCGGGATTCCGCGAGCCAGTCCAGCGCCGCAAAATGACAGCACTCGTTGTGGCTCGGCAAGACGAGAAGACGACAGAAGACTTCCGCTCCCGTCGCGACCATTCCCTCGACGTTCTCGCGCATCGTGGCGACGTAGTTCGGGATGCCCGACCATTCCCTGGCGCAGGCGTCGTTGCCGTACTTGAGATCGGGTACCCAGCAGTCCATAACGCCCTCCAAGAGGGCAAGCGTCGTCGGCGTCGCGTAACCGTGGCAGTTCCAGACGACCGGCAGCGAAAAGCCATCGGGAGCGGCGTTAAGGAAGCCGAGAATCGCCGGAAGCGATTCGTCGGGGTTTCCGCCGACGAACCCGACGGCGCGGGCGGCGTCCCACTCCTCCGGGGTCACGGCGCTCCAGAAGTCCGGCGTGAGTTCGACGCCTTGCCAAGGGCGAATGGCGAGGAGTCGGTACTGCTGGCAGTAGCGGCACCGAAGTCCGCAGCCCTGCAGGGCGATATTGAGAATGGGATTGATCGGCGGTTCCTCGGCGATGTGGACGAAGGCTTCGGCAACATAGGCGCGGTCGTCGAGCTGGCATCTGCCGCGTTCTCCGGCGAGTCGGTCGACTCCGCATCGCCACGCACATAGGTCGCAGGCTTGCAGGGACCGTCGCGCGAGCTCGATCTTGAGCGCCATGCGGGACGCGATTCCTTCTCGCAGCGGCTTGTCAACCGGCGAGGCGTGGGCACGCCATAGATCGTCGGTCGAGACGGAGGCGAGCGCCGAGGCGCGGAGCGAGGTCGCCGTCTGCCTCGTCCGGTTCAGACGGAGAGCGCCGGGGAAAGACTCCGTCCGGAGCTGGAACCCGCCCACCGATTCGAGGATAGGAAGGTGTCGGAGGTCGGGGTCCACGACCTCCAAGCCGAATCCTTGTTCCGTCTCGCCAACGATGCGGAACCGAACATCCCGTCGTAGCACCTCACACCTTCACTCTCGCGCGCTCAGGGACCGCGAAGTATTCACGCTTACGCCGTACTTCCGTCACCGGAACGGAGACGCCAACCGCTTGCGCGACTTGACGGACGATCCGGTCGCACGCCGGGCCCTCGACTCCCGATACGTCCACCTGGATGCCGGCGGCGGTGACGAGCGTTTCGACGGTTGCGCGCTGTGTCTGTCCTTCGGGGACGATCGGGCTGACGGCATGGAGCAGAACGGCGTGGTCGCCTTGGTCCAGTTTCACGTCGAAGCGTTCTGCCTCGAAGTGCTCTAGGAGGCGATCCACTTGGTAGGCGACGAGGATGCCTTCGAGCGTTCCGGGTTCTCCACTCATGGCGACCTGCCCGGATTCGGAGAGAGTGATTTCCGCGAGCGTCACGGGAGCTTCGCTCCGAGAGACAGACGGTTCCGAGACGAACAGGCAGTCGTTGACGGCTTCGACGCGGCATGGAGCGATGTCGAGCCGTGAGCTCCCCTCACGGAGAAGCGACGCCAGTCGCTCCACGCCGACGGAGGAGAGGTTCAGCGGGACTGTCTGAGGAACGTTCGGTCGCAGGCGAAGAGCCTCCGGGCGGAGGTCCCGGCTAGGTCGAGTGGAGGCTTCGAGCAGTTTCCACAGACCGACGCCCGCAGCGGCGACGCCCACCATCGGCGCACCCAGAACGACGGCGCCAATCATGGGGATGAAGGCGACTTGGGACATACTGGAACTCCTTGTCGTAAGCTGGCAGTCGCCGGTCCGAGACGGACAGAACCGCCTACCGCCAACCGGAACGGCGCTCTTCATCGTCGGAGCATGGCCCCGCTGGAACGCAGTTCGCGCGCGCCCATTCGCGCATCGGCGCGAATTGCTCCCAAACAGCCCTCGCTCGCGGTTTGAACGTCTCGACGACGTCCTCTAAGTCATCCAGCGTCATGCGTCGTCTTGCGTACCGGGCGAGGGCGGCGGCTTCGTTGACGGCGGCGCGGAGATCAGCCCCGGAGAAATGGCGCGTCTGCTCCGCAACGGCGCCAGCGATGCCCTCCGGGTCATCAACGTCCGCGCCGGAGCGTCCGAGATACAGCCGCAGGATTTGCCGACGCGCCTCGAACGCCGGGTTACCCAGGTAGAACGACTTGTCGAAGCGTCCCGAACGTGTGAGCGCCGCACCGACGTCGCCCAAGTGTCGAAGGTCGTTCGCGGTCGCCACGATGAAGTTCGGCGCGACGCTCTCACTGAGCCACGTCAGCATCCTGCCTTTGCAGCGCATCATCGTGCCACCATCGTTTTCGGCGCCTTGCCCAGCCAGCGTCTTCTCAATCTCATCGAGGAAGAGGCACGCCGGCGCAAGCGCATCCGCACAACTGAAGGCGCGATCGAATCGTTGTTCCGTAGCACCGAGATACTGGTTCATGAGACTGGAGATGCGGAAGTCGATCGTTGGCACTCCCAAGAGGCCTCCGACCGCCTTGGCGAACTGCGTCTTGCCTGTTCCTGGCGGGCCGACGCAAAGCACGCCCTTCAATCTGTCCGGGCCCTCAACGCCGACTCTGGAGCGGTTGATTTCCAGATACGCTCGCAGACTGTCCAGACCAATCGGGAACTCGCCCCCCTCCAGGAGGCACATCGACAACTCCTCGGCGAGGCGTTCGCTCTTGAGCCGCACCAGCGTTCTCACAGCGGTTTCTAGTGCGGGAATCAACGAGTCGGAGTCCCTGCACGCCGTTACATCGCCCTCCTCTAGGATGGTCAGCAGCGGGTCGAGAGCATCCAAGAGCCGGTTGCGGGACTGTGTGACCGTGGTTCCGACCAGCGCGTCGGCTACCTTGTCTGTCATCGCGTCCACAGTATGCAGGAGCAAGTCCGTGCGCACGAAGCTCGCCAATGTGGCAGCAAGTTCCTCCCGCGCGAAGCGGCGCAGATCAGAGCGACCAGGAAGCGGTACCGACAGCCGTTCGAAGAAGGGACGCGACAACCCTGGCAGCTCTGGAATGCTCTGCGGAGTCTCCAGAAACACGAGGACCCGTTTGGCCCTCTCTGACTGGAGAACCTCCATCAAGTTGTGTTGCGCGGCGAGATCGCGCCGCTGATCCGACAGGTCTCCGAGAAGCGACTCAAAGACACATATCGCCGGAACTGCAGCATCCAACGTCAGTCCGAGCAATTCCCCAACCGACGCGCTCGCTCCCCCGCAAGGCGACCATTCCCATCTGTGCGTCCGCTTGTCGCAACGGTATTCGTGTCTCCCGCTCAGCGCGAACCGGAAGAGAAAGACGCCGTCGTTCGCTCGTCGGAAAGCCATCAGGTGCCGCAATTCGAGCGCGACATCCTCTGTGACAATCGCGAGAGCGCGGTTTACGTTGGCTCGGACAGCGACCTGGAGGAGCGTACCGAGTCGGCTCTGCGCTTCGGCGGAACACTCGAAGCAGTCGAGCTGTGGCGCGGCGTGCGACATCGTGGGATATCCTAATAGCCCGTCGGTTTCGCAATCGCAGCAAGGGTCGCGTTGCGCGATTCGGCCGGGTCCTTTGCGTAAGCCGACCTCAACACACCAGACTGGACGTAGGGCCGCAGAGCGTTCTCCCACGCGATATGCCGCCCCTCCGGGACATAGAACGCGCCGAAGACCGTGCCCTTCGGCAAAGCGTCCCAGCGGATGCGATCGACCGGGGGCGTGGTGAGTTCTCCGGTCCCCAACGTCGAGTGTTCCAGGTCGCTGAGGACAAACAGCCAGTTCCCTGCGGCGACGGGTTCCCGGTTGAGTTCGTCGATCGCCAAGTTGAGTGCTGCAATCAGATCCGTCCATTGCCCGTAGCCTCGTTGTCCGAGAAGGGTCACGAGTGACATTGAGCCTACAGTTGTAGTTAATTGGCTACGAAGGTCTTTGGGTGTTCCCTGCCATACGGCCGCCGGTCGGGCGTCAATAGCGATGACCTTGATGGAATCGGGTGTTTCCCAGTGACGGCGACGTTGTCGCCCCAACTGGTCAACCAGCCTCTGCGCCAGTTCTAGCGCTTCTTGGCGATACTCCTTAAAGGAGGCCGTAGTATCTACGAGTAGGATGACGCGGTTGTAGAGGCTTTCGCGGGGTGGGATCCGGCGTTTCGTCTGCGGCGGTGTTCCTGACGCACTGTCGGGACGGCGGCACGCAGGAACCATCAACACAGAGGCGACGACGGCGACAAGGGCAACGGCACGAGCAAAGGCGAGCATGGGTCGTCTCCTACTCATCGGACTTGCCGAACAGACGTTCCCAACCGACGCGGTCGAAGACGCGGACCGGGTCGTTCTCGTCCACGTAGTAGCGTTCGGGGTCTCTGCGGGCATCGTCCAGCGTGACCGTCTCGTTTGGGTCCGAACTCAGCAGAACACGGTAACGAGTCGGCATCTCGTCCTTGTTGATCGCCGGCTCTGAGGCGTCCGTCGGTGCCGCAGCAGGCGGCGCATACTGTGGTCGGTGGAAACTGAATCGCCGACGAACCTCGTGGGTCGCGGGTTCCGCTGCGGGAATCGACGTCGGTACGTCCGATGCCGCGTCGGAAGACGGAAGATTCACCAGCGGAGCTCGCACCTCGCGGCGTTGTGGGCCCGTTGGCGCTTCCATTGCCGGGGGTACCGGCACTGCCGAGGCTTCCGATACGGCAGATGGTTGAATCGCGAAAACGGCGTACACCCAAGCGCGGAACGAGGTCCCGAACTGAACTGCCCGGGAAGCGAACAGCATCCAGAAAGTCTTCATCACCACCGCCGAAAACACGACTACGCCGTAATACGCCCACGGGATCCCGGTGACGAGTCGCGTGATGTACTCGGACGCGTAGACGAGTCCGTAGTCGGCGGGCACGTCTGGCGGCGTCTCCAAGTCCGGGTTGCGTGCCCACTCCCGCTCTTCCATGAAGCGGAACTGCAGTAGATCGGCGTTATAGGCAGCAAGGCGATAGGCGAAGTAGGCGAGGATTCCCGTCAACACCGCCCACAGCGGGAGCATCGTCGCCCGCAAGATCAGCGTCGAACGCCAGACGTCCGGTCTGGCACGGTAGTTGCCGATACATGCGCCGAACTCCCTCGCCTTCCGAATCGTCTCCAGCAGAACGAAGACACTGATCAAGGCAGCGAGTTCGCACCCAATCGCGATGCTCCAAGCACGAAGCGACGGCTCGCTGAACTGCGTCAGATCCAGCACGGTGCGCTCGGCGATCCAAGCCAGCGCTGGGTCGTAGCCCAGTGGCTCATCCCTGCCGCCCAAACGAACGAGCGCTTCCTTGATACCGGCGTAGTCTACAATGATGAGAAAGATCGAGACCGCCACGCTGATCGCGAACCCGACGAACAAGAGGGTCGCCAGCGTCGCGTCGCGAAGGAGGTCGAGCGTTTTCGTCACCAACGTGGACCACCATGCTCGCACTGCTGTTCCTTTCGGCGGCGAACACCATTCAAGCTTGGATGGTGGAGGCTGCGGGAGTCGAACCCGCGTCCGCCGGAGTCCGAACCCCAAGCGGCGTCGACACCATCGCCCCCGACACTGGGATAGGCGAGGAGACGACGATGTTTCAGGGAAGTTCGCTGAGGAGTGGAGGAACCCCGTCGAAGCGCACGAGTGAGTACTCGGCGGACAGCCTTTGCTCAGCAGCATGGAACAGAGGGATTAGGAGCGGAGAGCTTTCAGGAAACGAGCAGAAGGGACAGAAGCGTGGCGATGGATCCGTCTTAGCAGCCACCGAAATGGGGTAGTGGCGGCTCGGTTTCGCTATGGCGTTGTCTTCCGCCGCCAACGAGCTGGCCATAAGGGTCAAACTGCCCGGAGAGGTCCACAGACGACTCCGGGCTGTCCGCCAGGCATTGCGGCTGAGTCACCAGAGGTAGTAGGGCAGGCCTCCCTCCGGAACGAGCGGCGGCAACGACCGTTTGCCGCTTCTCTCATTTTGGACGAACCATTCGAAGTTCTTGCCTTCAGGATGCGGGTTGCGTTGACGGCGCGGATAGTGCACGGGCAGGCGCGTTCCTTTCGCTGCGGCGCGAAACGCCTCAATGAACGTCACTTGCTCGAACGGCTTGTGGTAAGCGTCCGACACCGCCTTCTCGTACGCGCCAGTCAGGTCGCAGACCCTCACGCCGCCATCGGGAACCGACTCCGCCTCGTTCGGGTAAACGGAGCGGGTCGCTGACGTATCCTTGTCAAAAGCGTTCTCGTAGTCGTCCTTGATTTGCTTGCCGCTCCGAAGCCGAAAACCGTTGATGGAAAGGTGGACGCACCCGAACCCAAGCGGTTTTCCTCCGCCGAAACGGAGATGGTGGTCTTCCGGTAACGTCAAGAGCCAGAGCAACGCGCCGAGCTCCACGTCGCTCAGGTTGCGAACGCGAAGCCGGAACGTGAAGCGCGCCCCGACCTTCACCCAGTCGCGCATGGAGCGGTTTTGGTCGTCGCGTTCGTTCTCGCCGGATGGTTTGCGATATTCCTGATACCGTCCTGGAACGGCTCGGTCGAGGCGGGTTCGGTCTTCCGTCGGATTGTCCCAATAGCCCGAAGGGAGTTGAGCGTCGCGGAGATAGACTTTGCGTCCGCGCAGGGCGTTGTTCGTCATGTATCGCGGTCTGTCCGTCCCGTCGGGAAGCGGCTTGCCGTTCCGGTCGCCGACATAGAAGCGAACTTGCTGCGACTTCGGCGCTCCGAGAATCGCCAGCGGGACGCCTTCGCCGTCGAACTCCTCGATGGCGTCCGGGTCGCACCGGACGGACTCGATGCGGAGTTGCCCGCGATAGGCTCCGGAGCCTTTCTGGTTGACCCAGCCGAACACGCGATCTGCTGGAGAGAGCTCGTCTAAGCGCGATGCGGGTTTCAGGCTGTCGTTCAGCAAGTCTTCGGGCGAGTCGGGATGGATGTTCCGGGAGATGTTGACTGGAAAGAGACCGTAAAGGTCAAGACTCGTCCCGTTCCACTCGACATCTGCGTAGCACAGAGTTCCGTCAGACAGGTTACGTTCCCGCTCTCCTCCGATGATATGCCGCGACCAGGCCGCCCCAGGCATCGCCGGAGGTCCCAGCTTTCCACTTCGTATTTCCTCAGCATGGATTGTCTGGTAGTTCAAGATGAGATGGCACCATTTGGTCTTTATCCTGTCCGAGATGGGAATGGACGGAGGGGTCGCATTGGTCGTGAAGAAGACCCGCTCGTCATGCTTGTTCTTGATGTTCTTTCGGTTCAGGCAGATCCATCCCCTCACCCATACCCCTCTGCCCGTGGCGGTGGTTGGTTTGGGGAGACTACCGTCCCTCAGATCTAGGACTTTCCAGTAGTCGAAACGTCCGTGCGGTCGTTGCTCAATGTAGGCCCAGACGCACTTGCCGTGTTCGATAAGAGCCGGCCAACTTGAGCTCAGGCTAGTTGATGTGACACTGTAGCAGGGGAGCCAAGCGGCGTACAACGGGCCCGTCGCTCCAATTGCTTTCGTTCCACTCAACAGAATGATCTGCCCGCCTTCGATACGGGCCGGAACGAGTCCCAGCCCTTCGCGTGCCGTCATGCGATAGCCGTGCGGCGCGTCATGCTTCTGAAAGACGCCGTAGCGCGAGTTCGTGACCGCTTCATAGGCGGAACGCAACGCGCCGCGTATCCCCGCCGGATGGGGGTAGGGTCGCCCGTCGGGACCGCGCAGCGTTCGGAAAATCTTGTGTCCGCTCTCAAGCACGTCCGGACGCGATGTGTCGGGAATCAGCAGAGGTGTTTTCGTCTCGACCGTCACATCGATCCAACCACTAAACATGCCGGGCAGGTAACGGTGATGTCCGTACGGTTCGCGGTCGCCGAGTTCGTTTGTCACCTTCTCACGCGAAGGCGTCGGGATGAAGTTGTAGGGGTTGTGGAACTCGCCTTGAGCAATCTGAGGGTTCGGAACCCCTTGTTGTCCTCTCTGCTGGTAGCCGCTCCGTCGTTGAGATCCTCCCTCGAGTTGCGGGGGAGCAGGAACGGTA
>Ga0194120_10012288_pt1 | contig 10081 bp, 10 predicted proteins | sample TA2MahCa65mmetaG_FD_148642 | JGI IMG/M metagenome (GOLD analysis project Ga0194120, IMG submission 148642) | Freshwater microbial communities from Lake Tanganyika, Tanzania - TA2015019 Mahale Deep Cast 65m | ecosystem: Environmental > Aquatic > Freshwater > Lake | place: Tanzania: Lake... | reverse complement strand
CTACTGCAATTGTTGAACTGATATCTGTACATTCTATACTGAACAGGGGTTTAAAAGGTTTAAGCTTTCTTTTTGAAATAATTACATTTAAAACTTCTTTATGCGTATACCTATAAAATGTTTTGTTATATAACTATTTTGAGATGGTGCTTTTTTTAATAAAACTCTTTAATTTTATTTACAATATAATTTATTTGTTCATTTGTTATTTCAGGATATAGAGGAATAGAAAGTATTTCTTCAGCATGTTTTTCAGCTACAGGAAAATCTCCTTTTTTATAATTTAAATGTTCATATGCTGGTTGTAAATGTAATGGAATCGGGTAATGTATTCCTGTTTCGATACCATTATTTTTTAAATGTTCCTGTAATTTTTCACGATTTTTTACTCGAACAACATACATATAATAACAATGTTTCCCATTTTCTTTTGGAGTTATAGCTATATCTTTAAATAAATCGTTATATTGGTGTGCTATCTCTCTTCTTTTCTCAATCCAATTATGCAAATATTTTAATTTAACATTTAGAATAGCAGATTGTAATGCATCTATCCTATAATTATACCCTTCAATTAAATGTTCATATTTTGTATGTCTTCCATGATTTCTTAATAATGAAATTTTCTTTCCTAGTTCATCATCATTTGTAACAACACTTCCTGCATCTCCAAAAGATCCTAAAACTTTAGCTGGAAACATTGAAAATGTTGAAATTATTCCAAAATTACCTAGTTTTTTTCCTTGATATTCTGCTCCGTGAGCTTGTGCACAGTCCTCGATTACTTTTAGATTGTTTTCTTGTGCTATTTTCATAATATCATTCATATTACAAGGATTTCCATACAAATGTACGGGAATAATAACTTTAGTTTTACTTGTAATTGCTTTTTTTATTAACTCTGGATTAATATTATAACTTTCTTCTTCTACATCAACAAATATTGGGGTAGCTCCACATTGAGAAACAACCTCTGAAGTTGCAATAAAAGTATTTACTGGCAGAATAACTTCATCACCATGTTTTACCCCCGCTGCAACTAATGCAAGATGTAAAGCTAAAGTTCCATTTCCTACACCATAAGAATACTTAGCATTAATAAAATTAGCAAAGTTTTTATCAAATTCTTCAACGTCTTTTCCCATTATAAAACTAGAATTATCTATAACTCTTTGGATAGCTTGATCAATCTCCTCTTTTATACTCAAATAATTAGCTTTTAAATCAACAAGGGGTATTTTCATAAAAGTAAATTATAAATAAGATTTATAAAATTATTGTTAAACTTTATATATCTGAGTTCCGTCTGAATTTTTTAAATCTCTTATATCTCCTTTAATTACTGCTGGCCTGCCATAGACAATAGCATATTCTGGAACGTTTTTTGTAACTAGAGAACCCGCGCCAACTAAAGCATATCTTCCGATTTCTATTTTAGGCATTAAAATACTTCTAGCAGCTATAACTGCTCCTTGTCTTATTATCGCATGTTCAATTATGGGATGCTCTCCAGGCCTATAAGGATATTTTGTATTTAAAATATAAACACCTGGATTGAATCTAGCATCATCTTCGATTACAGTATTTTCATAGATATGACAATCAGAATGAAACTTTACGTTATTTCCTATTTTTACATTAAAAGCAATCTCTCCAAAAGAGCCTATTGTAACATCATTGCCTATTTGATTATTTTCACGAATTATAACATGATGACCTGTTTGAAAGTTTTTCCCGATTTTATTTCCTGCATAAATAATTGTATGGCTGCGAATAACTGAATTATCTTCAATTATTGTTTCTAATTCTCCATCCTTAAATCCTCTTGGAGGTTCACCAATTATTACAAAATCTCCGACTTCTACATTCTTTCCTAAAAAAACATTCCTATAGATTTTATTCATGGTCATTAAGGTCTATTTCTTTTCCTAGTTCAGCTGATTTTAACCCTAATTCACATAATTTTGTAGTAAAAACTTCTTCTTCTCCGAAATTATAAAATATATTTCCTTTAATAGAATGTAAGAAGTTATTTAATGAATCTTTTAAGGGTTCATTTTTTCTAATTTCAACGTTTACTTCAGGTCCTCTCTTTAGATCTCCATTATTTATTTCTAGAGGGTAAATCTTTAAGATTTGTTCAAATAAATCAACATAAATTTTATTTTTACTTCCAAATATCCACATATCTCTCTTCTTTTCAGGGTGTAAACTACTCAATTCAAAATTAGCATAAAAACTTCCATAATCTAATAGCAATGAAGCGCATTCTTCGGCATCTTTGTTAATATAATTATGTTTCTTAGCATAGACTTTTATTGGCTTTTTATCCAAAACAAAATTTAATATATCAATTAAATGAATTCCTAAGTTAAATATAGCCCCAGAATCTTTTCTTGGTGGTTTAGTTGAATGAATGTATCTCGCATTGATGTAATGAAGATCTCCAGCATCTTTAATATGTTTTTTTAACTCTCTAACAACAGAATTAAATCTGTACAAATATCCAACATTTAAAATAAGGTTATTTTTCTTTGCTAATTCAATTAATTCTAAAGCTTGCTTATGTTTTAAGGTAATTGGCTTTTCAGCATAGACATTTTTTCCGGCGTTTAGACAATCTTTTATAATTTTATAGTGTGTATCTGTAGGGGTCACTATAGATACAGCATCAACTAGAGGTAATAAGTCACTATAATTAGTAAAGAATTGTATATTATATTCATCCGCTAACTTCTTTACTTCGGGATTAGAGTCTGCTATTCCAATTAATTTGCAGTCTAACTCTTTGTACAAACGAACATGGTTCACACCCCATTTTCCTGTTCCAATGACCCCTATTTTTGTCATATTTACTCTTATTTAGCAAGATTTAAATAGTTTTTTAATCGGTTTTTTATTTTCTTTTTAACCAATGATATATATTAACAATACATTGTGCCGCAATTGCACCAAAAGAATCTATTGCAACATCAAAAACACTTGAGATTCTTCCTGGAACAAAAGATTGATGAATTTCATCCATAATCGCATATAAAACTGTAACTAAAATTGCTAAAGTCTGTGGGTTTTTTGAATTAATCTTCAAAGCTCGATATAATAACAAACTCAAAATTAAATATTCTATAACATGATAAATAAAATGTTTAAAATCAAATAAAAAAAAGAAATTTTTTGGTGTTAATTGTTCTAAAGGGTTTGACAATGAGGATAAATAATAAATAAAAGCCATCCAAATTAGTACAGGTAACCAATATTTTATATAATAATTAATTTTCATTTTAATCAAACAATAATTTTTTTACATGTTTAGCGATTGCTAATGAAGAGGTTAATCCTGGAGACTCTATGCCCATTAGGTTAATTAATCCCGGCAAATCTTGGTTAATATAAAAATCTTTAAAACTATCATTGATTCCCTGCAACTTTGGTCTTATTCCAGATATATCTGGCTCTAAATCATTTAACTCTAATAAAGGAAAAAACTTCTTTACATCTTCATAAAATAAATTTTTCTTATTTTCATCAACATTATAGTTAATTTCTTCAACAAAATAAGCATCCGGTCCAAGCTTCATCCTTCCGTTTAAATCCAAAGTTATATGAATTCCTAAACCGGGGCTATCTTTTTTTGAAACAGGATAAATAATTCTAGAAACTAACTTGTTTTTTCCATTATGAACGCTGAAATAATCTCCCTTAAAATAATATTGCTTATAATTAAAACCAAGAAGATTAGCAATTTTATGCGAGTTTAATCCAGAAGCATTAATCAAGATTTCTGTTGTGAATTTTTCCCCATTTTTTAATTCAAGTTCATAACCTTGTGAGACTTTATCAATATTTATAACCTCATTATTAAATAAAAATTCTGAATTATTTTTTTTAGATTGATTAAACAAATAATTCATAAAATAATGTGCGTTTATTATCCCTGTATCTTCTGATAGCAAAGCAGCCTGAGCTTCTATATTTGGTTCTAATTCTTTTAATTTATTTCTAGAGATTAAAGAAACATTTTTTACATTATTTTCTCTAGCTTGGGTTAATTTAAATTCCAAATCTTGAATCTCTTCATCATTTTGAGCAATTATTAATTTGCCAATTTTTTTATGAGGAATTTCATTTTTATAACAAGCTTCATAAATTAAACTATTTCCCTCAAAACATAACCTAGCTTTTAAAGAATTTTTAGGATAATTAATTGCTGAATGAATTATTTCGCTGTTTCTTGAGCTTGTTTCATCTCCATAATTAAAATTTTTTTCTAATACGATTTTATTGTATTTTTCCGGAAGTTCTGATGCAATTGCTAATCCAATTACCCCTGCACCAATAATTGTTATACCAAAATCCATAAAAATAAAAAAGACGAAAGATTTATATACCTATTAATTTTTGTATTTTTAATAATTATGATTACTCATAAATATAAAAAGGAGGGGAATTTATAATGGTATTAAGTAAAAAGAGGATGTTCTTATTTAGTTCAATTTTATTATTAATTTTAGTTGGGATTTATTTCGCCGATGCATTTGGTTCTATAACTAGGGGTACAAGTTTTGTGACGACTACAAGTACAGTATCTAGTGTATCTGGAATTAATTATACTGAATTATCAAACTGGACAAGAGGTGGAAAAACTGAAAATATTAATTTCACAATTGTTTTAGCTCAACCTGCCGGAGTTAATGGAACTAAGCAGTTGAATATAACTTTACCAACAACGTTCTCGTTCCCAGCAGCTATGTTATCAAATAACGTAGGATTTTCAAAGAATGCGACAGATGTTAATATAACAATAGTTAACACTTCAAGTGTGTTCTCTGTTCAAGTAGTTTCCTCAAATTTAGGTGGAAACTTCTCTGGAACTGTAAATGTGTTCTTTAATGTTACTGCAGGAGAAGGAGTTGAAGCAGTAAGAAACTGGACTATAACTACAGTAGCAAATAGTTCAACACAGGAAACAGATTCTGGTTTCGGTGTTTTGACAGGGATAGATGGACTAGCACCCAGAATGAGTAATCATAATGTAACTGATAATACAAATACAATAACATCATTTAGCTCAACACAGTACTTAAAATATGATACAACAAATTCGCAAGTAGGGGTAAACATAACTTTAACGACTACGGATTACAATATGGATAGAGTATTATTAGTTTATAATAATACGGGAGGTTCATTAAACTTAGTTGCTCTTAGAGGATTATTATATAATTCCTCGTTCTTAAATAGTAATCATGCAGGAGGAACAACTAATTGGACGGTATTGGAAAAAGCAGGACCTACAGGAGGAAAAGCTAATGTTTCAACCTTAGATACAAGAAGTGAATTGTCGTCCTCGGCTCCAAGTTATGTGTACACATTTAATATATCAAATAGTACTTGGGGTTTGGGAGCAAGTGATGGATTAGCATTTAAATATGTTTTTGTTGTATATGATTTGTTTAATAACTCTGAAATTATAAACAACTCAAATGCAGAATTTGTTTTAGCTAGAGATGTAAATGTCCCTGCCGTAACATTAACTGCGCCAACAGATGTTGATATTGATGTTTTTGGGTCAATAAAATACACTTGTTCGGGGTCGGATACTAGTTCGATTTCAAGTTGTGAATTAAAAATAACAAAACCGAGCGGAGCAACAGTCACTAAAAATAGTTGTTCAGAACAAACATTTACAGGCACAGATACGAATGAAGCTGGATCTTACACTGTAAATTGTAAAGTTATAGATGGTGTTAGTAGAACAAGTTCAACTTCATCTGTATTTAGAACAGCTGTAAGTACATCTGGCGGAGATGGTTCATCTGGCGGATCTGGAAGTGGTGGAGGATCTGGAAGTCCTGGTTCATCTGCTGAAAATCCAGTAACTGCAGAACAAGGAGCGACTGTAGATGCGGGAACATTATCAACAACTGAAACATATACAAGTGTTGCAAAAGAAGGAACAGTTACATTTGCTGTTTCAGGAAACTCTCATAGAGTTAAAGTATTAGATGTTACAGAAACAAGTGCAACAATTGAAATTGCATCAACTCCAAAACAATTAACATTAAATGTTGGGGAAACAAAAGAAGTTGATGTAAATGATGATACAAAAAATGATTTAAGTGTTACATTAAAATCTATAACTAATGGAAAAGCAGATTTAGTGTTTAAAACAATAGAAACAATAACACCTCCGGGCGGAGAAACTGGAGGAACAACAGGAGAACAACCTGAAAAAGGTGTAGAAACGGGAGAAGAAACAGGAACAAGCTTAACATGGTTATGGATATTAATTTTAGTTGTTTTGGTTTTAGTAATCTGGTACTTCAGCAAGAAAAAGCAATAAGCTTTTAAACTTTTTTTCTTTTTTTATTATATGAAAAAATTATTATTGATTATATTAATGCTAGCTTTATTCTTGAATCTAGTTGAAGCCAAGAATATAAACATAACTAAGACAGATTTTTATAAAGAAAATAGGCAAGCTTATAGGTTAGAACAAGGTGATGGAATTTCTTTCCTAAAAGACAATAAAGAGTATATTATAAGTTTAGATGAAATAGGAAAAAATAGCATTAGATTAAAATCTTTTGGTTATAAAAATGGTTCTAGAGAAACATTTTATATATTATTAAATCAAAAATACAGCAATAAAATTGATTTTGAGAAAGATGATATTGATGATATGCAGGTTAACTTATTAAAAATATGGGATAATAAAAGCAAAGTAGATGTATTATTTGAGACATTAAAAGAAGAAAACTCAAAACAGGAAAATAAAGAAGAAATAAAAAATGTTTCAAATGAATTGAGAAATGGGTTAATCATAACTGCTTCTACAATAATTATTGGATTAATTATATTTTTTATTTTAAGAAAGAAAAAATAATTACTTCTTGATGTTATTCCATGAAATTTGTCTGTTTAAGATTAAATGTTTACATTTTACACTTGTATCACAATACATTAGAATTTTTAACTTATATAAATCAATCCCAAAAAAACGATCATCAAAAACATTATTCTCGCTTCTGAATTCTATCTTCTCTAAGATATTTCTATGAATTAAAACACACCCTAAACCGCAAGAAACTATTTTAATTAATTTATTGCTATTAAATTCTTCTTCTGTTAACCATCTCATATCTGGCAAATTGTCTGTTTTATTTTGCAGCTCAATAAAAACCTGAGAGATTAAAGTTCTTTGATTATTAATGATGTTATGAACAAAATAAATTCCACAAACAGCTTCTTTATTATGACTTATTAGTTTTGTTAAAATATCTTTATTTGGAATAACATCCTGCTCTAAGCTTAAAAAATAGTCATAATTATTGTCTAAAGCATATTTTCTTAATATATTCCTGCTTGTAATTATTCTTTCAATTGCACCTTCAAAATAAGGGCCTTTAATTGCATTTAAACCATAATTTCTAATTTTATTAAGGTAATTGTCATCTTCAGAATTATCGACTAATAAAACATCATAATTATCATAATCTAAAGATTTGACCATTTCTGAATATTCTTTCAATGCATATTCCTTATGAAATGATGTAGGACAGCCAACTAAAACTTTTGGTAAATTCATGATATTATAAATTAAAATAAGTTTATATTAATTACGCCACGGCTCGGATTTGAACCGAGAAGCCCTTGCGGGCGCTGGTTTTCTTAAAAAAACTCAAGACCAGTGCACTACCAGGTTATGCGACCGTGGCACAGAATAGAGAATTAAAATTAATTTATAAAACTTTACATAACACCCAATAAATTCAAAGTCAGTTTATCAGAAGCCTTTATCAATTCATCATAATCTTTCCCTTCTACATAAACACATTCTCCAATTGATCCAACCCTTGTTTTATTACCTACAAAGAACTGTATTACTCCAATTTGTTTTGTTGCATTAGCACAAGTTATGTATGGAAAGCTTGTATTTGTTGGAATTGTCGTTGCTGATTGTGTTGGAATTTTAAAAACACCATAGCTGTTTGTTCCGAGAACCCTTGCAATTTCCACAGCAGCCAATACACTTTTGCTGTTTGAATTTGGATTTAATGTTAGAAAAATCCCCTGCTTTGTCAACAATTTATCTTTAAGATTTTTCTCAATCTGAATATCTTCAAGATCATAAGGTTGATTTAAAAATGGGATATCATACTGGTGTTTTCCTTGTTTATCATAAGTATAAATAGTCAAAACATGTGTTGTTATATTCTCCAAAGATCTTTTATTAAATTCAAATTGTTCTCCAGAAGGACTTGTATAAATATATTTTCCAGTCAATATTGGTTTTTTAAATTCTATAATTGAAAAAATTACCAAGATTATCGTTATAAAAATCAATGCAAAAAAGAATATCTTTAATTTTGATTCTTGATTCATTTTATCCCTATTAAATTTAAATCAATCTTATCAGCAAATTTATTTAAATTAATATTATCTCCTCGTAAAATTACGCAATTAGAATCCTTATAAACCTTGCTTAAGTTATCTTTTTTAAAATAAAATGCCTCATTATTGCAGTCTTTTATTGGAATTTCACCAGGACAATTTTCTTCTTTAGAACAAGCTAAAATCCCCCTAATACCTTTAAACTGCAATGTATAAGCTATCTTTGACATAATATAATCTAAGCTAGAATCACGTTCATTTGGATCAAATATTAAATATATTTTATCATTAAATTGAAGTTCGGGAATATTGATGTTTTCTAAATCATAAGGAGAATAATCAAAAATAATGTTATTTCCATTGTAATTTGTTGTAAATCTGTTATCATTTGTTTGCTGAAATTTAAACCCTTTATAATCAATGGAATTTGAGTTTAAATCTTGTTTTTCTTTCGGAGAATATATAAAACCAATCACACTTGAAACCATTATAAACAAAATAAAAATAACTAAGATTAAATTTAATTTTTTCATAATATCTTAGAATTATAATAACTTAAAAAGCTTTTGTTTAAAGTTTAAAAATAAAAAGAAAAAAGAAAAAAAGTTAGTTTTAAGCACTAACTATCGTTGGACTTGAAATGGTTCCAGTTACTTTAACTTCACTTCCCATTAACTTGCCTTTGTATGCTTCATAATTCTTTAAGACACCTGCTGCTCTTTGTGTGTCTTCCCCTTCCCAACCAGCTACAATTAATGCTACCTTTTCTCCGTTAGCTTTCATACTTAAGATTGCTTCACCTTGTTTTAATCCAGAAGCTTCTCCGTAAGCTGGGTAAGTAACTTCAAGGAATTGAGCACTTAACTTGTTTACTGCAGGACCACCAACTAAAATTAAGTTGTTATCTGCTGCGGTTGTTACTTGTGTATCAAGTACTCCTGAAGGAGCTAAATCATATGTTGCTAAAGCGTTTCCACTTCCACCAGGTGTTGTTGTTGAAGACACCCCTTTAATAACCACATTTGCTTGAACTTGGTCTCCAGGTATCATAAATTCAACTCTATCACTAGCGCCAGCACTCTTTGGATCTTTTATGACAATACCATATTTTGTTCTATGGTTTTCGTCTTTTGTTCCTATTGTTGTTCCTTCCCAATTAACTTCTCCTGCTTCCTCACTTGATTTTGTTGTACCTAATTGAGTTATGCCTGTTGTGGTATTTGTCCAATAAGTATAGATTGTATCAACGTTAGCAACCAAGTCGTCTGTTGTATCTCCTAAGGCTTCAATATTTAAACTCCAACCTGTGCTTAAATTATTTGCCCCTCCAAGTTGATCAACGTGTCTATTTGTTCTATTTAATTGCAAATTAGTTGATTTTGTACCTTCAAATTGTAATTGAGCAAATGATACCCCGCTTGTTGAGTTTCCAGCTAAAGTTTTCTTTCTTGAATCTCTATCATAATAGAATACCCAATCATTAGTCAACCATAGCTCATTAGTTTCTTTATTTGAGGTAATATTTGTAAGTCCATTTCCACTCAAAACTTTAATCCCGTCATCTTTTCCTGTTTTAACATGCAACACGTTTGCATTTGATAAGGCTGGAACTTTACTATCTGTTGTTAAATCTATACCTTCTACCAATTCGAATGTCAAAGACATGTAGTTGTCATCCGCAACAGTT
>Ga0194120_10012287_pt1 | contig 10081 bp, 7 predicted proteins | sample TA2MahCa65mmetaG_FD_148642 | JGI IMG/M metagenome (GOLD analysis project Ga0194120, IMG submission 148642) | Freshwater microbial communities from Lake Tanganyika, Tanzania - TA2015019 Mahale Deep Cast 65m | ecosystem: Environmental > Aquatic > Freshwater > Lake | place: Tanzania: Lake... | reverse complement strand
GGCAAGGGACTTCGAACGTCATGTCCGAAAAGCCGCCGCCTTCGTCCGCCTCGCCATGATCCGCATCATGCTCAGGCGCCTCGCCGCAACCCATTCACCGTGAATCAAGACTTCTCGGTTGGGCTCTTAGGTCACGTCATTCGAAATCAAGGGGAGGCACAGACATGAGCATGCGGAACGCCGCAATTGCGGCGGGTATGGCATTGGCGGCGCTGATCGGCGCGGACGACGCCGCAGCGCAGGACCGCAAGGTCCGCATCCAGATGCAATCCAATTTCGCCTCGACCCTGGCGCTGCTGGGGCCGAACGCCAAGTACACCACCGATCAGGTGACCAAGTTGTCGGGCGGCTCGATCGAGATGCGGTTCTTCGAACCGGGTGCGCTGGTGCCCCCCGGCCAGGCCTTCGACTCCGTCTCCTCGGGCGCGCTCGACGCGGCCTGGGCGACGCCCGGCTTCTGGACCGGCAAGGACATCGCCTTCGCGGTCTATTCGACCGTGCCCTTCGGTCCGGGCCTGGGCGAGTATCTGGCCTGGATGAAGGAGGGCGGCGGCGAAAAGATGCTGCAGGCGCTCTACGCCAAGTACAACATCCACGCCGTGATCTGCCATCTGATCCCGCCCGAGGCGTCGGGCTGGTTCCGCAAGGAGATCAAGACGCTCGACGACCTCAAGGGGCTCAAGATGCGCTTCTTCGGGCTGGGCGCCAACGTCATGCAGAACCTGGGCGTCTCGACCCAGCTGTTGCAGGCGGGCGAGATCTTCCAGGCGCTGCAGCTCGGCACCATCGATGCCACCGAATTCTCCATGCCGGTGATGGATCTCAGCCTCGGCTTCCACCAGGTGGCCAAGTTCTACTACTTCCCCGGCTGGCATCAGCAGGCGACCTTCGGCGACCTGATCGTCAACAAGGCGAAATGGGACTCGCTGTCGGCCACTCAGAAACTGGTGGTGGAAGCCGCCTGCGATCAGACGGTGCTCAAGGGCATGAGCGTCGGCGAGTCGGTCCAGGCGCCGGCGATGAAGGAAATCGAAAGCAAGGGCGTCAAGCTGATGACCTGGTCGCCCGAATTCCTCGCCGCCTTCGAGCGGGAATGGAAGAAAGTCGTCGTCGAGCAGGCCGCCAAGAGCCCGGAATTCAAGAAGGCCTGGGACTCGCTCAGCAGCTTCCGCGAAGGCTACGCGGTCTGGCGCGAACGCGGCTATCTGAAATAGCCGCCTGCGCCCGGCGGCCGCCCCTCGGGGCGGCCGCTCTCTTTTCTCTCCCGGGGGAATTCGTCATGCATGCCTTGCTCGGCGCAAGCGACGCCATCGATGGCTTTCTGGCGCGGGTGGCACGGGTTTTCGGCTGGCTGTTCATCGCGCTGGTGGCGGTGATCTGCTGGGACGTGCTGACCCGCAAACTCGGCTTCCAGATTCCGGGCTTCGGATCGACCCCGATCCAGGAGCTGGAATGGCACCTCCACGGCATGCTGTTCATGTTCTGGCTGGGCTACGCCTATATCCGCAACTTCCATGTCCGCATCGACGTCTTCACCGCCAACAAGACGCCGCGCCAGCAGGCCAAGCTCGAAGTTTTCGGCCTGATCGTCTTCGCCATCCCCTACTGCCTGGTCGCGACCTGGTTCGCCTACTTGTTCGCGCAGACCTCGTTCCTGCAGAACGAAAGCTCGGATGCGCCCAACGGACTGCCCTATCGCTGGATCGTCAAGGCCTGCCTGTTCCTTGGCCTGATCCTGCTCGACGCCGCCGTCGCCTCGGTGCTGTTCCGCAAGCTGGTCCAGCTTTTCGGTCCTCCCGACCTCGCCGCCCGGGCCGCCCGGCCCGTGGCCGCCTTGTAAGGGAGACCGGCCATGGAATGGATCGCCGACCACCTCTCCATCCTGATGTTCCTGGTGCTGACTTTCATCATGTTCGTGGGATATCCGGTGGCCTTCGTGCTGGGCGGCGTGGCGCTGGCCTTCGGCGCGCTGGGCATATATTTCGACGTCTTCCGCATGGCCCAGTTCGGCAGTTTGATTCCGCGCATCTGGGGCCAGGCGGTGCAGAACCAGGTCCTGATCGCGATTCCGATGTTCGTGTTCATGGGCACGGTGCTGGAAAAATCCGGCGTCGCCGACGAACTGCTCAAGGCGCTGCAGGTCCTGACGCGGCGCATCCCCGGGGGCCTGGCCATGTCGGTCACCCTGATGGGCACGATCATGGCCGCCACCACCGGCATCGTCGGCGCCTCGGTGATCATGCTGACCCTGATCGCTCTGCCGACCATGCTGGCGCGCGGCTATTCCAAGGAGCTGTCGGTCGGCACCATCGCCTCGGCGGGGACCCTCGGCATCCTGATTCCGCCCAGCATCATGCTGGTGATCATGGGCGATCTGATGACGATTTCGGTCGGCACGCTGTTCACGGCGGCGATCATGCCGGGCCTGCTGATGTCGGGCATCTTCCTGATCTACATTTGCGTCATTGCCGCGGTGAAGCCCGAGATGGCGCCGCCGCTGTCGGACGAAGTCGGGCCGCAGGATCGGGCGGAGTATTGGCGCATGGTGCTGCGCAGCTTCCTGCCGCCGGCCTTCCTGATCTTCGTCGTGTTGGGCTCGATCTTCGGCGGCTGGGCGACGCCGACCGAGGCCGGCGGCACCGGCAGCGCCGGCGCGCTGCTGCTGGCGTGGTGGAACAAGCGCCTCAACAAGAGGATGCTGAGCGAGACGATCGAGACCTCGGCGCTGACCAACGCGCTGGTCTTCTTCATCATCTTCGGCGCCACGCTGTTCTCCTTCGTCTTCCGTGCCCTGGGCGGCGACGATCTGGTGGCGGAGATTCTCAAGGCGGTCGGCATCGACACCGGCTGGGAGATCCTGATCTTCGTCATGGTGCTGGTCTTCATCATGGGGTTCTTCTTCGATTGGCTCGAGATCTGCCTGATCGTTCTGCCGATCTTTGCCCCCATATTGCGGCTGGTCGATTTCACGCCGCACATCGCCACCAACAAGGACTTCATGGTCTGGTTCGTGGTGCTGGTGGCGGTCAATCTGCAATCGGCCTTCCTGACGCCGCCTTTCGGCTTTGCGCTGTTCTACATGAAGGCGACGGTGCCGAGTTCGGTCACCTTGGCCCATATCTACCGCGGCATCGTCCCCTTCGTCGGCCTGCAGGTGATCGCCCTGGTCTTCTGCATCATCTGGCCGGAGATCATTCTCTGGCTGCCGCGCTATTTCGGCTTCATCGACTGAGCGGGCCGGCGGGACGAACGCGATCCCCTTCGACACCGCGTCGACGCCGGGCGCGGGCGCTTACCCGCTCTCATGCGGCGCCTGCGCGCACTTTGCCCGCATTATTCAATTGCGGTAAGTGTTCGATGCGATGCTTTGGGAATCTCAAATACCGTCGGTACTCAAGGCCCTAGCGGGCTTGGCAGAGAAAGTCCTGCCATGGCGCAACTGGTGGGCAGCAATTCTTGCGCTGTTTTACAAACCCGCCCCGGGAACGCATTTCACCATTCTGGTGACCAAGCTCGATCGCGATGCCGACGGGCGCCACAGGGATCATGTGCTTCAAGCCATCGCCAACGTCGCCGGAAACGACATTCATATCCTGCGCGACCCGAGAGTTCTTCGCTTGAATGAGCGCCTGGTAAGCGCGGAAGCCGATGCCGAACTGGTCCGGACCGCACAAAAATGGCTGGGCCGGCGCAAAGCCGACATTCTGATCTGGGGCGAAGTGGCCGAAGACAACAAGACCCTGCGCCTGGGTCACATTCCTCGGATCGGCGGGGCAAACGCCAGAAAGTCGGCATATCATCTCGAACGAACCGAACTCCCGGCGAAATTTTCCCAGGATTGGGCCGACATTCTGGGCGCGGTCGTCCTGTCCGATGCGTCGCCGGCGGTCGAACGAGGCGGCCAATACCTGGTCGAAATGCTGAAGCCTGTCGCGCAACGGCTCGAAGCCCTGCCCGCAAAACCGAACCCAGGCGCCCATGGTGCCGAGTTTCTGGCCAAAGCGCATTTTTCTCTTGGCCTCGTTTCCCATGTGCTGGGGACACAGGCAGGCGACAACGAATACTTATCGAAGGCCATCACCGCTTTCGAAGCCGCCCTCCGGGAATACACCCGCGAACGCGTGCCGCTGCAATGGGCCAGGACCAAGAACAACCTCGGCAATGTGCTCTGGGAACTCGGCCGGCGCGAGACCGATGCGGGCCGGCTGGAACAGGCCGTCTCCGCCTACGAAGATGCCCTCCAGGAATACACCCGCAAACGCGTGCCGCTGGATTGGGCCGGGACCAAAAACAACCTCGGCACTGCGCTCTCGGAACTCGGCGGGCGCGAGAACGATACCGCGAGACTGAAACAAGCCGTCTCCGCCTACGAAGAAGCCCTCCAGGAACGCACCCGCCAACGCGTGCCGCTGGATTGGGCCGGGACCAAAAACAACCTCGGCACTGCGCTCATGGAACTTGGCCGACGCGAGACCGGCACGGCGCGGCTGGAACAGGCCGTCTCCGCCTACGAAGATTCCCTCCAGGAACTCACCCGCGAACGCGTGCCGCTGCAATGGGCCATGACCAAGAACAACCTCGGCAATGCGCTCTTGGAACTTGGCGAACGCGAGAACGACACGTCGCGGCTGAAACAGGCCGTCTCCGCCTACGAAGAAGCCCTCCAGGAACGCACCCGCCAACGCGTGCCGCTGGATTGGGCAATGACCAAGAACAACCTCGGCGCTGCGCTCATGGAACTCGGCCGGCGCGAGACCGGCACGGCGCGGCTGGAACAGGCCGTCTCCGCCTATAGCGAAGCCCTTCAGGAACGCAGCCGCCAACGCGTGCCGCTGGATTGGGCCATGACCAAGAACAACCTCGGCAATGTGCTCTCGGAACTCGGCCGGCGCGAGAACGACACGGCGCGGCTGGAACAATCGGTCGAGGCCTTGAGCTTGTCATTGGAGGAATTTCGGAAATCCGGGGCCAGCCGCTACATCGCCATAACAGAAGGCAATCTGGAGCAAGCGCGGGCGCTTCTGGCGGAACGCCGGCTTGGGGTCAGCGGTTCGACTCCGGCATAAAACTGAGATTGGGCCGGGCTGGGCAGCCAACCCGCCCCTATCGGTCCGTTTCGGCGATTTGCCGCGTTGCCGCGCCTCCAGCGCGCTGGCCGGTCGGTCGCTATGGGACCTTGCACTTGACAAGTTCTCTATATTTCCCTATATGTACCATCCCACAAATAACCCCATTCGAGGACCGTCCATCCCTATGGCCTCCTTTGCCGTCCGTCCCGCATCCAAGTCCGGGTCGGAGGCAGAGGTTAACGGCCATTTGCGACTCTTGCACCTGACATACCTCGATTGCTCAACAAAATCAAAGACATGGGTGGTTAAAAATTGTCCATTTGCGCGCATTTCCGCGCATTTCCGGCTCGACTCCGCGCATTTGGCGACTCGATCCGCGCCTGGCTGGCCGGAACCGGCCGATCTCCGCCGCTTTGCGCGTCAATATGTTAGCGGGTTCGCGCGCCTAGACCCCGCCTTCGACCATGACTTCCAGCAGCTTGGGACCCGGGCGGGCGAAGGCGTCCTTGAAGGCCGCGGCCAGATCGCGCCCGGCCTCGATGCGCCGCGCCTCGACCCCCATGGCGCGCGCCAGGCCGGCGAAATCGACCTTGGGTTCGGCGAAGTCCATGCCGACGAAATGCCGGCTGCCGTGAAACGCCAACAGCCGCTCCTTGATGATGCGATAGCCGCCATTGTTGGCGATGACGAAGGTCACCGGCAGCTTGTGATGCGCCGCCGTCCACAGCGCCTGGATCGAATACATCGCGCTGCCGTCGCCCGAGATGCAGGCCACCTTGCGGCCGGGATGGGCCAGGCTGGCGCCGACCGCGGCCGGCAAGCCCCAGCCGATGCCGCCCGAGGCCAGCGCCAGGTAATCGTAGCGGCTGCGATAGGCCCGCAAGGACTGCACCTGGCGGCTGGCGGTGATGCCCTCGTCGATCAGCACGCCATCGGCCGGCAGCGCCTCGATCAGCTTGAGGCACATGAAATCGGCGTCGATCGGCGCGCGCTCGGCCCGGCGCTCGATCTCGGCCGCGAGCGTCTTGCGCTTGGCGCTCCAATTGCGCGCCGCCAAGGCTTCGATGCCGGCGCGGGCGCGGCGTTCCAGCGCCGCCCCGCCCTCGGCGCGCAGGGTCGGAATCAGCGCCCGCAAGCTCTCGCCGACATCGGCCTTGAGCGCGATCTCGACCGGATAGTTCTTGGCGATGTCCCAATCGACCAGGCCGATCTGGACCATGGCCAAGCGCTCGGGCTTGGGATCGGTCGCGCTGTAAACCGACATGCGCAAGGGCTCGGCGCCCAGCACGATCATCAGGTCGTGCGGCGCCAGGATCTCGCGGGTGCGCGGCTGGGAGCGGCTGAGCGCGCCGATGTAGCAGGGCCGCTCGGACAGGAAGTGCGAGCCGTAGGCGACCGATTGCTGATAGGCCGGCGCGCCCAGCGTCTCGGACAGGATCGCGGCTTCCTCCAGCGCGTCGGATTTGACGATCTCGTCGCCGGTGACGATCAAGGGCCGCTCGGCGCGCAGGATGCGCCTGGCCAGGGCGCGGATCGCCTCCTCGCTCGGCCGGACGCGGGCATCGATCCGGCTGGATCGGCCGAGATCGATCCCGGCCTCGGCGTTGAGGATGTCGCCCGGCAGCGAGATGAACACCGGCCCGGTTGGCGGCGTGGTCGCCACCTTGGCGGCGCGGCGGACGATGCGCGGCAGGTCCTCGAGCCGCGTCACCTCGACCGCCCATTTGACCAGCGGCTCGGCGATGCGCACCAGCGGATCGTAAAGCAAGGGCTCGGTCAGGCCGTGGCCCTGTTCCTGCTGGCCCGCGGTCAGGATCATGGGCGTGCCGGCGAACTTGGCGCCATAGAGCGCGCCCATGGCGTTGCCCAGCCCGGGCGCGACGTGGACGTTGCACGCCACCAGCCGGCCCGAGGCGCGGCTGTAGCCGTCGGCGATCGCCACCACCACGCTTTCCTGCATCGCCATGACGTAGGAAAGGTCGGGATGCTCGGCCAGCGCGTGCATGATCGGCAGCTCGGTGGTGCCGGGATTGCCGAACAGGTGCGCGATGCCTTCGTCCTTGAGCATGGCAAGGAAGGCCGAGCGACCGGTGATGCGATTCATGGAATACCCGCCAAGTTCGGCCCGCAGCGCGCGTGCCGCCGGTGCCGGGCGATATTGCACGCCGCCTGGGTCGATTCGCAATCGCTCCCGGCGTCAGGCCAGCGCCAGTTCCTTGGCGCGGCGCCCGGCCTTGACGCGATCGCGCCGGCGGCGGATGCCGTCCTCCAGCCGCCGCTCCAGCGCATCGAAGGCGTCGCGCAGCGCGACATAGACGTCCTTGTGCGCGCCGTCGGCGGCGGCGTCGCGATTGGCGACGACGCGCCCGCCGGGAACCGTCAAATCGATGCGCACGCTGTAAAGCCGGCCGTGGCGGTGATGGCGGTGCGGCGCCCGCACCACGACGCGGCAGGCGGTGATGCGGCCATGGTACTGGGCCAGGTGGGACACGCGCTCGCGGATGCGCGCTTGCAGCGCGTCCGAGGTCGGCATGTCCGGACAGACCACGCGCAGGGCGATGCCGTCGACCCGCTCGCTCCGGCCGCTGCGGCCGGCGCCGCCCTCGCGCCCGGGACCCTCGCGGCCCATCAGGTCGTTCAGCCGCTCGGCCTGCTCGGCCGGCGCCAGTCCGGCCAGGTCCTTGGCAATCTCGGCTTCGATGCTCTTGGCCAAGCCCGGGCTCATCTCGGCCCGCAGCGCACCCAGGAACGCCGGCGGCGCCACCAGCACCAGCCGCTCGAAACCGCCCGCCGCCAGGTCGGATTCCAGCCGCTCGGCCAGGCGGCGGGCGAAACTCGTCTTCTCCAGCCGCAGGGGTTCGCTGCGCGGCTCCTTGGCGTGGCGCGTGCCGCCGGTCCCCTTGGGCGCGCGCCCCGGCCGGTCGGCGCCGATGTCGCGGGCATGGCGGTCGAGCGCGTCGTTCTCGACCTCGCCGCCGGCCAGCGCCCGAATCGCGCCCTTCGGACCCGCATCCGCGAATATCCGCGCCCGGCCGGCATCGGCCACCAGATACCAACTGCGTTGCTTGCTTTTTGCCATATGAACCTCCGCCGTTCGCCGGCCAGATCAGCCTTCTCCGATTACGTGGGCATGGCCTTGAGGCAGGTCAAGCCGTGGCGCTGCCGCTTGCGGTTATGGGATCGGATTGGGACAATTTCCGTCTTCGTTCGGGAGAAAAAGTGACATGGCGCGGATCGGGGTCGGCGGCTTCATGCACGAGACCAACAGCTTCTCGCCGGTGGCGACGGGCTATGACGACTTCGCCCGCGCCGGCGACCGCGAGCCCCTGCTGCGCGGACCGGCGCTGCTGACGGCCTTCCAATCCGCCAACGTCAGCCTGGGCGGCGCGGTCGAGGCGCTGGGCCAGGCCGGCCATGGCTGCGTGCCGCTGACCTGGACCAGCGCCGCGCCCGGCGGCAAGGTGACGCGCGCGGCCTATGAACGCATCGCCGGCATGCTGCTCGAAGACCTCAAGGCGGCGGGCCGGCTGGACGGGCTTTATCTCTGCCTGCACGGCGCGATGGTGGCCGAGCACATCGACGACGGCGAGGGCGAGCTGCTGGCGCGCATCCGATCCCTGGTCGGCGATGCGCTGCCGATCGTCGCCAGCCTCGACTATCACGCCAACGTCTCGCCGGCGATGGCGCGGCTGGCGACGGCGCTGGTCGGCTATCGCACCTATCCCCATGTCGATCCGCGCGAGACCGGCCGCCGCGCCGGCCGGCTGCTGCTCGACATCCTCGCCCAGGGCCGCGCGCCTTACCAAGCCTTCCGGCAGATCGACTTCCTCGCGCCGCTGACTTGGCAATGCACCTTGAGCGAACCCTGCCGCGGCCTGATCGCCAAACTCGAATCGCTCGAAGGCGGCGATGTCGCCAGCCTGACCTTCGCCGCCGGATTTCCCGCCGCTGACTTTGCCGATTGCGGCCCCTCGGTCATGGGCTATGGCTGGGACCAAGCGGCGGTCGCGCGCGCGGTCGACCGCCTGGCCGAGGCCGTGAACCGGGCCGAGCCGGCTTTCGGCGGCAAGCTCTATGCCCCCGACGAGGCCGCGCGCGAAGCCAAGCGCATCGCCGCCACCGCCGCGCGGCCGGTCGTGCTGGCCGACACCCAGGACAATCCCGGCGCCGGCGGCACCGGCGACACGGTCGGGCTGCTGGCGGCGCTGATCCGCAACCGGGTCGAGGGCGCGGTGGTCGCCGCCATCGCCGACGCCGAGACCGCAAGACAAGCCCACGCCGCCGGCCTGGGGGCCGTCATCCCGGTCACGCTCGGCGCCAAATCGGGCGTGCCCGGACACGCGCCGCTGGCGGCCGAAGCGCGGGTCGAGGCCTTGGCCGACGGCAATTTCGTCGGCACCGGGCCGATGGCGCATGGGCGGCCGCAGCGCCTCGGGCCTTGCGCGCTGCTGTCGATCGAGGGCGTGCGGGCGATCGTCACCGGCCGCAAGGTCCAGGCGCTGGACCAGTCGCTGATCCGCCATCTCGGGCTCGAACCGGCGCGGCAGAAGGTGCTGGCGCTGAAAAGCTCGGTCCACTTCCGCGCCGATTTCGAACCCATCGCCGAGGCGGTGCTGGTGGTCGAGGCGCCGGGGCTGATGCTGGCCGATCCGGCCAAGCTGCCCTTCCGCAACTTGCGCGCCGGCATCCGCACCCGGCCGGGCGATCCCGGCTCGGCCTTCCGACCGGTCTAGGCGCGGGTCGTGTCGCGCTTGATTTTGGCCCTGTGCGCGGCGCTGGCCGCGGCGTCGATCCGCGCGCCGCCGGCCTCCAGCACGCAGCCATAAGTCGTCCACGCCGCCTCGGCGCCGACATAGCCCTGGTCGAGATCGGCCTGGACCATCTCGACCGGGCGGTCGAGCGGATCGCCGAAGCCCGAGCCGCCGGCCAGCCGCACCTCGACGATCTCGTCGTCGCGGTCCAGCGTCGCCAGCCGGCCGGTGCCGAAGTCCTCCAGCAGCTTGCCGTCGGCG
>Ga0194120_10012276_pt1 | contig 10090 bp, 8 predicted proteins | sample TA2MahCa65mmetaG_FD_148642 | JGI IMG/M metagenome (GOLD analysis project Ga0194120, IMG submission 148642) | Freshwater microbial communities from Lake Tanganyika, Tanzania - TA2015019 Mahale Deep Cast 65m | ecosystem: Environmental > Aquatic > Freshwater > Lake | place: Tanzania: Lake... | reverse complement strand
TGGGATCGGCGACGGGCCGGCAAGGGGCGGCGCTGCCTCGGCGGCCGGCACGGCGAGTTGGGCCGCGGCCACGGGCCGCCCGAAGGCCGAGGCGCCCAGCACCCAGATGAACGCGATACCGGCGATCACGGTCACGACGGCCCCGGCGCCGAACGGGACCAGCGGCCCCCAGAGGCCCTGCTGGTGCGCGAAGGTCTCGAAGACCTTGCGCTGGCCGCCGAACATCGAGGCCCAGTACAGGCCGGCGATGAGCAGCATGAGGCCGAAGCCGTACATTTGCGGGAGCAGCCGCGAGAGGCGGCCGAAACGCAGACTCAGCCCGAGATCGGGCAGGAAGCGGAAGGCGAGGCCCATGAACGCGACCGTGACCGCGCCGACCGTGCCGTGGTAGTGAGCGGTGACCCGCGTATCGCCTTCCAGGCCCATGAGGGCCATTCCGAGGCCGAGCGAGAAGAGGATCAGGCTGGTCAGCGCCGCATGGTGCGTCGCGCCCAGGGGAGCGGTGTTCCAGAGCCGCAAGAAGGTGGCGCCCACCGCGAGCGTGGTCGGGATGGCCACCGCCGTCCAGTTGAGGTCGCGCATGATCGCGACGGGCGTGTGGCCCGGCATCAGGTACAGCGCGGGAATCCCGATGCAGGGGAGCAGGTAGATCGGCAGCGTCCGCGACAGCCAGCGCGGAGCCGGCGCTTCCGCGCCGGCGGCCAGGTACCACCAGAGGCCGACCATCGCCGAGGCGTTGGCGACCTGCAGGAGGTGGCCGCCGCCCCAGGCGGCGAGTTGCCAGTCGCCGCGCCAGCCCGCCGTGACGGCGACCAGGAGCGCGATGACCGCGGCGATCTCCGCCAGGGCCGCGATGCGCAGCGCCTGCACCGGGAAGCTCCGCCGATCGGGCCCGGTGAGCGGGAACCAGCTCGTGCCGGCCAGGAAGCCGAGGGCCATGAGGGTGGTGCCGCCGAAGAAGGCGATGAGCCCGAGTTCGAAGAGCGGATGCGTGATCAGCGGCAGGTAGTCGACCAGCAGGGGCCGCCCCTGGGCGAGGATGGTGGCGATCGCCATCGCGAGCGTGCCGGCCGCGCCCAGGGCCAGGCCCGGCTTGCCGAGCCGATCGGGCACGCCGTACCCCTCGCGCGTCGCCAGCCAGGCCCAGGCGGCGCTGATGAAGCCCAGGCACCAGACCGTGAGCGAGAAGTTGACGTGGCCCACCAGGAAGAGCCGGAAGCCCTGCGGCCCGACGAGGGCCTGCAGGCCCGGCGTGCGCGCCAGGGCGACCAGGATGGCCGTGAACCCGGCCAGCATCAGCGACGCCACGGCCAGGCGCAGCCAGCCTGCCGCCAGGCGCGTGCTGTCACGTCCGGATCGCGCCAGGATCGCTTCGGTCACGTTCATCATCCTTTCGGTCGTGGCTCAGTCACAGGTGCGAATGGGCTCCAGGAAAGCGTCGCGGGGGTAGCCGACCAGGCCCGGCAGGACCGCCGCCGCGTGCCCGAGGAAGCCTCGGGACCATGCGGAGGTGGCGCGCTCGAGGGCGGCCACGTCGTCTCCGCGGGCCGAGATGGCCACCAGCAGGCCCTTGCGGGCAGGGGCAGCCGGGTTCGCCGTCTGGATGCATGCCTCGCTGACGCGGAGGTGATCCGCCAGCCAGGTCGGCTTGAGACCCGAAGAGGCGGCGATCGCCGCCAGGACTTCGGGGGCGAGCGCGAGGCCCTGCAGGGTCTCGCCCAGGTCGGACGCCTGCCCGCCCGCGGCGGGGAAGAAGACGACCGCGGCGCGGGCCGAGGCCTCGGCGGGCAAGCGGTGCAACCAGTCGACCTCGGCCACCGTGAGCAGCCCCAGGGCGCCGATCAGGCCGGCCCACGCCAAGGGGACTCGCCAGGAGCCCCCTCTGGTCGCAAGCATGGCGGCCCTAGCCGATCTTCCAGAGTTCTGCCAGGTTGATCCAGTGCGTGGCGTAGACGACGGCGAGCGTGGCGATGAAGATCAGGCAGAGCGTCATGGTGCCGCGCAGATCGTGCGCGCCGTGGTCGGCGGCGGGCGGCGGGGCGTCAAAGGGGGTGCCGGCCGCGAGTTCCATCTGCTGCCCGCCATTCGTCGCATTGAGCACGAACGTCGCGCCCTTCTCGCGGGCCTTGCCCCACAGCAGGGAGCCGACCGCCATGAGGATGAACATGCCGCCGCCGACGAAGGCTATGACCGCGCCCGCGGCCATCAGTTGCTCCATGCTGACGGCGCGGACCAGAGGCAGGGACGAGACGTCGGGATGGCGGCGGGGCGTACCGAAGAAGTAGCCCATCCACATCTGGGCCATCGAGAACAGCGCCATGCCGGCCCCGAAGATCCACAGGGACCAGCAGGCCAGCTTGCGGCTGAGCAGTTCTCGATTGGCGATCAACTGGATGACGCCGTAGGTGACGCCCATGAACGTCAAGGTGGTACCGGCGACGACCGTGGCGTGGAAATGGCCGGTGATGGCGATGGTGTTGTGCATCATCATGTTGATCTGCTCGGTGCCGATGGTGATGCCGCTGATGCCGCCCATGAAGCCGAACAGGGGAACGCCCAGGGCCACGGCCACGAAGCATGGATCGCCCCACGGCGCCTTCTTCCAGTAGCCGAGCAGGCCGGTGCCGCCCTGGCGGCGCAATGCCAGTTCGGCCGCCGCGGGGATGGCGAAGGCGTGGATCATGCTGGCCATGGCCGCGCCGTACATCGCGTAGGACGCGTTCCAGATGCGCCAGGCGTTGGTCACGCCGGGATCGGACAGGATGTGGTGCGCCGAGCCCAGATTGATGAACAGGGCGTAGAGCACGAAGGCGACCCGGCTCACCTTCTCGCTGGCGGATTGCGCGCCGGTGGTCAGGTGGATCAGGAGATACCAGCACGTGACCATGGCCGCGAGGTTGATCTGCTGGCTGCCGTGTCCGAGCAACCACCAGACGACGCGGTACATCTCGGCGTCCAGGTTCTTGACGATGCCGACGGCGTACAGCAACTGCCAGATGTAGGCGATGGCGCCGGCCAGCAGGGATTCGGCGGCGATGATGGCCGCGACGGCCGCGCCGAAGGTCACGAGCGGCAGCGAACCCCGGTAGGTCTTCTCCTGAGTGGCCCGCCAGACCGTGGCGAAGAACACGCCCAGGCCCACGAAGGCGCCCACCGCGAAGATGATGACGCCCACCAGGAACATGGGGTGGATCACCAGGGGGTGGTAGCTGGTGAGCAGGGGCTGATCGTACTTGTCGCCCTGGATGACGACGGCGACCGCGCCGATGGCCGATCCGAGCGTCATGAGGCCGAACTGCAGCCAGGCGGCCTTGTGGTTGACCAATCGGGCGTTGAGGACGGCGGTGCACGCGAAGTACAGGATCGCCATCTCCATGAAGATGATCCAGAAGATCAGGCTAGAAAAGGCGTGCAGCGTGAGCGCCAGGTAATAGAGATTGGGGGACAGGAGGTGGACCGCTTCCCAGCGGGTGAGTCCGATCAAGAGGCCGAGAATGCCGCCGACCAGGAGGAACACCACCGCGGCGACGGCGTTGGCCAGCATCACCGGCACGGCCTTCTCGTCGACCTTCAAACCGGTGACGGTGCACTGCCAGAAGCGGGCGAGGAAGGGGTTCTGGCCCCCCATGACGGCGGTCGCCATTTACTGACCTTTCTGAACTTCGAACTTGCCGACCATGGCCTGGTGGCCGATGCCGCAATACTCCTGGCACACGATGTTGTACGTCCCGGGCTCCTTGAAGGTCATCTCCAGGACGTACTGGTAGCCGGGGACCACCTGGAAGTTGGCCTTCTGGGCCGGGTGGCCGGCGCGGTGGATCGAGAACCCGTGGTTCACGTCCTTGCTCGACAGGTGGATCTTGTAGGGCACGCCGGTCTCCAGCACCGCCGAGGTGGGGAACCAGGCGTAGCGCATCGCCACGAGGTACACGTCGGTGCCGGTCACCTTGATGCCGGCGTCGGTCTGCGGCGCGGCCTGCACCCAGCGGTTGACCTTCTCGAAGTAGGCGTCGGGGTTGACGCGATAGCTGGTCGCGCTGGAGTTCTGGGCTCCGTACACGTGCCAGACCGGCATCATGACGAAGAGGCCGAGGCCGGTGGCGACCACGAGCCCGATCCAGAGTTTCTCGTGGACGCCCACGGGGACGTCCCACCAGTTGCGGTGCAGGGGCGGCGCAATGGGCATTATTCGGTCCTCAGGGCAGGATGGGCCGGCCTGTCAGGTCGATCAGGCCCCAGATGATGTAGAAGACGAGGGTGAAGATCCCCGACACCAGGAACAGGAACCAGATGTTGTCGAGCAGTTCCTGCATGACGGGAACGCGTTCGGCCCCGGCTTCCGGGGATTCTGCTTGCTGGATCTGCTCGGCCATGGGCTAGTCCTTTGGCACGTAGGGGGAAACACCGGTCCCCATTTCCGCCGCAAGGCGTTACACGAACGTAACAGCCGGATCGCCGAATACGTGATTACACCTGACTCTCCGGCCAGTTTCACGGCGTATCATTTGAGGCAGGTTCACCCGATGCAGGACATCGTCTCCCGGTTGTCAGTCGCCGCCTTCGCGGTGGACGACGACTTGCGGGTCGTGGCCTGGAACCAGGCTGCCGAGGGTGGTGGCGGCGTGACGGCGAGCGAGGCCCTGGGCCAGTTCTGCTACGACGTCATCCCGGCGATCGACCTGGAGACCGGAAGGCCGTGCCACGAGACCTGCCCGCTGCGAGCCGATTCGCACCGCCGCGGCTGGGCCCACAACCGGGCTCTGCGCGCCCCCTGGGAGGGCGAACGCTGGGTGCGGCTCCAGTGCTTCGCGGTCAAGGCGGCGCTCTCGGATACCGAGCAGGGCAACATCTGCGTGCTGGAGCCGCCGGAAGACAGCATCCTCGAGCACCAGGGCCGGGTGATGAGCCTGATCGAGGCGCTCTACCCGGTGCTGGAGTCCGAAGCGGCGCCGGCGAGCGCCGTCCACAGCGCCCTGGCCGCCGGCCTGCCGATGGCGCGGGCCGACTGCGCCGAACTGTACCTCCGGCAACCGGACGGCCGCCTGGTATCAGCGATCCACGCGGGCGCGTGCCCGCCCGGCACCCACGCGGTCGCGGCGGACGTCGCGGCGTCGCTGGCGGGGGGCGCCACGGACTCCCCGCAGTTGCTCATCGCCGAGAACGGCGCCCCCGGCGACGGGGGCTGGACCATCTGCGCGCCCGTCGTGGCGCGGGGCCGAGTGGCGGCCATGATCGCCCTGTCCTCGCGGCAACTGGCCTTCGACATCGCGGCCGCGGCCCGGGTGCTCTTCCCGCTGTCGGTCCACCTGGCCGGCCTGGTGCCGGGCCTGCTGCAGGAGAGCATGGCGGCGCCGGCGCCGGCCGCGGACGCGCCGCCGGCCCTGGCCGTGCGCTGCCTCGGAGCCTTCGAAATAGCCGTGGACGGCACAACGTTGCCGCACGGCGCGTTCAAGCGGCAGAAAGCCGTCAAGGCGCTGCAGTACCTGGTGGCGCATCGCGGCCGCCCGGTCTCCCGCGAGTCGCTCATGGAGCTGCTCTGGCCGGGAGCCAACCCGCAACTGGCCGCCCGCAACCTCCGCGTCATCCTGCACGACCTGCGCCGCGCGCTCGACCTCGCGCGAAACGGCCGCGACTTCGTGCACAGCTCGGGCGAGAGCGTCGTGCTCGAGGGCGGAACCATCTGGGTGGACGCCGAAGAGTTCGTCGGCGCCGTGCGCGAGGCCGAGAGCTTCGAGCGCTCGGGCCGAGGGGACCTGGCCCTGGGCAGCAGCGCGCGGGCGCTCGACCTGTACTGCGGGGACTTCCTGGCCGGAGACGCGTCCAGCGGCTGGGCGCTGATCGCCCGCGAGCAGCTGAGGGAGCTGTTCTTCTCGGCGGCCCGCCTGGCCATCCGGCAGCACTCCCGGCGCGGCGAGCTGACGGCCGCCATGGCGGTCTGCTGGCGCGGGCTGGAACTCGAGCCCAGCCGCGAGGAGCTCCACTACTCGCTCATCACGCTCCTGCGCGACGCCGGCCGCCGCGACGACGCCCTGCGGCAGTATCAGGCCTGCTGGCGCGTGCTGCGCCGCGATCTCGGGGTTGCGCCCGGCCCCGACCTCGAAGCCCTTCACGAGACGTTAACTCATTGTTAGTTGCCCGGGGAGCATTCCCCCGGCCCCGCCTCCCGATAACCGATCCCGGAGAAGGACCGTTTACGGAGGAGAGGAGCCCCGGAATGTCTGACGTCAGCATCAAGAACACGCCCTACCAGGCGATCAAGAACACCGCTGCGGGCAAGTTCGTCCGCGACAACAAGATCACGACCGCCGGCGCCGTGCTGGGCTCCGCCCTCGTCGTGGCCGGCGGGGCCGCCAAGAGCGAGGCATTCCGCAAGATCGCCGAGAAGGGCATCGTCCCCGCGGTGGGCGCCGGCGTCGCCGGCCTGGGCGCGACCATGGTCCACGATTCGTTCGTCAACGACTTCGGCAAGGGCCACAACGCCCGCGGCACCGGCAAGGCGTTCCTGGGCACCGCGATGGCGCTCGGCGGCACCGAAATCGTGGGCCGGATCTACGACATCCCGGTCGCGAAGCAGGCCCTGAGCAAGCCCGTCTCCACCGCCTACAAGGCGATCGACGGCATCTTCGGCAAGCACTGGGCGACCGTGGGCGGCGTGGCCCTGGCCGCCGGCGGCGCCGGCGTGCTCGGCACCTCCGTGGCCAGCGCCGCGAAGGACGGCCCCGACGGGCTCAACGTGTTCGGCATCGGCGCCGGCGCGACCATGCTACCCGCTGGCGCGGCCGTGCTGGCCCACACTGCCGGTCAGAAGGCGATCGCCGAGACCGCCGGCAAGGCCGCCGGGGCCATCGGCGGCGCCGGCCTGGCTGCCTGGGGCGTCAACCGCGGCTTCGCGGCGGTCGAGTCCGTGAAGGCCGGCAAGGTCTTCCCGACCATGGGCAACGCCACCCTGGCCGTCACGGCTACCGGCGGCGGCGTGCTGCTGGCCGGCCAGGCGCTCGGCATCAAGTCGATCGAGCGGCTCGGCTCCAAGATCCTCACCCCGATCGCCGAGCACGTGCTCCAGCCCGTGGGCGAGTTCTTCCTGAAGAACCCGATCCTCGGCGGCGCGATCGTCGTGGGCGGCGTCGGCGCCTCGGCCTACTACTACTTCAAAGACAAGAAGTAGGAACCACCTCATCCGGGGCCGGCAGAGACGCCGGCCCCACCCGTTGCATCGGTGGCGCAGGCCTCCGTGCCTGCGTCCGATAGGCGCCAGGTCATTTTGAGCGCCGCTATCAGTAACTCTTCGACACCGTCACCGTCGGGCCTACGTCGTGAAAGCGTAGGCCCGACGTCGTGCCGACCAGCACCGACCCCATCACGCCCGCGGCCAGGGTGATGCCGGTGCCCGGAATGGGCGGGCTCGCCAGGTTGAGGGCGTAGAACATCAAGGACTTGGGCTCGCCGGCCGAGCGGTTGGGCTCGAGGATGTACGCGTAGGATCCCATGGCCGAGAGCGTGCAGCCGTCGCAGCCCTGCACGGGATACGAGAAGATGGCGGCGGCTTCGGGCCCTTCGTGGAAGGTCAGGTTGAACGTCGCCAGGCTGCCCGTCATGCCGACCCAGCGGGCGCCTGCCATGCCCACCACGCCCAGATCGCCGATCTTGGCGCGGGCGGTGGCGCGGAGCGTCGCGGCGCCGGCCGGCGTATAGAACGCGAACAGGCCCCACGTGTCGGTCAGCCAGAACTGCTTGGTGATGTACAGGGTCATGTCGTTGGGCGGCAGCGTGCCGGCCGGCTGGAGCATGCGCCAGAACATCACCTGGTCGATCGAGGTGGGCTTGGCCTGGGCGTGGGCAGGGGCCGCCGCCAGGATGCCGGCCGCGGCCAGCGCGAGCGCAGTTGCCTTCAAGGGATCTCCCTCCTGGCCCAGCGCTAGCACGAGCCGCTGAGCACGAGTTCCGGTACGTCCATGGCCGCCGCCGCGAGCCTCGCGACGTCGGCGGTGCGGGTGAGCGCCGGCAGGGGGCCGAAGCCGGCCGCGATGAGCGGCACGACCGAGTCGGCGGCGGTGAGCGAGCCGTGATTGCCGCGGTGCCGGCCGGTCGTGAACTCGTAGCCTTCGCGGGCGGTGGCGACCAGGTCGGGGGCATGTTCGGCCCGGAGCAGGTCGGCGACCCGGCGCAAGGCGTCGGGGTAGGCGCTTTCGACCAGGCGCCCGCCGCTCTCGGCCATGCCGACGACCGCGAGATCGCCCTCGGTGCGCCAGCACTGGTCGCGGGCGTCGCTGGCGCCCTGCCCGGCGGCCCACCGCAGCCCGAGCGCAGCCTTGCGGCCGTGCACCCATTCGCCGGCACGCCAGAAGACCTGGTCCACGCAGGGCAGGGCCGAGAGTTCGGCGGCGTAGGCCTCGCGATCCACCGCGTCCGCGACGTACGCGAAGGCGGCCCGCCCGTTTGGCACTATTTCGGCGGCGGTTCCCAGGACCAGGTCCCCGGGGCGGGCGGCGTGCGAATGCGCCTCGCCCGGGCGATCCACGAAGATCGGCGAGAAGCCGTGATCGCCGACCACGATCCACCGCGCCTGCACGACCGCCTCGGCCGGGTCGCCGTAGCCCGCCAGGAGGTGGCCCAGGGCACGGTCGGCGCGCGCCAGGGCCGGCATCGTGAACCCCGGACCGGCGGCGTGGCCGGCGTCGTCGGTGTCGCGCAGCAACGTGACGGTCAGGTCGGCGCCGCGCGAGGCGATGGCTTCGCGGGTCAGGCGGGCGTTATCGGCGTCGGACTGGCCGACGCCCAGGCCCGTCCCGCCGCAGCCGACCGGCACGCCGAAGCTCAGGAAGCGCAGGCCCGCCTCGGCCAGGCGCGTGGCGAGGGTCGGCGCGGCCGGCGCGGCGAGTTCGCGCGCCGGATCGAACTTGTGGACCCGGCGGCGGAGCCGATCGTACCAGGCGCGGCCCAGGATCCCGTGCTCCCGCGGCGTGAGCCCGGTCGCCAGCGTCGCGACGCTCGTGGGCGCGACCGAGGGAAACGGGGCCACGCAGTCCTCGCGCAGCGCGCCGGCCTTGGCGAGGAATGCCGCCGATTCCAGGACCGAATCCCGCAGGCCGGCCCTGAGCGCCTCGGGCGACAGCCCGCTGACGATCAGGATGTGGACCGGCCTGCTAGCCACGTACGTATTTACCTCCGCCAAACCACCCTAAGGCCGGTCGCGTGTCCGCGAATCGTTGCGGCCTACTGATCCGCCGGCGCCCTCCGAGGGCCGATCCGGCCCCCGAGCGTAGGTTCCAGGCTGGCCGGCGCGCCGCGCGGGCCGGGGCGGTATCCTCCATGAGCTATGCCATGGCTGCCCCCCTGGGTGATCCTCGCGGCCCACGTCGCGCACGGGCTGTCATGGTCTGTGCTCCTGGGCCTGTTTGCCACGGGCCAGGGCGCCGCCTCGTTCGCCGCGTTCGCCTGGCCACACTTGGCCGGGCTGGCATGGCTCACGACCCTGTCGCTCGGAGTGCTCTGCCACGTGATCCCCGGGTTCCTGGACGTGCGGATCCCGGCCGAACGCTTCGCGCGGGCGATGATGCTGGTCACCTGGCTCGGCGGCCTCCTGCTGGCCGCCGGCTTCTGGTGGGGGCGGGCGGACCTGCTGCCGTGGGCCGGGACGGTCGCCATGGCGGGACTGGTCGGGGCGGGCGTGCCGCTGGCGATCGGCATCGCCAGCCCGCCTGCCGAGCCGGATCCGGATCCCGCCCCGCTGGTGCCGGCTTTCCTTTTCGTGCTCTGCGCCCTGCTCGTCGCGGCCGGCCTGGGAACCTACCTGGCGGCCGCCCTGGCCGGCAAGGCGTTCCTTTCGTTCCCGTTGGCCGCCGTGGCGGCCGGCCACGCCCACCTGGCGGTCGGGGGCTGGCTGACGTTGCTCGTCATGGGGGTCTCCACCCGCACGCTCCGGCGCATCCTGGGGGCGCCGCCGGCCGCGCGCCACGGCCTCGTCAGCGCCTTGCTGTCGGTCGGTGCGCTCCTGCTCGGCTTCGCGTGGCTCGCCCCCTGGCCGCTCGCCGCCCAGGCTGGGGCCGCATTCGCCGGGGCCGGCGCCCTCCTGTACGCGTTCGACACCGGC
>Ga0194120_10012270_pt1 | contig 10094 bp, 9 predicted proteins | sample TA2MahCa65mmetaG_FD_148642 | JGI IMG/M metagenome (GOLD analysis project Ga0194120, IMG submission 148642) | Freshwater microbial communities from Lake Tanganyika, Tanzania - TA2015019 Mahale Deep Cast 65m | ecosystem: Environmental > Aquatic > Freshwater > Lake | place: Tanzania: Lake... | reverse complement strand
AGCAGACAAGTGCGTTCAGATTTGCGCGCGGGTTCATTCTGCTCTCCTCCTGAACCTGCCTCACCCGGATCGCACGGAGCACCACACGATGCTCGAAACTGCCGACTCAGCCTACGACACCGACATCGGCTTGCTAACGGCGTCCTGGGATCTCGGCGCCCTTATTCTCACAAGTGATTCTATTTGTAGTATATTAGACTATCAATAGGGGGGCGTGGCAGCAAAAATCAGTTCCCGGATTCCGCGATCCTCTGCACTGCCAAATCAGCAACGACCTTGACGACGGAATACGGCGATGAAAGTCATTCTCCTGGGTACCGGCGGGCCGAGGCCCGACCCGCGTCGTCAGGGTCCCGCATTGGTCGTGGAGATCGGTGACGAACGATTGCTCTTCGACTCCGGCCGCGGCGTCACGGTCCAGCTCGTTCGTGCCGGCGTCCGCCTCTCCGATGTGAATCCGGTATTCATCACGCATCACCACTACGACCACATCGGAGATCTGGGCGACCTGATTCTTTCGACGTGGCTTCAGGGACGCCCGAAGCCCTTACGCGTGTATGGCCCGTCTGGAATATTGCAGGTCGTGGACGGCCTCATCAATCACGTGTACGCAAAGGACATCATGTTTCGGGACCAAGGCGAGCCAGCAGTCGGGGGCTGGAAGCCGGTAGACGCGGTCGAGATAGAGCCGGGGTTCGTTTTAGACACGCCGCGCTGGCGCGTTACCGCGCAGCAAGTCGTACACGGAAACGAACTGAAGATACCGCGCGATCTGGTCTGGGTGGCGCTCGGCTACCGTGTCGAGGCGGAAGGCAAGGTGCTTGCAATCAGCGGCGACACTATCGACTGTACCGGTTTGGACCTCCTGGCCGCTGGCGCTGACGTTCTGGTCCAGGACTGCTATCTCGCAGACGCGGAGCTAACGAACCCGCACGCCCAGCTCTTGGCCCGCTACGTTCACACGACATCGTCGGTGGTCGGCAAGATCGCTACGCGTAACAGGGTCAGGAAACTGGTTCTAACCCATTTTCGCGAAAAGTCGGACGAACTCATGCGCTCCTTGGAGTCGGATGTCCGACGAGACTGGGACGGACCGCTAGTGCTCGGCGAGGATCTCACAACTATTGAGGTCTGATTTCAACGTGATCCACCGCCTGGCTTTAACTCATGATGGCACGGACCTACCCTTCGGTGCGAAACGGCGCTTCGCGATTTTTTGCGATTTCAGGACCAAGCCGCAGTCGGGCCAAAGCGGTCCAACCGAAACTACAACGTGCGGAATTCGATCCATGATGAGGGGCGACGATTGCCGACGCTTGGCGTGTCGTGCGTAACGCCCATGTTCCGCGCGGGGCCGGAGCGAACGTTCTCCGCAGACCGGATCCGGGTCACGGAGAGCACGTCCCAGATTGCGCATCTACGATCGCACAACCTGCAGCCATGTTTCCTGCCCCTGTGAAGAAATAGGTTCGACGCTGGCGACAACGCCCACTACTTACGCATGAATTCCCGCCGCCTCTCCGGAGGACCCAATAACGCAGGGAAATCTGCCGATCCGAAATGAGTCGACTCTGCTTCGCTCCTGAGATCGCCGACGAGAAGGTGCGTCGAAACGCCGTGCAGCGCCTGCGCGAGCTGAGGGTATCGCTCCCCACATTGACGCAGCTCGCCGATCCGAACCTCATCCCGGACCAGCAGCAGGCCGCCGTGTCGGGCGTCGATCCCGACGAGCCGCTCGCCGCCAACCTCTGGCGCGTGCACTGGTTCAACGACGCGGCGCGCACCCGCCGCGTCGACATCCCCGGTTACCTCGTGCTGCCCGAAGCATTGACCGGCGTGAAAGCGAAGATCGTAGTGGCGCTCGGGCGGCGCTTTCCGATGATTGCCGCCCACAAGGTGCTCGCTGCCTATGGCTGCCTCGTCCCCCGGCTGGTGACCGGCCGGTTCGATCCCACCCGCCACAGGGCGATCTGGCCTTCGACCGGCAACTATTGCCGCGGCGGGGTCGCAATCTCGCGCACCCTGGGCTGCCGCGGCGTCGCTGTCCTTCCGGCCGGCATGAGCAAGGAGCGCTTCGAATGGCTCGAGCGCTGGGTGAGCGATCCCTCCGACATCATCCGCACGCCCGGCACCGAGAGCAACGTCAAGGAGATCTACGACAAGTGCGCCGAGCTCGCCCGCGACGGCGACAACGTGATCCTCAACCAGTTCTCCGAGTTCGGCAATTACCTGGTGCACTACTACTGCACGGGGCGGGCGCTCGATCGCATCTACGCGGGGCTGCGCCGCGGGGCCCCGGCGCTGCGCCTTTCCGTATTCGTCGCCGCGACCGGCTCGGCGGGCACCATCGCCGCGGGCGATTACCTCAAGGCCGCCCACGGCACGAAGATCGCGGCGGTCGAAGCGGTCGAATGCCCGACCATGCTGTACAACGGCTACGGCGAGCACAACATCCAGGGAATAGGCGACAAGCACATCCCGCTCATCCACAACGTGATGAACACCGACATCGTCGCCGGCGTCTCGGACCGCGGCTCGGACGCGCTGAACCTCCTGTTCAACGACGCCGTGGGCCGCGCCTACCTCACCAAGCGGCAGAAGCTCGATCCGGCTCTGGTAAAGGCGCTCGTGGACATCGGGCTGTCCGGCAACGCCAACATCATTGCGGCGATCAAGATCGCCAGGCACTTCGAGCTCGGGGAATCCGACGCGATCATCACGATCGCCACCGACGGCGCCGAGCTCTACGACAGCGAGCGCGCCTCCTATCTCAAGCGGAACTACCCGAAAGGGTTCGACGAGGTGCACGCGGGCGAAGCCTTCGGGCGCCACCTGCAGGCGATCACCGACGATCACCTGATCGAGCTCACGCACGTCGACCGGCAGCGCATCTTCAACCTCGGCTACTACACGTGGGTCGAGCAGCAGGGCGTGCCGGTAGACGATTTCGACCGGCGCAGAAACCCCGCGTTCTGGTCGGAACTCCAAGCGGCCATCCCCGCCTGGGACCAACTCATCGAGAGATTCAATGGCGACAGCGGAGCAGTCAGCGCGGCCTGACCGGCGCGCGCGGTTGATGATTCGGGACAATCTGGGAGTTGCCTCGTGAGCGAAACCTATCTGGAGCTGCGGCGCAAGCTCGCCGAGCGCGACCGCAGCCTGCACGAGAAAGTCATGTCGCTGGAAGCCGCCGCCGGGCTGGTCAAGGACGGCGAGACGGTCGGCATCGGCGGCAGCACCCTTTCCCGCACGCCGATGGCGATGATCTGGGCGCTGATCCGTGCCGGCCGCAAGCGCCTCACGTGCGCGCGCAGCATCACCTCCAGCGAGGGCGACTGGCTGTTTGGCTCCGGCGCCTGCGACCGCGTGATCACGAGCTGGTTCAGCCAGGGGATCGTCTGGGGCATCTCGAAGGTCATGCGCCATCACGTCGAGACCGGCAAGGCGCGCTTCGACGAATGGAGCCACATGTCAGTCGGCCTGCGGTTCAAGGCCGGCGCGATGGGAGTGCCGTTCCTGCCGGTGCGCTCGATGCTCGGCTCGGACGTGCTGCGCCAGCGTCCCGAGCCGCGAGAGATCGATTGCCCGTTCACCGGCGAGAAGCTGCTGCTCGTGCCCGCGCTCAATCCCGACGTGGCGCTCATTCACGTGCAGCGCTGCGATCCCTACGGCAACGCGCAGATGGACGGCCTGCCGTTCATGGACGCCGACCTCGCGATGGCGGCGAACCGGGTCATCCTCACTACCGAGCGCATCGTGTCGAACGACCAGATACGGCGCGCGCCGGACCATACCAAGATCCCCTTCTTCGCGGTCGAGGCGGTCGTGGAAGTTCCTTTCGGCTGCGCGCCGCACGAATGCGGCGGCATCTACGAGCCGCTCTACGACCACATGGATTACTACACCTCGCTCGTCAACAAGGACCCGGTCGGCGGCATGAAAGAATACCTCGATCGCTACGTCTATGGCCCGAAGACATGGGTCGAGTACCTGAACCTGCTGGGCCTCGGCCCGCTGCTCGACGCCGCGCTGCGCGGCAGGAGCATCGCCAATGCCTGACCGCGACACCTACACCGCGAGCGAACTGCTTGCGGTCATGAGTTCCCGGTTGTTGAAGGACGGGCAGGTCGTGTTCGCCGGCGTCGGCATTCCGCTGCTTGCGGCGACGCTCGCGCAGGGCCTGCACTGCCCGGGCCTGACGATTCTCTTCGAGGGCGGCGTCATCGGCCCCATGATCGAGCCAGGCAAGCTTCCGCCCTCGACCAACGAGCAGCGCTGCACCAAGCGCGCCAACATGGTGCTGGGCAGCACGGACGTGCTGCTGCTCCTGCAGCGCGGCTACATCGACGTCGGTTTCATGGGCGGTGCGCAGATCGACCGGCACGGCAACCTCAACTCGTCGTTCATCGGCGATCCGGCCAAGCCCAAGACGCGGCTCCCCGGCACGGGCGGCGGCAACGACATTTCGAGCCTCGCGCAGATGATCGTCGCGATGAAGCACGAGAAGCGGCGCTTCGTGGAGCACGTCGACTTCGTGACGAGCCCGGGATTCCTCACCGGCGGCTCGTCGCGCCGCGACAGCGGGCTTCCCTCCGGAGGGATGTACCGCGTCGTCACGGACCTAGGCATCTTCGGGTTTGACGACGAGACGAAACGTATGATGATCCTCGCGCTCCATCCCGGGGTTACCACGGGGCAGGTGCAGGAGAACACGGGGTTCCCGCTCTCTGCCGACCCGGACGTCGAGGTGACGGCGCGCCCCACCGGGCGTGAGCTCGAATGCCTGCGCCGGCTCGACCCGCAGCGGCTGTACACCGCCTAGCCCGAGCGTCTCCACGAAACCATGTTTCAACCACAGTAGCCGAGGAGGATGGAATGCCCGGATTGCACAACACGTTCGGAATCGCCGCGCGAAACTTTACCTCCCATCCGGAAATGCCCGATGTCAGGGCGCTCGTCGACTACGGCGTAAGAATGGAGGAGCTGGGATTCGATTCCCTTTGGGTCTGGGACCACATCCTGCTTGGCGTCGAACCGAGCTTCCCTGTTGCCGAATCACTCACGCTGCTCACCGCCATCGCGGCGCGCACGAAGCGAATCAAGCTCTCGACCGGGATCCTGGTGCTGCCCCTGCGCAATCCGGTGGTGCTCGCCAAGCAGCTCGCGACCATGGACCAGCTCTCCGAAGGGCGCCTGCTGCTCGCGATGGCCGCCGGCTGGTACAAGCGTGAATTCGACGCGGTGGGCGTTCCGTTCGACCAGCGCGGCAAGATCATGGACGAGAATCTGGATATCCTGAAGCGCTTCTGGACCGAGGATATGGTCAAGGGCGAGTGGACTCATCACAAAATTCCTGCGGGCGTAATGTATCCGAAGCCCGTGCAGAAACCGCGCCCGCCGATCCTGATCGGCGGCTACGTCGATCGCGTGCTCAAGCGGGCGGGAGTGGCTGGCGACGGGTGGCTCACTTATTTTTACCGGGCCGAGAGTTTCGCCAAGTCGTGGGCGAAGGTCCGTGACTTCGCGAAAGAAGCCGGCAAGGACCCCGATACCCTGATGAACGGCTCGCAGCTGCCCATCATGGTCGGAAAATCGCGCGCAGCGGTCGAAAGCCAGATGATGGACTGGCTCGGAAAGGAGTGGGACTACGCGTCGTGGAGCGACTCGACCAAGGACAGCGCCATTCTCGGGACCGTCGATGAGTGCGTCGCGCAACTCGAGGAGCACCTCGCGGCGGGCGTGCAGAAGCTCATCTTCGTGCCCTACAAATACGAGATGCGCCAGATCGAGATTATCGCCAAAGAGATCATGCCGAGGCTGAAATCATTCAAAGCGTGACGGGCACCGGCTATGGTCTCGGAGTTTGAGGAGGCACCGGGCAAAGGCGCGGCAGGCGGCCTCCTTTGCGACCCAGCTTCTGGATCCTAAGAACCGGTAACAAAATCAAGAAAAATTAACCGCAGATAAACGCCGATACACGCCGACGAAAGACAAAAAACCTCCTGGTGTTCATAGGGTTGTTGTTATCTGCGTCCATCTGCGTTCATCGGCGGTTTCGAGCTTTTGGGGTCTTTTTGGTACGGGCTCTAAGCGGCCGACCAGCCGCCAAGGGCGCTGATGCGAAACACGAGAACGTCGGAAAACGGCGCGTCAGCGTACTGCACGTATTTTTCGCGGAGTTTTTTCTCGAGAGACCGCCGCTGATCCGGAGCGCAATCCACCCGCACCATGTTCGCGCGTACCCACCAGAGCTTCGTCCAGTCGGCCATGTCCCAATATTCGCAAAGAAGGGTCGCTCTCGGATCAAGATCGAGATTCTGGATTCGCCGGAGGAGCGGGGACTTTTTCGGCTTGACCGCATCGACCGGCACCACCAGCAGATCGTCGAGTACAGCAAAACAGACCGGCACGGCGTCGACACCCCGATCGGGATGCAGGGTACACAAGACGGCGTGTTCCGACGAAAGCAGTTGCGCGCGTGCAGCTGCGCCGCTGAGTATCACGCCTGGCCGTGAAGCGTCATGAGGATGGACCGATGTTGCCCCTGCTCTTTCAGAGGGTCAACTCGAAACCGGATCGAACTCCCCGAGATGACGTTCAGGACATGTGGCCGGGGCCGGGCCCGTCCCAGAACATCGGCTTTAACGCATTCGTGGTTGACCGTAAATCGTGAATCGAAGAACCGATGCGCGGCTCGTTTGGGGGCGGCCCCGCGACATATGATTCACGATATACGATACGCGATTCACGAAAGATGAAGCCGAGTCGCTCGGAATTCCACGACATCCGCCGGCTGTGCTACCACGTGCGCACGTGGGGCGAGCCGGGCGCGCCGAAGCTCTTTCTGTTGCACGGCTGGATGGACGTCTCCGCATCCTTCCAGTTCCTGGTGGATGCGTTCGCGCGCGAATGGCATGTCATTGCCCCCGACTGGCGCGGATTCGGGCAAACCGCGTGGGCGCGCGAGGGATACTGGTTCCCGGACTACTACCCCGATCTGGACACCCTGCTCGATATCTATGAGCCCGATGCCCCGGCGCGTCTGGTCGGGCACAGCATGGGCGGCGTCATCGCGTGCACCTATGCGGGGATACGTCCCGCGCGCGCGGCGCGGGTGGTCTCGCTCGAGGGATTCGGGCTGGCGCGCACCACACCCGACCAGGCTCCCGCGCGCGTGCGCAAATGGATGGACGGGTTGCGCAAGCCGCCCGCCTTCCGCGCCTACGGCTCGTTCGACGAGGTCGCGGCGCGCCTGCGCAAGGACAACCCGAGGCTGTCCGGCGAGCGAGCCGCCTTCCTCGCGCAACACTGGGCAAAGCGCACCGACGCCGGCGACATCGTACTGCGCAGCGACCCGCTACACAAACTCGCCAATCCCTACCTCTTCCGCATCGAGGAATTGATTGCGGTCTGGAAACAGGTGACCGCGTCGGTGCTTTGGGTGTACGCGCGGCAATCGCAAGGCACCGGCTACCTCAAGGACACGCCCGCGCAACTCGCGGAGCGCACCGGCGCGTTCCGCGACTACCGCGAAGCGTGGATCGAGGACTGCGGGCACATGATGCATCACGAGCAGCCGCAACGGCTCGCCGCCCTCATCGAGGACTTCCTGGACCAGCGCTAAAAACCATATTGAAAACGCTCGACAGCTGATTTTTGCAGTTTCTTGATTTTCGATCGGCGTCTATCGGCGTTCATCTGCGGCTGAAATCTCTGGTTTTTAGAGCGCCGGACTAGAGCAGTTCGGTGTCCTCGTGCGAGTAGGCCGGCGAGCAGGCGCAGAGGATGACGAGCGGCTCAGCGCCAGAATTTTCGATGCAATGCGGCGTGCCCGGCGCGATGCAAACGGTGTCGCCGGCGCCCACTTCGAAGACCTCGCGGCCGGGCGTCATCACGCCCCGCCCACCGGTGATATGGTAGATCTCCTCGGTCGCAGCGTGCCGGTGCAGCAACGTCTTCCTCCCCGGCGCGACCCGCGCCTCCGCAAAACTCTGCGCGCGGTTGCCGTGCTTCGCCGGATGCATCAGCTCGCGGATTTCGCAGCCGTCCTTGGTGACGTACGGCTCGATCGCGGAAATGGATGTCCTCGTCATCCTCTCGTCTCTCGTTTCTCGTCTATCGCCTTCGCCTTTCGCCTTTCGCCTTTAATTGAGTCCTGCGCGCTGCGCGATGTACTCGCCGAGCGCCGCCCAGTCCTGGTCCCCGAAGCCGCCGGCGATGGCCGCGAGGTGCTGTTGCCGGAGCAGATCCGCCGTAGGCAGCGGAACGTGCGTATCGCCGCTCGCCTGCCGTGCAAGCTCGACGTCCTTCAGCCCGAGCTTCAGCGCGAACGTCGGTTCGAAGTCTTTCTCGACCATCATCCGGCCATAATTCTTGTAAACGGGCGCGTTGAACGACGTGCTCGTGATGATCTCGAGGAACGCGCCCGCGTCCACGCCCGACTTGCGCACGAGCGCGAACGCCTCGCCGAGGCTCTCCACGACCGTCGCCAGCAGGAAGTTGCGCGCGATCTTCACGATGTTGGCCTGCCAGGCCTCCGCGCCGACCGTGAACGACTGCTTGCCGAGCACTTTGAACAGCGGCTCGCAGCGCGCGAGCGCGCCGGCAGGACCGGCGGCGACGATGTCGAGCTGCCCCTGCGCTGCGGCACGAGGCCGCCCGAACACGGGCGCCGACACGTAGCCGCTCCCGGCTGCCTTGTGCAGTGCGGAGAGCCGCTTGCCCATGCCGAGGCTCACCGTGGACATGTTGAGATGCACACACGCCGCGGGCATCCTCGCGACGAGACCCGGCGCGATCCACGCCGCCTCGACGGCGGCGTCATCGGCAAGCATCGTGACGATGATCTCGGCATCGAGCGCTTCGGCCGGCTCCCCGGCGATCCGCGCGCCCTTCGCGCGAAACGGCTCCGCCGCCGCGCGGCTCCGGTTGTAGACGGTAAGCACGTGCCCGGCATCGAGCAGCCGCGCGGCCATCTCCCTGCCCATCTGCCCCAATCCGATGAATCCGATCTTCAATTGGCGCGCCCCCTCGAAAGTTCGCCCCGCTAGCCGCGGCCCCGCATCGCCGGCACGTATCCGGGCCGGGTGAGCATCTCGGGCTTCAGGATCTCGTCGAGCTCGGACTGGTCCATCAGCTTCTTCTCCAGCACCAGCTCGTAGATCGTCTTGCCGGTGGCGTGCGCCTCCTGCGCGAGCGCGGTCGCGCGCTCGTAGCCGATGTAGGGGTTGAGCGCGGTGACGATGCTGATCGAGCGCTCGACCTGCGCGCGCAGGCGCTCGCGATTCGCGGTGATGCCGGTGACGCAGCGCAGCCGGAGCGTCTCGCAGCCGTGCGTGAGGTGCTTGAGGCTCTTGAACAGGCTGTGTGCGATCACCGGCTCGAACGCGTTCAGCTGCAGCTGCCCCGCCTCCGCGGCGAAGCTCACCGTGACATCGTTGCCGATCACCTCGAAGGCGATCTGGTTCACGACTTCCGGGATCACCGGGTTCACCTTCCCCGGCATGATCGAGGAACCCGCCTGCACCGCCGGGAGATTGATCTCGTTCAGCCCCGCGCGCGGGCCCGACGAGAGCAGCCGCAGGTCATTGCAGACCTTCGAGAGCTTCACTGCGACGCGCTTCAACACCCCGGACACCTGCACGAACGCGCCCGCGTCCTGGGTCGCCTCGACGAGGTTGAACGCGATCACGAGATCGATGCCGGTGATCTCGGCGAGCTTGCGGCACACCAGCGGCGCGTAGTCGGGATGGCTGGTGATGCCGGTTCCGATGGCGGTCGCGCCGAGATTGATTTCGTGGATCAGCAGGCAAGCCTCCTTCAATCGACTCTCGTCCTCCTCCAGCATCACGGCGTAGGTCGAGAACTCCTGGCCGAGCGTCATCGGCACCGCGTCCTGCAGCTGGGTGCGCCCCATCTTGATCACGTCGCCGAACTCTTTTGCCTTCGCGCCGAACGCCGCGCGCAATTCCGCCATCGCAGCGACGAGCCGAACGATGCCGAAGTGCAGCGCCACCTTCACCGCCGTCGGATACACGTCGTTGGTGCTCTGGCTCATGTTCACGTGGTCAACCGGGTGCAGGTGCTTGTACTCG
>Ga0194120_10012268_pt1 | contig 10096 bp, 10 predicted proteins | sample TA2MahCa65mmetaG_FD_148642 | JGI IMG/M metagenome (GOLD analysis project Ga0194120, IMG submission 148642) | Freshwater microbial communities from Lake Tanganyika, Tanzania - TA2015019 Mahale Deep Cast 65m | ecosystem: Environmental > Aquatic > Freshwater > Lake | place: Tanzania: Lake... | reverse complement strand
TATTATGTGAAAGTCGGTCCGTTCGCTTCGGTGGATGAGATCAAAAACATCGTTGCACAAAAACTCCCTTAAGGCGGAAACATGGAATTAGGTTCTGTTTTTCTTATCCTCGCAGTATTGGTGGTGGTAAGCATCTATTTATACGCCCCGCTGCAAAACCGTTCGCGCCGCCTCAAAGCGGGCAGCGGACATGAAGTTTCGGCGCTGCAAGCCGAACGCGACCGCGTGATCAACTCACTGCAGGAATTGGATTTCGATTTCAAACTCGGGAAGATCCCCGCAGAAGATTACCCCGTACAACGCGCAGCACTCCTGCAAAAAGGTGCAGACATTCTCCGCAAGCTGGATGAACTTGCACCTGCCGCCTCCTCCGCGCGGAATGCTGAATCACGCATCGAAACCGCTGCCGCCGCCAAACGCGCGGATTCATCTGCCAGTGAAGCTGAGATCGACGATGACGACATCGAATCGATGATCTCGGCGCGGCGCAAACAACACAAAAGCAAATCGGCTGGTTTTTGCCCGAAATGCGGCAAGCCTGTGCTGGTCTCTGATAAATTCTGCCCCTCTTGCGGGAAAGCGATAAGCAGTTAGCTTTTAGTAATAAGCTTTTAGCGATTAGTCAAAACTAAAGGCTGCCAAAATCTGAGGAAATTCATGAAACTACGTCACATTCTTATTTTCGCCATTAGCGCGCTCCTTCTCTCTGCCTGCAATATGACCCTCGCAGCAGATGTCACGCCCCCGCCCGATTATGTTCCGCCTACCGCCGCTCCCACATTAGGACCTGGCTACCCCGCAAACGCACCCGACCTTGCGAATGGCGAGATCATTTACATCGAAAAATGCGCGCCGTGCCACGGTGATACAGGCTTGGGCAACGGTCCGCAAAGCAAAGACCTGCCCGTTTCCGTCATTCCCATTGGGCTGCCTGAGATCGCACAAAAATCTGCGCCTGCCAAATGGTACGCCACCGTTACCCAAGGTAACATCGAACGCTTCATGCCGCCCTTCGTCAGCTTGAGCGAACAGGAACGCTGGGACGTCGTCGCGTATGCCTTCTCTTTGCACGCCACTGAAGAACAGATCGCAACAGGCAAAAAACTCTTCGAAGAAAACTGCGCCGACTGCACAGCCACGTTCAGCAATCAGCAAATGATGGCGGCATTGTCGCCCAACGACCTCTTCCGCACGATCAAACAAGGCAGCGACTCACTGCCCGCTTTTGGAGCGAATTTCAGCGACGAAGAAACCTATGCCGTGGCGGCATACATCCGCACGCTGACGTTTGCGCCTCCCGCTGCGCCTGTAGCTGCTTCAGTTACTGAAACACCCATCCCCGCTGCAACTGAGGAGACTCTGTCTGCCGAGGAAACTGCCGAAGCGACCGAGCAAGCCAACGTCACGCCTGAAGCGGGTGACGTCACACCCGAAGCCACCGAAATTGTCGAAGTCGCCAGCGCTGGCAATGTCAGCGGCCTCATCGATAATCAGACAGGCGCAAACCTGCCCTCTGACCTTGTCATTACACTGCGCGGATTCGATCACGGCTCAGACCCCAACACCGGGCCACAGGAAATTCTCACCCTTGAAACCAACGTCAATGCCGACGGAAGCTATGCCTTCGATGTTGAAATTGCCGAACGCCAGATCTACCTGACCGAAGTCACCGTGGGCGGTTTGAGCTACCAATCGGAATTCGCCGTGGTGAGCGCTGGCGAAACTGAATTGGCCCTGCCGACCATCATCGTGTACCCCACCACCGAAGATTTCAGCGCCCTCACGATAGACTCGCTGCAAATTTTCTTCGACCTTGCCAGTGAAGAAACAGCACAGGTCTTTGCGGTGTACACCATCAGCAACCCCAGCGATAAAACCATTCTCGTCAAAATGGGCGACGGGCAGGATGTACCCTTCCTCGCCTTCCCCGCAGACTCCAGCGGACTCGGCTACGAAGCCACGCAAGACAGCGCCGCCTTTGTGCCGACAGAAGAAGGTTTCGCCATGCCGCCCAGCGACATCCCCTATGGTTTGATCGCCTTCGCTTCCCTGCCAAAGACAAAAGAGATCAGCATTTCGCAATCTGCCCTGCTGCCCATTGGCGGCGTAACCCTCTTCCTGCCCGAAGGCATGAAAGCAGATGGGATCAGCCTGACCGATACTGGCCTCCAACCGATGCAGAATACCAACTTCCAAGTCTATACCGCGCCAGCCGTTGAGCAGGGAGCCAGCCTCGATTTCACGCTCACAGGCGAACCCAAACTAACCACTGCCGCAAGCCCCGAACCGACACAGAATCAAACCATTCTCATCGGCATCGGCGCCCTTGGGCTTGTGCTGGTACTTGCAGGCGTTTGGATGTACCTGCGCGATAGAAATAAAAAAGAGGAAGACTTCGAAGAGGATGAGAACGACGAATTCGAAGACACCGACTCCATCATGGACGCCGTCATCGCCCTCGACGACCTGCACCGAGCAGGCAAGATCTCAGATGAAGCCTATAAAACGCGCCGCGCCGAACTGAAGGATGCTCTGAAGAGAAAATCGTAATGATCGAAGTTAAGAAGCTTGTCAAACGGTTTGGCTTGAAGACCATCTTGCGCGGGCTGGATTTTCATGTGGAGCCCGGAGAATTCGTTGCCCTGCTCGGACCAAACGGCGCGGGCAAGACCACTTTCCTGCGGATACTCGCTTCACTTTCCCGCCCAAGCTTGGGAACCGTCCATGTGGCAGGATACTCGCTGCCGAATGAATCGGCGCAAGTCCGCGCGCGGCTGGGAGTCGTCTCGCACATGCCGCTGCTCTACCCCGACCTTACTGCAGAAGAAAACCTGGAGTTCTACGCCCGCATGTACGGCATCATGAACGCTGCGCCACGAATCACTGAAGTGCTTGGCATGGTCGGCTTGGAAGCGCGGCGCAAGGACCTTGTCCGCACCTTCTCACGCGGCATGCAACAACGACTCGCCATCGGGCGCGCCATCATCCACGACCCCGAAGTGGTCTTGTTCGATGAACCCTACACAGGTCTCGATCAAGACGCCTCCACAATGCTCGATGAAGTCCTGCGCTCCGTCGCCGCCAAGGGACGCACCGTCGTTATGACCTCGCACGATCTCGCCCGCGCCGAAGACCTCGCCACCCGTTTCGATATCCTCTCACGCGGAGTTATCACCGCCTCGGCAAAACGCAGTGATTTCAAAAACACGAACCTGCTCGATTTTTACAAGAAAGCCTTAGCGGGTTGATGCCATGACAAACGAAACCAACACCACCGCCATCGTCCAGCGTCCATCCTTCCTAAAAGCCGTGATGGCCATTGTCCAAAAAGACCTGTCTGCCGAATTCCGTTCGCGTGAATTGCTATCCGCCATGCTGGTCTTTTCGATGCTTGTCATCCTCATCTTCAACTTCGCATTGGAGCTGAACATCGACGTTCGCAGAACCGTCACCGCTGGCGTGTTGTGGACAACCTTCGCCTTTGCAGGCACACTGGGTCTCAACCGCTCGATGGCCGTCGAAAAAGACCGTGGCTGTATGGACGGACTCCTGCTCGCCCCTGTAGATCGCTCCGCGATCTTCTTTGGCAAAGCCATCAGCAATCTTGCCTTCATGCTCATCGTCGAAGCCATCGTCATTCCGCTCTACGCCCTGCTTTACAACGAAACCCGCATTTTCCAGTTGGAGTTTCTCGGCGTGCTGCTGCTTGGCTCCATCGGCTACATCTCTGTCGGCACATTGCTCTCTGCCATGTCCGTGCAGACGCGCACGCGCGACGTCCTGTTGCCAATTCTGCTCTTTCCTGTAGCGGTTCCCGTTTTACTGGCTTCTGTCAAAGCCAGTGGTGGCATCATCGAAGGCTTGCCGCTAAATGACATCCTCACCCCCATCAACCTCTTGATCGTTTACGACATCGTCTTCATCGCCATCTCGTTCATGGTCTTCGATTTCGTGGTCGAGGAATAAAAATCTTCAAAATCTACAAACACAAACGAACCATTCTCAGCAAACGTTATAGTAACTGCGATTGAATCAAGTGTTTGAATGAATAAATCCATGTAAGGAGGTTTCAATGCAAACCAAACCTATCGCACTCACCATTCTCGATGTTCTGTCCGTTATTTCCATCGGTGTGGCAACGTACTTCGCCCTTGTCTTCGCCCCCACCGAACAGATCATGGGACAGGTGCAGCGCGTCTTCTACTTCCATGTCGGCACGGCATGGGTCGGTATGCTCGGCTTCATCATGGCGGCTGTTGTCGGTGTCATCTACCTCATCAAAAAAGACCTGAAATGGGACCGCATCGGCGTGGCAGCTGTTGAAGTGAGCACCATGTTCTTCTTCATCACCATTGCCCTCGGCTCCATCTGGGCCCGCCCCGCCTGGAACACCTGGTGGACGTGGGATCCCCGCCTCACCACCGCTGCCATCACCGAACTCATCTACATCGCCTATTTCATGCTCCGCGCTGGCATCGAAGACCCCGAAAAACGAGCCCGCTTCGGCGCAGTGTACACCCTGTTGGGTGGCATCAGCGTACCGATCACCTTCATGGCGATCCGTCTCTTCCGCACCATTCACCCCGTCGTTGTCGGCAATGAAAGCGCTGCGGCACAGGGCGGCTTCAGCATGAGCGGCGACATGGTCACTGCCATGCTTGTCTCCTTCGCCGCATTCACCATCATCTTCATCGACTTGATGTGGAACCGCATCCGCATGGGCTCCTTGGAAGAAAAGGTCGAACAACTCAAGCTCAAAGTTTCAATGTAATTGGAGAAAAGAACATGGAAACCATACCCGATACCTCAAACTACATGATTGCAGGGTTCATCGTCTCCTTCGTGACGATGGGCATCTACGTCATCAGCATGTACATCCGCAACAAGAACCTCCAGCGCGATCTCGAAACGCTCGAGGAAATGGATACGGAAAAGAAATAACCTTCAGCCAGCCTTCCTCAAAGAGAGTCCGCCAACAAATTGCGTCTTCCCTTTCTCAAAAAAGACGCAATTTATGCCCGCACTGGGTATAATACAGCGGACTCTTTTTGATTCCCATGCAGAAGCGCCGCTGGACGACTGGACTCCTCCTCATCCTGATCGCCATTTCAAACCTGGCTTTCACGTCTGCCGCCCCGCCCGCTTCCCCCGTGGACCTTGCGCCTGCCTCTGCTTCCAATCCCCCACCCGGCCCCGACCGCTTCTCCATTATCACAGTTGAATACACCTCCCACGAATGGAACCTTCGCACGTGGAACGGAAAAAAACTCGCCTGCACCGTCTTCTCTGAATCAGACAAAGTGCCACAGCCGCACGAAATCTACAGGGATTGCGGCGAGACCATCTACAACAAATGGATGACCCAGCCGCTTTGTAATATCCATGATGTGCAAAGCTGCACAGGCTACTACGCCGTTCTGATCGACAGCATCCAAAAAGAAAAAGAGATCGCCATGCAGCTGCCAACTGCCAGCGCCTGGCTCTCACTCGAAGACTGCGAACCCGTATTCAGCACCTCCACTAATATTTGCGAAACAAAACCAACCATCGTCATCAAGGGGCTCGAACCCCTGCCCAACGAAAGCATCAACCGCATCGAAGGAACATATGATGGCAACTCCTTCTCTTGCGATCAAGCAGACACATGCAAATTCCGCATCCCCGAAACAGACGATGACGGTGTGGAAATGCAATTCTGGGCCTACTCCAGTTATGGCGATAGCAGCGAAGTTTTCACAGCACAGATCCGCGTGAGAGTGGCAGATGAAGGCGACCCCGACCAGTTGTATTGGTATGTGGATGTACTCTCACCGCAATGGCAGGGACAAGCTGCCACCTGCACCGACGCGTGGAACATCTTCCCCCCCGTTGGCGGCACACCCGCACGGCTCAGCACTCCCAAATACAGCGAAGAACTCAGCAGTGATATCCCCTATACCTACCTTGCGGCGAATCTCATTCTGCAAGGAATTGTGGATGCCAGCACCTGTCCGGACGGTGGACTCCTGCCCGGGAACGTCGTCAACCAGTGCGGGCTGGAAAAGTCACGAGGCGCTGTCACTGAATGGCAAAACCAGTTCGATGATCTCATCCTCAGTACGGCAAAAGAGACAAGCGTCCCTGCGCGGTTGTTGAAAAATCTATTTGCGCGTGAAAGTCAGTTTTGGCCCGGGGTGTATCAGGCGGCAAGTGATGTGGGGCTTGGCCAGCTCACCGAGAACGGCGCAGACACCACCCTCTTTTGGAATCGTTCGTTCTTCAATCAATTCTGTCCGCTTGTGATGGATGCGGAAACGTGCAGTGTGGGATATGCCAACCTGGATGAGGAAATACAACTTGAACTGCGGCAATCGCTGGTGGCAAGCGTGAACGCCACTTGTGAAGAATGCCCGCTTGGGTTGGACCTGACGCAATCGAAGTATTCAGTCAATGTGTTTGCGCACACGCTCACTGCAAATTGCGAACAGGCGGCGCAGGTAATCTACAATTACACTGGCAGCCTGCCAGGCGAGGTTGCCGTGTATGAAGACCTATGGAAATTTACGCTCGTTAATTACAACGCGGGCGGTGGTTGTCTGGCGGAGGCTGTTTCTGCCGCACAGGCTTTCAGCGGTTTACCTATTACATGGGAGACCGTCTCGCCTCACCTAACGGGCGCTTGTTCAGGCGCAGTGGGGTACGTGAACGACATCAGCAAGTAAATCCATTTCGGAGGGCTCATGCTCACACTTCCAGAAAAAATCCTCTTTGTCCTTGCCACTCTTGTTTCCCTATACTTCACCTATAAAGGTGTGATGAAGATCGTTGGTCACATTGCCAGCGGGCAGGGTAAAGTGGATTGGTCGCTTGTGTGGAAACGCATTGGAGATCTGATCGTCAAAGTTGCTTTGTTCCAACCTGTATTTCGCCTCAGACTTGGACCGAGCATTTTACACGCGCTCATCGGCTGGGGCTTCCTCTCTTTTCTGCTCATCAATCTCGCCGACCTGATCTACGCTTATACGGGTTGGCGTCTGCTCGATAACACTGGTTTGTTTGGGGATATATACCGTCTCATTGCGGATGTGGCGAACATCGCCATCATTGTTGGAATCCTCGCGATGGCATTTCGACGCTTCGTACTCCGACCTGCAAGCCTGTTCACACGTGAGACGACTCTCCTACACCCGAAAGCGCGAACGGGCATCATGCGTGACTCAGCCATCGTTGCTTCGTTCATCTTCGTCCACAATGCAGCGCGATTTTTGGGTGAGTCGTTCAATTTGGCGTTGGCAGGTCACGCTGACAGCTGGCAACCCAGCATCTCTGCGGTGTCCCAGTTTTGGGCGGGGGTGGATGCGAATGTTCTGGTGGCGGGCGAACATATCGCATTCTGGTTGTCGATTGGCGCGGTAGTTGCGTTCCTTCCATACTTCCCGTATTCAAAACATATTCACCTGTTCTTTGCGCCGCTGAATTTTGCGCTCAAACCTGAACGCAAATCGATTGGCGAGTTATATCAATCTTGACGACCAATCGATCGAGCAATTCGGCGCGGCGAAGATGAAAGACCTTGGCTGGGAACAGATCATGGACAGCTACGCCTGTATCATGTGTTTCCGCTGTCAGGAAGTTTGCCCCGCGTATAACACTGGAAAATTATTGTCACCCGCTGCGTTGGAGATCAACAAGCGCTATCACTTCAACGGCGGCGGTACGACCGATGTAGCGATGGCTGAGTTGATTTCGGAAGAAGCTGTTTGGGCGTGTACATCGTGCGGCGCCTGCGTGGACATTTGTCCCGTTGGCAATGAGCCGATGCGCGACATTCTCGACATCCGCAGAAATCTTTCGATGATGGAAAGCGCATTCCCCAAGCAGTTGGAGACCGCGTTCAAAGGCATGGAACGCAACATGAACCCGTGGAATGTTTCGCAGGGTGACCGCATGAAGTGGGCGGAAGGCATGAGCGTGCCGACGATTGAGCAAAATGCCGAGCCTGAAATATTATGGTGGGTTGGTTGTGCGCCTGCCACGGACTCGCGCGCGCAAAAGACCGCGCAAGCCTTTGCAAAAATTTTGAATACCGCTGGCGTGAACTACGCCGTGCTTGGCAAGAACGAAGCCTGCAACGGTGACTCGGCTCGCCGTGCGGGACGTGAAGATATCTTCTTCGGCCTGGCTTCACAGAATGTGGAAATCTTGAACGAGGTCGCGCCGAAGCGCATTGTGACGACCTGCCCGCATTGTTTACATACGATCAAGAATGAGTACCCTGCCTTTGGCGGGAATTATCAGGTCATTCACCATACGCAGTTGATCAATGAACTGGTTGGGTCGGGAAAAATCTCGATGAACCTTGAAGGCGACAATATGAAGATCACCTTCCATGACCCGTGCTATTTGGGACGGCATAACAAGATCACCGATGCGCCGCGTGATGCGTTGCAATCTGCGGGCGCAGAGATGGTGGAGATGCCGCGTAACGGAGCCAAGTCGTTCTGCTGCGGAGCAGGCGGCGCGCAAATGTGGAAGGAAGAGGAAGAAGGCTCGGCACGGGTGAACGAAGCGCGCTTCGCCGAAGCCAAATCCACGGGTGCGGATACGGTGGCGGTGGGCTGTCCGTTCTGTTTGACGATGATGACCGATGCAGCGAAGGGTGAAGGCAGTGAGATTCAGGTGAAGGATGTAGCAGAGATCGTGGCAGAGCGGTTGAAAACTTAACTTTTACACTACCAAGAACCAATCCGCAGATTGCGCGGATTTTGCAGATTTTTTTCTGCGAAATCTGTCAAATCTGCGGATTAGGTTTTAAGGCAATCACGCAGGCGGAGAATTCCCTTTTTGATTTCGTCTTCGTTGTAGAACGAAACGCTCAAACGGAAATAATCGGTCAGGCTATTTCGGCTTGAAAAGCGGACGCCCGGGCGCAGACCGACGTTGTAGGCTTGGGCTTTTTTCTGTAATTCCTGGGCGTCCATGTCTAGTGACTGAACCCAGAAGAAATATCCGCCGTGCGGTTTGGTGTAGTTGACCTGCGGCAAATGTTCACGCAGCGCCTCATCCATGATTTGTACGCGTTTGCCAAGTACATTTATAAGGTGGGAAATATTTTTATCCAGATCGCCGTTTTCGATGAGGCTGCGGACAATGGCAGAGGTGAAGGGGTTAAGTCCGCCTGCACTGTCGAGCACGCCGCAGGTGATGATTTTTTGAATGACAGTTGAATTCGAGTGCAGCCACCCCAGCCGCAGACCGGGGGCAAGGATCTTCGAGAAGGAGTTGACCGAAATCACTTGTCCCGAATCGATCTCCGCGCCAAAGGATGTAGGCGGGGTTTGGGTATAGCCGAGGAATTGATAGACTTCGTCAGCGATGACGAGGAAGTTGTGTTTTTGCGCAAGTTCGACGAGTTGTTTACGGCATTCGGGGGGGAGGGTATGTCCGCTGGGATTTTGGAAGGAGGGAATAATGTAGGTGAATTTGGGCGTGGACTCTTTCAAAGCGTGGACCAAATCATCCATAACCAGACCAGACTCATCGGTCCGAATCGAAACGACGCGTAAGCCGTGATCCGCAAAGATGCGCAAGGCGAGAAAGTAGGTTGGCTCCTCCACGAAGACCGTATCCCCGGGTTTTGTGAAAAGCGTGCAGAGCAGATCGAGCGCGGAGGAGATGCCCGAGGTGACGAAAAGCTGTTCATGCGAGACGGGGAAGCCATAACGCGGCGTGAGGAATTTCGCCAGCGCCGCGCGAAAGTAGCCGTCACCCTGCTCGACGCCGTATTGTAAAAATTCTTTTTCGTTCTGACCCAGCCGATGCGCCGCTGCACTGCGGATCATGTCCAATGGCAGGAGGTCGAGTTGTGGTTCGCCAGCGCCGAGGTCAATGAAATCATGGGGTATATTCGTTTGCGCGATTTGAAGGGGAGAGTTCATGGCGGTAAGTATAGCATTTGTTATAATCACCTCAACCAAAATCTGAGGAGAGATTCATGCCCAAAAAGAAGGGTACGATTGCGCTTCCCCTTGAAAAAGAAGAAATCATAAAAGATTATCGCCTTGCCTATCAAAGCAGGCAAGCTTCACTTATCGGTAGACGAGAAGTATTAAGCGGC